>Ga0209006_10000203_pt1 | contig 61483 bp, 62 predicted proteins | sample JacPin_JW_Ref_O2_FD_188567 | JGI IMG/M metagenome (GOLD analysis project Ga0209006, IMG submission 188567) | Forest soil microbial communities from Algoma, Ontario, Canada - Jack Pine, Ontario site 1_JW_Ref_O2 (SPAdes) (version 2) | ecosystem: Environmental > Terrestrial > Soil > Boreal...
AAGAGCCCACCGCCCGGATGGCAACATCCGGGGCACGGCAAACCCCGCGTGGAGCAAGGCCAAATAGGAGGGGAGGGCTGGCCCAGCCCGCACGCAGCAGGCTCGCAAGAGCAAGCTGCCGCGACCCTCGGGTAGGCTGCTTGAGCCCCGAAGCGATTCGGGGCCTAGAGGAATGATCATCGCGCAGCGCGCGCCAAAATCCCGATGCAAATCGGAATCAAGCCAGCGCAGCGTACAAAATCCGGCTTACAGACTCACCCGCTACTTACTCTTTGTAAATCATTTCAGCGATCCGGCTCAACAAGGATCGCTCTGCAAAAATGAGCGCCTTATCCGGCTGCTTCGCGCCGATGCTACAATTTCGCGGTGCATTCCTAGGTAAGGTCCGCTGATGAAGACGCCAAGCATGCTCGCCTGTGCCGCCTGCGGGGCCGCCGATTTTGCCGCTCCTGAAAACGCCACGAATTCCTCAATCGTGACCTGCAAATCCTGCGGCGCTTCACTCACTAGCGTCGGCCAACTTCAAGCTGCGGCTAAAGCCGCGTTAGCCGCTGGCGCGGGCAAAGTTGTCAAAGAAAAATTTCGCGAGGCCTTCCAGCATCTGACCAGCATCAAAGTCGAATAACTGAGACTCGGTGCCAGACGTTCGCTCCTACCGAAGTTACAAGTATTTTTGCACCGGACAAGTGGTATGTATCACAGGCGATAGCTAGCCCTATTCGGCAATAGGTGCATTCAGGAGACTGCCTGATATGAAAATACAAATATCGAGAATTTCGATTCGGCAGACCGCGAAGGTAGTCGGTGTTCTCCACGCCGTACTAGCCTTGCCCATACTTCTGCTGGGGATTATCTGGCTACTGACCCGTTCGACTCCTAGTGCAATCAAGGTTTCGCCGATATGGCTGTTTCTCTCACCATTTATCTATGGTCTCGGTGCGTACATTTTGGCGCTCATGATGTGTCTGATCTACAACTTCGTCGCCAGGTATATCGGCGGAGTCGAATACACCGCGTCAGAAAAAACGGTCGGCGGGTGACGAGTGAAAGGCCCGTTTCCTCGCAGGCAAGGGTGCTGTGGTAGGTGACGTCGTTTCCCCCGCGTTTTCCCCGGAAGAGCGGGACGATCTCAAATAAATTTAGGCCAGCTCGTCCAAAATGCTTTCCGGGCTGATCCCGTCGCCTTCGATTTTCGGCATCGGTTCCGCAGCGGGACTTGGAGCGGCAGGAGCTGCAACGGCATCCGCAGAGGCCGGTTGCGCAACTGGGGTGGCGATAGGACCCGCCAGGGTGAATTCGCGCCGATCTAGCCCGCGCAATTTGCGGCCATCCGCACACTCAATGGATAGTGTTTGAACGTTCCCGATGGTTTCCACCGCGGTAACCACCCCATGAGCGCCTGAGGAATGAAGAACGCTATCGCCCGGCTTGGGAATGTGAGCGTCCTCGCTGTCGCTGCTCTTCTTCAGCGCCAGATTTTGGCTCGGCGCTTTGATTTTCTGCCAGAGGGTATTCATGATTCTCGCTCCTCGATTCCTAACTTGATGCCTGGAGTCCAGCCCTCAGCATGCAACCGAAAAAGCTGAGCCCGAGGGCCCAGCGCGCCTGTACCAAATTGAACCGTTTGACTCTTGGCCCAGAATACGGCTACTCACCTAATCAATGGCGCATTTTCGCCGCACTCACCCCCTAACAATCAACAACCGCACCCGAGGAGAAGCTTGGCTCCTGAAAACAAGCGCTTCCCGCACTTCCCCTATGCCTCGCGGCTTTTCGATTCAGTACCCTTAGAACTAAAATCCGCAAAATGGAAAATTATTCACCACGCTATATCCGAATGCGCATAGTTATTTCTTGACATTAATTCTGCTCGGGAGTAAATCCGATGGCAGTGATTTGACGTTCGCTGCGCAACTTTGTGCTGCAGGGTTGTGTGGCCGTCTTCCCACCTTTATCGACTACTGATGATAGGAGAAAGCCTAGATGAGCCCAAAGTTGTGTCTGAAACTTGCGTTTGTACTCGTGCTCTGTTCCGTCATTCCTGCTCTGACCTCCGCACAGGTCGCCAACGTTCAATCCAGAATTGGGCAAGCAATTGATGAAAAAAATCTCATTACGCTGCAGGGCAATACACATCCCATGGCCACCGCGCAGTTCGATCGCGGCGAAGCGCCCACTAGCTTGCCCATGAACCGGATGCTGCTGGTTCTGCAGCACACTCCCGAGCAGGAAACGGCCATCAAACAACTTATCGCCGATCAGCAGAATCAGTCTTCGCCGCGGTTTCATCAGTGGTTGACTCCCCAGCAATACGGCCAGACGTTCGGCCCTTCCGCGCAGGACATCAAGTCGGTCACTTCGTGGTTGCAATCACACGGTTTCGATGTCGCGAAAGTTTCGCCCGGCGGCCACGTCATCGAGTTTTCCGGCACCGCGGGCCAGGTTCAGGAAGCCTTCCATACCGCAATTCATCACTACTCCGTGAATGGTGAAGATCATTGGGCCAACTCCTCCGATCCCCAGATTCCCGCGGCTCTCGCGCCGGTCGTCAAAGGTGTGAAGTCTCTCCACAATTTCAACGCCAAGCCCAACGCCAACTATGCGGGCCTGTTTCAGCGGAACAAGAGCACGGGCCAAACCAAGCAGACCAGCGGCCCGAATTTTACTTTCACTAGCGGAGGAACCACTTTCTTTGCCCTCGGTCCCGCCGACTTCGCCACCATCTATAACGTTAAGCCTCTCTGGGACGCCGGCATTGACGGCACCGGTGAAAGCATCGCCATCGTGCAGGAATCCAACATCAACATTCAGGACATCCGCAACTTCCGCACCATATTTGCGCTGCCGGCCAATGATCCTGAAATCGTCCTCGACGGCCCGGATCCCGGCATTGATTTGGGCGTCGAGCCTGAAGCCGTCATTGACGTCACTTGGGCCGGGGCTGTGGCTAAAGGCGCAAAAATCAAGCTGGTAGTTTCCGCCAGCACCAACACCACCGAAGGCATCGCGCTTTCCGCCCAGTACATCGCGGACAACAACATCGCTTCCATTTCCAGCATGAGCTTCGGCCAATGCGAACTTGCTCTGGGCACGGCCGGTAATCAATTCTGGAATGCGGTCTGGGAACAGGAAGCGGCCGAAGGCATCACCGCGTTCGTCTCGGCCGGTGACGGTGGTTCGGCCGGCTGCGACAATTTCAACACCTCGGCCTTTGCCCGAAAGGGTCTCAACATCAGCGGAGACGCTTCGACCCCATTCGACGTCGCCGTCGGCGGCACCGATTTCTCTGGAGACTTCTTCGCCCCGGCGCAATTCTGGAGCGCAACCAACGACTCCGTGACCCAGGGTTCCGCTCTCAGCTACATTCCCGAGATTCCCTGGAACGATAGCTGCGCAAACTCGCTGTTTTCCTTTCTGGGTGCCGGCACGGATCCCATCGCGGTTTGCAACTCTGCGCTGGGTTCCAATTTCTTGGACATTGTCGGCGGCAGCGGCGGTGCCAGCAGTTGTATTTCTTCCGACGGCAGAAATCTCTCTTCCTGCTCCGGCGGCTACCCGAAACCTTCCTGGCAAACGGGTGTAGGCGTTCCAGCCGACAAAGTGCGCGACATTCCGGACGTTTCACTCTTCGCCAGCAGCGGATTTTTGGGTTCGTTCTATATCATCTGCGAAGCGGACCTTTCACCCACCGGCATGTGCGATTTGAATCCGCCATTTGAAGACTTCGCCGGATTCGGTGGCACTTCGGTTTCTTCCCCGGCCTTCGCCGGAATCATGGCCCTCGTGGACCAGAAAACCCACGCGCGCCAGGGCAATGCCAACTTCGTCTTCTACAAGCTGGCCGCAGAGCAGAATCCGGCGGCGTGCAATGTCAACGCCGGCGGCTTCCTCACTTCGCTCCCGGCGCCAACCTGCATCTTCAACGACATTACGGCAGACACCAACGCCGTTCCGTGTCTCGCAGGTACGCCGAATTGCAACACTGAGGGCGGAGAGCTCGGAGTTCTTGCCGGTTACAATTCCGGCGTAGGCTACGACCTCACCACCGGCCTTGGTTCCGTCAACGCCGCCAATCTGGTCAATGGCTGGAAGTCCGTGACCTTCACTCCCACCGCCACCAGCCTCCGACTCAGCCCACAAATCATCGTCCATGGCCAACCGGTGAACCTGAACATCACGGTTGCCAGCAAAGGCGGCACGCCTTCGGGTGACGTCGCCTTGGAAACCAACACGCAAGATCCAGCCGGTGAATTCACCCTCGGCGCAAACGGCGCTATTCAAACCATCACCCGTTTGCTTCCCGGCGGCATTTCGGGCGTCACGGCGGACTACTTCGGCGACGGGCTCTTCGCCCGCAGCGATTCAGGCCTCGTCCCAGTCATCGTGTTGCCGGAGCCCAGCACCACGACCATCTCGTTCTTCTCGCAAAGCGGGCGCCAGACCGTCCCGTTCACCGGCGGCGGCTACGGCAGCATCGTGTTTCTACGAGCTGACGTGGCAGGCAGGTCCGGATTCGGAACCGCAACCGGTAACGTGATCTTTACTGACGACGGAAGATCCGTGGCCGGAAATCCGTTCAAACTCAACTCGGAAGGGAACACCCTCACCCCGAATTCGATCAATACGTTCTCGGTGGGCGTGCACACGATCCGCGCGTTCTATGAAGGCGATCTGAGTTTCCTTCCCAATCAAGCGACGCCAATGTCCTTTACGATTACAAAGGGGGTAACCACCACCACCGTCGCACCCAGCAGCTCTACGGCGGCGCAAGGTGCCAGTGTTACGCTCACCGCCACAGTCGCAACTTCCAGCTTCGCCAATCCGCCTACCGGTTCGGTGACGTTTACCGCCGGCGGCGTATCGCTCGGCTCCGTGCCGGTCGCGGGCAGTAGCAATCCGAACAGCGGTTTGGCCTCGGCCACCGCTTCCATCTCCACGGCGAATCTGCCTGTCGGGGTGGATTCCATCACCGCCACCTACACCGGCGACAACAACTACGTGGGCTCGAATGGTACGGGTTCCGTCACCATCACCGCACCCGCAGCTCCATCAAACTAACTCCTAAAGCAAAAGAGCCCGGCCCACTAACAGGGGCCGGGCTTTTTTTTCGTATGCGCGCATAGCCCGCTTCTTCACCTCGCTCCCCTGATTCTTGGAAATCCGGAGTAGACTTTTCCCATGCTCAAATGTGCAAATTGCGGAAGCAGCGAGTTCGTCACGCCCCAAAATGCCAGCAACGCGTCAATCGTGACTTGCCAGTCCTGCAGCGCCGCGCTCGCTACCGTCAGCGAACTTCAAGCCGCCGCCAAGGCTGCCATCGCCGCGGGCTCGGGCAAGGTTGTGAAGGAAAACTTTCGCGAGGCCTTTCGTAATCTTCCGAATATCAGGGTGGACTAAGGATGCTGCTCGCCGATAATCCGGCGAAACTCAAAACTTCTGGGACCATTCCTTGGGCCAGCGCTCGACGACCACTTTTCTTGTCGGCACAAACCGCGCACATCCTTTCGAGGTTTTCAATTCGCGACTAGGTGGTCGCGGATTTTGATCGAGACTCTCCCTCGCCAACCTTCATCGCCTGATTTGGCCTTGATGACGCGGACGAAAACAGCGCCGTAAGCCCTTCGGCGAGAGTCGGGTGGGTTACGATTGCGTCGCGGATCGCCGTATAGGGCAACCCGCCCATCATCGCAAATTGGACCGCCGACATCGTCTCCCCAGCGCCGACCGAGAGCGCCGTGAACCCCATGATGCGATCGCTGTCCACTTCCACCAGGGCTTTCAGAAACCCTTGCGTCTCGCCAAGCGTCCGCGCTCTCAGGACCGCTTCCATCGGAATCTTGAACAGACGATAATCTATGCCGCGCGCCTTAGCTTCTTTCTCGTTTAATCCCACACGCGCCAATTCCGGATCGGTGAACAGGCAGAACGGAATCTGCCTGCTGGTCGTCACGCTGTTACCGCCGGCTAGGTTGTCGCGAACGATACGGGAATCGTCAATACTGACGTGCGTGAACAGCGCGCTGCCCGCCACTTCTCCAATTCCCCACACGCCCGGTGCTGTCGTCTCGAGCCGTTCATTAACCTTCAAGTAGCCGCGTTCAGTCAGCTCCACTCCGGCCAATTCCAATCCGAGGCCAGCAATATTTGGCGTGCGGCCCGACGCAATTAATATGTGGCTCCCTTCGAGAGTTTTTTCCGCTCTGTTTTGCTCCAGAACAAGTTTTACCGACTCTCCCGATTTTCCCGATACTCGCTTAACTCGCGCGTTCACGAAAATCTCGATGCCTTCGGTTCGAAATATGTCGCGAAGCACGTCACTCACATCGTCGTCTTCCCGATTTACCAGTTGCTCGTTTCGTTCGATCAACGACACCTTGCTGCCGAACCGGCGCATGGCCTGGGACAATTCCAGCCCGATGTAGCCTCCGCCGATCACCAGCAGATGTTCGGGGATCTCATCCAGTTCGAGCGCCTCGATATGCGTGAGCGGCTGCGCTTCGGCAAGTCCCGGAATGGATTCCACCGTAGCTCGCGTGCCCGTACTGATGATCACATTCGTTCCGCGAAGTTGCCGTATCGTTCCGTTGGGCAGCGTGACTTCGACGGTCCGTGGACCGACAAAACGTCCGACACCAAAGATCAGTTCCGCTCCGGTCTTTTTGTACATGTCCAGGTACAGGTTGTTTAAGCCCGTAACCATCCGGCGCTTTCGCTCGCGGACCACCTTCATATCCACGGCGAATCCATCTTTCGTTATCCCGAACTCTTCGCTGTTGTGCACATAGGACGCAACTTTCGCGCTGTGAATCTCGTTCTTGCTCGGCAGGCAGGCAATATTCGGGCACGAGCCGCCAATGTATTTGCGGTCAATCACTGCGACTCGTTGCCCTTTTCCGGCCAGAGTCCAGGCCGCGATCGTCGATCCCGTGCCGCCACCAAGGATCACCAGGTCGAAATCTTCCGGACCCGTCTTCTTCGGTGATTGTGCTGCAGAAGAATTTTCAGTGGTATTCATGGCATCCCTTATCAGAATTGTGAACGTGATCTTTCTCGTTGCCCCTGCTCGATGGCTGGTTGGCGTTAGTCTGAAGAAGTAGCGAGCGCGCTTGTCAGATTCTCGGACGATGCGCCTTCAACTATAGTTCGAGGTGCGCCCTAAACCCGCGCATGACTTGCTGGCACTTCGGGCCTCAGTCGGGAATCTGGAAGTCAGTGCTTTGCTTTCACCGTTTTCGCAAATTCGCTGAGCTCGCGCCCACGCGCCTCCAGCGTATCCCACTCTCCCAGCACGATGCCGCACTTCGGGCAAAGCATCAGGTACACCAATTCGCCTTTGTTGCGCGCTCCAAACGTGAAATTCGGTGGCACTTTGCAGGTCGAGCAAATAAAAATAATCGTTCCGTTTCGCGCTCTCATCCCGCCCAAATGAAGCTCAATCATGTGCTACCTCGCGCCTCACCACGACCCCTGCTTCATTCTCTCGCTCTCAGCCGAACCTTCAAGCGAAATTTTCGTTATCGAACGAACGTCAACCCATGCGGGATGAAATGCGGAAACACGTAGGCGTACATCATTACGATAAACCCGACAATCGCCGCCAGCGCCACTGAATGCCAGAAAACAAACCGGAAAATCATGCCTTCGTTTCCAACTTGGTCCGTGGCCGCCGTAGCGATGCAAATAGACTGCGCGTCAATCATCTTGCCCATCACCCCGCCCGCGCTGTTTGAAGCGCACATCAGAATCGGGCTCAGGTTCAATTGTTCCGCTGTGATGCGCTGCAAGCCTCCGAACAAGGCGTTCGACGAAGTGTCGCTGCCGGTCAGCGCCACGCCCAGCCATCCAATATATGTCCCGAAGAACGGAAAGAACCACCCTGTGCGTGTGAACGCCAGCCCCAGCACCGCATCCATTCCCGAGTAACGCGTCACGTATCCCAGCCCCAGCATGAACGTCATCGCGATGATCGCGAATCTCATTCGATATAGCGTGTGCCCAAATATCTCCGTCATCTTTTTTGGTTTCAGCCCCAAAATCATTCCGGAAAGCAGCGCCGCCAAGAAACACCCGGTACCCGTAGCGGTCAGCCAATTGAAATCGAATTTCGCATTCTCCGCTGTCGGTTTGGCGACTACCGGCTGCGCTCGATAGACCGCCTTGTGCAGGTACGGCACTTCCCATCCGCCGGTTTTAAATGCCGGAGTCGTCGCTCGGCCCATCGCCGCTTTCACGCTTGGTAATCCCCACAGCAGCACGAAAATTGAAAGAATTGCGAAGGGCAGCCACGCTTTCGCGATTTGCCCTCCGGTGTGTGCCGCCACTGGCGTTTCCTGCTGCAGCTTCCGCACGTCCCACTCGTCGCCTAACGTGTCTTCAACCAACGGCCGCACCGGGTCCGCCGCCGCGATCGCTTCATTCGCTTCCGGTGCAATTTCGCGCTCGTCTTCGAATCGCCAGACCCGCTTCGGTTTCCAAAATCGTAGAAACACGATGATCGCGATCATGGACGTCACGCCCGCCGCGATGTCCACCAGATTGCTATCCATATAGTTCGACCAGAAAAATTGCATCCCGGCGAACGAAATGCCCACCACTAGAATCGCCGGCAGCACTTCGAACGTTTCGGACCAACTTACCATCGCCCGCACCAGCCAGAACGGCACCAGAATCGCCGTAAACGGCAGAATGCGCCCAATCATCGCGTTCAAATCGCTTTCCGGTAGGGAAGTCACCGCGGCAAGCGTATGCACCGGCGTTCCGATCGCGCCCCAGGCCACTGGAGCGGTATTCGCAATCAGATTGAGCGCCGCCGCATGGAACGGCTTGAATCCCAGCCCGATCATGAACGCTCCGGCGATGGCCACCGGCGCCCCGAATCCCGCCGCGCCCTCAATAAACGCCCCGAAGCAAAACGCCACCAGCAGTAGTTGCAGCCGCCGGTCCGGTGTAATCGTCGCGATTGATTGTTTCATGATTTCGAACTGGCCGGTGTCCACCGAAATGTCGTACAAATAAACCGCCGCGATCACGATCCACACGATTTTCAGCAGTCCGAACGACCCGCCATAAAGAAAACTGACCACCGCCAGCCTGCCCGGCATTCGAAAAACAAATATCGCGCACAATATGGAAGTGGTCGCCCCGGCAATCGCGCACAAATGCGGCCGGATCTTGAAACCCGCCAGCATTCCCAGCAGCACCACGATAGGCAGCGCGGCCACCAGGGTCGAAAGCCACCAGTGGCCCAGCGGATCGTAAACCTGCGTCCAATTCATGGTCAGCCCCAGGATTCAGCGGACTTTCGCGGAGTTATTGCAGCGCATCAAATACATTCTCGACGGAACAATGTCAAGAAAACCGTCTTATCGACCGCGATTTCAATGCGGGTATGCGGCCGGCGGTTGATCGGTCCTCAGAAAAACAATTCTGGAGAGACCTTGAATTTCTTGCTGAGCCGTTCGATGTGTCGCTTGTTGAGCTCTCGTTTGCCGCTAAGAATCTCAGAAACGATACTTTCCGAGCCCAATACAGACGCTAGGTCTTTCTGCTTCAGATTGTTGGCGGTCATGAGTTCCGTCAGCACATCCACCGGGGAAGCGGAGCGGACCGGAAAATGCTTTTCTTCATAGTCTTCGATCAGCAGCGTCAAAAGTTCTGCAAAACTCCGCTCTTCAGCGGTCAGGTGACTTCGCCGCTCCATTTCCAGGAGTGCCGAGATGTATCGCTCATTTTGCGCGTCGGAAGTGATCACCTTGGGCGCGCCAATGCCGCTTAGCAAATCTTTCTCAATCGCAGTCGCAATCATTTTTCCATCCATCCCTTGCATACTCTAGGTGACTGAGAATATGCAAAACAAAAACCTTGTGGGTTCTGAAATTGATATAGGAAACCAGCCGGCACTTGTTGTGGCTGATATCGAAAACGACGCAAGTGCCTACCCGATCGACGTTTCTCCAGGTTTGTTTTACATCCGGGAAATTATTCCACGCAGCCGCTCTGATTATTCGGTACCATGCGTTTAAGGATGCTTCCCACTCGGCGTGAAGCTCGCAAGCTTCTCGAATTTTCTTCCGACTCAGAATCCTCACGGAGTATCTTCGCATATTGCGAAGATATTATCCAAACATGTTTTGCAAGAATTCACTTGATGTGACTTTTGTCTAAGAACCCGAGAGAAGGGCTCAGCATGACTTGGGAAGACGTGAAAATGATTCGCGTGGCCGCGAACGACATTCACTTCGAAGTCGCCACCATGGGTGCCGGCGACAAACTCGCCCTGTGCCTCCACGGCTTTCCCGAACACGCTTATTCGTGGCGCAACCAAATGCCATTACTCGCAAGCCTGGGCTATCGAGTCTGGGCCCCCAATCTTCGCGGCTACGGCGGCACGGACTCTCCGCAGGAAATCTCGGCCTATCGCACCTCAACCCTCGTGGCTGACGTCGCGGCGCTGATCAAATCCTCCGGCGCGAAGGAAACTCTTCTCGTCGCCCACGATTGGGGCGGCGCGCTCGCCTGGATTCTGGCCATGCGCCAGCCGGAATTAATCAACCGCCTCGTGATAATGAATTTGCCTCACCCGGCATGCTTCGCCCGCGAACTGCGTCGGCCCCGCCAGCTTCTCCGTTCCTGGTACATTTTTTTCTTCCAGATTCCCGGCTTGCCGGAACTTCTGCTTAGACGCAATGACGCGCGGCCGATTGGCGATATGTTCCGCCACACTTCGCGCCGCCGCCCGCCAATTCCCGAGGAGGCGATTGACGTCTACCGCCGGAATGCCATGCGTCCCGGAGGCCTTGCCGCGATGCTCAACTGGTATCGCGCGTTTTTCCGCAGCCGAAAAAGTCCGCAAAGTAGGGAAGAGCGTCCAAACAATGTCCGCTTTCCGGTGATCCGCACGCCAACTTTATTTCTTTGGGGCGACGCCGATATCGCCCTCGACTTCCGCACCACGCAGGGCACTGAGGCATACGTTTCCGACTTGACCTTCCGCGTGCTCCCGGGAATTTCGCATTGGGTCCAGCAGGAAGCTCCTCAAGCCGTCAACACCATGCTTGAAGCCTGGCTCACCGGCGCGCGGGTCCCCGAATATCGCGAACTCGTCTGAATCGTGCGACCACATCGGGCTTATCGCGAAATATTTTTATTCGGCAGGGTACCGCCGCGGTTTTTGTTTCGCTGAAACTGACCGGATAATCAGTTTTCCGCCGCCCCGCGCCGGCATCGGTATTTTGCCCTGCGCCTCGGCCGCCGCGATCAGCGCTTCCACATCCGGTCGCGCCAGCATCTTTGCTGAATCAATACGCAGGAAGCGATTTTGACTGCCTGATCCGAGTAGTATTTTGTGCGGATCGGGCAGCGTGGCGCCGTAGTAGAAGGATAGCCCCACTCCGCTCGCGGCCGCGGCAATGGATACCACGCAATCCGACGGACGCTCGGTCGAACAATAACCCACCACAAAAAAATTGTAATTGTCGTAAACCAGTTCGTTCGCAGTCGGCAGCCGTTTTCGTAGAGCCTTCCGCATGGCCCGTATCAAGTCCTGATGCTTCGGCTCGAATTTGTCGATGAACCCCTTCAGCTGCTTTTCAGCTTCGGCTGAAGTCATCGAAACAGTCTTCGCGGCTGTCTTCATAGAAACCCAATCACTCCGCGTTCTTGTCGTACTGCATCGCCCCAGCCACATTTCCCTCGGTGTCTTCGAAGAACACCAAACTGCCCACTCCCGCGATCACCGTCTTTTGCATCACCAGTTTTCCGCCGTGCTCCTTAATCCCCGCCATCGCCTTCGAAATTGACGGCACGGATATCGTGCACTCATATCCGATCACCCGTTGCCCCGGAACAATTTCTCTCCGTCCTTGGAGTGATCCCAGAATGCGTGGTCCCGAATCATCTCCGGTATTGATCATGTAAAATCCCGGAGGTCCCCACGGCTCGAACTTCCAGTCGAATACGCCTTTGTAGAAACTCTGCGCGCGTTTGAGGTCATCCGCGTTAATCGAGAAATGCGCGACATTGGACATGGTGTCACCCTCCGAACGACTCGATGAGATTCGAACCAGCGCACAATAGCCCTTCGATGCCGGGGCGGTCTTGCTCTATACTGCCAATAAATGTCGAGAAAGCGCCACACCTCGAAACGCCCTAAATCCCTGGAGGGCTCCATCCTGGTTCGGACCTACGGCGTGACCTTTTCCGAGGGATACGAATCGCCAGCGCACCACCATCAATGGGACCAGTTCACCTATGCCACCCAAGGGGTGATGACCGTCAAAACCGAAACCGGCACTTGGGTTATCCCGCCGCACCGCGCGGTGTGGGTTCCCGCCGGAATCGAGCATGTCGAAGTAATGTCCGGCCCGGTCGCTGCGCGCTCCCTATTTTTTGTGCCGGGACTCGTCAAGTTTCTGCCGAAGGAATGTACCGCCGTAAACGTCTCTCCGCTCTTGCGCGAACTCATTCTCGCCACCATCCGCCTGGGCTTTCTGGACAATAAGATCCCGGCCCATTCCCGCATGATTGCGATCTTGCTCGATCAGTTTGAGGCGCTCGCTCAGCAGCCGCTCCAGTTAAAGGCGCCCAACGATTCCCGCGCCGTGAAAATCGCCGCGTCGCTCGAAAAAACGCCGGGCTCTACCGATTCGCTGAGAGCTCTCGCCAGGCAGGCCGGCGCCAGCAAACGCACCATCGAGCGTCTCTTCAGGCGGGAAACTGGGGTTTCGTTTCAGCAGTGGCGCCAGCGCCTTCGTGTAATCCAGGCGCTGCGTCTGCTCGCGTCCGGCGAATCCGTGACTAACGTCGCTCTCGACGTCGGCTATGCCAGCACCAGCGCATTCATCGCCATGTTCCGTCGTGAACTGGGAACCACGCCGCGGCGCATCTGGAAGGACAAACCAGTTTCTCGTAAAGAACACGCGGCACAGGTGAAGTAATCGGGCTGCGGAGTTTCAGCGAACGCGTGAGCGTTTCTGCGGTTCTTTCACGTGCAGGTACAAAAAAGATTCCACCAGGCTCCAGGCCAGGTTGGCCGACGCGGAATGATACGTGGCGCGTGCGTCGCAAAAAAATCCGTGATCCGCGTCCGAAAAATCCACATTCACAAATGGTTTTCCGGCGCGATTGCATTCCTCGGCAATCTTTTGCGTCTGATCTTTTCCGATGTGTTTGTCTTTGCCGCCCCAGCAAAACAAAATCGGCGCATTCAGTTGCGGAATTCGCGGCAACAACGCCGGCGCGATGCCACCCCCATAAAATGATACCGCCGCTTGCAGCGGCAGCGTGGCGCACGCCAGAAATGACACGCGTCCGCCCATGCAGAATCCAATGCTCGCGATGCGATCCGGCAGCACGCCCGGATCATTCCGCAAAAACTCGTAGGCCGCGCGGGCGTCCTCGATATTGCCTTCGTAGGTCATCGCCTGCATGTGTGGCATGGTGGAGGGGAAATCACTGTAAGGCGCTTCAAATCCCGCCGCGGTGCGGTGAAACAGCTCCGGTGCGATGGCCACCAGGCCCATCTTGGCAAAGCGCCCGGCAATATCCCGGATATGCTCGTTCACCCCGAAAGCTTCTTGCAGCACGATGATGCCGGGATGTTTCGCTGCACGCGTGGGCCGCGCCACATGGGCGTTCATGGTCGAACCGTCAGCAACCTTCAGCGAGATACTTTGCGTGACAATATGTTCCAAACCTGGAGCCTCCGTCGCAACCTGCGTGAAGCGCTATAGCATAAACGCACCGTCGCAAAATAAGAAGCCTCGTTTTACCTTGTCGAAGCTCCCAGCTTCATCTGGAGTCTAATTGTTGGAACCAAGCATCCAAGTTGCTTGAACAGTGTCAAGCGAAGCGGTCTTGGATCTGAATGAAATTCTACAGCGGCTCGCCATCCGATCACTTTGACGGCGAACATTTCTACAATCCTCCAAACGGGCATCCGCGCGTTGGGGCTGGACTACTCCAATGGCTGGCCAATCGCAAACCGGGTCCTTGGCGCAAGTGGGTTGACGCAGCGCCCGGCGCAATTCCGCCCGATCGCGTCAGCGGCGGCGCCATTCGCGTCACGTTCGTCGGCCACTCGTCCTTGCTAATCCAGCTCGACGCCATCAATATTCTTTGCGATCCGATCTGGTCGAAACGCGCCAGCCCGGTGTCCTGGATCGGTCCGAAACGTCATCGCCCTCCCGGCATTCTGTTCGAGCATCTTCCCAAAATTGACCTCGTCCTCCAGAGCCACGATCACTACGATCATTTCGACGTGTCCACCCTGCGCCGCGTCGGCTCGCACTGGAAGCCGAATTTCGCCGTACCGCTCGGTGTCGCCTCTCGCCTCATTTCAAAAAGAATCGCCACGGAATCGCAAATCGCCGAATTGGATTGGTGGCAATCGGCGCAGTTTTCCGAATTAATCCGCATCACCGCGGTTCCGGCCCGGCATTTTTCCGGACGCGGTCTGCGGGATCGGAATAAGACTCTGTGGTGCGGCTACGTCGTCGAGACGCCCTCGGGCGCCGTCTTTTTCGCGGGCGACACCGCCTACGGCCCGCACTTCGCCGAAATTCGCGCCCGCTTCCCTCAAATCCGTCTCGCATTCATTCCCATCGGCGCCTACCGTCCCCAGTGGTTCATGGGCCCGGTACATATCTCGCCCGCCGACGCGGTCCGCGCACACAAAGAATTAGGTGCCTCAACCAGCATTGGAATTCACTTCGGAACATTCAGTTTGGCGGATGACGGCGAGGACGAACCACTGACCGACCTGCAACGCGCACTCGATCAGGAAAAAGAACGCCTTCGTTTTTGGACCCTCGAACCCGGTGAAGGCCGCGAAATCCCGTAGCGCCCCGCGTTCCATAACAGCCAATCAGTCTTACGCGGCAATTAAAGCGTCGAAAAACAATCCCAGTAGGATCCGAATTTCCTTATCCGTCACCGATCCTGGATGGACCAGCCGCTCCAGCAGCAGGGAATGGGACAGTCCACCCAGCGCCGTCGCCGCGGCGCGATTCGAAATCCTCACGTGGCTTCGCGGCCCTGAAACTAGCTTGAGAATGTCCGCGCCACATTCTTTTAGTCGTTCTTGCCGCGCGCGAATTCTTGCATGCGCTTCCGGATGCCGCACCGCAAATAATTTGTATTCGAGCGACAGCAATACCATCCGCCGGTCGTAAGCCATCTCCAGATAATGCTGGCGCAGCGCGCTCACCCGCGCCTCGCGGCTGCCGAGCTGCGTCAGCAGGGAAGTAAGCGATAGAATCTTTTCATTGATCCACGCCTCCAGCAGCGCGAAGAAAATATCTTCCTTGCTGTCGAAATTGGCGTAGAAAGCGCCCCGCGTGTAACCCGCCGCCGCGGCGATATCTTCCAGCCGTGCTGCCTCGTACCCGGTCCGCGCAAAAATCCTTTCGGCGGCGGTCAGCAGTTTCTTGCGCGTCGCTTCCGTACGCGCCTGCTGGCGTGACCCACGTGCAGGCGAAATACGAAAAATGACTCGGGTTTTCGCGGTTTTTACTGGATGTTCCATCTCAATTCAAGCCCCGAACTTTACACATACATACATGCATGTATATAATAGCATTTCACTAAAAACAAGGGGAGATCTGCAGTGGCGGCGATTGCTCTACCTTCCGAAGGCGTGCTCTGGCGTCCGACCCACAATCCCTGGCTGGTCGCCCTCACCGTCACCCTCGCCACCTTCATGGAAGTTCTCGATACTTCCATTGCCAACGTCGCCCTCCCGCACATCGCCGGGAGCCTCGGCGCCAGCTCCGATGAATCCACTTGGGTTCTCACCAGCTATCTCGTTTCCAACGGCATCGTCCTTCCCATCAGCGCCTGGCTCGCCACGCGATTGGGCCGCAAGCGCTTCTATATGTCCTGCGTCGCGATTTTTGCGGCCAGCAGTTTTCTCTGCGGTCTCGCGCCCACTCTCGGCATGCTGATTTTTTTCCGTGTGCTGCAGGGCGCGGCCGGTGGCGGATTGCAGCCCAGCGAACAAGCCATCCTCGCCGATACCTTCGTTCCTTCGAAACGTGGAATGGCCTTCGCCGTTTACGGCATGGCCGTCGTTGTCGCTCCCGCGATCGGCCCCACTTTTGGCGGATGGATCACCGACAATTTCAGCTGGCGCTGGATTTTCTACATCAACGTCCCGGTCAGCATTCTCTCCCTCTATCTGACTCAGCGCCTGGTCGAGGATCCTCCCTACCTCAAGCAGGAGCGCGAGCGCCAGAAGGGAATTCGCGTGGATTATATCGGCCTCGGCCTGGTCGCTCTTGGAATCGGCAGCCTGCAGATCGTTCTCGATAAAGGTCAGGAAGTGGACTGGTTCTCATCCCACTGGCTCGCCGCTCTGCTCACCGTGGCGATCATCCTCCTCGTCTCCTGGGTGATTTGGGAATGGCATCATCCAAATCCCATCGTCGAATTGACCCTGCTCAAGAAACGAAATTTCCGCACCGCTATGTTTTTTATGTTTGTCCTGGGCATCGTGCTGTACGGCACCACCGTTTTGATTCCGCAATTCCTCCAGCTCCTGCTCGGCTACTCCGCGGTAAGCGCTGGTGAAGCCATGGCCGGCGGCGGTTTCCTCATGATGTTCATGATGCCCATTTCCGGTTTTCTCGTCGCTAAACTCGATCAGCGCATGATGATGTCCTTCGGCTTCGCCGTCACCGCCACTTCGCTGTATTACATGTCCACCCACCTGACCATGGGTATTGATTTCAAAACCGCCGCGATGCTGCGCGTCTACCAGGTCGCGGGCCTGGCCTTCATTTTCGTTCCTTCTAACGTGCTCTCCTACGTGGATATCCCCCGGGAGAAAAACAACCAAATTTCCAGCATGATCAGTTTCGTTCGTAACATCGGCGGCAGCATCGGCATCGCGCTAATCAGCACTTTTATTACCCGTGGCTCGCAGCAGCGCCAGACCTACCTTTCTTCCAACATGAATCAATCCAATTCGCATTTTCGCCAGATGATTGACGGCCTCACCGCAACCCTGCACAGCCAGGGTCTCAGCACCGCCGAAGCAACGCGTCAGGCCTATGGACGCGCGGCAGCGCTGCTACAGCAACAAGCCACCATCCTCGCCTACGGCGATGTAGTCTCCGTCATGGCCGTCGCCGTCGCACTCCTCGCGCCCATGGCCTTACTCATGAAACGCCCCCCGAAACATGCCGCCGAAGCTCCGCCCATGCATTAGCCATCGGTGCGACACGTCCTTTCACTCTATAGAAAATCTTACGGCACTAACAAATTGTCTGGCGGCCAAACGCCTGACTTGAGGATAATGGTGACTCTTGAGACCGGGCCGCCCGTCACGCGGAATCCGGACGAGACGAGGTTTCGATGGCTGAAATCAAAGCGTTGTTCTGGGATAACGGCGGCGTGATTCTCACCAACGGCTGGGACCGCAATTCCCGCCGGGCCGCGGTCGAGAAATTCAAGCTCGATTGGGCCGATTTCGAAGACCGCCACGAATTGATGCTCAATGATTTCGAAACTGGACGCGTCACTCTCGACGAATATCTTCGCCGCACGGTTTTCTACCGCGAACATCCCTTCACCCCCGACGATTTCAAGAAATTCATGTTCGAGCAGTCCCAGCCGTTTCCCGAATCGCTCGACTTCCTGAAGCGGCTCGCGCAAACCCGTCGTTACATGGTCGCTTCGCTCAACAACGAATCGAAGGAACTCAACGAGTACCGCATCAGAACATTCAATCTGCTGCAATACTTCGAAGCCTTTTTCAGCTCTTGCTATCTCGGCCTGCGCAAACCGAGCGCTGAAATCTATCGTCTCGTCCTGAAAATTACTCAGCGTAGTCCGGAAGAATGCGTGATGATTGATGATCGCGGCCTCAATCTGGAAACTGCCAAGGAAATCGGCATTCATACCATTCAATTCAAATCCGTGGCCCAATTGCGCGCCGATCTGGCCAAACTCAACGTGTTAGCTGACTGAAACCGCCGGTCCCGAAAATGTTTTGTCCCGAATCCAAATTTGCAACCGAAGCAGGCCGCCAGTGAAATTAAATACCCGCGTATCACCGGACATCGAAGCTCTCAGTCACGCCGCGCTCGACGAAATTCTGACGAACCTCCGCGACGCCGTAAAACTTCGCGGACGTTTTGCCCTCGCCCTCTCCGGCGGCCACACTCCCGAAAAAATGTATGCGCTGTGGGGCCAAGATCGGAAATACCGCACCGAGACGCCCTGGGATCACGTGCACCTGTTCTGGGGTGATGAACGCTTCGTCAGCACGGATGACCCGCTCAGTAATTATCGAATGACCCGCGAAGCGCTGCTGTCCCACGTCCCCATTCCTGCCGCAAACGTGCACCCGGCGCCGACCAATTTGCCCACGCCGCAAGCCGCCGCGGCCGCCTACGACGCCGATCTCCGAAAGTTTTTCCCCGATGGTGTTCCGGCTTTCGACGTTACGCTGCTCGGCATCGGTCCCGAAGGACACACCGCCTCGCTGTTCCCGGGCTCCCCTGCGCTCGATGAAAAGAAAAAATGGGTGGACGCCGTCACCGTCAAGGCTACGCCCCCGAACCGCCTCACCTTTACCTTGCCCGTGCTGAATCAAAGCCGGAACACCTACTTTCTGGCGGCCGGTGAAGAAAAGAAAACAATTCTCGACGCGCTCCGTGCCGAGCCCGATCCCGCGCACAGTCAATATCCCGCGGCGAGAATCCAACCCCTCGACGGCAGAGTCATTTGGTTTCTCGACGAACCCGCATCACGTTAAATTTTTCTAATGAATGTCGGAAAATTTCAGCCAAAGCGAACGCCTCTCAGCTCCTTTCGCTAAGCAAATCCCCAAAAACCTTAATCATTTTCACTCTTCCTTCGCCTTTTCGCCGGACAGTTTCGCCCTGTCCGTGCCGTACCAAAAGTACCTGTCACTTCGTACCATTGACCCAACATTTCCCCGCTCTTACGATGGATTTGTTACTTGCGTCTCTAATCCTGGTGAAGTCATTCACATCGCGTGATTGGTTTCCCGTGCTTCGCCCTCAGCCCTGCGGGAGTCAATCGGAATGTCATCTGTCGAAAATCTGACAAAGGATGTCCGTTCGCGGCCTCGTCGCCGTGGACCTCGGATGAATTCGCGAGTGGCAGTGGCAATCGAATGGAACACCGGAGCGGGATTTTCCAGCAACGAATTGGGATTTACGCGCGTCGTCACCGGTCACGGATGCCTGCTGGTCAGCCGGACCGAGCCTGAGCTCAAGCAGCGTCTGCGTATCACCAATCTTTCAACGCTCAAGACCGCCGATGGGCGTGTCGCCTGGAAGGGCTTGCAGCGGTCGGACGGGTGGGACGTCGGGGTTGAATTAATAGCAACGGACTACGATTTCTGGGGTGTCGAGCTTTGAAAATAGAATCTTTTAGGGTCCCTGTAGCAAAGTCAGCAGCTATAGCCACGCCAATGCCGTCGAAACATTCCACCAACCCGGTAAGCCCTGCCGCGAGCGGCTCGAAACCGCTCACTGCGGCAAAGCCATTTTCGCCTCCCAAGCCGGTCTCCACCGCAGCCGTCGCCGGCGACGAGCGCCGCCGCGGCCAGCGCGTCTTCTTGCGCGTGCGCGCCAATATCCATGTCGCGCTGCAGGGAAAACCCGTAACCTTCGACGCCACTACCGTCAGCGTTAGCCACAATGGAGCCTTGCTGGTCCTGAAACAAAGTCTCCCCGTTCAAACCCATCTGGTGCTGGAACACGCCGGAACCAAAGACCGCGTCGCCTGCAAAGTCGTGCGCAGCGCCCAGCCCATGCCCGAAGGCTTTCACACTCCGATCGAATTCGAAACCGCCGCCCCAAATTTCTGGCACATCGCCTTCCCGCCACCCGACTGGCGCCCGCCCGACGACCTCTAAAACGGCAGATTCCGCAGGTCCAAATTTCCTCCGGAGAGCACGATCCCGATTTTCTTCCCCGGCGCCGCAATCTTGCGCCACAACGCCGGTGCCGCGGCCACCGCGCCCGAAGGTTCCACCACAATCTTCATCCGTTCCCACAGCAGCAGCATCGTGTTCACGATCTCCTCTTCCGAAACTCTGCTGATCTCATCCACGTGTTCGCGCAAAATGGAGAACGTCAGCGGACAAAGCGTCGCCCGCAATCCATCCGCCATAGTCTCGGTGCTTGCCGCTTCCTCGATCTTTCCCGACTTCAACGACCGGTACGCATCGTCCGCATTCAACGGCTCGCCTCCCATCACCCGCACGCTTGGCCGCAGGCCTTTCGCCGCAATGGCAGTCCCGCTCAATAATCCGCCGCCGCTTGCCGGCGTCATAATAATGTCCAGGTCGGGCACTTCTTCCAACAGTTCGATGGCCGCCGTGCCTTGTCCCGCGATCACCCGCGCATCATTGTAGGGATGCACCAGATGCGCCCCTGTTCGCCGAATCACTTCGGCCGACGCCGCTTCGCGCGCTGCGACGTTCGGTTCGCATTCGGTGATCTGCCCGCCGTACGACCGCACTGCGTCCTTTTTTACCGGCGACGAATTCGACGGCATCACGATGTATGCCGGAATTCCGCGCCAGCGCGCTGCCTGCGACAATGCCGCCGCGTGATTTCCAGAGGACGGAGCGGCGACTCCGTTCTTCGCTTGCTCGTCCGTCAAAGAAAACACTGCATTCGTCGCGCCGCGAATTTTGAATGAACCGGTCCTTTGCAGGTTTTCGCACTTGAAAAATAATTGCGCCCCGGAGATTTCATCGAGCGACGCCGAGGTCAGTACTGGCGTGCGGTGAATGTGCGGCGCAATCCGCGCGTGCGCTGCGCGAATGTCCGCGAGCGTCACCGGAATTTCTACGCTGTGCTTTAGAGTGCTGGGAGAGGTCATAAAAGTGTGATCTGCCTTCCGCGTTGTATGCTCTTTCTACGCGATCGCCGCTTTGCTGCTCTTCGAGAAACTTTACGAATTCAAGCCCTTGACGCCGCTTCGTTCCGGTGCGATTCTCACCTTACCCCTTCCGTAATCAGAAGCAAGATCCGAAATGGCTGGTGCTCCTGAGGAGGAAGCTATGTCCATCAACGGCCGCCGTATCGTCAACCGCAAGCCTTGCGTCATGCCCATCCGATTTGTCGTCCTGAGCGAGGAATTCGCCATGTCCGGAAACGTTCGAGCCAATTCGCGGCTCGCCGCTGTCGGCAGGGAATCCGCGCTCGAGCGCACGCCCCTTCCGCACCTCGGCGAAACCGTGAATTTGTCGGAGCGCGGCGTGGCTTTCAAATCATCCCAGCCGGTCAGCCTGGGTCAACCCATCGAACTTTTCTTTACCTTGCCCACCGAATTGACCGGGAGGATGCCGGAAGACGTCCGCTGCACCGCGCGGGTCGTGCATGTGGATCATCTCGGCGACATGCACGGCACTATTCGCGTAGGCGCAACCATCGAGCGCTTCGAGCGAATTGGCCCGGTACGCTCCTGGGGCAACTAGTCCGCCCGGTGCTTTGCGCGTTTATTTTGTGGGAACTGTGAAGACTATTTTCGCGGCAGCCGCGTTTTCGTAGCGGTCCGAGACCTGAACCGAAATTATGTGCTGCCCCGGCGTCAGGCCCGCAAGCGGAATCTGATACGCCTCTTTCGGCGCATCCGATAGCAGTCCGGTGGGGAACACTGTCAACCAGTCCCCCGCATCCACGCTGTACTGTGCGCGCGCGATCGAGACCGACGAACTAATCCCATCAAAGCTGACTTTGACCGGATTACTCGCAGCATCCGCGCGCAAATTCTCGATACGCGGCGGCGTGTTCGCAATCTCAAATCGGTCGCTCACCCGCTCGTCCGTTAAAGCCTGCGCCGGCGGATTTGACGGCAAATCCGAAGCTGTGATTTTCAGGTAATACGCGCCGTCCGGCATCGTCGTCGAATCCCACGAATAAAATCGCTGAGCCAGTTTGTCTTTCAGCAGATGCCAGGTATTTTCTGTTTCGCCGCGATAGTAGACCGCAAAAATCAAATCGTCGTCGTTGTCGTCGTGCGCGCTCCACAGCACGCTCGCGTATCCTTTTTCTGAAAATCCCTGCGGCGTCACATCCACTCGGCCCATGCGTTGCAATGCGTCCGCGGTAGCCCCGAAATTTACAAAAGTCTGCGCTCCAGGCCGTTGCGGCAGCCGCAATTGCACTGCCGTCGGCGTGCCGGGCCCTCCGGGTATCGCCGCGAATCCCTGCACTCGAACGCCCGGATCTTGGATGACGATGTCGTCCATCACCGGCGCCACATTCTCCGGCTGATAAGCGACATCAACCCATGAAACACGCGCCGAACTCGCGGCCGAACCGGGTTTAGTTCCGCCCAGGAAAACCACTTTCCACTGCACGAATCTCGCCGGTGGACATCCGGCCGTTTCCCCCGAACCGTTCTTATATGGACCGGACCACGCGCTCCAGTTCTTCTCCGGGCTTGCCGTATTTCCCGACCGCACGTAGAACGCTACATTCGCTGCTGCTCTGCCCGCTCCGTCGCCCATCCACGTAATGCGTCCCCAATGTGAAAAAATCTTGGCGTCGAAAGTGTCCGATTCGAAGCTACCTTCGCTTTCGTATCCGGGCCCCAAGGTGAAGACTTTTCCCGGGTTCGCCGTTCCCGCCAGAATTTTTCCGTCCCGTGTCGCAATCAAACTGGTCACCTGCGCCGCCGCCGTGCTGGCCACTTTCGCGTAGTTGCGATTCTTTTCCAGCTCCACGATTGAGCCTTTGTTGCCGGTGCCCAGTAACACGTTCCCATTCGTCTCCAGCGCCATGGCAAAAATCAGATCTTCGCGCGAGGTCCACACCGTCTCCGGCGAGCCTTCCGGAGAAATCTTTACCACTTCCGATCCCCCCGTCGTTGACTGGAAGAATGAAAACGCAGCCACCGGCTGCGGCGTCGGCGCGGGACCCTGCGCTTGCAGCGTTATGGTTGCTCCGCTCGCGGGCTGGCCGACCACCGGCGCGTTCTGTTGTGGCGTCAACACTCCGCTCAGAGTCGGCACCGCCGGAGCGGTTCGCTGCTTCTCCCCAATCGCTGCCGCGTAGATTGTCCCCGACGCATCCGCGATTAACGCAGTTATCTCTTTTTTGCTCGTTTCATAAATTACAAATGTTTGCCCCGCCTGCGGCGTCGCGGTGGCATTTTTTCGCACCGGCTCGATGCGCAGAATCAAACCGTCCGGGTCGGTTCCCACCAGCAAATTTCCCTTAGCATCGAACGCCAGTGAACGCGCGTGCCGTTCGTCACTTTGGTAGAAAACTTGCCCTTTGCCGTCCGGTGTTATCGCGAAAATTTCGCCCGTATCTCCAGTCCCGGCGAAAAGCGTCCCTTGCGAATCAATCGCTAGCGCCCAGATATATTTTGTCTTGGGTTCGAAGAACACGCTCTTCTGCCCATCCGGCGTTACCTTATAGATTTTTCCATCCGGCGAAGTCCCCACATAAAGGTTGTCATGCGCGTCGAACGCAATCGCCTGCGCCGAAAGCTCCGGCGCTTCGAATACCGTCGTGGGCTTTGCCGGATCGTCGAACCGCACCACTTTCGCATCCGATCCGCCCGCGCCGTAGATTCGTCCGCGCGAATCCACTCGCAAAGTCCACAAATACGCCAGATTCGGATCGGAAAACGCCGCGAATTTCGGCGCCAGCGCCAGCTTGCCATCGCTGCGAATCGCCACGCCCTTCGCCGTGCCCTTCTCGAAGTCCGCGTACGCCGATTCATGCCAGGTCCGCGTGTGTTCGGCATAGACCAGCGCCGGAGCCAGGCAGGCAATTGCCGCCACGACCCACACCAAAACTCTTTCGCGTTTCACCAACCCGATCGGCAATCCCATCATCAACCAGCTCTCCCTTCGATTCTGGCGCCGCTTCCCGCGGTTCCGCTCGACCGTCCTACCTCACGGTCAACGACAACGTCCGCTCGCCCGAGATCACCTGATGCATCTCCACCGACCACTCACCCGCCGTGGATTGATTCGAAACCCGCACCGCCCCGTTATTCTGCCGGTGATTCATCACGCTGATTTCCGATGTCGGCGCGTTCGGCATAATTTTGTCTTCAACCAGCAGTGTCGCAGTGGGTTGCAGCAAAGTTGCGTACAGCCGGTCGTTCTCGCGATCCCGGTTCATCAGCTTGATCAATTCTTCCAGCCCCGACAATTGTCCTTGTGAACTTGCCGCCGCGGATTCCACCGTGCGATTCACCGTTTCCGCGTCGCTGATCACCAGTTGCAGATTGCCTCGCGCGGCCTGCGCCGGTATGGTTACCGGCATTTCCTGAATGAACGACGGTCCGCGATACGGCCGCAGTTGTACCTTCACTGAAACCGTCTCGCCCGGCGTCAATTCGTTCTTCTCGATCCAGGCATTTTCGATCGTGGCCGAGCGGCGCTCCGGCACCGCCGTGACCCGAATCCGGATTCCCGAAACATGCGGCACTTCGTACGGGTTCGAATAAATTCTCGCAAAGTCTCCCTGCACGCTGCTCGCAACGAAAAAACCGCTCGGCACTGGCATGTCGCTAGGCGCAAAAAGTCCGTTCAGCGTGACCGCCGTGTGATCCTTGATCTGAATTTCTCCATCCAGCTGCAGCGTGAATCCCTCGCCGTAAGCAGTGCTACCCACGATTCCGTTGTAGGTCGCCAGCGCCACCAGCGTCGGCGTCAGTTGCGGGCTTTCGATCACCTCAAAATGAAATTTCTTTTCCTGCACCGGAGTTACCAGCGTCACTTCCACCGGAATCATCGGTGGCTCGGCGCCCAACTGGCCGCCAATCGCCGTGATGCGGTCTTGCGAAAACGTTCCGATCGTTCCGCCCGTGGACATAATTTTCGTCGAAGCCAGCGACGAGGCCAGAGTCGTGATCACGTGTCCGCGCGCCATCGGCATCGAAACGCTGCCGAAAGAAAATATCGGATGCCCGCACGCCAGCACTTTGCCGTCTGCTTGCACTACCGTCACCGTGCAGCCCGGAGTGACCGTCAAATCGCCGCGCATCAATTCCACGCCAACCATGTCTCCCGGCTTCAATCGCGCGTCGTCCGGCGAAGCCGCCGCTGTTCCTCCGGCCACCATGGACATGCCCCATCCCGCAAGGTCCTTGCTGAATTGCGCCATCGTTTCCGGATAGACGCCTGTCGCGATCAGCGGAGTCTCGATCGGCACCAGAAATTCTCCGCCGCCCACGTTCGTTCGCATCACTTGCGTCGCGAAGTTCTGCGGTAGCGGCACCCGCGCCGGTAGTTTTATGTCGCCGGAATTCTTGGCCGCGGCCTTGCTGTCGGCGGGCGCCGTCTGCGACGCATCAATCACGCTCAGCATGTTTGCAATCGGCGTTACTCCGCCAATCGCTTCCTTGGTGAATGCACCCAGCTTCAACGACAGCGCGCCGGCCAGTTTTCCGTCGAAATAAACCGGGCTGCCGCTCATTCCCGCCACCACGCCGGTGTGCTCGGCTTTTTCGCCAAGCAGTTGCACCAAAATTATGTCCTGCTTTGGTCCCAACGCGTTTTCGATGACCCCCAGCACCACCAGGTCCACTTTCTCGATCTCATCGCCGGTGAAAATCGTATAGACGACGCCCTTCATCCCCGGTTTCACGTCCTTCAATGGGAAAATCGTGGTGTTGTCATCGGCGTGTATTGGGATGCTGAAAATAAGAATGAAAGCGGCGAGCAGCAGGGAGAAATATTTTAGGCGGGCCACGGGCATCGAACTTTGATGATACCCGCCGTCTTAGGGGGAAGCAAATCGCCTCATGCTAGAATCGTGCGATGGCCAAAAAAACAATTTCGCCTGGTGGAAACGTCAGTGGTGTGGTTGAACTCCCCGGCGATAAGTCCATTTCGCATCGCTACGCCATCCTCGCTTCGCTCGCCGAAGGCGTCAGCGAAATTCGTAATTACTCTTCCTCCGCCGATTGCCTTAGCACCATCGAATGTATGCGCAAACTCGGAGTCGAAATTGACATTACTCCGGAACGCGTCCGCGTAGTCGGCAAAGGCCTCGACGGCCTCCACGCTGCAAAACGTGCTCTCGATGCCGGTAATTCCGGCTCCACCATCCGCATGCTTTCCGGCGTTCTCGCCGGACAGAATTTCACTTCAACCATTACCGGCGACAAATCCCTCCAGCGTCGGCCCATGCGCCGCGTGGCCGAACCCCTGCGCCAGATGGGCGCGGACATTCGCGCCAAAGATGGCGACCGCGCTCCCATCGAAATTCGCGGCGCAAAACTGAAGGCCATCGACTACACCCCGCCAATTCCGAGCGCCCAGGTGAAATCCGCGGTCTTGCTCGCCGGTCTCTACGCCGACCGCGTCACCACGGTTCGCGAATCCGTGCGCACTCGCGACCACACCGAAATCGCGCTTCGCGAAATGGGCGCCAACATCCAAACCTCCAAGGGCGAAATCAAAATTCATCCGCGCCCCAAGCTACAAGCCCGCAATTTGATCGTCCCCGGCGATCTCTCCGGCTCTGTTTTTCTCATCGGCGCGGCGCTGGTCCTGCCCGAATCCGCCATCATGCTCCACAACGTCGGCCTGAATCCCACGCGCACCAAAGTTCTCGATTTTCTAATTTCCATCGGCGCTTCCATCAATCTCGCTTCGGTGCAGCTTCGCGATGGCGAACTCATCGGCGACGTTTCCGTGCGCTACGCCGGCCTTTCCGGCGGCACAATTTCCGGCCCGCAAGTCGCGGAAATGATTGACGAACTTCCCATGCTTGCGGCCCTTGGCCCCTACACCGAGCAGGGAATTGAGATTCACGATGCCAAAGAATTGCGCGTAAAAGAAAGCGACCGCATCGCCGCGCTCAGCGAAGGTCTCAAAGCGATGGGCGCCAAGGTCGAAGAATTTCCAGACGGCATGCGTGTGGAAGGGAAGTCCTCAGGAAAATTGCGCGGCGCAAAAGTTGACCCGCAAGGTGACCATCGCATCGCCATGGCTCTCGCTATCGCCGCGCTCGGCGCCCAAGGCGACACCGTAATTCGCGATTCCGAATGTGTCGGCGTCTCTTTTCCCGAATTTTTCAAAACACTGGAAAAACTCCGCGACGGCGAATCTCAAATCAAGCAGTAATCATTCGCCTCGGCCTTGGGGAGCACACCAGATTTCTCGTCGTGCAACGAAGATCAAGAAGATTTGCGCAGGTAAATCGTTCCGTACGTCGTCGTAATCTGAATTCTCGGCACGCCCGTGCCGATCTTCCCGTCAATGCGCGACGGCGCGCTCTTATCCCCCGAATCCGAGTCCTGATGCGGTTCGGGATGCGAGCCCGGCAACGACACATCGAAATCGCTCTGCACCTCGCCGCCGCGCGAACTAGCCGAAATCTGAAAATTTGATTTTGCCGGTAGCGTCAAATCCACCCCACCCGATTCGTTCGTAATATTTATTTCTTCGCGAGGCGGTTGCGCGTATCCCACTTTGATGTCGCCATGCACGTCGGTAACTTCCAGCCGGCCCGCCACATTCTCCACGTCCAGATCCTTATTTTTCGTAACGAGCTTCGCAAAACCGGCGACATCCGAAACCTCGATCTGCCCCGAATCCAGCTCCAGCCGTCCGGTCATGTGCACCAGCGTCAAATCCGCTTTCTGCGACGCGTAGTGCGTGGTCTTCGCGATGTTGCGCACGTGTACCGGCCCAAAAAATTCCCCTTCAATCGTCGCATCGCCAGTTACGTCGCTTACCTCTACCTCATCTCCGCGCCCGCTGAGTCGCACATTTCCGGCCACCGTCGAAATTCGCGCGTCTCCCTTAATCATATCCACCGCCACATCCGACCCCACGTCATGGATCTCCACGTCGCCATGCGTTGCAGTCACCGCGATTTTTCCCGCCACATCGGAAATGTTGACGTTTCCGTGGTCCGTGCTTGCCGTGATCGAAGCGCTTTTCGGCACTGTCACATCCAGGTCCACGTTCACGTTGCCTCGGTGGCCGGTTTGATTCACCGGATGCACCGTGTAACCGTCGCGCCCTTGTTCGATCACTACATTCACATCCTTCAGCCGTTCTTGCGCCGCCGATTCATTCGCTTCGGAGGCGGTTTCACTCGCGCTCACCCGTATTTCATTCCCTTCGCCGCCATGGCAGGTGATATTTCCGTGGTCCGTGGTCAACGTGATGTGCGAGCCGGCCGGAATCGTTTTTGCCGGCACGTCTACATTCTGACTGGCCTGCTCGTGAAACATATTCAGATTCATGTCCAGATCCGGATTCCGTTCGCGGATTCGCGAATACAATCCCATTCCCGCCAGCACAAAAATCACTAGCAACATCAACGCGACTTCCGACCCGGTCACCATCGGCGGCCGCGTCCGGCCATCCTGCTGCGCGCTCAGATGGTCCACCAGCTTCGCCACACCCCACAGAATGATCAGGACCGGCCAGTAGTGCCAGAAGACGTGCCAGATTTGCAGATCAGGATGCCAACGAGCGAAGAGAAACAAAACACCAAGCAGAATGAGCAGGACACCGCTGAAGATCGAACCGCGTGTCTGTCCGCCGTTACTCACGCGATCCTCACTGTACCGGATGGCCGTCTCGCGAAGCCATCGCTTCCGCGACTTTCAAAAAGCCCGCCACGATCAGAATGAATGGCCACAGTTCGCCGAAGCTCCACCGGCTGTACTGCGCCAACAAAAATAAGACACCCACCGTAATAATCATGATCGGACCAAACAGCGCATGGATTCGGCAATACGCGCAACGGCAGATCGTCCGTGCCGGTGGAAGCGGCAATCCAGGTTGTCCTGTCTGCCCGACTTGTCCGGACGGCGGCGGAGTGCCGGGCACCAGAGATTGCGGCGAATTCGACATGGGCATCTTCTCCTAGGCAGCCGTCTTCATGCGATCCCATAGCAACCAGCCACCGATAACGATCAGCGCGACCGGCCACGATTTTTCAAACCAGTCGCGCTGCAACCAGCCGAAATTTGACATCAACAGCAGCGCTCCGATTCCAATCAGTACGAACGCTCCAATCGGTTTGCGCCCCGGCCCGTCCAGCGGATTAGGCGGCTCCGGCTCTCCCAACATGCGGGCTTTCGCCGTGCGGTAGGCATCCAGCGGCATGTAACAGACAAAAGCTCCCAGAGCGATTCCGAAAAATGCCATCACGCCGTCGGGAAGGTCGCTGCTAAGCGCCGCCACCAGGCCCCCGAAAATCAGCACGTGGATCGCGGCCTTCATGTACTGCGCGTTGTACACCGCACCCAATCCGGGGATAAATCCCAAGAACAAAGCCAGACCCGGATTCGAACCCGTACTCTGGGATGGTGGTATCGCAGGCGTCGCAACCCTCGCGGCGAGGCATGGTTCGCAATACAGCGCGCCTCCCACGTCGCGGGTGCACTCCGGACACAATGCTTTGCCGCAGTTACGGCAAAACCCCGTTGCCTCTACGTTGCTATGCACCGCGCAATTCATCGCATGCTCCTGTTCCGTCCTACCGGCGTCTGCCGTTCATTCCTCATTCACAATTCTTCGAAGCGAACAAATCTCCCCAGCATTTCTCACGGGCTTTGCTCCCGCATTCGTCGCGGGTTCATTTCCGTGAACTCTGCAATACTCCTTTGCCCTGTAACAAAAATCAGTGTGAGAAAACCTGCGCCGGAATCGCTCCGGCCAATGACGCCAGCATGATCCCGGTTCGCGCCTGGCTGTGCCCCGGATTCGGCGAAGTCTGCGACTTCTCCTGCGGTTTCGAAGGCGACTGCTTTTCCTCTCGCGGCATTTGCGGAGGTTCCGCTTCCGGCTGTAGCCGCGTTTGAATCTCGTACACCACCCGCAAATCGTTCACGAATTTTGCGCTCTTCGCAAATGTCAAATGCGCCTGGCGATTTGCCGTGCGCAGCACCGTCGCCGGACTCAAATCCGCGTGCTTCCAATGCACCGGAGAACCTGCCGTGGTGTACAGCAAAATCAAAACCGTCGCCGCCACCGTGCCCACTCCCATCAGAAATCGCGGATGCAACAAAGCGGGCGCCCACGCAAACCAGTTCTTCCAGCTGGAAGTTTCTTTTCGCGGCCCACTCGTCGCATTGATAATTCGTGTTGCCAGCGTTGACGGAACTGCCACTGGCTCGATCCCGCGCATCTGCGTAACCAGCCCGCTCACCGCCGCCACTAGCTTCGCGCAATCCGCGCACGTTGCAGCATGCGCTGAAAACGCCGCAGCCTCTTCGCGCGTCAACGTTCCGTCGAGATAATCGCTAAGCCTGCTTTCCGTTAGTGTGCAATTCCATTCCATAAAATTGTCCCCAAAATTTCCGTTACGTATTCCGTCACGATCACCCGTTACCTTGAAGGCCGCCTACGCTGGCCGCAACCCCATACCACCCAAAATTTTCGCCAATTCAATCCGCCCGCGATTGATTCTAGATTTTACCGTGCCTTCCGGAACTTGCAGCACCGTCTGAATCTCGCTGTACTCAAAACCCTGCAGGTCCCGCAAAATTACCGCCTCCCGCAATTCCGGCGAAAGTTGCGCCAGCCCTTCCTGAATCTGCGCGCTCAATTCTCCCGCCTCCGCAATCTTATCGGGTGACCGCCCCGCCGAATGCTTTTCTTCCAGTTGCGGCATGGCTTCGTCATCGATCGAATCCGTCAGCCGGTCGCGTCGCGTGCGCCGGTAATGGTCCACCAGCAAATTCCGCGTCACGCTGGTCAGCCAGGTGGCGAACGCTCCGTACGAAGCTTTGTAACTCGGCAGCGTTTTGTAAATCCGCAAAAAAACTTCCTGGCTCAAATCGTCGGCGTCGGTCGCGTTGCCCGTAAACCGGTAGCACAAATTGAACACCCGCCGCGCGTGCCGCCGTACGAGCTCCTCCCAGGAGGGCCCATCGCCCCGGAGACATTCCTGCACCAGTTGGGCATCGGGCTCCAATCGCTGTCAGCCTCTGTGCTTGCATCCCCTTTCGGCCTCGCTATATGTAACGCATTCCCGGGCCAAAATGTTCCCCGCCACGCCGTTCCCGACTCCGTCGCGCCACGCCAACCAGACCGTCTCCGCGCGCCTGCTAACTCCGCAACTCCGAAAGTAACCTCGAAGCTCCCGCAGCGAAGTTCGCGCATTGCCCGCATCTTACTTAGGTTTTCGGCGTGAACACAAGCACCCAAACCATTTCGCGTCGTGCCATCCGGCCAGGCGGCGAACTCAGGAATGGAGGATGACGGATGGCGCTTGCGCCTTCTTGCGTTACACTGCACGGCGCGCGGCGGGCCGCGTCTTTTCAAACATGGTAGGAAAAATGGGCAAGCAGCGTCTCGAAGCCTTCACCGACGGGGTCCTGGCCATCGTCATCACCATCATGGTGCTGGACCTGCACGTGCCCACCGGCGCGGGATTCTCGTCGCTGGTTGCGGGCTTCCCGGTGCTGTTCGCCTACGCGCTCAGCTTCGTCAACGTCGGCATATTCTGGAACAATCACCACCACATGCTGCACGCCACCGAACGCATCAACGGCACCGTGCTGTGGGCCAATATGCTGCTGCTGTTCTGGATGTCGCTGATCCCGTTCGTCATCCGCTGGATGGACGAAACGCATTTCGCCGCCGCGCCCACCGCGTCCTACGGCGTGGTCCTGGCTCTCGCCGCGCTTTCCTACATGTTGCTCGAACGCACCATCATCGCCTGCAACGGCCCTGACTCGAAACTGGCCCAAGCCGTGGGCGAAGACGCAAAAGCCAAGGTGTCCATGCTGCTGTACACGCTGGGCATTGGGCTGGCGTTCGTGCGGCCGTGGATCGCGATCGCCGCGTACGTGCTGGTCGCCGCGCTGTGGTTCATTCCCGACCGCCGCATCGAGTCGGTTTTGTGACTCTGTTTGGTGACTCTGTTTGGTAACTTTGTTTTGTAGCAGCACGTCGAATCAAAAGGAGAGCAACCGTGAAATCGAGGCCCATCGGCATCACGATTCTTGCTGTTCTCGGTTTTCTGAGCGTGGCGTTTTATGGCGTGCTGACCGTGCTGGCGCTGGTCAATCCAACGCAAGCCAACAATCTGCTGCAGGGCATGAGCGGCGGCGGAGCCGGCCCGGCGCCGCTGCAAAACTTCGCCGCGATCTTGCCCGTATATTTTCTGATCACCGGGGTGATCACCGGCGGGCTGTCCTGGGGCCTTTGGAATCTGAAAAATTGGGCGCGCATCGTTTGCCTGGTGCTGATCGGCATCTCGGTAGTCGGCGGCGCGGTTGGAATCTCCATGGCCTGGTCGCACTCGACCATGCCCGCGACCATCTCAGCCCTGGTGCGCCTGCTCATCGCCATCCTGATTTTCGTCTATCTCTGCAGCGCCGGCGTCCGCGCCGCATTTCGCCCCGAGGCGTAGCCGCGCCGCGCCCGTTCATTTTTCCGCCACGTTTTTCAGATTTTGCAGGCCCTGCTCGAAATGCTGGCCCATGAAATGGTCCATGTTCATGAAGACGCCCATCACCTTCATCATAAAAACGTTCTGCCCATCGAAATTCCAAGTCACCTTCGTCGGCCCCGAGGCCCCCGCGGCCTTGATCCAAAACGTATTCACGTTATGCGCCACAAACGGCGCCGAAAAATCCACCGTCACGGTCACCTGAGCATCCTGCGCCCCACCGGTAATCTCCATCCGTGCCGAGTTCGTATTACCATTCCCGCGCCAATTCGAAACCGCCCCCACGCCCGCTTCGGCTCCGCTATACGTCCGGTTCGACGTCGGATCGTCTTTATCCCCCGGAGCCCACCGCTTCCAGTTGTGGAAATCGTTCACCAGCCCAAACACTTTCGCCGCCGGCGCGTCGATCGCAATCGACCGCTCCACCTTCAACCGCGCCGGCTTCGCAGCCGCCACCGCCAAAATCACCCCAACCACCAGCACCAAAATCCCCAAGATCCTCAGCAGCACAAGCCCTCCGCGCAGCGAAATTTTCCGTGGCCGTGGTGCAACTTCAGGCGCGGGTTCGCGGCTCGTCGAATTCCAGCAGGATTTTGAAGCCGATCACGTCGGCGCCAAAACGTATGCGGATCTCGCGGATGCCGACCGCGAAATTTTTGGGTGGGGATACCGGGCCGGCGTCGGGGTCTATGGGCTGCCTCCAGGAAAAATTGCAGTGGGGGCAGGCGGCGGGAATGTCGCGAAGATCATCGGGCGAAACGGTGAGCCGCGATTTGCATTTGTGACATTCGAAAGAAATCGCGCGAATCTCTTCCAGCCCCACCACGATTTTGCGTTCGAAAGTCACGTCGCGGGAAGTGTACCACCGCCGGGTTCGTTCCCATCTCAGGTTCCCGGGCCGAGGCGCGGCGCGCTTTGCCGAGCCGACAAGGGATCTCTCATCGATGTAGAGTCAGCGACGCCAGTTGCGATCGCTGGTTCTTGATTAATCACTTCACGCCGGGTACATTCCGCAATCGTTAAGAAGTTAAGCCGTCATTCGAAGCCGCGCATCGTCAGAAAATTAATGCCTTTACGGGGAGATCCGGGATGAACGAGCCAATTCACACAGAAGCGGGAATCGCTGTCGTGAACGAGCCGTTTCGAATACTTTCTCTTGATGGGGGCGGTGCTAAAGGTTTCTACACCCTAGGCGTACTTACCGAAATCGAGGCAATACTTAAGAAGCCACTTTGCGAACATTTCGATCTGATTTTCGGCACTAGCACCGGAGCAATCATCGGAGCGCTTTTGGCGCTGGGGTATAGGGTTGGCGATGTCCACGCGCTGTATAAGACCCATGTGCCTGCGGTCATGAAGATCACGAACGCGCATAACAAGTCGAAGGCATTGTCGCGGCTTTGTAAGAGTGTTTTTAAAGAGCTTACTTTCTCAGACGTAAAAACCCTCGTTGGGATTGTTGCGACGCGCTGGGTCCTGGAACGACCAATGATCTTCAAAAGCAGCCCCGAGCAAGCGCATGGTCGTACCAGTTCGTTTGTGCCTGGCTTTGGGTTCTCTATCGCAGATGCTGTTGTCGCGTCTTGCTCGGCATATCCTTTTTTCGACAAAGTTACTCTTGCAACTTCGACAGGTGTGGAGACCGAGCTCATCGACGGAGGGTACTGTGCAAACAACCCCACACTTTATGCGATAGCCGAAGCCTTGAGGGCTCTCAAGAGGAAGCCGGAGGACCTGCGAGTAATTAGCGTCGGCGTCGGCCAATATCCCGAGCCTGCGCATTGGGGGCCGAAGCGTTGGAAAACTTGGGCGCAAAAAAGGCTCGTTAGCATTCAACTTCTCCAGAAAACCCTGAACGTTAACACCGCCTCAATGGAGCAGCTACGGTCAATATCTTTTCGACGACATTCAAACCGTGAGAATTAATGACACGTTCGAGCGCCCCGAAATGGCAACCGACATGATGGAGTCGGACATCAAGAAACTCAACATTTTGTACCAGAGCGGCAGTGAATCCTTCGCGAGACAAGAAAAAGCGATCAGGGAGTTACTGGGCGTGGTCCCAGCATAGGAGGAGTCGGTTGCCGATACCTCAATCACAACTTGAAACATGGTCCCACCAAGGCTCAGTGACCCAGTCAAAAGACACTTATGCCATCGTCAGGCAGGCCCTTGAAGACCCTGCCGCCAAATACCGTGACCGAAATTTCAAGGTTTTTCTGCAGGGATCTTACTGCAATGACACAAACATTTACGCCGAGAGCGATGTGGACGTCGTTATCCGTCACGACGGCGTGTTTTTTTACGACATTGACCAACTGCCAGCCGAACAACAATCTGCTTTTGAAGCGAGTTTTTCGGCAGGCACCTATCTCTATAGCGATTTGAAGAAGGAGGTTGAGAAAACGTTGAGGGCGGCGTTCGGGGATTCGGTGAAAGGATCGAAGAAGGCCTTGAAGATCGAGGCCGACGGCGGGCGGCGAAGCTCAGACGTCGTGCCCGCGTTTGCTTATCGCAACTATCTCGAGTTCAATTCAGCTCACGATCAGAACTATGTTGACGGCATCGTCTTTTTCGCATCTGACGGCACAAAGATTGCCAACTACCCGCAACTCCATAGTCAGAATTGCACAGCGAAGCACCAGGCCACAAATTCAAAGTTCAAGCCCCTCGTTCGAATTTTCAAGAACATGAGGTCGCGGCTTGTTGACGACGGAACATTGGAGGCGGGAATCGCACCTTCGTACTACATCGAGGGTTTGCTGTACAACGTACCTACCGACAGATTTTCGGGACGATACGAGGAAGCTGTCCCAAACATCCTGAAATCGTTACTTGAAACAACCGATAAGACGAAATTTGTTTGTGCAAACGAGCAATATTATTTGTTGCGGGACAACAGCCCCGTTTGCTGGCCAAAGGCAAACGGTCCGAAATTCATCAACGCGGTGGTCGGCCTTTGGAATAACTGGTGAGAGGTCTATACAAATTGGGTCTAATCAATTTTGACTTTCACGCGCAAGTGCAATCGACAATTTTATGGCTCCCGTATTCCCACCCCGCCATCATCCTCGTTGTGTACATTTGCGTCATAGATTACCGATATGTTACCATGCATCGCCACTCTGTCTAGGCTCTCCGACGGCCTGACTAGGGCAAGGGCGCATGCAAAACGCGGCAGATCAGCCCGCATCACCGAACGCGCGACCATCACCTCCCGTCCCGGCGGCCTGCCCAATTTCTAACCGTAACACGACCGCATCCAAGATTCCCCGCAACTCGTTCAAAACACAACACATCACATTTTCTAGCCGCAAAATAAGCCCGACTGTTGCGATTAACCCTTCTTTGCTGCGCTGCCGGTTTTCTCATTTTCCATTTTCACTTTCTCTATTTCCCGCCATTTCTACCCCGAACACATGAAAAGTAGAAATCAAGTTAACTCCATGAAAATAAAGGTTGAATGCAATTTCTACCTCGAACATTTGAACACTTTAGGCAGCGTTAGTTCGCAAAATCCGCCAAGCAATTTTTCCAGCTTCACTTTTCCCGTTTCAGTTTCTTGCAGATTTTCCTCCTCCTCCATTTCTAATCGAGAACGAGTCGCGCGATTAGAAACCACTCCCAAATCCCTGAAACGAAAGGGTCGGCATGATTTCTAATCGAGAACCAGGATGGAGTGCCCGCGCAAATATCACGAGCGCGTCCGGCGGGCTCACGGCCGTTACCAGACGAACGCCTCTGGATTTTTCGCGGGCTAGCTGATACGGTGCGAGCGAATGCATCGTACTTCACGCCGAGTGGTAATCCTGGTGGTTGCGGTTGCCGCGCTTGGGTATTTCGTCTACAAATTCCGTAATTCGATCACATTGGAAGGATTTCACTGGTCCACGGTGGGGCAATCCCTGCGCGAGGCGAATCTGGGGCTGTTGCTGCTGGCGCTGGTGACGATTTACGGGTGCTTCGCGATACGCGCGGTGCGCTGGAACTGGCTGTCGCGGTCGTTTGGGCCGGCCACGTTTGGCGCGACGTACAGCGCGACGCTGAGCGGGTTTGCCTGCACATTTTTGCTGGGGCGCGCGGGCGAGCCGATACGTCCGGTGCTGATCGGCAAGAAAAATTCGCTGTCCATCCCGCGGATGTTCGGGGTGTACGTGCTGGAGCGGGTGTTCGACATCGCGGCGACGGCGGTGATTGCGGGCAGCGCGCTGCTGCTGTTCGAGCGCCAGGAAATTCCGGGCGAAGCGCACCTAGACATCATGAACAAGGCGCGCATCGCGGGCGGCGCGTTGATGGTGGGATTGGTGGTGATGGTTTCGTTCCTGATTTATTTCCGCTACCACGGAGCGGAATGGCTGGCGCGGCGGCTGCAGAAATCGTCGTGGCGCGGGGGCTGGCGCGGGAAAATTATCGCGCTGCTGGAGGGGTTCAGCGAAGGGCTGCAGGGCATTCGCACCGGCGGGGACCTGGTAGTGCTGATCGCGTTGACCGCGCTGCACTGGGCGCTGATCGTGTTTTGTTATTTGTGGATCGCGCACGCGCTGGGCGGGAAACTGCTGGAGCTGGATTTTGCCGGGGCCATGCTGGTGTTGGGATTTTCGGCGGTGGGTTCGGCGATGCAGCTGCCGGGGGTGGGCGGCGGCGCACAGGTGGCTACGTTCCTTGTTTTCACGCTGGTGTTTGGAGTAGAAAAGGTTCCGGCGGCGACCGCTTCGATTTTGATTTGGCTGATTACGTTTGCGTCGTGCAGCCTGGTGGGACTGCCGCTGCTGCTGGCGGAGGGCTGGTCCATGGGCGAGCTGCGCCAGATGGCCAGCGGGGCGGCGCGCTCGGCGGAAATTCAGTTGGAAGCGGACGCGGAACGCGACGCGGAAATTGGGGTGGAGAAAATCGCGTTCAAGCGCATGACGAAAATTAAGGCCAAAGACGATTCGGAGGAGAGGCCGCGGTGAAGTGTCCGTTTTGCACCAACATGGATGACAAAGTGGTGGATTCGCGCGAGGCGCGAACCGGCGATTTGATCCGGCGGCGGCGCGAATGTTTGAAGTGCGGGCGGCGGTTCACGACCTACGAGCGGATTGACGAAATTCCCTACATGGTGATCAAGAAGGATGGGCGGCGCGAGAAATTCGAGCGGCACAAATTGTTGCAGGGGCTGCTGAAGGCTTGCGAGAAGCGTCCGGTGCCGGTGACCAAGCTGGAAATGATTGTGGATGAGACGGAGCAGTTTGTCAGCGAAGCGCCGGAGCGCGAGCGGACTACCCAGGACATCGGCGAGCACATCATGGGCAAGCTGAAGAAATTGGATAAGGTGGCGTACGTGCGGTTCGCCAGTGTGTATTTGGATTTTAAAGATGTGAAGGAATTTATGGACGAGCTGAAGGGATTGCTGAAGGATCGCGCCAAGAAGTGACGGCGCGGGGTAAGAGTCAAAAGCAAAAGTCGCGGAGAGGCCTACGCTTGCCAGACTCCGGCGGCGAATTTTTTTATGGTTTGAAAGCCGAGGTGTTCGTAGAGGCGGACGGCTGAAGTGTTGATGCTGGTGACGGTGAGCGAGACGGCTTGGTAGTCCCGGCGGCGCAGCGCCTGGATGGAAGTTTCCATCAGGGCTCGGCCGATGCCGGCGCCCTGGTGGCCGGGCATCACGCAGATTTGGGTGGTGTGGCCGACGCCTTCGGCGACGGTGGAAGTGAGAATCATGCCCACCGGGCGGTCGCCGGTGAGCGAGCGCACGATGAAGGACGCCTCGGGAAGAAAGACGCCGCAGCCGGGGAGCAGGACGATGTTGCGTAGAAATTTTACGCCGCCGGCTTCGCTACGGTACTGGTCGTTGATGTCGCCATCCACGTGATTGGCGTAGGCGAGTTGAATTAGCCGCGCGGCGGGTTCGAAGGCGCGGTCGGACCACGGCTCGACTTTCAGGCCAGAAGAAATTTGTTTGGCGCTGAGTTTGGCGTCGGCGAGCGGCAGCAGCATGAACTGCCGGTCGTGCAGTTTGAAATACTGCGAGAGAAAAGTGGGATCGAGTTTGGAGCCGAAGGGCATCAGCTGGGCTTCGATACGCGCGAGCCGCGGAGTAGCGTGCAGCGCGGCGACCATTTCAGTGACCAGTTTTTTGGTGATGTTCTCCTGCGCGAAGTGCGAGGAAACGTAGAGCCCGCCGATCAGGCCTTTGTGATCTTCGAGGACGTAGAAGCCGTAGCCGGCGGGGCGGCCGTCTTCCATAGCGGCGTAACCGCCCAGCGCGCGCGAATCAATGAATTTTTTGATGAGCTCGATGGAGGGGCGATAGTCCCAGTGGAGTTCATCGCGCCAATGGCGAATTTCTTCCTGAAAAAGTGGCTCGAGAGAGCGCGATTGGATTTGGCGAAGATCGAGAATTTGCGTCAAGTGGCCGCTTTACCTTCCAACATTATAGACGCGCGGGGTGGCATTACCAACCCGTACAAATTGCCCTAAACATAACGGGGTCAGCAGATGCGCCGGAAAGACACACGGATATTTCGTGCTAACATCCAATTCGACGAGGCCCAGAAGCCTTTGCGCCCGCACATAACGGATGGCAGCCCTCTCGAAGTTTCGTTTTCCTACCGCAAGTCTCGCTAAGCTTCTCTCGGGACTTCTAGCGATTGTATTGTTCCTGGTCATTTCAGTGGGAACCGTCGCGGGATTCCTGGTGTATCAGATTTTGCGGCCATCGCGAGCGCCGGCGTCCTACGATTTAGGCGTAATGATGGGGCATCCGGTTACGATGTCGTTTCCGGTCGCCAGTGGGGGCACGCGCGAGGGGTTTTTCTTTCCAGGTTTGCGAGGCGCGCCGACGATTGTGGTGTGCCACGGCTATGGATCGCAGCGTTCGGACGTGTTGACGCTGGTAAGCGCGCTGCAGGACCAACAATTCAACGTTTTCGTATTTGATTTCGCGGGACACGGGGACAATCTGCCGGGCACGACGCTGGGGTATCGCGAGGTGGGCGAGTTACGGTCGGCGATTCAAACGCTTTCGACGCGGGATGATGTGGATCCACAGCGTTTTGGATTGTGGGGGGTGGACATGGGCGGGTACGTGGCGTTGGAAGTGGCGACCACCGACCCACGAATCAAAGCGTTTATCGTGGATGACGCGTACTCCGATCCGCGCGTGCTGGTGCAAAATGAGATCAAGAAATCGGGGCTGACGATCTTGCCATTGGTGGACAAATTTTCGGATTTTGGATTTCGGATGATGAATTACAAATTCAAATCGCAGCCGCCGGTTACCGGGCAATTGCCGAGCACCAAGGGAATTCCAAAATTGTTTTTTGTGTCGGAAGACCGCCAGGTGCTGGCGACCGAGACGATGAATTTATACAATCACGCGCCGGATCCGAAGCAGGTGGTGCGCACCAGCGCAGCGTATTCAGTGATGTCCGAGGATTCGCGAAAAAGTTATGAAAATCAGGTGGTGGCTTTTTTCCTGCAGAATTTGCCGCCGACCGCGAGCGCGAAGAACTAACGCCGGGCCGCTTCGATTCGCACGTACCGAACCCCCCGTTCCGCTGGATTTACGGAACCGCTGAATCTTCCAAGTTTCTTCAGTTCATTCAGTCCCTGCGCGGTGGTGAGCAGCGAAGCCGCGTAGGGATCTTGCGGCGACCATTCCTTGATTTCACGTCCAGCATAAAAAGCGAGACCGTAATTCCAAGAACGCTGCAAACGGTAGGTGTAGAAATCCGCCTGGGGAGAGGCGCTGACCAAGGTCGCGATTTCGCGGGCGGAGACGCTGGAGTCGAGATTTGGCAACAAGGAAAATCCGACAATCTCGACGGCGATTGCGGCGGCGAAGGCGGAAGTAAACACCAGCGCTTTCAGATTTCTTCGGGATCCAAAAAAGATAGATAAAAGCGCAGCCAGCGCGGCGACGGACAGCATCAGTTTGCTCGCGACGGCCGAGCGCGGGTCCGCCAAGAAATATTCCGCGGCAACGATTCCCAGAATCAGCCAGACAATTGCGATCAAAAACGAAATCGCCAAGGACAGAGTCCGAGTGCGCATAAATCCGTAGGTTGCGCTGACGGCGAGAAGGATCGCGAGTGGCGGGATCGCGGGAAGAATGTAACTGGGAAGTTTCGACTGTGAAAGACTGAAAAATAAAATGGGGAAGAGCGCCCAGCAGGTGAAGAAAAATGCCGGAGAATTTCTCCAGGTATTTTGGCTGAATATTCGACGGCCTTCTGGGAGCGTGGCGAGAAGAAAAGGCGTCCAGGGAAGCAGCGCCACCAAAGCGATTGGGCCAAAGAACCAGAAAGGCTGCTTGTGCTGAAACATGGGGGTGAGATAGCGCTCGAAATTATGCTGAAAAATAAAAACGTGAAGGAAATCGGGATTGCGACGCGCGCATAGCAGGTACCAAGGGAGCGCAACGGCGCAGAACGCGGCGATGGCCATGGGATGAGCTAACCGCAGCGCGACCCGGAAGCGAGACGTGGCCAGCGCCCAGAGTCCGATGGCGCCGCCGGCGAGAATCACCGCAGCGGGACCCTTGGCGAGAACACCCAGACCAAGGAAAGCGCCGAACAGGGCGAGCGTGCCGAGCGGAAGCTTGCCGTCGTCCGGTAAAACATTTTTGCAGGCGCGCAAGGCACCGGCCTGCGCCATGCAACTTGCTGCACAGGCCATCGCCAAGGTGATCGAAGCGCTGAAAAGCATGTCCGGCGTAGCGGCGCGCGCGAAACCGATGGCCGCAACACTCGTGCAAAAAATTAGAGGCGCAAGCACGGCGGGGCTGGTGACGAAAGTGGATGCTGTGTTTTCGTCGCTGTGATTTTGTGCGGGCCCGTAGTGTTTCCAGCCCAGCCAGCCGATGGCGAGAGCGGCGGCAAGGGCGGCGAACGCGGAGGGGAGGCGCGCGGCCCATTCGGCGGGTAGGTGCAAATCGAAACCGATAGCCGCCGCCCAATAATAAAGGACGGGCTTTTCGAACCAGGGAACGCCATAGAGGCGCGGTGTGACCCAATCGCCGGTCTGGGCCATGGCGCGGGCGATCCAGACGTAGCGCGGCTCGTCGGGGCCGACGAGTCCAAGCGCGCCGAGATGGCTGAACAGACAGATGCCGACGACGGCGAGCGCAGAAAGAACCGCGGGGAGCTTTGGTTTGGCCGGTGCTGTGGCAGCTTGTTGCGGTGCGGTCAAGGCGCGTCGAGTTTAACATTCAAAACGGATCCGCGGATGAAGTGGCGCTGGGCATCAAGGTTGCCGAATTTCAAAAAAAAGCAGATCCCTCGCTGCGCTCGGGATGACAACGCGCTGGTTGGACGATGGCGACGACCACATGGACGCCAGAAACCGTTCGGATTCGCCGAATGAGGAAATTTGCCGGGAGGCGACGCTGGCGCAGGTCGTGCTGGGTCTTGCATAATGGCGCGCGATGCGTGACTGGATTGAATATGCGGCAGCATGGCTCGGCCTGAAGGCCATGGGCCTGCTGCCTCGGCCGGCTGCGCGATTTGTGGGGGCTGCGTTTGCAGCGGTCGCGTACCGTTTGCGGACGCCATTGCGCAAGGCAGCGCAAACGAACCTGCGAGTCGCTTTTCCGGAGCTTAGCGAGAGGAAGCGCGACGAAATTATTCGCCGCATGGTGCGGCAGGTCGGTTGGATGGCGGCTGAATTTTCGCAGCTGCCGAAGTATTCACGAGAAAACATCGAGAAGATCGTGGTGATTGACGGATTCGAGAATTTCGACGCGGCCAAGCGCCGGGGTAAGGGTGTTTTATTTCTTACCGGACACATGAGCGCGTGGGAGCTTTCGTCTTTCGCGCACGCACTGTACGGCTACCCGTTGCATTTCCTGGTGCGACCGGTTTCGAACCGGCGGGTAGATGCGCTGGTCAATCGTTACCGGTGCTTGTCGGGGAACCGGCCGATTGACAAGAACAAATCGGCGCGAGCGATTCTGAAAGTTCTGGGGGAAGCCGGTACGGTGGGGATTCTGATGGACCACAACACTTCGCTGGACGAAGGTGTTTTCGTAGATTTCTTCGGGGTCCCGGCTTCGACCAGTTCGGGTCTGGCGCGCCTGGCGCTGCGCACCGATGCGGCGGTGGTGCCGGGATTTTTGTTGTGGGATGCGTCGCGGAGGAAGTACCGGCTGAGATTCGAGCCGGCGGTCGAATTGTCGCGGACCAGTAATGAAGAAGCGGATGTGCGCGAAAATACCCAACGGTTTACGCGGGTGATCGAAGATTTTATACGCGTGCATCCCGACCAATGGTTGTGGGTTCACAAAAGATGGAAGACGCGCCCGCCCGGCGATCCGCCGATGTATTCGTTTTGATTTTTTTCGGGCGAGCGGGATTTTTGGAAATTGCGACCTGCGGCCTACCAATTTTTGACCGAAAGTTAAGAGAGGAAACCATCATGCGGAACGTGGGTGAACTTGCGGAATTTCTTGGCGCAAGAATAAATGGCGATGCGAATCTGCGAGTTTTGGCAGTGGCGAATCCGGATGTGGCCCGCGCGAGCGACTTGATCTACGTTGATTCGATTCGCAATCAGGAACGAGCGCTAAAATCCGCGGCGCTTTGCGTGCTGGTGGCGGAGGGGACCGCGCTGGCCGGGAAGACCACGCTGGAAGTAAAGAATCCGAAGTTTTCCTTCGCGAAAGCCGCATCCTGGCTGATGCCGCGGCCGCCACTGCGGACGGAAATTCACCCAACGGCAATCGTGGCAGAAACAGCGCGGCTGGCGGCGGGAATTCGCGTGGGGCCGTACGTGGTGATTGAGGATGAGGTGGAGATTGGCGCGGGAAGCGAGATCGAGGCGTTTTGCTTTCTGGGCCGGGCAGCCACGGTGGGCCACGGTTGCCGTCTGCACCCGCGCGTGACGCTGTACGCCGGAGCGAAAGTGAAAGACCGTGTCGAACTTCATTCGGGTGTGGTGATTGGGGGTGACGGTTTTGGTTACGTATTCGGGGAAGGCCGGCACATTAAATTTCCGCAAATTGGAAGCGTGGAAATCGGGAATGACGTGGAAATTGGCTGCAATTCGACGGTGGACCGCGGGTCGCTGGATGCGACGCGGATCGGGACGGGAGTGAAAATTGATAATCTGGTGCAAATTGCCCACAACGTGGAAATCGGTGAAAACTCGATCGTGGCGGCGCAGGTAGGCATTTCGGGGAGCAGTTCGATCGGCGAAAATGTGCTGATCGGAGGGCAGGTGGGAATCGCCGACCATTGCAAGGTGGAGGATGGGGCAATCGTTGGGGCGCAGGCGGGGATTCCCACGGGCAAGACCATCCATCGGGGCCAAATGGTTTGGGGGACGCCGGCACGCCCGATGGAACGGTTCAAGGAGCAGTTCGGCTGGCTTTCGAGGTTGCCGCACCTTGCTGAACGGGTTCGAAAATTGGAAGAGGGTAACGGATAGGCAGATTCTTCGCAAAAAAGGGAGATACTTTCACGTCCGTCACGTCATCAGAGGAGGTGGCGGGTTCCATTCGGGGGCTATCGAGTAATGGAACTTAGTCGTATTTTCGATTGACGATGATTCGAAACCCAAAGATAATAGTGGCGTTAGGTCGAAGGCCACGTTTCAGAACCTTAACATTGGTCAAAATTAGTCACCGGCTCGGCACGGATAGCTCGAAGTTGAGTTTTAGTTCATCCCCTGAGACCGGGAAATTTTTATTGGGGTGGCCGGAACTTGATGTCTTCGCGAGGGTTTCGCCAAGAGAGGGTTGGCTGCCAGAGCGTGTACTTCCTGAGGAACGCTATAGATGACGCCAGAAGCAAAACTGCGAGCTAAGGTGCCCATGGAATCAAGCTCACTTGGGACGGCTACAGTTCGCAGCAGAAACCTCGAATCCCAGGCGGAGCAAGCTATCGCCAGCAGCAGGGATTACCTCCTCTCGACGCAGACGCAGGACGGGTACTGGTGGTCGGAGCTGGAAGCTGATACCACGCTTGAATCGGATTACGTTCTTTACCTCCACATTTTAGGACAATTGAAATCGCCGAAAGTGGCGAAGCTCGCAAACTACATTCGTAAGAAGCAGCTTGCGGATGGCGGCTGGAACATTTTTGAGGGCGGCCCTTCCGAACTGAATGCGACGATCAAGGCGTACATGGCATTACGGCTGGCAGGTCAGCCGGCGAGCCACCCTGATCTGGTGCGCGCGAAAGATAAGGTTATCGAGTTAGGCGGCATCGAGGGCACGAACTCCTACGTTCGATTTTATCTGGCCATGGTGGGCGCGGTGGATTGGAGTATCGTGCCGTCCATTCCGCCGGAACTGATGTTGCTGCCGGATTGGGTTCCCATCAACATTTACGAAATGTCTTCGTGGACGCGGGGCATCGTGATCCCGTTGTCGTTGATCTACGCGCATAAGCCGGACTGGCGATTGCCGGAAGGCGTGACCGCAACGGAGTTGTTCAAAGAGCCGGGAAGCAAACCGAAATCGTTCAAGTGGGACAGCAGCGTAATTTCCTGGAAGAATTTATTTCTCACGCTGGATCGCGCGTTGAAACTTTACGAGCGCCTGCCGTGGAAACCTTTCCGTGACTTGGCTCACTCTCTGGCCCGCAAATGGATGGTGGATCGGCTCGAACGCAGCGAGGGCTTGGGCACGATTTATCCGGCCATGATGAATTCGATTTACGCGCTGCTCGCGGAGGGCGCCGATCCGGGCGATCCGTTGGTTGCGCGCGAAATTAATTTCCTGGCGCGCTACGAAATCGAAGAAGGCGACACGCTGCGGGTGCAGCCGTGCATTTCTCCGGTGTGGGACACGGCGATCGCGATGGTCTCGCTCGAAGAATCCGGAATCAACCCGGCGCATCCTTCGCTGATCGCCGCGGAACGCTGGGTGGTGAAGAATCAGATTCTGGGGCCTGGCGACTGGCAAGTGAAAAATAAGGATGCGGCGCCGGGCGGATGGGCGTTTGAATTCAAAAATGAGTTTTATCCGGACACGGACGACACGGCTTTCGTGCTGATGGCTCTGGGGCGCGTGGCCGATCCGGACGTGGAGCCGCTGCGGCGGTCAATGCGCCGGGGGCTCGAGTGGTTTCTCAGCATGCAGAATGCGGATGGCGGCTGGGGAGCGTTCGATCACGAAAATAATTTACAGTTTTTGAATCACATCCCGTTTGCGGATCACAATGCGATGTTGGATCCTTCGACGGCGGACGTCACGGCGCGCGCGGTGGAGTGTCTGGGGCAAATGGGCTGGCCCGCGGAGCATCCGATCTTGCAACGGGCTACTTCTTTTATCCGCCACGAGCAGACCGAGGAAGGCGCGTGGTTCGGACGCTGGGGCGTGAATTACGTTTACGGAACCAGCGGCGTGCTGCGAGCGCTGGAAACGATTGGCAAGTCAACCGGGGACGAAGGACAGAAGGCTGCGGCGTGGCTGAAGTCGGTGCAAAATGCCGACGGCGGGTTTGGCGAATCCATTCTTTCGTATTACGACGAGAAATTGAAAGGAAAAGGCAAGAGCACAGCTTCGCAGACGGCTTGGGGGCTGATTGGATTGCTAGCCGTGGTGGGGTCGAACGACGCGCACGTGGAACGGGCGGTGGCTTGGCTGGTGGAAAATCAGAAGGCGGACGGATCCTGGGACGAAGCGGAATTTACCGGTACCGGATTTCCCTGCGTTTTCTATTTGAAATATCACATCTACCGGAATGCGTTCCCGCTGTACGCGCTGGCGCGTTACGACAATTTGCGGAAGGGCCGCAGAAAATTTCTCGGCGTGCAGATTCCGGCGAGCGATTTGAAACTCGCGACGGACCCCGACCACCGGTAGAGTGAAGCGGCGTGGTGGCTGAGTAAGTACGTCTGCTGTAAGGCTGTAATGGAAAACTTCCCAGCGATTCCGCAATGGATTCTGTAGGTCGGCCCTGCATATTTCTGGCGCGGGCATTTGGGCTCCGGGGGGAGCTGGAAAATATGTCGCCTGATTTTCAACCAAGGGCCATCCACGTTTTATGACCACGCTCGTCACCGGCGCGACCGGATTCGTCGGTAGCCACGTCGCCCGCCAGCTTGTCGCTTCCGGTCAAAATGTTCGGGTCCTGGTGCGCGCCTCGAGTAATTTGCGATTGCTGGAAGATATCGCGGCGGAGCGCGTGGAAGGGGATTTGCGGGATGCAGCGTCCATCGATCGCGCGATGCGCGGAGTGCGGCGCGTATTTCATGTGGCGGCGGATTACCGTTTGTGGACCCGGCACCCGGAAGAACTTTACGAAAGTAACGTGGAAGGGACGCGGCGGCTGATTGCATCGGCGCAACGCGCGGGAGTGGAGCGCGTGGTATACACCAGCACGGTGGCGACGATTGCAGTGTCGCGACCTGGCGCGTTGCCGAATGAAACGACGCAGGCTGGAATTGGCGAAATGATCGGGCATTACAAGAAGTCGAAATTTCTGGCGGAGCAGGCGGCGGTGGAAGCGGCGAAGGCCGGAGCGCCGGTGGTGATTGTGAATCCGACGGCGCCGGTGGGACCGGGCGACTGGAAGCCGACGCCTACCGGGCGGATTATTTTGGATTTTTTGCGCGGGAAGATGCCGGCATATGTGGATACCGGACTGAATGTGGTCGCGGTGGAAGATGTCGCCGCGGGACATCTGCTGGCGGCGGAGAAGGGGCGGATCGGAGAAAGATATATTCTTGGCGGACGCAACATGACGCTGAAGGAGATTCTGGATGCGCTGTCGGCGATTACGGGACGTCGTTCGCCGCGCGTGAAACTACCACATGTGGTAGCTTTGGTGGCAGGGTACGCGGATGAGATGTACTCCCGTCTGGCTGGCCGCGAGCCACAGATTCCGGTTGAGGGCGTGAAGATGTCGCGGCACAAAATGTTCATCGAAAGTGATAAGGCCGCGCGGGAACTGGGATACAAGCCGGGGAAGATTGAGGCGGGGCTGGAACGCGCGGTGCGGTGGTACGAAGAGAATGGGTACATTCCGAATCGGGCGGGCGGCAAGCGCGTGGCCCATCCCGCAGCGGCTTAGGGAGTCGTTTTGAAAGTATTGGTGACGTTCGCGCTTGAGAATGAGTTCGCGCCGTGGCGAGCGATGCACGAGTTTCGCGCGGAAAAGTGGAGCGAAGGTAGTGTTGAGGTCGCGAACATTTCCAGCGTCGAGGTCGGCGTATTACTTACGGGAATGGGACCCCATCGGGCCGGAGTCGCGGCGTCCGCGGTGATTTGGGGCGATTACGGATCGATTGCGGCTTGTATTTCGAGTGGATTAGCCGGCGCGTTGCGGCCTGAGTATCGCGTGGGTGAGATTCTCGCAGCGAAGTCAATTTACTCGCAGGCGGATTCTCCCGAGCGGTTGGTTGCGTGTTCGGCGCCGCTGGTTGCATTGGCTGCGAGTCACGGCGCAGTCGTGGCAAATCGGTTTCACACCGCTGACCAGATCGCCGGTACGGCCGGAGAAAAACGTGCGCTGGGACGCGAATCGGACGCGGTGGAGATGGAAAGTTTCGAGATTGTGCGCGAAGCTCTCGCGTTTGGAATTCCGGCGGTGGCGATTCGAGCGATCAGCGATGAGGTTGATGAGAGCTTGCCGATTGACATGAATCGAATTGTCGCGGCAGACGGTTCGGTGAGCGTGCCGCGGGTGATTGGGGAAGTGGCTAAGAAGCCACAAGCGATCCCGGGTTTGGTTCGACTGGGAAGAAATAGCAAGAAAGCGGCGGAAAGTTTAGCGAACTTTTTGGATTCATACGTGGCGATATTGGCAAGGAATAGCGAAAGCTTGCGGGTGAAGGCGACTGTGAGCGTCAGTTAAAGAGAATATGAGCCAAACCATCGAACAACTCGGAGCGCAACACGCGACCCCATCGCACTCGGGCAAAATGCGCGCAGGCGTGTATCGCGGAAAAGGGCAAGTGGTGGTCGAGACTTTGCCCATTCCGGAAATTGGCGAAGGCGAACTCTTGTTCCGCGTGGCGGCCTGCGGGATCTGCGGGACCGACATAAAAAAGATTCATCATGGATTTGTCGCCGCGCCACAAGTGCTGGGACACGAACTGGCCGGCACGGTGGTGAAGGTCGGACGCGGGGTAACGAAATTCAAAGTGGGTGATCGCGTGGTCAGTTTCCACCACATTCCCTGCGGGAATTGTTTCTACTGCGATCGCAAACTTTTTTCGCAATGCGCGGGATATAAGAAGACTGGGCTTACCGCCGGGTTCGGCGACCCGAATGGCGGCGGATTCGGAGAATACGTGCGCGCTATGCCGTGGATTGTGGAACGCGGGATGATTGCGTTGCCGGCGGATGTGAGTTTCGAAGAAGCGACATTCGTGGAGCCGGTGAATACCTGCCTGAAAGCGGTGCGTAAAGCGCGCGTGGCAAAAGGTGAAACGGTGCTGGTGATCGGCCAGGGCCCGATCGGCATGTTGCTGATGATTCTGGCGAAATACGAAGGCGCGGAAGTCTACGCGAGCGACCCGATGGCGGGGCGGCGCGCGGCCAGCTTGAAATTTGGAGCGAAGGAAGTATTCGATCCGCTCACCCAAAAACTGCAAAAAGAAATACGCGAGCGCACCGGCGGCAGAGGCGCCGACGCGGTGCTGGTGGCGGTACCGAACCCATCACTAGTGCCGGAAGCCTTGGCGATAGCGCGTCCCGGCGGGCGTGTGCTACTGTTTGCGCATAACGACCCGGTGATGCAGCTGGATTTTCCGGCCGCAACAGTCGGTGTGGAAGAGAAGGAAATCCTGGGAAGCTACAGCGCTTCCGTGGACGATCAAGCGGAATCCGCGGCCCTCGTGTTCGAGCGCCGCCTACCGGTACGCGAACTCATCTCTCACCGTTTCCCGCTCGAGCGGATAGCCGAAGCGCTCGAACTCGCCGCGCATCCGGCGGAAGACACGTTAAAAGTGGTGATTACGCACGCATGAGTATTGATAAAGCACGGAACGGGCACATGTCCGCCGCCATTCTTTATGGCGTCGAAGATTTGAAAATCGAAACCGTGGATATTCCGACCATCGCCGAAGATGAAGTGCTAGTGCGGGTGAAGGTGGCGCTGACCTGCGGCACGGATTTGAAAGTGTGGAAGCGCGGATACCACGCGCGGATGATCCAGCCGCCAGCGCTGTTTGGCCACGAGCTCGCGGGGGTGATCGAAGAAACCGGCAGCCGGGTGAACGGCGGATTCCGCGCGGGTATGCGGGTATTTCCGGCGAATTCGGCGCCCTGCAATAGTTGTTTTTACTGCAAGAAGGGACAACCGAATCTTTGCGAGGATTTGCTGTTTAACAACGGCGCTTACGCGGAATATATACGTATCCCGGGAAGAATCGTGCAGCAGAACATGCTGGAAATTCCGGATGGCGTTTCGTTTCAAGATGCGGCCATGGCCGAACCGTTGGCCTGCGTGCTGCGCGGAATTCACGAGACCGGAATTCAGGCGGGCGATACGGCGGTGGTGATCGGTTGCGGCGCGATTGGATTGAAATTTATCCGCATCCTGGCGCAGCGCAAGGTTCGGGTGATCGCCATCGGCAAGCGCAAGAACCAGATGGAGATTGCCAGCAGGCTGGGCGCAGTGGCGACGTTCGATGTAGAGCAGTTTCCCAATCCGGTGGCGGCGATTCAGCAACTTACCGAAGGCGGACGCGGAGCGGACGCGGTGATCGAAGCCGTGGGTCGCGCGGAAACGTGGGAATGGGCGCTGCAGATGGTGCGCAAAGGCGGAACGGTGAATTTATTCGGCGGATGTCCGTCCGGCACGGAAGTGAAAATCGATCCGGCGGCGCTGCATTACGCGGAAATCACCATCAAGTCCACCTTCCACCATACTCCGCGGTTTATACGCGAGGCGCTGGACACCATTGCGCGCGGGGAAATTCGCGCGAGCGATTTTGTGACCGGCGAAGTGAATCTGGACGAATTGCCAAGAGTTTTTCAGGACATGAAAAACAGAAACGGCGAATTGAAGACTGCTGTTATTCCCTGACGCTTTTGGGCCAGGGCACCATGCTGCCTACACCCGAACTGGAAATCGCGCGCAACCTGCCCGCGGCCAATTGTGCCCCGCCGGAAGCCGAACGCTACACCCGCTGGCTGGCGACCCACCACTACGAAAATTTCAACGTGGTTTCGTGGCTGCTGCCGCGGGAGTTGCACCAGCATTTTTATAACGTGTACGCGTATTGCCGCTGGTCGGACGACTTGGGTGATGAGGTTGCGGGCTCGACGCGGGCGCTGCAACTACTCGATGCCTGGGAAGATGAGCTGCGGCTGATTTACACCGAAGGCGCCGGGCCTACGCATCCGGTGCTGATCGCTTTGCGCGAAACGATTCGCGCAAAAAATATCCCGATTCAACCGTGCAGCGATCTGCTGCGCGCATTCCGGCAGGACCAAACCGTAAAACGGTATGCGACGTGGGAAGAGGTTTTCGACTACTGCGTGTATTCGGCGAATCCGGTTGGGCGGCTGGTGTTGTATCTCTGCGAGTATAGCGATGCGGCGCGGCAGAAAATGTCGGACGCGACGTGCACGGCGCTGCAGCTCGCGAATTTCTGGCAGGACGTATCGCGAGATCTGGAAAAGGGACGTATTTACATTCCACTGGAAGAACTTGCGGCACACGGGTTGAGCGAATCCGAAATCGTCGAAAAGAAATTCGACGCGCGGTATGTGGCGCTGATGAAGACGCTAATTGCTCGAACGCGAGAACTGTTCGACGCGGGGCGGCCCCTTTCTAAGACAGTGAAGCCGTTTCTGCGCACCGATTTGGAAATGTTTACGCGCGGGGGGCTGGCGATTCTGGACGCCATTGAATCGTCCGGATACAACACACTCGAACACCGGCCTTCGGTGAGCAAGTTCACGCAGGCCAAACTATTGACGCAAACGCTTGCGGTTACGGCGTTCTCGCGATTTGGCACGAAGCAGAATCCGATGCGCGACGATGCTGGCTCTGGTTCAGAGAGCTGTTCGATACAGCCAGGGAAGAATGGGGTAAATAATTCCTCGCTCGAGCGCGATTACGTTATTCGCCTGACTTCGTATTCGGATGAGGTCCGGGAATCATACGCAGAATGCAATCGAATCGCGCGAGCTTCGCATAGCAGCTTTTATTACGCGTTCTTTGGATTGCGCAAGGAGAAGCGCAACGCGCTTTGCGCGCTGTACGCGTTCATGCGATTGATTGATGACGTGTCGGACGAGCCCGGCGATTTGGAATCGAAGCGTCAGGGACTGGCTCGCTGGCGGGGAATGCTCGATGAAGCGGTAGCTGGGCGAACCGGTGGCCACGCGGTGCTGCCCGCGCTCGCCGATACGATCGCGCGCTTCGAAATTCCCACGCGCTATTTTCACGATTTGATTCTGGGCGCGGAAATGGATCTGACGGTGGCGACCTATGCGACGTTCGATCGCCTCTCGGAATATTGCTATCGCGTAGCCGGGACGGTGGGGCTTACCTGTTTGCATGTTTTTGGATTCAGCGATCCGAAAGCCCCCGATCTGGCGGAGCGGCTGGGCCTCGCGTTTCAGTTAACGAATATTATTCGCGACGTGGGAACGGACTACGCGATCGGCAGGGTGTATTTACCGCAGGACGATCTGGATCGTTTCGGCGTGCGCCCCGAAGAATTGGCCGGGCCGGTAACGCCCAAGCTGCAGGAATTGCTGGAATTCGAAGCGGAACGCGCCTGGCAGATGTACCGGGAAGGGGCGCCGCTGGTAAAAAAGATCAATGCGGACAGCCGGGCGACGTTGTGGGCGCTGGTCCGCACGTACAGCACGTTGCTCGCGCGAATTGAAGAGCGCGAGTTCGACGTTTTCAGCTCGCGGATTTCGACCTCGAGCGCCGAAAAAATCCAATTTCTCCTCACGGCGGGGATGACGGGTTGGTGGAAGAAGGATGCCCTCGCAAAGCGTTCTGGTGATCGGCGGCGGGCTGGCGGGACTGTCGTCCGCCGTCGTGCTGGCTGACGCAGGACTGCAGGTCCAACTGATCGAAAAGCGTCCGCACCTGGGCGGGCGCGCCACATCCTACACGCTGCCAGACGGCAGCGAAGTGGACAACTGCCAGCATGTGACGCTGGGCTGCTGCACGAACCTCGCAGATTTTTACGAGCGAGTCGGCGCCGGCGGCAAAATCCGTTATTACGACAAATTATATTTCGTGGACGCGAAAGGCCGTCGTTCGACCATTCAAGCTGCGCCACTGCCACCGCCGCTGCACATGATGCCGTCGTTTTTATTTTTCAACGCGTTGACATTTGCGGATAAACGCGGAATTGCGAACGCGATGCTGGCGATTGCCACGGCCGGCGGGAATCCTCCGAATATTGAAGGCGTCTCGATGCTGGACTGGCTGCTACAAATGAAGCAGACCAAGAGCGCGATCGAGCGGTACTGGCGAGTGGTGCTGGTGAGCGCACTCGATGAGGAATTGGGGCAGACCGACGCGCGCTACGGAATCGAAGTGTTCTGGAAAGCTTTTCTGGGGAGCAGGACGGGCTATCGAGTCGGAATTCCGCTGGTGCCGTTGGCCGATTTGTACGATGGCTGCCGCGAAGCGATTGTACGCAAGGGCGGGGAAGTGCGAATGCGGGCCAACGTGCGGGAAATTCGAGTGAATGGAAATCAGTTCGCGGGGGCGGTGCTGGCGGATGGGACGGAACTGACGGCCGATGCTTGCATCTGCTCGGTGCCCCAAAATGAAGTGCTGGAGTTGCTACCTGCGGAATTCACTGCGCCGGGTGCGGCTTTGGAAGGCGTGCGACAGATTAAAACTTCGCCGATCACTGGTGTGCATCTCTGGTTTGACCGGCGAGTGATGAATGAACCGTTTCTGACGCTGCTGGATCACACGACGCAGTGGGTTTTCAACAAGACGGATTTGTCCGCGCCGAATGACGAAGCAGGGAAAAAAGACGGCGGTCAATATCTGCAGCTGGTAATCAGCGCTTCTTACGATCTGGTGCCAAAATCGCGGCAGGAGATCATCGATCTGTGCGTTCGGGAACTTGCGGAGGTGCTGCCGGCGACGCGCGATGCGAAATTGGTGAAAGCCACGGTGATCAAGGAAGTGAACGCGACGTTTTCTCCGGCGGTGGGCGTAGATCGTTACCGGCCGGCGCAACAAAGCCCGGTAAAGAATCTGATTCTCGCGGGAGACTGGACGCGTACCGGATGGCCTTCGACCATGGAAGGCGCGGTGCGGAGCGGGTATCTGGCGGGCGAGGCGGTGCTGGCTGGATTCGGCACAACGGCAAAATTCCTGCAGCCGGATTTGGCATTCGAAGGTCTAAGCAAGTATTGGGACGACCGGCGGATTGGACGAGAATGACGAGCGGTGGTGGTATGAAGACCGGAAATGTTCCGGAAAAGCGCGGTATCACTAAAATGGTTGTTGCTATTTTCAGCGGAAGGGTATTGTATAGAGGAAGTCGGCTGCGCATCTGGCAGCCTCGTAACCGTGGCACGTTCGCCGATTTTCTTCCCGTCAGCTTTCCCGAACTCGGCCAGTGTGTTCACATCCAGCTGCCTGCTGTGAATGGCAAGCAGTTCCGCCAGCAAAAACTTGCGTCGTGAATCGCACGAATTCGGCGTGACCAATGGGACCGGGGAATTTCGTTTGCCAATTCGTTGATCCCTTTCGGTTGCATCGCGGTTTCAGCCTTTGAATAAGTTGCAATGCCAGGATTTGGCCGTTTCGTTGTGGCCCAAGCCATTTTTGAACACCAATCCGTCCGGCAGTGATTCAAATTCGACGCGGCATTGTCTGATGGATTGAGCGCAGGAGGCTTCATGGAGCGAAAGTATAAGCAGCGCGGTTATAGCGACCGCGATGGGCAGGAAAAAAAGAAGACACGGCCGGAGCGTCCCACGGGCGAGCCGCGACCGAAGCAGGATGCGATGGGGCCGCGCACGCCACGCATGGTGGGGACGGTGATGCGGGGGCGTTGCGCGAGTTGCGGCGGCGTGTTGATGGCGGGATTCGATCCGAATGGAGAATGTCCCCGCTGCAAGACCGCGCTGCATTGCTGCAAGCAGTGTGTCAATTTCGATACCAGCGCGCAATTCGAGTGCATCAAACCGATTCCCGTTTATATTCCGAATAAAACCGCGAAGAACGATTGCCCGTTTTACGAATTTCGCATGACGGTGGAAAAGGATACGTCGCCGATTCAGTATGCCGCGGCGGTTCCGGCGGCGGTAAATCCCGGGCGGCCCAATGACGCGCGAAAGGCCTTCGAAGACCTCTTCAAGAAGTAAATTCCTACTGCCACGTCGTTTTCTGAAAGCTCCGCGAATAATTGAAAGGGTGTCGTTGTGTGTTTCTCTGGGCGCCCCCAACTGCGTGTATGTGTTCTTGGAGCGCGTGCGTGCGGTTGTGACTATTTCGGCGGCAAAGGGAAAAGCGTGGGCTCTTTGGCGGGGGCGTCGGCGATGAGTTCGAGTTGAGGGTAATGGCTGCGCAGAGGCTCGGGGATTTTTACTTTGTTTCCGGTGAGCAGATTCATCAACTGCAGGGCGTTAACGATGCCCTTGGCTTGAAAATGATTGTTGGTGACCACGAAAGTGGTTTCGGCGTTTTCGGCAACGTGCTCGATGCGCTCGGCCCAGGGCTCGAGTTCCTGCTCCGAATATAAGTAGTTGTAGCGCTCAGAAGGAGGCGAAGCCGGATCATCGCTGAACCAGGTGTCGTAGCGGCGGCCGTGCAGGCGAACGTAGCCGATGGGCGAGGTGACGCGTTCGCTGGGCTTGATTGAACGGCCGATCACCGGCTGGTCAATATTGCAAAAACCGACGCGGCGTTGGTGGAGCAGTTCGTAGAATTCTTTTTTGGCCCACGAAGAGTGGCGGACTTCGACAACCAAGGGGTAATCCTGAAATTGGTCGAGCAGGCGCTTAAGACGGGTGAGAGTTTCGGGCGTGTGGTGAAAGGAAAAAGGGAATTGCAGAAGCATCGCGCCGAGACGGTTTGCCCCGCGAAGAATATCGAAACCGGCGCGGACGAGTTCGATGTCGGCGGCGCTGGTTTCCTCTTCGTGAGTGAATTTCTTCCAGAGTTTCGCGGTGAAAAGAAAACGGGGATTGGCGGCGATGCGTTCGATCCATTGTTCGGCGTGGGCGGGCTGCATAGGATGGTAGAACGAGGTGTTGATTTCGATGGTGTCGAAAAAATCGGCGAGAAAAGTGGCCTCGTGGAATCCGCGCGGACGCGGATCAGGGTAGAGGATTTTCTTCCAGTCCGGATACGACCAGCCGGCCGGACCAACGAAGATCCGCGGCTTGGCGATGAGTTTTGAAATTTTGGTTCGTCGTGGCGGCATTTTAGGCGCGGTGCCTGGCGCTTGCGAGACTATGGGTCGGCGGGAAAAGAGTCAACCGCCCGCAAAGATTGGCGAAGATGTGGTTTGGCGAAGACCGTAACTGCGTGATGGTGCGCCGCTTATAGATTTTTCCCCGTTGATATTGCAACTGCCCGCGCGGAGGGCTATGCTGAATTTGCCTCGATGAAAAGACCGCTTTCATTTCCAATCCAAGTTTTTCCAGGGTGCCAAAATGAAAATTACGTACAGTCACATCGAACTGGAATTCCGCATTCCCATCGAACATGAAACCGAACGCCACGCCGATAAATTAAACCGCCTGCTGAAACATTACGCCGCTGACTTGGTTCACCTGCACGGATCACTGGAAAAAATTCCGCATAAGCCCGAATTCAGCTACGCCGTTAATTTGACCCTTCCCACCGGAACTCTGCATGCGACCGCCACTGGAACGTTGCCGCTGGGCGCGGCGAAAGGCGCGTTTGCCGAGTTAGAGACCCAGATCAAGAAGCACCAGCAAAAACTGCGCAAGGATTATGTGTGGAAACGCAAACGCGCGCTGCGCACCGTGCTGGAACCCAACGACGCTTTGTCATCGGATTAGACGCGGGCCACGGTGGGCGCCAAGCCGCGCATTTCGAGCCAATTGAAAAAGAAGCCTCCCACGCCAGGGGACGGGTGTCTGTTCTGCGACATTGCGGCGCACAAGATTGAGGCGAAAATCGTTTTCGAGGACGCGATCTCGCTGGCGTTTCTGGATTACCGGCCCTTGTTCGCGGGGCATTGCCTGCTGATTCCCAAAACGCATTACGCGACGTTGGCGGATTTGCCGGAGGATCTGGTCGGCCCGCTTTTCCTGAACGCGCAACATCTGACTAAGGCGGTGGAAGCGGCGATGGAGGCGGAGGGCAGTTTTGTGGCGATGAACAACGTGGTGAGCCAGAGCGTGCCGCACTTTCACATTCACATCGTTCCGCGCAAAAAGGGCGACGGCTTGCGGGGATTTTTCTGGCCGCGGCAAAAATTGGGAGACTTGGAGATGATCGCAGTACACGAGTCGCTGACTAAAAAATCGAAGAAGTAACTTCACGCCTGAAACCTGCGGTCAGTTGGGGTGCAAAAAATAACGCCACCTCGAAGCACGTGGCTTCGAGGTGGCGGCCTTGGGAGAGGCACACTTATTCCCGCGCTAGGGCTTGTGCATAGGGGTACGTGAGTTGAGAATCGCAACCATATCCTGCGCCGCGGGCGGAACCGGAATCTCTCGGGTGAGGACAAGTTCCTTCGCGGGAATTTTGCTGCCGTAAATTCGTTCGTTGGCGTCGTTGTCCGGACGGATAGTCGAGCCTTCGAGCGAAACACCGGCGAAGACGCCGCGAGCGCGTGAGTAGCTCAAAATTTCCGCGCGCATGCTGGCGTCGGTTTCCGCCGAGGCGCTGCGGCCCACAGGACCAGCGGCGGCCGAAGCGTCGCCCCCGAGTTTCACTTTGCTGCTCAAAATTCCGTTTGCGCCTTTGTCATTCATCACCAGTAGCACGAAGTCAGTGGCTTCGCCGCCGATCTGGAGACCGAAGCTGCCACCTTCCAGCGCCATCATGGTAGGAGCGCTCCACTTGCCGTTGAAGTTCGCGCCGTGACGGCAGGACATCGCGCCACGCCCGTAACTGCCGCCGACGATAAACGCGGCCTTCAATACCGACGGGAAAACGACGACGCAATCCGCTTTATCGAGGACACCCTGGGGGATGTTGTCGGGAATATTCATGATTTCAGTCAGAACCGTGCCGCAATTCTTGAGACGATCTTCGTCTTTCACCTGATCGTCGGCGCGGCTGGCCGTCGAGAGCAGCAGAAGTACGACAAACAAGGGTGCCCATAACTTTTTCACTTTAGTTCTCCTGGAGTTTGAATTGGTTTTCATACCGAGCCACAACTTGGTGACGCGTACCTCAGCTGCGTGCGGCTCCGCCGCGCATCAGGTGAGTAATCAGCGTGAGCAAGAAGACAAGCAAGAAAACAAAAAACAAAATCTTGGCGATTCCCGCGGCCGCAAACGCCACGCCGCCAAAGCCGAGAAACCCGGCGATCAGTGCGACCACCAAAAAGACGAGCGCGTAGTACAGCATGTTGCCTCCTGTATTTCGCCTGGGCGGGAAGAAGGCCCAAGGCGGCTGGGTCGTGCATCGAAAAAACACGGCAAAATAACCGTGCTGATGGTACGTGGCGAGGCGAGGAAGACCTATACGGGGATTACCGTAAAAACCTCAAAACATTGGAGTAGGGCGGACAACCGGCGTTTGCACAACCGAATCAGACGACAAGAACAATGATGAGCTTCTCTAACTACGCGTGTGTGGGCGCGCTCTTACTTTCGTTCCTCGCGCAGCGCGGGAACGTGAGCCAGCGTGCCGACTACGGCCAGCAACAGACGAACGAGTCATCGCAGTCTAAGGCCGCGATTCGCGCAAGCTCGACCCTGGTGCTGGTGCCAGCGCTGGTCAAAACCAAATCCGGCGAGACGGTCTTCTCACTTACCGCCGACGATTTCATACTCACCGATAACGGCGTGCCGCAGACTTTGCGACTGGAGACCGATACGGACTCGCAGCCGCTGGCGCTGGTCGTTATCGTGGAGACTGGCGGCCAGGGGGTGGAACATCTGCGCGACTACGACAATCTCGGGGCGGTGCTCGATGCGGTCATCGGCGATGTGCGGCATCTCGTCGCCGTGGTCAACTTCGACAGCAAGCCCCGAATCGCACAGGATTTCACTGACGATACAGACGCCGCGGCAAAGGCGATCGCCAACCTGACCGAGGGCGACCAAGGAGCGGCCATTCTTGACGCGCTCAATTTCGGCATCGATCTGTTGCGAGACGTGCCGCCGCGATACCGTCGCGCGGTGCTGCTGGTCACTGAGACGGCTGACCGCGGCAGCGAGACAAGTCTGGATGAGGCCGTGCGATTGGTCAGCGATACGAACACGGCGATTTATAGTTTCGGCTTTTCCACGACCAAGGAGGCGTTGAAGCACGAGGCCTCGAAGGTGCCATTGCCGGGCGGAACACCTTACGGAAATGAGCCCTACGGAGCCGGGGGCTGCATGAGTCAGGATCCCGGCGCCGATCCGGACGCGCATGGGAATCGCCGCTTGCAGGCGCTGGACTGCGCCAGCGATCTGCTTCCGCCATTGCGCTTAGTGCGGATGGCTTTTATTGCCGCGAAAGACGGATTGAAACGCAATGTTCCAGAGTCGGTGGCGCAATTAACCGGAGGCGAATATTTCGCGTTCACGAACGAAGCAACACTGAAGCGGGGCTTACTCTCCATCTCGAATGACGTGCCGAATTATTACGTGCTGAGCTTCCGGCCGGAATCTCCAAGCGCAGGCCTGCACACACTGGCGCTAAAGCTCAAAAGCAGACCGGAGCTACAACTTAAAGCACGCAGCGCCTATTGGATGGAGTCCACGACCGCGCCATGAAACCAGCCCGAGCTAAAACGAGATGAAGCCTTTGAGGATCAGGGCCAGCGAGACGGTGCCGACGATGAGCCAGAGCGCGACACCTTGCAGCAGGGGGCGGACGCCGACTTCTTTTAGAGTGGCGCGCGAAATTCCGGTGCCGATCAGGAAGAGCGTCGCGGTCAGTCCCAGTCGGCCGAGCGTGCTGAGTGACGCGGTGACATGCGCGAGAGAAGGGAAGTAAGTGTTCACCACAGCCGCGAGGCAGAAAAGCAAAATGAACCAGGGCCACTGAATTTGGCCTTGGGTTTTCTTTATCGCGGCGGTGCCCAGCGAAAGCGGAACGATCCAAAGCGCGCGCGCGAGTTTTACGGTGGTGCCGATCATCAGGGCCAGCGCGCCGTAGCGAGCCGTGGCGCCGACCACCGAACTGGTGTCATGTATGGCCAGAGCCGACCACAAACCAAACTGCTCCTGAGAAAGATGGAGGGTCCAGCCGATCCGAGGAAATACGAGCAGGGCGACCGAATTCAAAATAAAAACTGTGCCCATGGAAATGGCGATTTCTTCATCGCTGGCTTCGATGATCGGGGCGACGGCGGCGATGGCGCTGCCTCCGCAGATGGCGGTGCCGGCGGTAATCAGGAACGAGGCGGTCTTTTCGACTTTGAAGATGCGGCCGAGCAGCAGGCCGAGGCACATCGCGAAAGTGATTCCGATGGCGGTGTAGAGGAAGCCGCTGCGGCCGGCGCGCAGGACTTCGTGAAGATCCATGCCAAACCCTAGAGCGACGACGGAAGCCTTGAGCAGAAACTTGGCGAGTTCGCCGGAGTCGGACTGGTAGGGATGGGCGAAGGCGAGGCCAAACACCAATCCCAGAACCAGCGCGACGGGAGGGGAAAGAAATCCGCTGGCCGCGCAGATCAAACCAAGGAAGAACAATGTTTTGGGATTTAATTTTGCCAGCAAGAAAAACCTTTCGCTTTCGCGTTGGTGACGATTGTCGCGTTGGTCATACTTGCCATGGTCTCCGGGAGCAATCGAGCGCGAGACAGAATATCAGTAGAGGAGTATTGAAGATAGGCGGTGTTCCGCGCCGCGGTGTTGTGGAGATTAAATCTGCGCGGGAATCAAATCGCGCGAGCAAATCTTCGGCCAAGTGCGCCGTGTCGGGCGCGTGGTTTTCAGGTAAGATGTATAGCTCGATTGCAGGGGCGTAGCTCAGTGGTAGAGCAGCGGCCTTTTAAGCCGAAGGTCGTGGGTTCGATCCCCACCGCCCCTACCAACCATCTTCTTGAGTATCTTGTAGTTGAATAAACTCGAGGGGGCTTAAGGGAGCATTAACAGCGCTTCCTTGCCTTCCTTAAGCCACCTGCGCCGGAATTAGCAAACGGACTACTTTGCTGTTCGCCTCCCGAAGAGCGCCCGGAACGGCCTGCGTGTAGATGTTCATAGGTGTGCGCACGTCTGCATGCCGCAGTAGTTCTTGTTGCACCTTCAGGTCAACTCCGAGCGCGTGAAGCAATGTGGAATGGCTCCAATCGGTTCCAGGACATAAAGTTTTTACTTTTCCGATTAGGGCGTTAAGACAACCAGTCTTTAAGGGGCAGCGTCGCGGCGTTCTCGCGGCCGCTCCTCCGGATTTGCCCTCGAAAGAAAGTCGAAAATCTCCTGTTGCTTTCCAAAAGGAAGTGCGTCAATATTCCTGTGGGAAACCTAAAGGTCGATTCGCCATGAAAGAAAAGCCGGACGTCTTGCAAGGCACGCTGGCGCTGATGGTCCTGAAGACTCTCGACGTGATGGGGCCGCAGCACGGCTGGGGAATCGCCCGGCGCATCGAGCAGATCAGCGGAGACCTGCTGGCCGTCAACCAGGGCACGCTTTATCCCTTGCTGCTCAAGCTCGAACAGGAAGGCTCGATTGCCTCCGAATGGGGTGCGTCGGAAAACAACCGCCGCGCGCGCTTCTACCGGCTCACCGGGGCCGGTCGCAAGCAACTTCAGGCGGAGACTCGCGAATGGGAGCAAACCGCGGCCATCATCGCGCGCTTCTTCAAAGTGAAAGCGGAGGATTTACCGTGAAATCTCTGCGACGCTTCTTCACCCGTCTCTCGAATTTCGCCGCTGGACGCCGCGCCGACCAACGCCTTCAGGAAGAAATCGCGGAACACCTTGCGTTTCAAACCGAAGAGAATCTGCGCGCAGGCATGTCGCCCGCCGAAGCGCGGCGGCTGGCCGTACTGAAACTTGGCGCGGCCGCGGCAATCCGCGAGGACCATCACGCCGAGCAAAGCCTTCCCTTCATTGAGAATCTGTTGTTCGACCTCAAGTACGCGGTTCGCATG
>Ga0209006_10000204_pt1 | contig 61238 bp, 55 predicted proteins | sample JacPin_JW_Ref_O2_FD_188567 | JGI IMG/M metagenome (GOLD analysis project Ga0209006, IMG submission 188567) | Forest soil microbial communities from Algoma, Ontario, Canada - Jack Pine, Ontario site 1_JW_Ref_O2 (SPAdes) (version 2) | ecosystem: Environmental > Terrestrial > Soil > Boreal...
AGCCGGTAGGCGCGCGCGTCGAGACCGGACGCCAGAATAACCGCCTGGCGGATGCCGGCCTGGGTGGCGTCGAGGAAGAACGAGTCGAAATAGCGGGTGCGGGCGGCCATCGCGTCGGGCATGTGCTCCAGCCGCCACGCGGATTCGCTGTCGTCAAGGTCAGCGGCGTCGAGTTCACCGGTGGCCCACCGGGTGAAGAAATCGACTCCGACCGCATGGACCAGGGGGTCGGCGAACCGGTCGTCGATCAAAGGATTCTCGGCTTTGGTGGCTATCGCCCGGGCAGCGGCGACCATCGTCGCCGTTGCGCCCACGCCGGTCGCCAAGTCCCAGGTGTCGTTGTCTGTGCGCGCCATGCGTTGTCCTTTCCAATCTCAGCCAAGCAAGGTACTTAGCTAGTATAGCTATCCCAGTGGACGTGCTCGGCCTGGGGACTCCTGGGTCCGGGCCTGAACTCGGTACCGATCGTGTGCGCAACCGGTATGAGCGCCGCCTGCGTCACCTGCTCATACGGGATCCCGAGCACTGCGGCGGCGTCGCGTTCGTGGGCCAGGTGCAATGTCGTCCACGCTGTTCCCAACCCCCGGGCGCGGGCGGCGAGCATGAAACTCCAGGTCGCGGGCAGTATCGATCCCCACGCGATGGCTTGCCAAAGGTGAGGGGCGTTTTCAAACCGGCCTTGGATGCACGGGATGACCAGGACTGGCACCTCTTGGAGGTGCTCAGCCAGGTAGGCGGCGGAGGCCATCACGGCCTGCTGTCCGGGAGGGGCCGACGGCGGCTCGGTCTCCTTTTGGGATTTCCGGTACAGCTTCCCAAGAGCCTTCTTGCGGTCGGCGTCGGTGACGACGACAAAGTGCCAGCCCTGCTGGTTGCCACCGGTCGGTGCCTGCAAGGCGAGGTCGAAGCACTCCTCCAACAGTTCCCGCTCGACAGGGCGCGACAAATCGAGGCGTTTGCGCACCGTGCGGGTGGTCGACAACAGCTGATCCGGCGTTAGGTCAAGCGTCATATGCACGCTCCTCGTTTGGCGCGTCGAACTGTCCATGAGCCACCACACTAGCACAAATGGCATCAGCATGTTGCCATTTGATTATTTCTGCGCTAGCTTCAAGTTGGACAACCGGCCAGCGAAAGGACACGGGTCGTTGACCGAGCAGGCGACGGGCCGGGCCCGCGTGATGGGCGTTGACCGGCGACCCACCCGCATCATCGAGAAACGTGGCACCGAGTCTGGGGGCGCGGTCAGCAGCACACAGCTGGTCGAGAAAGCGTTGGGGCATTGAGGCAATTCCACTGCCCCAGCCGAGCTATCGGACGGTCAAATACAACGATTTATGGAGGTTAGAGATGTCACACCTACTGCATATCGATTCCTCAGTCCGAGGCGAGGTCTCGGTGAGTCGTCGACTGACCGCTCGGGCCGCCGATCGGTGGCGGGGCGCCCATCCCGACGGAACGGTGACCTACCGCGATCTGGGCACCAGCCCGATACCGCACTTGGACGCCGCGACCGGACTGGCGCGAATGGTGCCCGCGGAGCAGCGCACAGCGGCACAAGACGCGTCGTTCGCGCTCAGCGCCGAACTGATCGACGAGATCAAACAGGCCGACACGGTCCTGCTCGGCCTGCCGCTGTACAACTTCGGTCCGCCCAGTACGGTCAAGGCCTGGGTCGACCACATCATCGCCCTGGGGCTGTCCATCGACACCGAGACCCATGCCGGCCTGCTCGGCGACACCGACTTCATCGTGCTTGCCAGCCGCGGCGGCGGTTACGGTCCGGGCACACCGCGCGAAGGCTGGGATCATGCTCAAATCTGGCTACCGCACGCTCTGTCGGTGACCGGGCTTCAGCCGCGGTTCATCACCGCCGAACTCACCACGGCCGATGCCAACCCGAAGATGTCCCATCTCAAACCGCTTGCCGCCGAAAGCCTCAACAAAGCGCTTGCCGCCATCGACCAGCTCTGGACCGCCGACGAAGACGCTGCCTAGCGCGGCGAGTCGTTAATTCGCGTCTAAAACCCCCGCGTGGCATAGCCGGGCCCCACAACCGGCAACGAACACTTTGATTCGCGTCACTCGGTTTGGGCGATTTTCCACGAGAACGAGAAGTTGATACGAGAACGAGAAGTTGATAATTGCGACCGGCGCCGCTCCCAATCCTCTGTGATGACAGCCGATTTCATGTGGCTGAGCGTGCGGGTGGCGCCGCGGTTCTGCCGGCCAGCGGTGCGAGCACGACTTGCAGTATCCGGCGGCACTCCTCCTCGGTGGTCGGGCGCTCTCGGGTCTCCCCCCAGAGGACAGCGCCGAAAAACGCTAGGTGCGCGATCATTTCGGTGTCGTCGGTTGGTCTCACCTCGCCGCGGGCGCGGGCGCGGTCGAAGGCGCGACGAAATGCGCCGAGTGCACGGTCATTGACCGTATCGACGAGTTCCTTGAGTTCGTCTGAGGTTGACCCGACCGCGCGGTGCACCGCCTGCCCCTCGGGCAAGGCCGCCGTCTCCCCCATCATCAGCATCAGGGCTAGCAGATCGCCGCCCAGCGAACCGGTGTCGGGATCGTGGTCGAAGCGCTCGAGCCCCGGCTCCAGGACGGCCAACAGCAGCGCGCCCTTGGACGGCCATCGCCGATAAATGGTGGTGCGGTTGACGTTGGCGGCTTTGGCGACTCCCTCGATGGTCAGCCCCGGGAACCCCACTCGTGCCAGTTCGGCCATGGTGGCGTTGCGCACCTTCTCGACCACCCGCTGGCTTCGGGGACCGCGCTGCACGCCCGTTGTTCGCCGCGTCGACCTGTCCATGGGCCCACACGCTAGCACCGGAATGACCAAATGGCATCATACTGTTGCCATTGATCGGAATCTGGGTTAGCTTCATGTCGGACAGTCGGCCAGCGAAGGAACAGGGGCAGTTGACCGAGGAGCTGACGGACTGGGCTGATACGGCGTCGGTGTTCGCCACGCGGAAATGATCACGGGCTATCTGAAAGACCAACGGACGACGGGGATTCGGAGATGAAGGTTCTCAAACGAGCGTGGATGCCGCTGTTGATCGTGGTCGTCGTCGCCATCGCGGGGTTCACCGTCTACCGCATGCATGGAGTGTTCGGCTCGGACAACGACACCACCAGTGCGGGCGCCGGCCTCGCGAACGACGCCAAGCCGTTCAACCCCAAATCTGTGACGTATGAGATCTTCGGGCCAGAGGGCGCCGTCGCGACCATCAACTACCTCGACCTCAGTGCACAGCCGCAGGAAGTGAAAGACACCTCCCTGCCGTGGTCAATCACCCTGACAACCACCGCCCCCGCGTCCAACGCCAATATCGTGGCCCAAGGCGACAGTGACACCATCGGATGCCGCATCACCGTGGACGATGTCGTCAAGGACGAGAAGTCCTCCGATGGAGTGAACGCCGAGACCTTCTGCCTGGTGAAGTCCGCATGAGCAACACCCATGTCGGCGCACACCCGATCATCCCTCGGATGATTCGCCTGTTTTCGGTGCCGATCCTGCTGTTGTGGTTGGCGCTGACGGTCATCGTGAACGTCGTCGTACCCCAATTGGAAACCGTTGGCCAAAGCCACGCGGTGTCAATGGCCCCCGACGATGCGCCGTCGATGCAGGCGACGAAGCGCGCCGGTCAAGATTTCCAGGAGTTCGACTCCAACAGTTCGGCCATGATCGTCCTGGAAAGCGATCAACCGCTCGGCGCCGATGCCCACCATTTCTACGACGGTCTGATCCAGAAACTCGCAGCGGACAAGAAGCACGTCGAGCACATTCAGGACTTCTGGGGGGATCCGCTCACGGCGGCGGGATCCCAGAGCGCCGACAACAAGGCCGCCTACGTGCAGCTGTACCTGGCCGGAAACCAGGGCGAAAGCCTGGCGAACGAGTCCGTCGATGCCGTCCGGGACATTGTCGCGAATTCTCCGCCGCCGCCCGGGCTCAAGGCCTATGTCACCGGGGCTGCGCCGCTCACGGCGGATCAACAGCACGCGGGCGACAACAGCATCCGGCTGATCACGATGGTGACCATCGGCGTGATCTTCGTGATGTTGCTGCTCGTATACCGCTCCATCGTCACCGTGATCCTCGTACTCGCCATGGTGTTCATCGAATTGGCGGCAGCCCGGGGGATCGTCGCATTCCTCGGGTATCACGACTTGATCGGACTCTCGACGTTCGCTGTCAATCTGTTGACCACACTCGCGATCGCCGCGGGAACCGACTACGCGATATTTCTCGTCGGCCGCTATCACGAGGCACGTCAGGCCGGCGAGGATCGCGAAACCGCCTTCTACACCATGTATCACGGCACCGCACACGTCATCCTCGGCTCGGGCCTGACCATTGCCGGTGCGACCTACTGCCTCAGCTTCACCCGACTGCCGTACTTCCACACACTGGGTGTCCCCCTGGCGATAGGCATGCTCGTCGCGGTCGCGGCCGCACTGACCATGGCGCCCGCCCTGATCAGCGCGGCCAGCCGGTTCGGGCTGCTGGACCCCAAGCGGAAGATGAAGACCCGTGGATGGCGCCGGGTAGGGACGGCCGTCGTCCGCTGGCCCGGCCCGATTCTCGCCGCGTCGCTAGCGCTCGCCCTCATCGGTTTACTCGCCTTGCCGTCCTATAAGACCAGCTACAACGATCGCAACTACCTGCCCGCCGATATCCCAGCCAACGAGGGCTACGCAGCGGCCGACCGCCATTTCTCGCAGGCCAGGATGAACCCCGAATTGCTCCTAATCGAGACCGACCACGACGTGCGCAATTCGGCCGACATGATCGTCATCGACAGAATCGCCAAAGGCATATTCCACATCCCCGGCATCGCCCGCGTGCAGGCCATCACCCGGCCGCTCGGCACGCCGATCGAACATACATCGATCCCGTTCCAGATCAGCATGCAGAGCACCACCCAGACACTGAACCAGGACTACATGCAAGCCAGCATGAAAGACATGCTGGGCATGGCCGACCAAATGCAGACCATGATCGACAGCATGGGGCAAATGATGAGCATCATGGGTGATCTGAGCGGCACCATGCATGACATGGTCGACAGGATGCACGGCATGGTCATCGATATCGGTGAAATGAGAGACCACATCGCTGATTTCGACGATTTCTTCAGGCCGCTACGCAATTACTTCTACTGGGAACCGCACTGCTTCGACATCCCCATCTGCTGGTCGATCCGGTCCGTGTTCGACACCCTCGATGGCATCGACACGATGAGCGACGACATTCAAAATCTCATGCCGGACCTGGACCACATGGATGCGCTCATGCCCCAGATGCTGGCGCTGCTGCCCCCGATGATCGCGACCATGAAGTCCATGAAGACCACGATGCTGACCATGCACAGCACCATGGCCGGCCTGCAGGACCAAATGGCTGCCACGCAGAAGAACGCCACCGCCATGGGCCAGGCCTTCGACGCGTCCAAGAACGACGATTCCTTCTACCTGCCGCCCGAAGTCTTCGACAACCCCGACTTCAAACGCGGCCTGAAAATGTTCGTGTCACCCGACGGCAAGGCGGTTCGGTTCATCATCGCCCACCAAGGAGATCCCGCGACAGCCGAAGGTATCTCGCACATCAACGCCATCAAGAACACGGCGTTTGAAGCCATCAAGGGAACCCCGATGGAGGGCTCCAAGATTTATCTGGGCGGCACCGCGGCAACCTACAAGGACATGCAGCAGGGTTCTGATTTCGATCTTCTGATCGCCGGAATCGCTTCGCTGGGTCTGATTTTCATCATCATGCTGATCCTCACCCGAAGCGTGATCGCCGCAGTCGTCATCGTCGGGACGGTGCTGCTTTCGCTGGGGGCCTCCTTCGGGCTTTCCGTGCTTATCTGGCAGCACATCCTCGGCGTCGAACTGCACTGGATGATTCTGCCGATGTCGGTCATCATCCTGTTGGCGGTGGGTTCGGACTACAACCTGCTGCTGGTTTCCCGCTTCAAGGAGGAAATCCACGCCGGACTGAAGACCGGAATCATCCGGTCGATGGCGGGAACGGGCGCGGTGGTGACGTCGGCCGGCCTGGTGTTCGCGTTCACCATGATGTCGATGGTGGTCAGCGATCTGCGCGTGGTCGGTCAGGTGGGCACCACCATCGGCTTGGGTCTGTTGTTCGACACGCTGGTGGTGCGGTCGTTCATGACGCCGTCCATCGCGGCGCTGCTCGGACCCTGGTTCTGGTGGCCCCAGCGGGTCCGTTCGCGTCCCGCCAGGCACAGACTTCCGTCCGGTGACGCTGTTACGGCGCCCCTGCCGCGGGTCTCAATCACAGGAGGGGTACCACGATGAAGGGTATCCGCCAGCACCGTCTGAGGACTATTCTCCGCGGTAGCGTTGCATTCATCGCCCTCGGCATCTCCGGCGCGGCGTTCGCCGCTTCAGGCGCGGCCGATGCCACCGATGACTATCCGATCCCGCACCGGATGATTATCACGACGTGCACCGCCGAGCAGATCCTAGCCGCGGCAAAGGATTTCGCTCCGATCTACTACCAGCGGTACATCATCGACAAGCACAACAAGCCGCCCGGGGTTCAGCAGGCCGCCATCGACAGTGCGCACTATTTCTATGCGTTGAGTCCTGCGGACCGCAGGGCCTACTCCGAACAGATGGCGACGAATTTCGCTGATCCCATGACGAAGGCGTGGCCCAACTGGGCGAAGATCTTCTTCAACAACAAAGGCGTCGCCGCAAAAGAAACCGACCGCTGCGCCAACTACCCGCCCGACGACGCATCCGTGTGGGACGGGTGAGTCGCCGTTATGAAGGGAATGCGGCTCGCGGCAATCGTCGCTGCGACAATCGCCCTGGCCGCGCCCGCGCACGCCGACGACGATACCGATTTCGCGAATCAACTCCACACCTACGACATCTACGGCCCCCGCGACGAGAACGCATGGCTGGGCAAGATCCTGTGCGATCGACTGCATAAGGGTGTAGACGCCAACGCCTTCGAATCAGCCCATTTCCTCGCGGCCAACTTGCCAAGAGGCACCACCCAGGTGCAGACGTGGCAGTTCGTCGCCACCGCTATCAGCTACTACTGCCCAGACCAGACACCGGTCCTGGAAAACGTCGCGGCGCAGGGGAGATGAATAACCTCCAAACTAAGCGGCGACATCGCTTGCGGCCGTGGACCGTTCACACATGGCTACTCGACAAAGTGGTCGTGTGGAAATTCGGCTGCGGCCCACTTGACCCGCTGGAGAGGAGGCGGCCGCCTTCTTGATTGGCGACGGGTGGAATCCCAGCGAACACGACAGCCGACGATTAGTGGAGCTAATGTTCCCAAATCTGTTCCCCAACGGCATGAAAATGGCCCCCGGAGACGTCTCCGAGGGCCATTTCCGCTGGTAGCGGGGACAGGATTCGAACCTGCGACCTCTGGGTTATGAGCCCAGCGAGCTACCGAGCTGCTCCACCCCGCGACGGTAAACGCAAGGTTACCGAAACCGCGGGCCCACCGCCAAATCGCCGCTACTTGGCGTTGTTGTACTTGGTCATGGCGTCGTCGAGCCGCTGCAGAGCAGACCCGTAGTCGGCGAAGTTGCCGCCGCGTTGGGCCTGACGCACCGCGTCGAGCGCCGACTGCACCTCCTGCAGCGCCGAGGCCTTCGGCCCCGACAGCTGCATCGGGCCGCTCGGCGGGACCGCGTCGGGCGCCGGAGTGGCCGCCGCTTGCGGCGGCGGATTGGCGTCCGGCGGAATCCCGGCGGGAAGAGGGGTCGACGGCGCCGAGGCCGCGGCCGGCGTGCCTTCCGGCGCCGGCGCCGGGCCCGTCGCCGTTGCACCCGCACCTGGACCGAAGAGCTGGTCCAGGGCATCCCGCACCGTTGGTCCGAAACTGACCCTGTCGTTGTACATCATCGCCACACGGATGAGCCTCGGGTACGACGACGCCACATCGCTGCTGCCGGGAGACGCGTACACGGGTTCGACGTAGAGCAGCCCACCCTGCCCGAGCGGCAGTGTGAGCAGGTTGCCAAACCGTATTCGGTTCTGGTTGTCCCGCCCGATGACGCCCAAGTACTGGGACACCGCGGTGTCGGTGGTGATCGCGTTGTTGGCCAGCTTCGGGCCATTGACCTGACCCGGAATCGTCAGCACCGTGATCTTGCCGTAGTTGGCCGGATCCGAGCTGGCGCTGATATAGGCCGCGAGGAACTCGCGTTTGAATCGGTTCATCGCACTGGTCAATTGAAATGCTGACGAATTGTCGTTGCGCGCAAGGTCTTTGGCGACGATGTAGTACGGCGGCTGATAGCTGCTCGCCGTCGGGTTCGGGTCCAGCGGAACGTCCCAGAAGTCCGACGTGGAGAAGAACGTCACAGGGTCGTTGACGTGGTACTTGCCCAGCAGCATGCGCTGCACCTTGAACAGGTCCTCCGGATAGCGCAGGTGCGCCGCCAGATCGGGAGAAATAGCACTCTTCGGCTTCACCGTGCCGGGGAACACCTTGGTCCACGCTTGCAGCACCGGGTCGCTCTCGTTCATGGCGTACAGCGTCACCGTGCCGTCATAGGCGTCGACGGTGGCCTTCACCGAGTTACGGATGTAGGACACCTGCTTGTCGGGTGCCAACCGGTTCACCGCCACCTCGGTGGAGTCGGCGGTGGCCGACGACAACGACGTCAACTGCGAATACGGATAGTTGTCCAACGTCGTGTAGCCGTCGACGATCCACACCAGCCGCTTGTTGACGACCGCGGGATACACCGAGCTGTCGGTGGTCAGCCACGGCGCGACCGCCTCCACCCGCTGGGCGGGGTCGCGGTTGAACAGGATCTTGCTGTTGTCGCCGATCACGTTGGAGAACAAGAAGTTCCGCTCCGCGAACTTCGCCGCGAACACGGTACGGGCGAACCAGTTGCCGACCGGCACACCACCCGTGCCGGTATACGTGTAGTTCTTGGTTTCGGTGTTCGTCTCGTAGTCATACTCGCGGTCGGGGCCGGTCTTACCCACGATCGCGTAATCAGCGGCGGCGCTGGCGATGATAGGCCCGAAATAGACCCGCGGCTGGTCCAGCGGGGCGGGGCCGTCCGAGTGCACTGTGCCGTTGGCACCCACCACGTTGACCAGGAACTCGGGATAACCGCCATTCTGGTTGGGATCATTGGCGATTCCGCGCACCGTATTTGCCGGCGAGGCGATGAACCCGTTGCCGTGGGTGTACACGGTGTGCCGGTTGATCCAGTCCCGCTGGTTGTCGATCAGGCGGTCCGGGTTGAGCTCGCGCGCCGCGACGACGTAATCGCGCAGATTCCCGTCCGACCCCTGGTACCGGTCGATCGACAACTGATCGGGGAAGGTGTAGAAGTTCTTGCCCTGCTGGAACTGTGTGAACGCCGGGCTGACGATGGTCGGATCCAGCACCCTGATGTTGGAGGTGGTGGCCCGGTTGTCCGCCACCTGCTGCGCCGTGGCCGCCTCGTTGCCGCTGTAGTCCCGGTACGTCACCACATCGGAGGTCAGGCCGTAGGCCTGCCGCGTCGCGGCGATGCTGCGGCTGATGTAGTCGCTTTCCTTCTGTGCGGCGTTGGGCCTGACGCTGATCTGCTCGACGACCAACGGCCAGCCGGCGCCCACGATCAGCGACGACAACAGCAGCAGCACCAAGCCGATCGCGGGAATACGCAAGTCCCGCAACACGATTGCTGAAAACACCGCAACGGCGCAGATGACCGCGATCGCCAGCAGGATCAACTTCGCGGGCAGCACCGCGTTGATGTCGGTGTAACCGGCACCGGTGAACGGCTTGCCTGCACGAGTGTGTGAGAGCAGCTCGTAGCGGTCGAGCCAATACGCGACGGCCTTGAGCACCACCAGGATTCCGACCAGCGTTACCAACTGGATCCGCGCCGAGCGACTGACCGCACCCGTGCGGCCCGACAGCCGGATGCCGCCGAAGATGTAATGGCCGACAAGGTTCGCCAGCAATGCCAGGAACACCGAGACGAACAGATAACTGAGCACCAGTCGGTACAGCGGCAGGTCGAACGCGTAGAAACCGAGGTCCTTGCCGAACTGCGGGTCGGCGATCCCGAATTTGCCGCCGTGCAGGAACAACTGGACGCGCGCCCAGTAGCTCTGCCCGACGAGGCCGGCGATGATGCCGATCGGCACCGGGATACCGATGGCAAACAGCCGCAGGTGCGTCATCACAGCCGTGCGGTAGCGCGCGACCGGATCGTTGGGCCCGCTCGCGGGAACGAACACCGGCCGGGTCCGGTAGGCCAGCGCGAGACCGGCGAAGACGATGGCGCCGACCAGAATGCCGACGACGAAGAAGACCACGATCCTGGTCACCAGCACGGTGGTGAACACCGACCGGTAACCCAGCTCGCCGAACCACAACCAGTCGACGTACGCGTCGACGAACCGCGGCCCCACCAGAAGTAGGGCGACGACGGCGAGCGAAACCCCGATCAGGATCCGGCTGCGCCGCGTCAGTTTGGGCATCCGGGCGGACGGCCGCATTCCCACGTTGTGAACTCCTGCTCGGTGATCGCTGTGACGGAGCCAACTCTACGCACCGTCGTTACGGGCGCTGTCTTAGCAGCGAGGAGGTTCGCCATCGGCAGAAACCGCGTGCAGTGCGTCGACGGCCTGCCCGACGGTGTCCACTTTGACCAGCTCGAGGCCGACTTCGTTGCCGCCGCGGGCCTCGGCACAGTTGTCTGCGGGCACCAGGAACACCGTTGCCCCCGCCTCATGGGCGGCGACCATCTTATGGGTGATGCCGCCGATCGCACCGACCTTGCCGTCGGGGTCGATGGTGCCGGTGCCCGCGACGAACTTCGAGTCGGCAAGGTCGCCTGTGGTCAGCTTGTCGATGACCGCCAGCGCGAACATCAGTCCCGCTGAGGGCCCCCCGACGTTGGCAAGATTGAACGTGATCTGAAACGGCGCCCACGGCGCTTCGCGCACACTCACCCCGAGAAAGCCGTTGCTGCGGTCTTTGTTCTGGCCGAGCGTGATCTTTTTCGTTCCGGGTGGGCCGTTCTTCCGGCGGTATTCGACGAGAATGCTCTGTCCCGGTTTGGTCTGTTTGAGCAGGAACTGGAACTGGTCGACGCTGGTGATCTTGGTGCCGTCGACCTTGTCGATCGCGTCACCGGCCAGCAGCCTGCCGTCCGACGGTCCGTCCTTGTTGACCACCTCGACCGTCAGCGCCGGGGCGTACTTCAGGTAGCCGAGCGCCGCGTACTGGGCATTGGCCTCGGACAGCACGAAGTCCGCGTTGTTGCTCTTGTCGACCTCGTCGCGCGACTTGTCGGGCGGATACACGAGGTCGCGGGGAACCAGCTGCTCGCGGGCCGACATCCACAGAGCCACGGCCTCACCCAGGGTGAGGTTGTCGCGCTGCGCCACCGTGGTCATGTTCAGGTGGCCGGATGCCGGATGTACCTGAGCGCCCTGGATGTCGACGACCTCCTTGTCTTCGACCTTGCCGAGCGTGTTGAAAGTCGGGCCGGGACCGAGCGAGACATACGGCACCGTCACCAGACCCAACAGCACCCCGAACGCGATCACCGGCGCCAGCGCCACCAGCAGCGTTATAACCCGCCTGTTCACGCCGCCAACAGTACGGGGTCGTCCGCCCAACCTCGTTCACCCACAGCGTGACACCGAGCCCGCGCCACCGGCCGCCGGTGAGTACCGTTGACGGTATGGCTGACCTGCCTTTCGGCTTCTCGGGCGGAGACGACCCCGACCGCGACAAACACGGAAAGGATCCCGACTCCGGCGACGAACACAGCCGCCCCGACCCGTTCGGCACGGGAGGCGGCGACTTCAACGTCGCCGATCTCGGCCAGCTGTTCACCCAGCTCGGGCAGATGTTCAGCGGCGCAGGCACCGCAATGAGCTCAGGGCAGGGATCCGGACCCGTCAACTACGACCTCGCTCGCCAACTGGCGTCGCGGTCCATCGGTTTCGTCAAACCGATTCCCGACGCGACTTCGTCGGCGATCTCCGACGCCGTGCACCTCGCCGAGACATGGCTCGACGGCGTTACCGCGCTGCCCGCCGGCACCACCAAGGCGGCGGGGTGGACACCGCAGGACTGGGTCGACAACACGCTTGACACCTGGAAGCGGTGGTGCGATCCGATGGCCGAACAGATCTCGACGGTCTGGGCATCGGCGCTGCCCGAGGAAGCCAAGGCGATGGCAGGGCCGCTGTTGTCGATGATGTCGCAGATGGGCGGGATGGCGTTCGGTTCGCAGCTGGGCCAGGCGCTTGCGACGCTCTCCAAGGAGGTGCTCACCTCCACTGATATCGGGCTGCCACTCGGCCCGCGCGGCGTGGCGGCGCTGATGCCCGACGCGGTCGAGGAGCTGTCGAAGGGGCTGGAGCAACCGCGCAGCGAGATTCTGACGTTCCTGGCGGCCCGGGAGGCCGCACACCACCGGCTGTTCAGCCACGTGCCGTGGCTGGCGAGTCAGCTGCTGAACGCTCTCGAGTCGTTCGCCCGGGGCATGAAGATCGACATGTCGGGTATCGAGGAGGCGGCCCGTGGCATCAACCCGATGTCGCTTGGCGATCCGGCGGCCATGGAGCAGCTGCTCACCCAGGGCGTTTTCGAGCCGAAGGCCACACCGGAACAGACCGTCGCGCTGGAGCGGCTCGAAACCCTGCTGGCGTTGATCGAGGGCTGGGTGCAGACCGTGGTGAGCGCAGCTCTGGGTGACCGCATCCCGGGCACTGCCGCCTTGAGCGAGATGCTTCGTCGCCGCCGGGCCACCGGCGGGCCCGCCGAGCAGACCTTTGGGACGTTGGTGGGGTTGGAGCTGCGGCCGCGCAAGATGCGGGAGGCCGCCCAGCTGTGGGAGCGGCTGACCGAGGCCGCGGGCATCGACGCCCGCGACGCCGTCTGGCAACATCCCGATCTACTGCCGGCGGCGGCTGATCTGGACGATCCGGCCGGCTTCATCGACCGGATCGTCGGCGGCGATACCAGCGGCATCGACGAAGCGATCGCCCGCGCTCTGGAAACCCCCGAGGACGACGGCGACGACTGAGCCCGCCCGCGCTGCTCGTGTTTGAAAACGCTCGTTGCCACGACGTTGCGGCGAATTGCCGGCCGTCAGGGATGATGATGAGGTGGCGGACATCAAACGCGGGAGTGTCTCCCGCAATGCGAAGCTCGCGAGCCTGCCTGTGGGCATGGCCGGCAGGGCGGCGCTGGGCTTGGGCAAGCGGCTGACCGGCAAGTCGAAAGACGAGGTCAACGCGGAGCTGATGGACAAGGCCGCCCAGCAGTTGTTCACCGTTCTCGGTGAGCTCAAGGGCGGCGCGATGAAGGTCGGCCAGGCGCTGTCGGTGATGGAAGCCGCGATTCCCGAGCAGTACGGCAAGCCCTACCGCGAAGCGCTGACGAAGCTGCAGAAAGATGCGCCGCCGCTGCCCGCGGCGAAGGTCCACCGGGTACTCGACCAGCAGCTCGGCACCAAATGGCGGGAGCGGTTCAGCTCGTTCGACGACACCCCGGTCGCGTCGGCCAGCATCGGACAGGTGCACAAGGCGGTCTGGCACGACGGTCGCCAGGTCGCCGTCAAGATCCAGTACCCCGGGGCCGACGAGGCCCTGCGTGCCGACCTCAAGACGATGCAGCGAATGATCGGTGTGCTCAGGCAGCTGTCCCCCGGCGCCGACGTGGACGGTGTGGTCGACGAGCTGATCGAGCGCACGGAGATGGAGCTCGACTACCGACTCGAGGCCGAAAATCAACGGGCGTTCGCCACGGCCTACGAAGGGGATCCGAAGTTCTTGATCCCGCACATCGTGGCCAGCGCGCCGAAGGTGTTGATCGCCGAGTGGATCGACGGCATCCCGATGTCGCAGATCATCCGCGAGGGCACAGCCGAGCAGCGCGATCGGATGGGCACGCTGCTGGGCGAGCTGACCTACGGCGCCCCGCAGCGCCTGCAGATGATGCACGGCGACGCGCATCCCGGGAACTTCATGCTGATGGCCGATCAGAAGATGGGTGTCATCGACTTCGGCGCGGTGGCGCCGCTGCCGGGCGGGCTGCCGGTCGAGCTGGGCCACATGTTGCGATACGCGCTCGACAACGACTACGACAAGCTGGTGGCGACGATGGAGAAGATCGGCTTCATCCAGCCCGGCGAGAAGGTCTCGCTGCGCGAAATCGACGACATGCTTCGCCAATACGTCGAGCCGGTGCAGAGCGAGGTGTTCCATTTCACCCGCAAGTGGCTGCAGAGAATAGCCGCCGCCCAAATGGACAGGTCGGTTGCCCAGATCAAGACGGCACGCCAGCTCGACGTGCCGCCCAAGCTGGCCATCCCGATGCGGGTGATCGCGTCCAACGTGGCGATCTGCTGCCAGCTCGACGCGCACGTGCCGATCAAAGCAATTGCACTGCAATATATTCCGGGTTTCGCCGAACCGGCCAGCTCGGCTGCCGACTAAGCGGCCGCCGGGCTGGTCTGCGGGTTCTTCCGGGGACGTCCACGCGGGCGCTTGCGCGCGACAACCGCACCGCGCTCGAAGATCTGGCCGCCCCATACACCCCACGGCTCCTCGCGTTCGAGCGCTGCGTCGAGGCACTGACGCCGGATCGGGCAGTCGGCGCACAACTCCTTCGCACGTTCGAGGTCCGCGGGGTTGTCCGCGAACCACAGGTCCGGATCGCCGACATGGCACGGCAGTTCGGCCAAGGATCTCTCTCGGCACGTCGAGAGCGACATGTCTTTCCCCTGCTTCCTGGTCGTTTTCCGTCGGTTGTGTCTTGGCGGATCGGTGACCAGGTGCCCGGTGGCGGGCCAAAAAAATAGGCCACGGATCCTTGGTGACTGCGGGTCCGTGGCCTTGGGTGTGGGGCTGTCTAGATGGGGCCCCTGTCCACGAACGTGGCAGTCGCGTCGGCGGTGCGGCGCTTGCCATGCGCAGCGGCCGCCGGCGCGGTTGCGTGCGCCGACGTGGCTGCGTGCGCAGGCCAGACCGCAAAAACGGAACCGAGAGCCCGACCGGCGCCGGCAGCGCGCATGGCTACCGCGATCGTGTTGATGTTGTTCATCGTCAGGCCCTCCTTCCATCCAGAATGTTCGGACACAAAACATGGGCCTTCTGAGCCCACATTGAGGTTAAGGGTATCAGTGAGATCCGACAACCTATTTTTGACCTGCGGATATACACCCGCTGTTCGCACGTGTGTGGGTGTACAGACCTCGCAGGCCACAACGTTTTCAATACATCAACGAACAGTCACGAACACCCACAAAAGCAGAACCGTTGCGCTACCCGTTGCGCTACCCGTTGCGCTACCAACCGAAAAGGAACCAAAAACAATGACCACCATCCACATCATCGAGAACCCGTTCCCCAACGTCCCCGCCCCGGCCGGCGCCGCCAAGGTCTGCGAGTGGGCGGACCCGGCGCAGCCGCGGATTACTGGCCGGGATCGTCGATCGGGGTCGCGATTACCTTGCTTGTCGCGGCGTTGGTGGCCTGGCTGATCACTGCGCACCATAACTCGTCGCCACCGGCGGCGCAGTCGCCGTCACACCCACGAACCTGCCTGCGGCGACGACGGACGCCGACAAATCTCTGTGTGAAGCGATCGCCCCGCTGATCAAGGAAAGTGACGCGGAGGCGAAGGCGTTCGTAGCACTGGGCCATACCGGGACACCGGAACGTGACGCCGGCATTGAAGCGTATGTCGCGCAGTCCGAGGATTGGGTCAAGCGCGCCCAGTCTGTGCTAGACGGGTCTGACCTGGGTTAGGTCTTAGTCAGCGTGAAGGTTCGGGTGAATGGCGGATCGTCTGAGCCTCCGTACGCGGCACAGCGCGCCGGGATAACGGCGACTGTGCCAGTCATTGTTGTGAGATTGACGGTATATGACTGTGCCTGTGGCATTTCCGTCCTATCCGGACACGTACTTGAAGGGTTCGTCGCCGTGAAGCTCCCTTGACCGTTGTGCACCTGTCTGTCAGTGGCGATTGCCCCACCAAGGATGTCAGGATCAGGTTTCTTCCACCCTGCACCAAAGGAGATGTTGGCGCAGCCGGGGCCGCAGGAAGTGATTGTCCACTCGCCGATTTGACCCTGCGGGGTCTCAACGTCATAGGTGCCGTTCGGCGGGTCTGCGAAAGCGGTCCCTGCAGCGACGAGCAACAGCGGCGCTAAGGCCCCGAATCCGACGGCGGTGCGAATGCTTGTGCGGGCGAATGATTCGCGATGCGCGTAAGTGCTCATGATTCTGGACTTTCTCTATTCGAGGTCGTCGCTCAGGCTCAGTCGGTCTCTGGCCCCGGATGATGGCTGGTTTTAGTTGTGCGCTAGCTGTGATGGTGCTGCGGGCGGGGTATGAAGACTACGCCTCCTGGCAGTAAATGATGACGGAAATCCAATGGCCATTTTTTTCCAGTGAATCTTTCGGTGACAATTCAGAACAGCACGATGTTCACGCCTGTGCCGGAAATATCCGAACCGGGGCCAGCCACCGACGGTGACACCGCCGCATGGAATGACAGCCTTGTCGCATTAAGCGGACCCTTGGAGGTCTGCGGCGATCTGGGTGTGCCGCTGTGGTAATCGTTGGGGTACTTGCTGCTTGGGCGGAGGGCCGACTTGCCGTCGGGGACACCCGAAGGTGTGAGCGGTGGGCAGGTTGGGACACTAACGGGTCAGTCGCGCCTATGGCGGGCTTATCGTCATCATTGACGACAAACCAGCCGGTCGGCACTTTCCAATGTCTTACGACATTGAGGACCAATTCCTAGCGTGGGCCGTACGCCGGACTTCGGCGGGTTCCGCGGAAAGCATTTGCCGCAGACCGGAAGGGCCTACTGGGCGGCGATACGGCGGGCGCTAGATGATTAGCCCGAAGTCTGTGAGTTGTTGATTTTCTCGGGCGCGGCCAGCCGCAAAGAGTACGTTAGAGAGTTGTACAACCATGCGGTTTGGAGACCAGGACATGAAAAAGACCAGGAACGTCCTAGTCCTATCCATCGGTGTGACCATTGGCATTAGCGTCGCGCCGCTGGCGGGGGCCGATCCGACCAACTGCCAACAAGTCGGGGCTACGACAGTGTGCGGGCAGGGCGGCGTCAACAGTGGGGGTCAGCCCGCGGCCCCTCCCGGTGCGGGTCCCCAAGCCTGCACTAACGTGTACGGCGGCTACCAGAATTGCAGCCCGCACTGACGCTACGGGTGTCTCCTCAGACTGATTCTGTTCTTCTCGTAAGTCTGCGAGGCTGCTTTGAGTGCGTCGAACGTGGACACTCCCTGCAGCCACTCCAACGCGGCGAAAGCTAGACGCCTGTCACTGCCACGATCGCCCGCAGCGACATAGGCGGCTTCTCGTAGCTCGACGGCCTCGACGCTGTGAGGATCTAGCTGTGTTTCTCCCCGGTGCGACAGTCCTGCGATGGTGTCCCACACCAACGTCCCAAGTTTGTCGTCCATACTCTCTCCGTTCTGTTGCCGAGGCGTGTTGAGCCATCGCAGCGTTGCTTGTCGGCACTTTGGTAAAGCGGGTCCGCGGGACGTTCTCGCCGATTAGGGTCACAGGATCACCACAGGTCATTCCTAACAACCCAGGGATGTGGACCATGAAGGCACCATTCGCCGCAGCAGCCATCGCCGCGGCTGCCATCAGCGCGGCCCCACTGGCTAGCGCAGACCCAGTCCCCAATATGGACAACAATGCGGTGGCTGGACAGTCCTGCAACAGCCCCACGGGGCGATACATCTTCGGGCAGGACGCCAGCGGTAGCGTTTTGATTTGCGGGAAATCCGGACAACCCCACGTTTGGGGAGCGATTGGGGCGCTCGTTGGCGTTCGACAGATTGGTAGCCCGGGCTGCATGGAGGAATTTCATAAACTTGGCGATCCCGGCGGCGGGGTTCTTGCACAGTCACCGGACGGCGTCGCGTTGATGTGCATCTACCCAACTGACAGCTGGGAAGTACGTCCGAGTCCAACTTAATCAGCGGCCCACCCACCTGAGAGCGGCCCGTTTTCGGGCGTGTAATTCATCCGAACCACAGTCATTTAGCGTCTTCTCCGGTGTCATCCATCTATAGGGGGCGGTGGTAAACGTCGCCCAGTGCGCTGCTGTGGTCGTCTCCCGCGGTTGCAATGAGCGTGCTCCGGGCTCGGTAGAGTGTGCGATCCGTGTCGTCGTGCCCCAGGTCCCACGGGGCACCCGGCTCAATAGATTGGTTGCAGCGCCAGCACACGGCCTCGCCGGCCTCCACGGTGGGAGCGACGCGGGCACGCAACTCGCGGTGCTCCGAACCGTATCCGCGGTCAGCTGGGCTACCTCGGCGTGAGTCACGACGCTTGTCGGACTGCCCGAGGTGAAATGCGCACAGCCCGTTGCGCTTAACGGCACGGCCACACCTAGAACATGGACGTGGTGGCTTAAGCATGGGGACCAAACCAGGGGCGAGCGCACTCCAGCCACGAGGCCGACAAGATCCGTTGCGGGTCGCCCGGTAAGAAGCCCCTCCAGCTGATGTGGCACTCACCTAAGCCAAGCCGCTTAGTCAGCACTTCCAGCATCTCAGTGACCTCACGAAACGTCGCATCCTCGGCTGGCGTGGTCTTACACCGAGCGGTCAGGACCAGAAGCGGACTTCCTGGGACAGGAAGGACCACAATGACCACGCCCGACCCGAGTCCGCGGCGCTCGGTCTTTGCGTTGCCTCGGTCGGACTGGCCCGGCAGCCTCACGCCCGCCGTGCGGCCCATCACCCCGCGGGCAGTTTCAGCACCCGATTGTTGCGCCCGGCGGTGACGTAGAGGTTGCCGGCGACATCCACCGGCCTCGAGGGCGTTGGAGTTCATACGTTGCGGCACTCGGCGGCCGTGGGATGGCTCGAGGCTGGCGTGCATATCAGAGCGGTTGCCGACCTTCTCGGCCACTCGTCGATTGCGATCACGGGAGACGTGTACGGGCACACCAGCGACGACACCGCTCGGGCCGCGGTGGACGGCTGGACGGGGGCGCTCGGACTATGACGAACCGGAATTCGACAGGCGTTGCGCTACCCGTTGCGCTACTTACCCCCCGCGGGTATCGGTTTGGGCGCGGCCGTGGACCGCCTGCAAGCGTCTGACCTGTGCTAACTCAAGTCGGGCTGACAGGAGTAGCGCCTGCGTCTGTTTGACCTGCGGTTATGCCAGGTAGGTTCGCTGACATTCGCCTACGACTCGGTGCTAGACCGCTATATCAGTACGCCAGCGAACATTGCCGGACTGGGCGAGACGGGGGCTGGTTTGGGTTCGCGTTTGGGTACGGATTTCGGTTGCTGGCCCGGCCCCACATCGGCCGGTCATCCCGTTCGGGTGGCGGGGCGAGGTCTGGGGTAGGGTTGGGGGTGGTAAATGTTTGGGGTTGGTGGCAAAGGCTCCCCCCAGTTGCGGCCCAGCTGCCAGGGCCGCCCATCGAAAGATTTTGGTTTTCAGCATGAATCAACTAGAGCAATTGGCCCATGACGTGCGCGGGTTCGCGACCGAGGTACGAACGCTTGGCTACTCGTCCGTAGCTGGGGGGCATGAGAATCGGTTCCTTGAACTGTCGGAGCGCATGATGTGGCAAGCCGATCAGGCCGACGGGAATAAGTCACTAAGACGGCTGACAGTGCCGAGGAATTACCCCTGAGTCAAGGCCGGCGTGCACATCAAGGCAGTGGCCGACCTGCTCGGGCACAGCTCGATCAGCATCACCGGGAACATCTACGGCCACACGTCGGATGCGACAACGCGGGCCGCTATCGACGGCCTGACCGACGCGCTCGGCCTGTAGGTGTCCAGCCCCCCTTCCGAGGCACTAACCCGGCGGTTATGCGCAACGAGTTGCGAGCCGGCCACACGAACAACGATAGGACTGCTCAGGCCCGCATCAAAAGTTCAGGCCCGAGAACATAATCCGGCCCGGATCATACTTCTGCCTTATGGCGGTCAGCCGAGATAGGTTCGCGCCGAAGTACCGCGAAGCCGGTTGGTTCGCCTCGAGATAGTTCACATAACCGCCGACCGAATACGGTTGCACCGCTTGGTGTGCGGTGTTGAGCCAGCTGACAGCTGTCGATGCGGAGCCGGATGTCTCGACGTACCACTGCACCAGCGCGGACTGCCGACGCCACGGAAAGGCTGAGGCCCCCGGTGCCACATCGGCGAGCGCGCCGTCGAGCGCGTGCATGATCGCCAACATTCGACCCGCCCCACGTGGAAAGGCGTCGACCGCCGAGGCGATCCCCTGGGCGGCGGCCGCGGTGATCGTCGGAAAAACATCGGATCCGCCGACATATCCGAGCGGCGACGGGTTGAGGTTCCCGACGGCCAGATATCCCACCAGGTCCAAATAATTGAACGTGTGGTTCTCGGTCCCGGTCGGTTGCATTCCAACGGCTGAAGTGATGGCCCCCGCCACTTTGCCACCCGACCCGGCCGGGCAGGTCGCCATAATGCGACAGTGCGTACCCAGTGCGTCGGTGGTGCTGTCCGCCAGTGCCCAGCTGCTTCGGTCGGCGGTACGCAGCCAACTCTGCCAACCGAGGAGGACCTGCGCGAACGACTGCGGCGGGAAATTGAGGTTCACGACGTCGACGTCCCCGGTGGGGAACGTGGCAAAGGTGAGCGAGGTTGTCACCCCGAAATTGCCGCCACCGCCGCCGCGCAACGCCCACAACAAGTCTGGGTTGTTGGTGGTGGAGGCGGTGACCGCCTGGCCGCCGGGCAGCACCACCGACGCCGACGTCAACGCGTCACACATCAGGCCCGCGTGCCGGGACTGGGCGCCCAGCCCGCCGCCCAGCGCGTGCCCCGCAGTACCGACCGACGGGCAGGTACCCGTCGGGATGCCCCGGCCGGCCGCGGCCAGCGCCTGGTGCACCGCATACAGACTGGTCGCAGGCGTCACCGTGACGTACCCGGTGGCGGCGTCGTAACTGATTCCCCCGGGCAGCTGACGCAGGTCGAGCACCATAGTGCCGTTCGCCGTGGACGCCCCCACATAGGAGTGCCCACCACTGCGCGGAGCGACCTTGAGATTATGGGCAGCAGCGAATGCCATCGCCCTTTGCACGTCCGCCGCCGATGTCACGGTAACGACCGCCGCCGGCGTCGAGCCGTTGTAGTTGGTGTTGAAAACCTGCTTGGCCGTTGCGAATTGGGGACCGTCACCCGGCGTTAGCAGCTGCCCGCCGATGGCTGCAGAAAGACCGCCCCAGCCCGAGGTATTCGGGTCGGCGGTAGCGCGCACCGGCCCGAAAACCGTCCCTGCAGCTAACGCTCCGGCGGCAGCCCGCAGAAACGTCTGCCGCGAGATCGGCTCACGCGTCGGCTCCCGCGGTACCGCCATCCCCGCATTGTGGGCTACGTGGCTTCAAAAACCGCCCCGCCGCATGACGTGTCGCAGGACTATTAGCCCATCGCCGATTCGCCCATAACGGACATATCCGTTACGTCGAGCGTCCGCTAACCATGGCCAGGACGTCGGGGCCGAACTGCTCGAGCTTGCGCGCGCCAATGCCCGGGATCGCGACCAGTGCCGCGTCGTCGGCGGGCAGTTGCTCGGCGATTGCGATCAGGGTGTTGTCGGTGAATACCACGAACGCGGGCACGGCCATCGCGGTGGCGGTGCGCAGCCGCCACTCCTTGAGTTGCTTGAGGAGTTCTTCATCGATATCGGCCGGGCATTTCTCGCAGCGGCGCAGCATGATCGCCGTGGGTGCGATCAACGCGGCATGACAAATCCGGCAGCGCGGCGCCGCCCCGCGGGACCGTCGCGGCTTGTGCGGCGCCGCGTCGGACTGCGACTGCGGCGCGATGCCGGCGAGGAATCGCGACGGCCGACGGTTCTGCCGACCGCCTGCAGTGCGGGACAGAGCCCAACTCAGCGCTAAATGCACACGTGCCCTCGTGATTCCGACATACAGCAGCCGACGCTCCTCTTCGACCGCCTCGCTCTCAGGGCCGTGTGCCAGCGCGTGCGATATCGGTAGCGTGCCGTCGGCCAACCCGACGAGGAACACCGCATCCCACTCCAGTCCCTTGGCGGCATGCAACGAAGCCAGCGTCACGCCCTGAACCACCGGTGGGTGGCGAGCATCCGCTCGTAACCGCAACTCCGCCACCAGCCCCCGTAGGTCGAGACCCGGCCGGCGGGCCACTTCGTCGTCGACCAGGTCGGCCAGCGCGCCCAGCGCCTCCCAGCGTTCCCGCGCCCGCGCGCCCGACGGCGGGTCATGGGTCAGCCCAAGCGGTTCCAGGAGTTCGCGCACCACCGCTGGCAATCCGCCATCAACGGCGACACCGCGTTCGGCCGCGCGGTGCAGGTCCAGCAGCGCCTGCCGAATCTCCTGCCGGGTGAAGAATCCTTCGCCGCCGCGGACCTGAAACGGGATCCCGGCCTCGGTGAGCGCCTCTTCGTACGCCTCGGACTGAGCATTGATGCGATACAGGACCGCGATTTCGGACGCGGGAGTGCCGGACTCGATGAGCGACAAGATCTTCGCCGCAACGCCGGCGGCCTCCGCAACCTCGTCGGCGCGCTCGGCGAACGATGGCACCGGACCGGCTTCGCGCTGCCCGACCAGATGAAGCTTGCGGCCCGCAACCCGGCCGCGGGCCGCCGCGATGATCCGGTTGGCCAGCGACACCACCTGCGGCGTGGACCGATAGTCCCGCTCCAGCCGCACGACCGTGGCGTCGGAGAATCGGCGGGAGAACTCGAGCAGGAAGCGCGGGGTGGCGCCGGTGAACGAGTAGATGGTCTGGTTCGCGTCACCGACCACCGTCAGGTCGTCTCGCTCCCCCAGCCACGCGGTGAGCACACGCTGTTGAAGTGGTGTGACGTCCTGGTACTCATCGACAACGAAGCAGCGGTACCGGTCGTGGAATTCCTGCGCTACGGCCGCGTCGTTTTCGATCGCGGCGGCGGTGTGCAGGAGCAGATCATCGAAGTCGAGCAGCATCGCGCCGTCCCGGCGCGACTTCAGCATCTCGTATCGGGCGTAGACGTCGGCCACCTTGCCGGCGTCCAGCGGCGTTTCCCGCGCGGTGTCCGCGACGGCGTCGGCGTATCCCTCCGGTGTGATCAAAGATGCCTTCGCCCACTCGATTTCGCCCGCAAGATCACGAACGTCCTCGGTGGACACGTGCAGACCCATCCGCGACGCCGCCTGCGCCACCACCGCGAACTTGCTGTCGAGCAGTTGCCAGGAGGTCTCGCCGACGACACGCGGCCAGAAGTACTGAAGCTGACGGCGGGCCGCGGCGTGAAACGTCACCGCCTGCACCGAACCGGTGCCGACACCGTCGTCGAGCTCGCGCAACCTGCTGCGCATCTCACCTGCCGCCCGCTGGGTGAACGTCACGGCGAGCACCTGCCCGGGCGCGACGTGACCGGTGGCGACGAGGTGCGCGATGCGGCAGGTGATGGTGCGGGTCTTGCCGGTGCCGGCGCCGGCCAGCACGCACAGCGGACCGCGGGGCGCCAGCACGGCCTCACGCTGCTCGTCGTCGAGGCTCTCTAACAGAGCGCTGGCGACCGGCATGGTGCCCATCATGGCAGGGGACGCCGACAATTCCGGTGCGGGAATCGCCGTCGGGTGGGGCTTGGTTAGATCAGGGGATGACAGCGCTGCTCACCATGTACACCACAAGGTGGTGTGGTTACTGCTTTCGGCTCAAGACCGCGTTGAAGTCGGCGGGGATCTCGTTTACCGAGGTCGACATCGAGCACGACCCGGCCGCCTCGGAGTTCGTGGGCTCGGTCAATGGGGGCAACCGGACAGTGCCGACGCTGAAGTTCCCCGACGGATCCACGCTGACCAACCCGAGCGGCGCGCAGGTCAAACAAAGACTCGCCGAGCTCGGATAGCCGGCCAATTACCCGGCGTACGCCCAGGATTCGATGATCTCGCGGGCGATCGAGATCGATCCGGGCAGCAACATCCGCGCTTGCGGGGGATCACTGCTCCAGTCCCCCTGTTCCAGTGCGTCGCGAACCTCGGCCCGTGTGAACCAGCCTGCCTCGGCGATTTCGCCGTCGTTGAACGCGAACGCTTCGTCGGGGTCGCCGATCGCGTGGAAGCCCACCATCAGCGACCTGGGAAACGGCCACGGCTGGCTGCCGAGGTAGCGCACGTCGCGCACCTGCAGGCCGATCTCCTCGGCGATCTCGCGCATCACACACGACTCGAACGACTCGCCGGCCTCGACGAACCCTGCCAGCAGCGAGAACAGCCGCTGCGGCCACACCGTTTGGCGGGCGAGCACGGCGCGGTCGCCGCCGTCGTGGACCAAGCAAATCACGGCCGGATCGATGCGCGGAAACTCCTCGTGGCCGCTGACCGGGTCGACACGCGACCAGCCGGCCTTGACGGCCCTGGTCGGGGCACCGTCCACCGGGCTGAACCGCGCCCTGTCATGCCAGTTCAGCAGCGCGGTGGCGGTCGCGACGAGTTGCGCGCTGGCGTCGTCGAACACCTGCCCGGCTCTGCGCAGGTCGAGCACTTCGGCATCGTCATCGTCGGGTGCCACGAGGGCCGCACGAATTCCCCACACATGCCGTCCGTCGGGCAGCCGGCCGAGGAACACGGCGTCCCGCGGGGGCGTGGCACCGACGCCGCGGGCATCGCTGAGCACCGCCTGCCCGCGCGAGATCAGCACCTGGCTGCGCGAATCCACCCGCAGCACCGCCGCGTCAGGCCAGCCCGCCAGCGCGGCGTCGACATCGGAGCGAAGCTGGTCGGCCCGGTCGGCGCCGACCCGGGAAAGCAGCGGAACATTACGCAGCTCGAAAGCCATCATGTTCCCTGCCGCGGACACCACGCTCGCCCGTCACGACTCGGTACCTGCATGGCCGGTCCGCACGGGCACAATGCTCTCATGACACCCACCACGGACAACGCTCCCGGTCACGCACGGGCGGTACGGATAGGCGCGATGTTGCTCGGCATCGGCACCATCCACTTCGTCGCCCCCAAGCGGTTCGACGACATCGTCCCGGCCGAATTGCCGGGCAGCCCGCGCTTCTACACCTACGCGTCCGGGGTGGCGGAGCTGGCGACCGGCACGCTGCTTCTGGTCCCGCGCACCCGTCGCTTGGCGGGGCTGGCCGCGGCGGCGCTGTTCGTGTCGGTGTTCCCGGCCAATATCAACATGGTGCGGCTGTGGTGGGACAAGCCGTGGCCGATGCGGGTCATCGCGATCGCCCGGCTGCCGCTGCAGTTCCCGATGATCACTCAGGCGCTCAAGATCTGGCGCTCAGAGCCCTGAGCTGACGCGAGCAGTTCGGCCAACTCGGCGGCGCCGGGCAACGTGTCGGGGCTGACGGTACGGCCCGTCCGCACGTAATGGAACGCGGCGCGGACTGCCGGCGGCGGACAGCCGTGCAACGCCGCCCACGCCAGCCGATACACCGCGAGCTGGACCGCCGCATGACGCAACTCTTCCCCAGACGACGGCGGTTCTCCGGTTTTCCAGTCCACAACCGTCGCACCCCCGTCCGGGTCGGCGAACACCGCATCGATCCGGCCGCGCACCACCACGTCGCCCAAAGTCATCTCGAACGGCACCTCGACATCAACCGGCGTGCGCGATGCCCACCGCGATGCCGTGAACGCTGCCTGCAGCTCGGCCAGCCGGTTGTCGGCGGTGGCCTCATCGACCGCTCCCGGCAGGTCGTCGAGATCGAAAAGCCGTTCACTGCCGTAGAAACGCTGCACCCATTCGTGGAACACCGTGCCCAGCAGCGCGTTCGGATCGGGGCGAGCCGGCAGCCGGCGGATCAGCCGTTGCGACGCGCCGACGGGGTCGCGGCCGACCTCGACCAGCGTGCTGACCGAGATCTCCGGCGGCAGCGCAGTGCTTGGCGGAGTGTCGCCGCGCGCACGCTCGGCGAGCAGCGCGTCGACGTCAGTCACCCAGCCCTCGGGGTCGTGATCGCGCGTCGCAGGCGCTTCGGCGGCCGCGCGCACGAGGGCCGCCCCCCGTTCCACGTCGGCGCGCCGCGAACCCAGCGGATCGGCGGGCCATTGGACTTCGACGACCTCCTCGCGCAACGGGTTTCGGTCGCCGTCGGCGGGCGCGGCGGCCCACTGCTCGATCACCCCGCACGGATCACCCTCGGCGGCCGAGGTGTCGATGATGTCCTTGAGCTCGGTGAGGAAGTCGGACGGGCCGCCGGGTTTGGCCGCCGACGGGCCCCAGTGATGTCCCGACAGCAGCAGCGTGTCCTCTGCACGGGTGAGAGCGACATACAGCAGGCGGCGTTCCTCATCGATGCGGCGCTGCTCGAGTTTGGCCCGATGCGCATTGATGCTGTCGGACAACTGCTTTCGGTCTGTCACCGCAGAGGAGTCGAGCACCGGCACGCCGGCTACCCCGTCCGCGGAGCGGTCGCCGCGCAGCAGCGGCGGTAGGTCCGCGGCGTCGGTCAGCCAGGTGCGCGTGGATCCGGTGGACGGAAAGATCCGCGCAGTCAGGTGCGGCACCGCGACGATCTGCCATTCGAGTCCCTTGGCGGCGTGCACGGTCAACACCTGCACCCGGTCCCGAGACACTGTGACATCGGCGGGGGCCAGCCCGTTTTCGACGACCGCGGCGGCGGCCAGGTACGACAGGAATCCCGGAACCGATGCCGTTGGCCGCTCCGCGTAGGCCGTGACGACGTCGGAGAACGCGTCGAGATGCTCACCACCGGACCAGCCCGCCGATATGGGCCGGCCTGCCCGAACCTCAGTGTCGACTCCCAGCACTCGGCGCACCTCCGCGACGAGATCGGGCAGCGGAGAGTCGAGCCGGCCACGCAGCGCGGTGAGCTCGCGGCCCAGCGCGGCGATGCGCCGATAGCCCTCCTCCGAGTAGCGGCTCGCCGGGCCCGGGTCGCAGATCGCATCGGCAAGACAGGCGCTGTCGGCGTCGGGCCCGGCCTGTGCGGCGATCCGCTCCAGCGCCGGCGGTTCGCCGCGAGGCCTGTCGAACTCCGTTGCGCGCCGCCACAGCGCCGCAATGTCGCGACCACCGAGCCGCCACCGCGGGCCGGTGAGCACCCTCATCGCACCGGAGCCGGCGGTCGGATCGCCGACGAGACGCAGCATCGCCACCACATCGGCGACCTCGGTGACCCCGAGCAGTCCGGCAAGTCCGACCACCTCGACCGGCACGCCACGGGCGGCAAGTGCGTCAGCCATCGGGGCCGCATCCGCGTTGCGCCGCACCAGCACCGCCGCAGTGGGCGCCTCTGCGCCAACGCTTTTGGCCTCGCGATAGCGACGGGCGAGATGATCGGCCACCCAGTCGCGCTCGGCCCGCACGTCGTCAAGAAGCGCGCAGCGCACGGTTCCGGGCGGCGCACCCGGCCGGGCGCGCAGTGTGCGCACCGCAACCGAGCGACGCCGCGCGTCGGCCGACACGGCGTTGGCGAGATGAAGCGCCCGCGGCGGGTTGCGCCAACTGGTGCGCAGTTCGAGCGTGGGGGCGGGGGAACGGTCGGCCCGGGAAAAGTCGGTGGCGAACCGCGGCAGGTTGGTGGCCGACGCGCCGCGCCAACCGTAGATGGACTGGACGGGGTCGCCGACGGCGGTCAACGCCAGCTCGTCGTCGAGCCCGCCGCCGAACAGCGAGGACAACGCGATGCGCTGCGCGTGACCGGTGTCCTGGTATTCGTCGAGCAACACCACCCGGAAGTGACGGCGCAACTGCTTACCCACCTCGGGGTGCATCAGCGCCAGCCGCGCCGCGGTGGCCATCTGCTGGCCGAAGTCCATCACCTTCTCGGCGCGCATCGTGGCGTGCAACGCGTCGACGAGCGGCACGAGTTGGGCGCGTTCGTGCTGAACCGCGAGCATGCGCAGCAGCCATTGGCTGGGACCGCGGTCCCGCTGGTACGGCCCTGCGGGCAAGGTGTGCACCAGCCGCACGAGCTCGACGTGCGTGTCGCGCACCGCAGCGGTGTCGACAAGATGCTCGGCCAACGCCGACGACAACCGCAGCACCATTGCGGTGACAGCTGCCGGGTTCTTATCGGTGTCGAGATCGCCCGGATAGTCGCTCACCACCCGGAACGCCAACTGCCACAACTCCGTTTCGCCGAGCACGCGGGTGTCCGGCTCGACCCCCAGAAGCAGCCCGTGGTCGCGCAGCAGTGTGCCTGCGAACGCGTGGTAGGTGCTGACCGTCGCCGGCTCGGCCTCGGCCGAGTCCTCGCGCAGGCCGGAGCCCGCCAGCCGGGACAGCCGCGAGCGCACCCGGCGCAGCAGCTGGGCTGCGGCCTTACGCGTGAACGTCAGACCCAGCACCTGACCCGGGTCGGCGTACCCGTTGGCCACCAGCCACACCACCCGGGCGGCCATCGTCTCGGTCTTGCCCGCGCCTGCGCCGGCGATCACCACCAACGGGCCAGGCGGCGCAGCGATCACCGCCGCCTGCTCATCGGTGGGCGCGGGAAGGCCCAGCACGTGAGCCAGTTCGGCCGGGCTGTAGCGGATGATCACGATCGTGGTTCCTGAGCCGGGCAGCTGGACCGCACCGGGCAGTGTCCGCAGCTGTCGTTGATCCGGGCGAGGAACGCGGGGCCTGCCGTTGCGGCCGCGGCCCGATGCACGACCTGCTGCCACTCGCGCCGGGCATCCGGGGTCAACGCGTCCTGGTCGCGTTCGACGATGCCTGGCTTGCCGAGGTAGACAAGGCGGCCGCCGCCGGGGTGTGCCCCGCCCGGAACAAGCCCGCCGGCCACGGCGAGCTGGTACATCGCCAGCTGCGCGTGCCGCTGGGCATCGTCCTTGCTGGCCGGGTTCTTCGACGTCTTGACGTCGACCACCACCTGCCTGCCTTCGTTGTCCCGCTCCAAGCGGTCGATGCGGCCGCGCACCCGGACGTCCGGCAAGCCTTCCTCAGGGCTCGCCAGCACGCCATCGACGTCTACCTCGGTGCCCACCTCGGTCAGCTCAAGGCGGGTCTGGGCCCGCCACTGACAGAACGCCGACAGCATGGCCCGGTGGCGGGCGAGCTCGTTGCGCGAATACCACTGCGAGTCGAAAGGCAGGTCATCCCAGATCTTTTCGAGCAGGTCGACGAGCAGCGCCTCCGTCTTGCCGTCGTCCGCGATCAGCGCGTGCAGCACCGATCCAAGCGATGAGCGCAGGTCGCGCCCGTCGGTGCCGCCGTGCCGCTCGAGCACCCAGCGCAACGGGCAGTCAGCGATGGTCTGCACGGTCGACGGCGAGAGCGTCACGGGCGCACCGCCGTGGTCCAGCAGCGGCTGCTCGGTGCTGACCGCTCGCGTTCCGTACCAGCCCGCGGGATCGGCACCGGGTACGCCAGCGGCCGCCAGTCGCGCCAATTGCGTTGCCGCGCAACCGCGCCTGTCCTCGTCGACCGCATCCTCCGGGGAGCACACGACCGCCCGCAGCCGACCGACGAGCGCGGCAGGCGCCAGCACCCGAGGCGCGGCGACCGGCACCGCGTCGGCATCGCCGTCATCGGCCAGCTGCATGAGCTCATCCACGAACACCGATGGCACGCCGGCGTCGTCGGCCTCGCTGTCGACGGCGGTGATCAACACCTTGCGCCGGGCACGGCCGAGCGCCGACACGAGCAGCCGGCGCTCGTCGGCCAGTACCGGCGCTCGGCGCGACGCCGCGTCGGCGACACCCTCGAGGACGTCGACAAGCTGTTGCGTGGCCAGCACACCCCCGCGGGGAACGGTGTTGGGCCACAGCCCTTCCTGGAGCCCCGCGATGACCACGACATCCCACTCCCGGCCCAGCGCCGCGTGCGCGCTGACGATGGCGACGGTGTCTGGCTCGATGAGCGGTTCGCGTTCGGGCGGAGCCAGTCTCAGTGTGCAGACGGCCTCGACGAGGCCGCGGACCGTCGCACCCGAGGTGTGGTCCACGTAGTCGTCGGCAATGCCGAAAAGCGCAGTCACAGCGTCGAGGTCGCGATCCGCCTGCGCAGCGACGAGGCCACCACGGGCGCGGGCCTGCAGCCAGCGGCGCTGCAGGCCCGACCGGTTCCACGCCTGCCACAACGCATATCGCGGATCGTCCCGCACGCACCGCGCCGCCGCGGCCACCACAGCCCTGACCCGTCGCAGCGCAGCGGCGTGCGCGGCGGGCAGCCGCAATGTTTCACCGGTGAGCGCGTCGACGAGCAGATCCCCGAATTGGCGTGGATTTTCCGGGTCCTGGTGGCGCAGGCTCCGGCGCAGTCCGCGCAGCGACACGGGGTCGATCCGCCCGATCGGCCCGGTCACCAAGGTCAGGGCCCGCTCGCCGTCCAGACCGTCGGTGGCGGCGGTGAGCACCGTGAGCAGCGCACGCACCGCGGGATGGTCGGCGGGCGAGGTGATGGCAGCCGGCGCCCGCACCGACACACCGGCGGCCGCCAGCGCCCTCGGCAGCACCGCGGCAGCGCGTGGCAACGACCGGACGATCACCGCCATCTGCGACCACGGCACGCCGTCGACCAGGTGTGCGCGGCGCAGCGCGTCGGCGATCAGGGCTGCCTCCGCGTGCGCAGATGCCGCTAGGCGGACGGCCACCGACCCTCCCTGGTCGGTACCGCTGCCCTCGATGACGCGGCCCTTCGCACGTCCCGGCAACCGCGCGGCCACCCCGCTTACCGCGCGGGCGACGGCCGGTGCGCAGCGGTGCGACTGCGTCAGCGCCACCACCTGGCCGCCGTCACCGGTCAGCAGCGCGGGTTCGGCACCCCGGAACCCGAACACCGTCTGGTTCGGGTCGCCCGCGACGACCGTGACGGCCGTACCGGACGACATCGCCCCCACCAGCCGGGCGGCCTGCGGGTCGAGGTGCTGCGCGTCGTCGACCAGCAGCACACCGATGCGGTCCCGTTCCGCCGCAAGTAGTCCCGGGTCGGTGGCGAACGCCTCCAGCGCCGCGCCGACCAGTTCCGCCGCACCGAGCGCGGGCGCGGTGGCCTGCGGTGCGGCCCGGCCCGAAGCTGCGCGCAAGAGCATCACCTGCTCGTACTGCTGGGCGAACTGGCCCGCGGCCACCCACTCCGGCCGACCGGAGAGCCGGCCGATCCGCTGCAGTCGCCGCCCGTCGACGCCGCGTTCTGTGCAGCGCGCCAACAAGTCTCGCAACTGCGTGGCGAAGCCCGCGGTGGTGAGCGCAGGACGCAGCGACTCCGGCCACGCCACCGTTGCATCGGGCCCGTCCTCCAGGTCGCCCGCCAACAGTTCGCGGATGACGCCGTCCTGCTCGGTGCCGGTTATCAGTCGCGGCGGGGGGTCACCGGTGCGCCGCGCCGCCAGCCGCAAGATCGCGAACGCATAGGAGTGCAACGTGCGCACCAGCGGCTCCCGGATGACCGCGGGACCGCCGCCTGAGGTCAGCGCCGTGGACAGTGCGCGCCGCGTCCTGACCGCGGCCCGCGCTGTCGGGCACAGCAGCAGAACAGATTCCGGGTGTGCCCCTGCCGCGAGGTGTGCGGCCGCCGCGTCGACGAGCAGGCTTGTCTTTCCAGTGCCCGGGCCGCCGATCAGACGGATCAACCCGCGCGTCGCGGGATCCTTGATCAGCTGTGTTGCGGCCATGTCGCGATGACACCACGAGGGTCCGACAAAACCGGGCCTGGCACGATCAACCCATGACCGCCGACCTGCGCGCCTACCGGTACGGGCCACCCGGGCCGACCAGTGTCCTCGCCCTCCACGGACTTACCGGACACGGCAAGCGCTGGCAGACATTGGCCACCCACCATCTGGCCGACGTCACCGTCGTCGCGCCGGATCTGATCGGCCACGGCCGGTCGTCGTGGGACGCGCCGTGGACGATCGACGCGAATGTCGCGGAGCTCGCGGCCCTGCTCGATGCCGACGGCGGGCGGCCCGTCGTTGCGGTGGGCCATTCATTCGGCGGCGCGATCGCACTCAATCTCGCCGCGGCGCGGCCGGATCTCGTCGCCGCGCTCGTGCTCCTCGATCCGGCAATCGGCCTGAATGGCAACAGCATGCGCAAGGTCGCCGACCAGATGCTGGCGTCACCCGACTACACCGACCGCGAAGAGGCCCGCGCCGACAAGGTATCCGGATCCTGGCGGGATGTACCCGACGCCGAGTTGGAGGCCGAGCTTGACGAGCACCTGACCCCTTGGCCGGGCAGGCGGGTCGGCTGGCGGATGAGCCTACCCGCCATGATGTCGTACTGGAGCGAGCTGGCCCGCCCGATTGTGCTGCCGCGCAGCGGGACTCCAACCACCCTGCTGCGCGCTACGAAGACCCGTCCGTCGTACGTCTCCGGCAGTTTGATCGATAGGCTGCAGACCAGCCTCGGGCAGAACTTCACCCTCATCGACGTCGACTGCGATCACATGGTGCCGCTGGCACGGCCCGACGCATCTGCTGCAGCCGTGCGAGAAGGACTCCGCCGGGCATGACCGCGGTCACCGACGCGGACATCGAACTGGTGCGCGCGCTGGTCGCGATGATTCCCGCCGGGAAGGTCGCCACATACGGCGACGTCGCGTCGGCCGCCGGGCTTTCCAGTCCACGCATCGTCGGCTGGATCATGCGCACCGATTCCGCGGACCTTCCGTGGCACCGCGTGATCGGATCGAGCGGCCGACCGGCTCCCCACCTGGCCACCCGGCAGCTCGAGCTGCTGCGCACCGAGGGTGTGCTCGCCGTTGACGGCAAGGTGCCGCTACGCGACGTCCGCCACTCGTTCTGACGCCCCCCGCGAGAATCGGTCGACGACCAGGTCGACGACACCGGGATGCACCCCGAGCGGCGCCGCCACGGCGGTCGCGCCGATGTCAGCGAGCAGGTCGTGAAAAAGGCCCGGTGCCAACAGGTATGACGCGATGAAGATGCGCCGCCGACCGGCGGCACGCAACCGGCTGACCACATCGCCCACTCGCGGGCTGCCGGTCGCGACGTAACCCAACCGCACTTCACCTACTCGCCCGGCTAATAACGTAGCCGCCCACTGTAGTTCACGACGCGCGCGCGGGTTTGACGAACCGGCGGCGGCCATCACCACCGCGTCACCGCGCCGCCACCCGATCTCGTGCAGCCGGTCGCGCATCACATCCGCCAGCCTGGGGTCCGGGCCGAGCGCGGGCATCACCGACACGTCGGGGTACCCGCTGTCGGCGATGCGCGACGGCAGGTCGGTGCGCACGTGATACCCCGACGCGAGAAACGCCGGCACGATCACCGACGGCTGCCGCACCTCCGCGAGCACCTCGGCGGGGTTCGGCCCGAGGACGTCGACGAACGCTGTTCGCAGCGGCCCGATCCGGTCCGCCACCGCGGAACTCAACGCGCCGATGGTCTGCACCCCCGCGATGCTGCGGGTGCCGTGGGCGACCAGGATCAGCATGCTGCCGGATCGATCGCCAGACGGTACCCCCGCTTGACCACGGTCTGAATCACGCGCGGTGCGCCCAGCGACGACCGCAGCCGGGTCATCGCCGTCTCGACCGCGTGCGTGTCGCCCCCGCCTCCGGGAAGCTGCGCGAGCAACTCCTCCCGGGACACCACCCGCCCGGGGTGCGCCATCAGGCGCCGCAGCAGCGACATCGCCGCCGGCGACACGGTCCGGATGTCGCCGTCGACGGCCACCGTTGCGCTGCGCACGCTGATGTGATGCCCACCGGCGGTGAATAGGCAAGCGCGGCGCGGAACCTCGTCGCTGATCAGCCGGGCCAGCGCACCGAGCCGGTAACGGTCGGGGTGGGTGGTCGGAACACCGAGCCGTCGCAGCGGTGCCGCGGTAACCGGCCCCACGCAGATCGCCGCCACCTGATCACGAAATGCTGCGATGAGCTCGCCGACCCAACCGAGTGCCTTGGCGCGCTGCAACATTGACGCGACCGCCGGCGCGCTGGTGAAGCTCACTGCGTCGACCTCGCCGTGGACGATCATCGCGATCAGCTGATCCATCGCCCGGTGGTCCTCCGGCGGCTCCCAGCGGTACACGGGCACCTGGATCACCTGCGCGCCGGCCAATGCCAGGGCGTCGCAGATGTCGGCGTTCGGCTCCCATTCCGAAGCCGCGCCGTGCAGCTGCACCGCGATCCGCAGGCCGGCCGCGCCATCGGCGAGCAGCCGGTCGAGCAACTCGGGTGTCGCCTCGGACTCGGGGCTCCATTCCTCGCACAGGCCCGCCTGGCGCACGGCGCCGCGCGCCTTCGGGCCGCGGGCCAGGATGCGCGTGGACCCGAGCGCTGCGACCAGCCCGTCGGCCACGTCCCAACCGTGCGCGGCCTCGATCCACCCGCGGAAGCCGATTCCGGTGGTCACCACGACGACGTCGGGCGGCTGGTCGATGAGAAGCATTGTTACGCGACGTAATTCGACGTCGTCAACCAGCGGGATGATCCGGATCGCCGGAGCGTGCACGACGGCCGCGCCGCGGCGCTCCAACAACATGATGAGTTCCTCCGATCGGCGGGCCGCGGTCACCCCGATCGTGAACCCTGCAAGTGGCTCACCTGCGGGCGATATGCACGATTCCATCGGTCACTCGCACGTCGTAGAGCGCCAGCGCGTGCGACTCATCGTCGAGGCAGCGTCCATCACGAAGAGAGAAGACCTGCTTGAGCAGTGGCGATGCCACCGTCGCCTCACCTCGCCGGTCGCCGGTGATGCCGCGCGACATCACCGCGGCCCGGCCGAACGGGTCGATGTTGCTGACCGCCGCCAGTGTTCCGTCGGTAAGCAGAAAAAGCGCCACCTGCTCCCCACCCGGCAACAGCACGGCGACACCGCGTCCAGGCAGCAGCGCATCCAGCCGGCACGCCCTCGTCCAGATGCGCGTGTCGACGTCCGCGTGCCCGGGTCGATCAACGGGAGCCGTCATGTCAGGCGCCTCCCTTTCGAACCGTTCTTCGGCGTAATTGCACGCCCGGTGTGTTTCGTAACCATTAATTCGACCTTTCGCGCGTGTCACCGATGCGCGGTGTGCCGAGCATCACCGGCACTTTGCGTGGACCGCTGTCGTCGAAGACGACGGTGGGATCGGGCCGATCGGGGGCGTTGACGAAAGACACGAACCGCGACAGCTTTTCCGGGTCGGCGAGCACCCCGGCCCATTCGTCGGAATACCCCGCGACGTGGCGCGCCATGGCGGCCTCGAGGTCCGCAGCGATGCCGAGTGAGTCATCGCACACGACCGCCCGAATGTGATCCAGGCCACCGTCGATGGTCTCCTGCCACACCGCCGTGCGCTGCAGCCGGTCGGCGGTACGGATGTAGAACATCAGGTAGCGGTCGATGTAGCGCACCAGCGTCTCGGAGTCGAGGTCGCCTGCGAGCAACTGCGCGTGCTTCGGGGTGGCCCCGCCGTTGCCGCCGACGTAGACGTTCCAGCCCTTTTCGGTCGCGATGACACCGACGTCCTTGCCGCGGGCCTCGGCGCATTCGCGTTGACATCCCGAAACGCCCATCTTGACCTTGTGCGGCGAGCGCAGACCGCGATAGCGCAGCTCGAGGTCGACGGCCATCGCCACCGAGTCCTGCACCCCATAGCGGCACCACGTCGAGCCCACGCAGCTCTTGACCGTGCGCAGGGCCTTGCCGTAGGCGTGGCCGGACTCCATGCCCGCGTCGATCAGCCGCTTCCAGATCAGCGGAAGCTGCTCGACGCGCGCACCGAACAAGTCGATCCGCTGCCCGCCGGTGATCTTGGTGTACAGCCCGAAATCGCGTGCCACCTCGCCGATTGCGATGAGTTTCTCGGGGGTGATCTCGCCACCAGGCAGCCGCGGCACCACCGAATAGGTGCCGTTGCGTTGCAGGTTGGCCAGGAAGTGGTCGTTGGTGTCCTGTAGCGCGGCGGACTCGCCGTCGAGGATGTGGGCGGACGACATCGACGCCAGGATCGACGCGACGGCGGGTTTGCAGATGTCGCAGCCGGTTCCGCTGCCGCACCTGGCGATCACGCCGGAGAACGTCGTGATCCCGGTGGCGGCCACGACCTGGAACAGTTCGGCGCGCGACTGGGTGAAGTGCTCGCACAGGGCCTTCGACTGCTTGACGCCTTGTGCCTCAAGCAGTCGCTTAAGCATTGGAACGCAACTGCCGCAAGATGTTCCGGCCGCGGTGACACCCTTGATCGCAGGAACGTCGCACGCGCCGTGTGAGATTGCCCCGCAGATCGCACCCTTGCTCACCGCGTTGCAGGAGCAGATCTGCGCCTCGTCGGGCAGTGCGCCCAGGCCCACCTCGGTGGCCGCCGGTGCGATCAGCGACGCCGGATCGGCGGGCAGTGAACGGCCGACGAGCGGGCGCAGCGCGCCGTAGGCGGTCGCATCGCCCACCAGAATGCCGCCCAACAGCGTCGACGCGTCATCGGAGACAACCAGTTTCGCGTACGTGCCCTTCGTGGGATCGTTCAGCACGACCTCGAGCGCGCCGTCGGTCGTAGCGTGGGCATCGCCGAAGCTGGCCACGTCGACACCCAGCAGCTTCAGCTTGGTCGACATGTCCGCGCCGGGGAACTCCGCGGTACCGCCGAGCAGTCGGTCGGCCACCACCTCCGCGGTGGCGTAGCCAGGTGCGACGAGCCCGTAGCAGCGACCCTCGATCGCCGCTACCTCGCCGACCGCATAGATGCGCGGATCGCTTGTGCGGCAGGCGATATCCGTGACAACACCGCCGCGATCGGCGGTCTCGAGGCCGCAGGCGCAGGCCAACTCGTCGCGTGGCCGCACGCCGGCCGAAAACACCAGCACGGCGCCGTCGACGGTTTCGCCGTCGGACAACGTCGCCCGCAGCCCGTTGCCGTCGTCGGAGATCGCCGTTGTCGATACACCCGTGTGCACGGTCAGACCCAGCCGGGTGACGATGTCGGCCAGCACCGCGCCACCGCCCTGGTCGACCTGAAGCGGCATCAGGCGCGGAGCGAGCTCCACGACATGCGGTGTCAAGCCCATCAGCCGCAACGCATTTGAGGCTTCCAAGCCCAACAGTCCCCCGCCGACCACGATGCCGGCGGCCCCTGGCTCGGCGGCCTCGGCCACCACCCGGATCGCGTCGAGATCGTCCAGCGTGCGATACACGAAGCAGCGATCGGACTCCTTGCCCGGGATCGGCGGCACGAACGGATAGGAACCGGTGGCCAGCACAAGCGCGTCGTAGCCGACGCGAGCGCCGGTGGACGTCGTGACGGTGCGAGCATCCCGGTCGATGGTGGCGGCCCGTTCGCCCACCCGCAGGTGCACCAAATCATCACCGGCGTAGTCGTTTCCGGGCAGGGCGAGCGCACTGCGGTCCCAGCTGTCGACGTATGACGACAACGCAACCCGGTCGTAGGCCGGTGCCGGCTCTTCACACAGCACGGTGATGTGCCACCGGTCGTGGCGGTCGCGATCGCGCAGCGCCTCGACGAACCGGTGACCCACCATGCCGTGGCCGACGACCACGACCGACTTCTGTGTGGACATCAAGCCGCGGCCCCTGCCTCCAAGCTGGCCTCTTCGATCGTCGCGGGCTTGGCGGCGCGCACCTTGCTCGGCCTGCGCACGTACGCGAACCAGGTGATCACCGCGCACAGCACGTAGAAGGCCAAAAAGACCCAGTACGCCATCGTCGCTGACTTCGCGGCCGACAGGTACGACGCCCGCAGCACGACGTTGATGCCAACTCCGCCAAGCGCTCCGATGGCTCCGGCGACCCCGATCAGCGCGCCGGACATCCGCCGCGACCAGGCGGCCTTGTCAATGGGGCTGAGCCCATCCATGCTCTGGGCCTTGGCGTCGAAGATCGACGGGATCATCTTGTACACCGAGCCGTTGCCGATCCCCGACAGGATGAACAGCGCAACGAACCCGACGACGTAGGCGGTCAGGATGCCGCCGGAGGGCGCGCGGTGCGTGGCATCGCCGATCTCGCCGGACACCGCCAGCCAGCCGGCGGCCGCGATCATCGCGACGAACGTGTAGAGCGTGACCCTGCCGCCGCCGACCCGGTCGGACAGCCAGCCGCCCGGCGGCCGGGCAATTGAGCCCAGCAGTGGGCCGATGAACGCGATCTGGGCCGCATGCAGCGACGCCTGGGCGGTCATCGCCGGGGTCACCTTGGCGCCGTGGCTGAGGTTGGCCAGGAAGCTGATCTGCAGGACCTGGCCGAACGCGAAGGAGAAGCCGATGAACGACCCGAAGGTGCCGATGTACAGCAGCGCGATCAGCCACGAGTCGCGGTAGCGCATCACGTCGATCATCGAGCGGCCGTTGGTGCGTTGGTTGGTCAGGTTGTCCATGAACAACGCGGCGCCGATCGCAGCGATCGACAGCAGCACCAGATACACGGCGCACACCCACTGCGGGGACCGGTTACCCACGGCCGCGATCACGAGCAGGCCGACGATCTGGATCGTCGCAACCCCGATATTGCCGCCGCCGGCGTTCAGCCCCAGTGCCCAGCCCTTGAGCCGCTGCGGGTAGAACGCGTTGATGTTGGTCATCGACGACGCGAAGTTGCCTCCGCCGAGCCCGGCGATCCCCGCCACGACCATGAAGGTCGTGTATGACGTGCCGGGCTGGGCCATGAAGTACAGCGTCAGCGCCGTCGGGATCGCCAACACCAGCGCGGAGAACATCGTCCAGTTGCGCCCGCCGAACTTGGCGACGGCGAACGTGTAAGGGATTCGCAGAATCGCGCCGACCAGCGTCGGGACCGCGACCAGGAAGAACTTGCCCGCCGCGTCGATGTGGTAGACGTTCTGCGGCATGAACAGCACCATCACCGACCAGATGGACCACACGGAGAAGCCGACGTGCTCCGCGAAGATCGACCAGATCAGGTTGCGGCGGGCGATTTTCGCGCCCCCGTCGTTCCAGGCCTCGTCGTCCTCAGCATCCCAGTCGTCGATGTTGTGTTCACGCATCTGTAGTGGCATGTCGTCACGGTAGGAAAGTGTTGTTGCGGCAACGATGCAGGCGATGACCCGATTGCTACAACCTGCTCACGACGCCGTCATGGGTCCGGTGAGTTCGGCCTGCAGGCGTGCTCCACGTCACATTTCGCCTTCGCCGACCGGATTTCACACGCCGAGCAAACGTGCTACAGGGTCAACCGCACCAGCGCCGCCGCGCGGGCCAGACCGGGAAACGCCGCGGCGGTCGACCGGGGGTGAAGGGCGTGCACGGCGAGCCGAAACATCAAGGCGCGCAACAGCATCTGTGGCCACTCAGGCAGCGACGCCCAGCGTTCGATCAGCCCGTCGTCGGCGTCGCCCCATGACAACGCGTCCACCACGACCACGGCCGCCGCCCACGTCGCCGGCCGCCAATATGGCGTGATGTCGGTGATGCCCGGCGCGGCTGTGCCAGCGAAAAGTACTGTGCCGTAAAGGTCTCCGTGCACCAGTTGGCTGGGGCTCTTGACCGGCTTGCGCAGCCCGGCGAGCTGGTTGATCAGGTCGAGGGACCGCTGGCCGTCCGCCGATCCCGGCGACACCCGGGCGCCCGAAGGCCACGCGTGCAGCGGACGCTCCTCCCACGCGGCGCGATCCGCAGCGATGAACACGTCGACGTCGCTCCACGGCGCGGCGGGCGGCTGCGTGAGAAACCGCGGCCGTTCCAGCTTCGCCGTGGCCTCATGAAGCCGAACCCCCGCCGACACGACCTCGTCGTGCCGCGGCTCCGGCGTTCCGGCGACATAGGTGTCGGCGCGCCAGCCCGCAACGACGTAACGCCCGTCCGTCGAGCGAACCGGCCGGGCCAGCCGCACACCGTCGGCGAACAACGTCTCCCGGGCTTTCGCCGACCAGGCCGCGCGGGGGTGGTCGGCCACCATCGACAGCACAACCTCGCCGCAGCGCCATCCGCCTTCCCAGCCGGCGCCCATTGGTTCGGGCCGAGATCCCGTCAATCCGAACGCCGCCTGCACGTGCTCCGGCGGGTGCTCGACGGTCATAGCGCCAGGCTACATAGGGAAACGCGCAGGTCCGGCCAAGAAGGGGCTGTGTGTCCTGAGAACGCGTCAGTAGGCGTCAGTACGCCTCAGTACATCACCATGTCGGGCTCGAGCTGCCTCGCCCAGGCCACGATGCCGCCCTGAAGGTGCTTCGCGTCGGAGAAGCCCGCCTTCTTCACTGCGGCCAGTGCTTCGGCCGAGCGCACCCCCGTCTTGCAGTACAGCACCGGGATCCGGTCCTGGGGCAGATGGGCCAATCCCTCACCCGACTCGAGGGTCGACTTCGGCACCAGCAGCGCCCCGTCTAAGTGGTTGATGTCCCACTCCACGGGCTCGCGCACGTCGATCAGCGCGACCTTCTTGCCGGAATCCAGCAGCTCGCGCAGCTCACGCGGCGTCAGGGTGGAATCCGCCGACGCCATGGCGGCCTCGTCGGACACCACGCCGCAGAAATCCTCGTAGTCGATGAGCTCGGTGATCTTCGGCGTCTGCGGGTCCTTGCGGATCTTGATCGTGCGATAGCTCATGTCCAGCGCGTCGTAGATCATCAGCCGACCCAGCAGCGGGTCGCCGATGCCGGTGATCAGCTTGATCGCCTCGGTGCCCATCACCGACGCGATCGAGGCGCACAGGATGCCCAGCACCCCACCCTCGGCGCAGGACGGCACCATGCCGGGCGGCGGCGGCTCGGGGTACAGGTCGCGGTAGTTCAGGCCGAGCCCGTTCGGTGCGTCCTCCCAGAACACCGACACCTGGCCCTCGAATCGGTAGATCGAGCCCCAGACGTACGGTTTGCCCGCCAGCACCGCCGCGTCGTTGACCAGATAGCGGGTGGCGAAGTTGTCGGTGCCGTCCAGGATCAGGTCGTACTGCTCGAACAGGCTCACCGCATTCGTCGGCTCCAGCCGCAGCTCGTGCAGACGAACCTCGACCAGCGGGTTGATCTCGGAGATCGAGTCGCGAGCGCTCTGCGCCTTGGACCGGCCGATATCGGACTGCCCGTGGATGATCTGCCGCTGCAGGTTGGATTCGTCAACGACGTCGAAATCGACAATCCCGATGGTGCCGACACCCGCGGCGGCCAGGTAGAGCAATGCCGGTGACCCCAGACCTCCGGCGCCGATCACCAACACCCTCGCGTTCTTCAGCCGCTTCTGCCCGTCCACACCCAGGTCGGGAATGATCAGGTGCCGGCTGTAGCGCGCGACCTCGTCACGCGTCAGCGCGGCTGCTGGTTGCACCAGCGGCGGCAACGATGTCGACACCGGTTCTCCCCTCGGGTCAGCGGGGCCGCTTACAAACGCAGCCAACCATCACACCATCACAATAGGCACGTCGCATAACGACGATTGCCCCGCAGACCTTCCCGAGTCCGCCGGTAGAAGGGTCAGGCGATCGGATACGGCCACGGGTTGAAGCGGCACAGCTTGCCGTCGGGCTTGACGGTGTCGGGGTCGAACCTGGCGGCGTCGTTGTCCGCGGTGGAGAACGTCTGCTGCATCATCACCGGCGCGAGACCGCCGTTCTCGTCGCACGGCTCGTGATGCTGATACCCGATCGCGTGCCCCACCTCGTGGTTGATCAGGTATTGCCGGTATGAGCCGACGTCGCCCTGGAACGGCACCGCGCCACGTACCCAGCGGGCCTCGTTGATGAACACGCGCCGCTGCGCCTCCGGCCCATAGGCCGGGTTGTAACAGGACGTCTCCAGCGGGATCTCGTAGCCGCAGCCCTCGCGCAGTGTCACCGGTGACGTCAGCGACACCCGGAAGTCGGGATTGCCGCTATCGACGCGGCGGAACGCGAATTGCGGGTTGTGCGTCCAGCTCTTCGGGTTGCCCAGGGTCTGGCTGACCATCCGGGCGAATCCCTCGTCACCGCCGTACGCGGTGGTGTCGATGCCGTCCTCCACGTCGACGCTGTAGGAGAACACCTTCGTGGTGCCCTGTCCCGCCTGCTGCTCGGTGCCGGGGACCATGTGCCATGTCTTAGCCCCGACCTCGGTGAACGGGCCGCCATCGGGCAACACCCCGGTGGGCAGGTTCACGTCGAACTGTGTGAGCCCCTTCGGCGGGGCGCCGACGATCGCGGTGCCGCCGGCGCCGATGGTCTGCCTGGGACCCTCCACCGGCCCTTTGAGGGTGCCCTGGTGATCCTCGCTGGTGCCGGTGACCGCCTGGTAGGCCCAGATGACCGTGATGGCGGTCAGTATCGGCAGCGCGTAGGCACGCCACCCGTACGTCGAGACGAACCGGCCCAGCCACGTCCGCTTGCGCCAGCGTTGTCTGCCGTCACGATCGGACCGAGCCCGCCCGGAGCCACCGGCCACAGGGTCGCGCTGGGCGCGCAGCGGCTCCCGCCACTCGCTGCGCAGCACCGGTACGCGACCGCCACCGTCGCGCCCCGGGTCGTAGGTCACCGTCCAAGAATGTCACAGTCGGCGTAGGCCGCACTTTCGGCGCACCGCCCCCGCCGGTAGTAGTGTCGGTCTTTCGAACGAAGCCCGGTTCGGCCAGATAAGGGACTGTGATGAGCGATCTCGCCAATACCGCCGAAAGGCGTGGCAACGACTTCGCCGACGGCGATGACGTGGCCGCGGCCTCGGCGGGCGCGACCCGGCGCGGGAACCGGCTCCCCCGCGGCGAGCGGCGTGGACAGCTACTTGCCGCCGCGAGTGAGGTTTTCGTCGACCGCGGCTTTCACGCGGCCGGCATGGACGAGATCGCCGATCGTGCCGGGGTGAGTAAACCCGTTCTGTACCAACACTTCTCGAGCAAGCTCGACCTGTACCTCGCCGTTCTTCAGCGACACGTCGACAACCTGGTTTCCGGCGTACGGCAGGCGCTGCGGACCACCACCGACAACCGGCAGCGGCTGCGTTCGGCGGTCCAGGCGTTCTTCGACTTCATCGAGCACGACGGCCAGGGATACCGGCTGATCTTCGAAAACGACTACGTCAGCGAGCCGCAGGTGGCCGCCCAGGTGCGGGTGGCCACCGAGTCGTGCACCGACGCGGTGTTCGACCTGATCAGCCGCGACTCGGGTCTGGAGGCCCACCGCGCCCGGATGATCGCGGTCGGGCTGGTCGGCATCAGCGTGGACTGCGCCCGGTACTGGCTGGGCGCCGACCGGCCGATCTCCAAGGAAGCCGCCGTCGAGGGGACCGTGCAGTTCGCCTGGGGCGGGCTGTCACACGTGCCGTTGACACGGTCCTAGCAAGCGCCGCAAGCGCTCATCCGCCGCCGAAACCAACCCTTCGCACGTCGGCGGCCCCGATCTCCACATAAGCGACCTTGGAGGTCTGCACCAGAATCCGTTTGCCCCGCTCGTCGGTCAGGTCGAGGACCGGTGCCCCCTTCTCCAGCGCAGCGCGAACCACCTGCTCGACCTCTTCGGGCGTCTGTGAGCTGTTGAGCACCAGCTCGCGCGGGCTCTCCGAGATGCCGATCTTGACCTCCACGCTCGCGTCCCTTTCCGTCGCTGGGTTCTCCCGACCGAGGCTAGTGGAAGCGGCGGCGAAAGGGCCGCTCGCGGTCGTTCGCGGTACGCGAAGAGCCGATCAACAAGCGATCAACAAGACGGGATCAACCTGTGACCTGACACGCCCTCCGCTGCCCGCGGAACTCGAAGACTGCGCTAATACCATCGGCCCGTCCATCGAGGAAGGCAGTGGCGATGAGGGTCTCGGGCGACACGCCCCGTGCGGGCGACCAGCTGGATCCAGGCGACGACGACTACCACGACGACAACGACAACGACAATTACGGCAACGACCTCTACGACGACAACCTGTACGACGACAACGATGACGGCGTCGTCTACTACGAAGATTCGACCCGCTGGCGGTGGGTCGCCGGAGTCGCCGGCGCCGTGCTGGTACTCGCGGTGATCGGCACCGTCGTGATAGTGCGCGGCGGCGACAGCGCGACAACGACGGCGCGCATCCAACCGCCCGCGGTCGCGCGACCCTCTGCAACGACACCGCGGCCGGCCGCGACGACCCCGAGCACGTCACCTTCGCCGGAAACGGTGACCACCGTGACGCCCTCGGCCACCACGCCCACCGAGGCCGCGCCGCCGCCCACTCCCGGCGTCGACCCTCGGACCATCACCTACACCATCTCGGGCACCCGGCAGCCGGGCGACTTCGTGACCGTGACCTACATCGACGGGACCGGAGCGCCGCGAACCGACTTCAACGTCATGCTGCCGTGGACGAAGATCGTCACTCCCGCCGCCGGCGACATGTTGCTGAAGTCGGTGACGGCAGTCAGTCTGGCGAGCCACTTGAACTGCTCGATCACCGATCGGAACGGGCGAGCGGTCGCCGCCCAGGTTTTCAACACGATTGCGACGACCTGCAACCGCTGAGCGGAGCTACGCCAGACCGAGCTCGGCCATCCGCTCGGCATGCGTGCGCTGCAGCCGGTCGAAGAAGTCGGTGATCCTGCCGAGCCCACCGGTGCCCGACACCACCAGGTCGGTCAGCTCGTCGTGCTCGGCCAGCACGTACTGGGCCTGCGTGATCGCCTCTCCCAGCAGCCGACGCGCCCACAGCGTGAGGCGATTACGCTGCTTGCCGCTGGACGCCACCGCGGTGCGCACCTCGGCGACCACGAACTGCGAGTGCCCGGTCTCGGCGAGCACGCTTCGCACCACTCCGGCCACCTCGTCGGGCAGCGCATCGGCGATCTCGCGGTAAAAGTCGGCGGCCAGCGCGTCGCCGATGTAGGTCTTGACCAACGCCTCCAGCCATGTGCTTGGCGTGGTGAGGCGGTGATAGTTCTCCAGGGCCGAGACGTATCCCGTCATCGCCTTTTCGACGTCGATTCCCCTGGCCGACAGCGCATCCCGCAGCATTTCGTAGTGCCCCATCTCCGCGGCCGCCATGCTCGCCATCGCGATCCGGCCGCGCATGTTAGGCGCCATCCTGGCCTCGTCGGTGAGCCGGTAGAACGCCGCCACCTCGCCGTAGGCGAGCAGCGCGAACAGCTTGTTGACGCCCGGATGGTCGGGGGTTACCGGGGATCCGGACCAGTCGGCCAGGTGTTCGGCGGCAGCCGCGGGCTGCGTGGGACCCATGGCCCACACTGTAGCCCGGTATGATGGCTGTCGGTGGCGGCGCAATCTTCGGATCACCGCCGTCGCCGGTATATGTGCGTGCACGCAGTTGGCCCCGTTTCAACAGGAGCGCAGGGCTCACTCGAATCGGCTACAAATCGGCGTCGACGCGACGCCGGCCAAGACGTGTTTGTTCGGACTCGTGCGCGCGTGGCGACAACGATTGCCAGCCCCGCTGGCGCGACGAGGAACGACACGGAAGGCCAAATGACCGCCCTTAATCCAACGTTTGCCAAACTCGGCGTTCGGGACGAAATTGTCCGCGCATTGACCGAGAACGGCATCGAACATCCCTTTGCTATCCAAGAGTTGACCCTGCCGCTGGCGCTGGCCGGCGACGACCTGATCGGGCAGGCCCGAACCGGCATGGGCAAAACCCTCGCGTTCGGCGTGCCCTTGCTGCACCGCATCGTTTCAGAGGCCCAGACGGCGACATCAGGTGGCGCCGACACGGATCGCCCGCTGTCCGGTGTCCCCCGCGCGCTGGTTGTCGTGCCGACTCGCGAGCTCTGCATCCAGGTCTCCGATGACCTGTCCCGCGCCGCCAAGTACCTGAGAGCCAACAGCGGCGCCCAGCAGCCGACATCATCAGGCGGAGCGGATCGCCCCCTCAGCGTCGTGTCGATCTACGGCGGCCGCCCGTACGAGCCTCAGATCGAGGCGCTGCAGGCCGGTGCCGACGTGGTCGTGGGCACTCCCGGCCGGCTGCTGGACCTAGCTCAGCAGGGTCATCTACAGCTCGGCGGCCTGTCCGTGCTGGTGCTCGACGAGGCCGACGAGATGCTCGACCTCGGGTTCCTGCCCGACATCGAGCGCATCCTGCGCCAGATCCCCGTCGACCGGCAGGCGATGCTGTTCTCGGCGACGATGCCCGACCCGATCATCACGCTGGCCCGCACGTTCATGAACCAGCCCACGCACATCCGGGCCGAGGCGCCACATTCCTCGGCGATACACGCCACCACCGAGCAGTTCGTGTACCGCGCGCACGCGCTGGACAAGGTCGAGCTGGTCACCCGGCTGCTGCAGGTCCGCGGGCGCGGCGCGACGATGGTCTTCACCCGCACCAAGCGCACCGCGCAGAAGGTGGCCGACGACCTGGCCGAGCGGGGATTCAAAGTCGGTGCGGTGCACGGCGACCTCGGACAGGCGGCCCGCGAGAAGGCGCTCAACGCCTTCCGGGCCGGTCACATCGACGTGCTGGTGGCCACCGACGTGGCCGCGCGCGGCATCGACATCGACGACGTCACCCACGTCATCAACTACCAGTGCCCCGAGGACGAGAAGGTCTACGTGCACCGCATCGGGCGCACCGGCCGCGCCGGGCGCGCGGGCGTGGCGATCACGCTCGTCGACTGGGACGAGCTGGCCCGCTGGTCGACGATCGACAAGGCGCTGGGTTTGGACTGTCCCGCTCCCGCCGAAACCTACTCGAGCTCGCCGCACCTTTACCTCGAGCTCGACATCCCCACCGACGTCACCGGTCGAGTCGGTCCCGCGCAGAAAACGCCGCAGCGCGCGCCGGCCCAGCGCCGCGACGGCGCAAGCGCAACACCGACGCGCAACCGCTCGCGCCAGCGCACCCGTGGCGGCAAGACGGGCACCGGCCACGTCGGGGCGGAGGCCGAGAAAGGTGCTGCCGAGCAGGACACGGCCGACACGCCGCACCAGGGCCGCCGTCGTCGGCGCCGCCGTCCACGCACGGCCGCGAGCAACGTCGGTTAGCCCACCGCATTGGTGAAACCGGAACGCCGGACCAAGGGCGACATACTGGCGGCCGCGGCCATCGTCGTTGTCATTGCCGTCGCGGCCGCGGTGATCTGGTGGAACAGCGACGCGCGCGCCACCGTGAGCCGTCCGGCGGCCGCCCCCGCGCCCACCATCAGCTCGGCGCGCGAGGTGCCTGCGAATCTTCGGCAGCTGTGGACCGCGCAGAGTCCGCATACCGACCAGCCGGTGATCGTGGGCAACACCGTGGTCACCGGCGACGGGCGCGAGATGGTCGGCCGAGATCCGATGACCGGGCAACAGCGCTGGACCTTCGCGCGCGATCGGGACCTGTGCGGGGTGACGTCGGTGTACGACCTTGCGGTCGGCGTCTACCCCGACACCAGGGGCTGCGGGCAGGTGAGCACTGTCGTGGCGCGCACCGGAGAGCGCGGACCCACGCGCACGGCGTACGCCGACCGTCAGATCACGCTGTCCACCGACGGCACCACGGTGCTGGCTGCCGGTCGCACCCGCATCGAGATGTGGCGCACCGACTTGGTTCGCACCTTGGCGTACGGCGACATCGACGCGCCGGTCAACCCGCCGGTGCCGCCCAAGCCGCCGTGCCAGTTCCTGTCATCGGCGGCCAGCACGTTGGGTGCGGCGATCCTGGAAACGTGCACGAGCTTTCCCGATGTCCGGCTGACCCTGCTCAAGGTGTCCAAGGAGGACGTGAACCCCGAGGAGAAGTTCGTCCAGCAACCTGGCCTGAAGGCCGATTCCGGCGCCAAGGTGTTGGCCCTGTCCGACCTGCGCACCGCGGTGTACCTTCCGATACCGCAGCCACACGTGGTCGTCTACGACGAGACCGGCCAAGAGGTTTCGAGCGTCCTGCTGCCCAGGCCGCCGGGGCCCGACATCACCGTGTCGCGCGCGGGCAGCTTGATCACCGTCTGGATGGGCGACAGCGTGGCCGTGCTCGACGCCACCACGCTCACGTTCCGCTACACCATCGCGTCGGGCAGCGCGGTGCCGCTTGGCCCCGGCGAGATGATGGCCGACCGACTGCTGATCCCGGTCACGGGCGGCATCGGCGTCTACACACCGAAAACCGGCGAATTCGAACGCCTCATTCCCGTCGACCGAGGCGTGCTCGCCGGGCCGATAGTGCCGCACGTTATCGGCTCTACGGTCGTCGAACAGCGCGGCGGCACGGTTGTCGCGCTCGGGGCAGCGCCGTAGGCCGGATCACATCTCCGGCGCGAAGCTGGCCAGCGGCTTGCCGGACTTCCAATGCTTGAGCAGCGCCGCCGCCAGATCGCGGTAGGCCATCGATCCCTTGTTTTTGCGGCCGGCCAACACTGACGCTCCGGACGCGCTGGCCTCGGCGAAGCGCACCGTGCGGGGAATCGGCGGCGCCAGCACCGGCAGGTCGTAGCGATCGGCCACGTCGAGCAGCACGTCGCGGCTGTGGGTGGTGCGCGAGTCATACAGCGTGGGCAACGCCCCCAGCAGCTTGAGGTCCGAGTTCGTGATCTGCTGCACGTCGGCGACCGTGCGGAGGAACTGCCCGACGCCGCGGTGCGCGAGGGTCTCGCACTGCAGCGGCACGATCACGTCGTCGGCGGCGGTCAGGCCGTTGAGGGTCAGCACGCCAAGAGATGGCGGGCAGTCGACGAGCACCACGTCGAACTCCTGCTTCACCTTGGCCAGGGCGCGTTTCAGCGCGTACTCGCGACCGGCGCGCATCAGCAGCATCGCCTCGACGCCCGCCAGGTCGATGTTGGCAGGCATCAGCATCATTCCCTCGGAGGTCGCCACGAGCGCGGCCGACGGCTCCACGTCTCCGAGCAGCACCTCGTGCACCGAGACCGGCAACTTGTCGGGATCATGGCCGAGGGAGAACGTCAGGCATCCCTGAGGGTCGAGATCGATGAGCAGAACCCGCCGGCCCTTCTCCGCCATCGCCGCGCCCAACGACGCGACCGTCGTCGTCTTGGCGACGCCGCCCTTTTGGTTGGCCACTGCCAATACTCGGGTCACGGGGCTATCCAAGCACGCATGCCGACGCTGGAACGGTCGGTGGGGCAGAATCGATCGGCGTGGCTGTCCTCAAGCATCGACTGCTGTTGGTTCGGCACGGCGAAACGGAGTGGTCGCGGTCCGGGCAACATACGAGCCGCACCGAATTGGACCTCACCGAGCTTGGCCGTGAACAGGCGAAGGCCGCCGGCGAAACGCTCGCGCAGGAGCAGCTTGACCACCCGTTTGTCGTCAGCAGTCCACGCAAACGCGCGCTCGTCACCGCGGAGCTGGCAGGCCTGGCCGTCGACGAAGTGACACCGCTGGTCAGCGAGTGGGATTACGGAGACTACGAAGGCATGACAACCGAGGAGATCCGCAAATCAGTGCCGGACTGGCTGGTGTGGACGCACGGCTGTCCCGGTGGTGAAACAACCGCTCAGGTCTGTGAACGTGCGGACCGGGCCATTGCGATGGCCTTGGCGCACATGGAGTCCCGTGACGTCGTTTTCGTTGGGCACGGCCACTTCTCTCGCAGCGTAATGACCCGCTGGATCGAACTGCCGCTCGATGAGGGCATCCGTTTCGCGATGGCGGCCGCGTCGATCGCGATCTGCGGCTTCGAGCACGGCGCCCGCCAGATCACTGGGCTTGGGATCACCGGCCACCCACATCCGCCCGAGTCGTGATGATGGACGCGCCGTCGTTCGTGCTCAGCGGTAGCGATGGAACGCTGGTGGCACAGGGTGTGGACGCCGCGTACCCGGACATCGCGGGGGCACGGGCCGCTCTGCGGTCGGGCCGAACGCCGATTCTGGTGGGCGCCTTGCCCTTCGACGTTGGCGGCCCGGCCGCGTTGATGGCGCCGCGGACGTACCAATTCACTGACACGTTGCCGTCCTGGCCGGCTCAGCCCGCATCGAACGTGCGGATTGCAGCCACCGTCCCGACCGCTGAACAACACGGTGTACGGATCGGCCGTGCCCTGGCCGCGCTGCGCGACCCGGACAACCCGCTGCGCAAGGTGGTGCTGGCGCGCGCGCTGCAGGTGTCGGCGGAGCGGCCATGGGACGTCCGCACGGTGCTGCGTCACCTGGCCACCGCGGACCCGCAGGCGTACACCTATCTCGCCGACCTGACGCCGGCCGGGCCGGACCACGCCGGACGGGCATTGATCGGCGCGAGCCCCGAGCTACTGGTGGCCCGTCACGGCGACAAGGTGACCTGCCGTCCGTTCGCCGGGTCGGCCCCGCGCTCGCCCGACGCCGAAACCGATCGCGCCAACGGCGCCGCGCTGCAAGAGTCGGCCAAGAACCGCGTCGAACACTCCCTGGTGGTCGACGAGATGCGCAAGGCGCTGGACCCGCTGTGCGTCGACCTGCAGATCGCCACGACCCCACAACTCAGCGGGACGGCCGCGCTGTGGCACCTGAGCACCCCCATCACCGCGAGGTTGCGCGAATCATCGACGACCGCACTGGATCTCGCGTTGGCGCTGCATCCCACCCCGGCGGTCGGCGGGGTCCCCGGCGACACCGCCGCCGCGATGATCGCCGAACTGGAGGGCGACCGCGGGTTCTACGCGGGCGCGACCGGGTGGTGCGATCGACACGGCGACGGCCGCTGGGTGGTGTCCATCCGCTGCGCGGTGCTGTCGGCGGACCGCCGCAGCGCCGATGCCTACTCCGGCGGCGGGATCGTCGCCGATTCCGACGTCGGTGACGAAATCGCGGAGACCACCACGAAATTCAGAACTATCCTTTCGGCCCTCGAGGCTGTATGACAACGGTGATCCGACGGGCTCGACCCGGGGACGCGGCCGAGATCACGGCGATGATCTACGAACTGGCAACGTTCGAGCGTGCCGTCGACCACTGCACCGTCACCGAGAGCCAGATGCACACAGCGCTTTTCGGGTCGAACCCGACGGCGTACGCCCATGTCGTCGAGGTCGACGGACAGATCGCGGCCGGTGCCGTCTGGTATCTCAGCTTCTCCACCTGGGACGGGCAAGCGGGCATCTATCTGGAGGATCTGTTCGTCCGGCCGGCATATCGCCGCCGCGGGCTGGCCCGGGCGCTGATGCGTGAGCTGGCATCCGAATGCGTCGCGAACGACTACACCCGGCTGACGTGGGCGGTGCTGGACTGGAACCTCGACGCGATCGCGCTCTACGACGAGGTCGGCGGCAAGCCGTTGAGCGAGTGGATCAGCTACCGCGTGTCCGGCCCGGCGTTGTCTGACCTTGCCGAACCCGATTGAGCCGAACCCGATTCAGCCGAACCCGATTGATAGGCAGCCCATTTCAATGCCGGGCCGCTGAACAGCAGCGCCAGCGTGATCAGCGCAACGGCCCCGAGCGGCACGCCCAACTCCGGCCGGTGAGACCCCGACGCCATGTAGTACGAGACAGGCAGTATCAGCAGCTGGGCGAACACCGCGACGCCGCGGCCCCAGCGCCGCCCGCGCCACAGCGCCCAGCCGGCCGCCGAGAGCGCCGCGCCGACGAGCACGAACCACCCCGCGGTCCCGTAGGCGATCCGCGCGTCGGCCCCGCGGATGCCATCGATCACCAGCGCGACCGCGAATAACAGCGCGACCAGCCCCTCGAGCACAACAACGACCCCGGTGCCGCGCACAACAGGTGGAACTGCAGGTGTCACCGCCTCAGCGTAGCCACGCCGTAGGCTCATGGGTCGTGCGCGCGGTGCTGATCGTCAACCCCAACGCGACGTCCACCACACCCGCGGGACGCGACCTTCTGGCACACGCGCTGGAAAGCCGGGTGCACCTGACCGTCGAGCACACCAACCACCGCGGCCACGCCACCGAAATCGCCCGGGCCGTCGCACAAGCCGGGGTGGACGCGGTGATCGTGCACGGCGGCGACGGCACGGTGAACGAGGTGGTCAACGGCGTGCTCGGCGAGCCTCAGAGCACACCCGGGAGCCGGGGGTCACGCCCGGCCCGCGGGGAACTACCGGCCGTGGGCGTGGTGCCCGGCGGCTCGGCCAACGTGTTCGCCCGCTCGCTCGGCATCAGCCCCGATCCGGTGGAGGCCACCAACCAGCTCGTGGATCTGCTCGGTGCACACCACCACGATGGCAGCTGGCGGCGGATCGGCCTGATGGACTGTGGCGAGCGATGGGCGCTGTTCACCGCGGGGCTCGGTGTCGACGGCGAGGTGGTGGCGGCCGTCGATGCGCAGCGGGAGAAGGGACGAAAGGTCACGGCCTCTCGCTACATCGGCACCGCCATTCCGCTGATGCTGCGCCACGCGCGGCGCGAGCCGACGATGACGCTTCAGCTGCCGGGTCGGGACCCGATCAGCGGCGTGCACTTCGTGTTCGCGTCCAACTCCAACCCGTGGACCTACGTCAACGATCGCCCGGTGTGGACCAACCCGACCACCGCGTATGAAACCGGCCTCGGCGTCTTCGCGATCACCAGCATGAACGTGTGGGCGAATCTGCGGCTGGTCCGTCAGATGCTGTCCAAGAAACATCGGATGACCGGCAAGCACCTCATTCGCGACGACGACGTGCCCTGGCTTCGTGTGACATCGAACACACCCGCGGCGTGCCAGATCGACGGAGAGTATCTGGGTCCGCGCCGCGCGATGACGTTCACCGCCGTACCGGCGGCCTTAGCTGTGGTCGCTCCGCCCGCGAAGGCCCGCTGACCTGCGACGATAACGTTGTGCCTGTCGATTTAGGGCGCAAGTGGAGTGAGTGTAGTACAAACGGGTAGAGGGTCTGGGAACGGATTCCTTTAGTGACATTGCCCACGAGTGAACGCGGACTATTGACATCTGTTGAGCCTGTGAAACGATCGATTGCAACAGTGCCGAAACATTTCGTGTGCACGCATTAACAGCCGAAGACACAGTCCGTGCGCCTATGCGCGCACGCAGCGAGGAGTAGTTACATGGATTGGCGCCATAAGGCCGTCTGTCGTGATGAGGACCCGGAGCTCTTCTTTCCGGTGGGCAACAGCGGGCCGGCGCTCGCCCAGATCGCGGAGGCCAAGCTGGTCTGCAACCGCTGCACCGTGACCACCGAGTGCCTGACGTGGGCGTTGGATTCCGGCCAGGACGCCGGCGTCTGGGGCGGCATGAGCGAAGACGAGCGCCGCGCGCTGAAGCGGCGCAATGCGCGGACACGGGCACGCAGCTCGGTCTGACGTACTGACGGTTAAATTTCGGTACGGTCAATTTCGCGCGCTACTTTGGCGCGCTAACTGGTTACTGCGCGACCCTCGCGCGCCTGATCGGTACCCGCAACACCACGTCGGTTCCGCCACCGGGCGCGTCGTGCATGCCCAGTGAGCCGTCCAGTTCCGTCGACACCAGCGTGCTCACGATCTGCAGGCCCAGCCGGTCTGACTTCTCCAGGCTGAATCCGGCGGGCAGCCCGCGCCCGTCGTCGTGCACGACGACGTCGAGCCAGCGCGCCGAGCGTTCGGCCCGGATCGTCACGTTCCCGTGCGTTCCGGACCGGTCGTAGGCGTGCTCGATCGCGTTCTGGACCAGCTCTGTGATCACCATGATCAGTGCGGTCGCGCGGTCGGCATCGAGCACGCCGAGAGTGCCCTTCCGGAGGACCCGGACCGGTGATTCGACGCCGGCCAGGTCGCCCATGATCGGCAGGATCCGGTCCACGACTTCGTCGAGGTTCACCTCTTCGTCGACCGACATCGACAGCGCGTCGTGCACCAGCGCGATGGACGACACCCGCCGCACCGACTCGATCAAGGCCTCGCGGCCCTCGGGGTTGGCGGTCCGGCGGGCCTGCAGCCGCAACAGCGCGGCGACGGTCTGCAGGTTGTTCTTGACACGATGGTGGATCTCGCGGATCGTCGCGTCCTTGGAGAGCAGCGCGCGGTCGCGCCGTTTGATCTCGGTGACGTCGCGGATCAGCACCGCGGCGCCCACGGAGTCACCGTGCACCACCAGCGGCAGCGTGCGCATCAGCACGGCCGCGCCGCCGGCGTCCACCTCCAAACGCATGCTGGAGCCGCCCGTCAGCGAGTCGCGGATGTGCTCGGCCAGTTCGTGCGCCTCGAACGGGTCGGAGATCAGCGGCCGGGTGGCGATGACGAGGTGGTGTCCCTCGAGCTCCGACGTCAGCCCCATCCGGTGGTAGGCCGAGATCGCATTGGGGCTGGCGAACACCACGTTTCCGTTGACGTCCAGCCGGATGAACCCGTCACCCACCCGCGGGCTCGACCGCGACACCGGCAGATCGCCGACGTTCGGAAACGTGCCCTCGGCGAGCATGCGCTGCAGGTCATTCGCGCAATCGAGGTAGGCGGCCTCCAGCGGGCTGGACTTGCGACGGGCGGCCACCGCGGTCTGGTGGGTCAACACGGCCACCACCGCGTCGCCGTGACGGACCGGCACGGCTTCCACACCGGCCGCCGGCTCGCCTTCGCCGATCGTTCCGGATTCGAACGCGGCGGTCAGCTGCGGCAGCCGCTCGGTGCCCGCCACCGTGCCGACGGCGTCGGTGAGCAGCATCGTCGGCGACGTGTTCGGCCGGCACTGGGCAACGCACACCAGCGTGCCGTCGTCGCGGCGTACCCACATCAGGTAGTCGGCGAAGGACAGGTCGGCCAGCAACTGCCACTCCCCGACCACCGCGTGCAGATGATCGACCGCGGCGCCGGGCAGCATCGTGTGCTCGGCGAGCAGCTCACCGAGGGTGGACATGGCTTTCTACGTGGGCCGGTTAGTCGATGACTGCGATGAGGTCGCCCGCCCGGATCACGTCGCCGACTGCGACCTTTACCTGGGTGACCGTGCCGGCCTTCTCTGCGTGCACGGGGATCTCCATCTTCATCGACTCCAGCAGCACCAGGGTGTCCCCTTCGCCGACGTGATCACCCTCGGCGACCACGACCTCCAGCACGCTGGCCACGATCTCCGCGCGAACGTCCTCGGCCATCACTACCCCGTTCGTCTACCCGCTCGTCTGCTCCCCGCTTGCCCCTCATCGAACCACAACCAGCCATGAGACACTGATGCGAGACCTAGCGATGAGCGCCTGCGCGAAGAGCAGACCCAAATGCATCAGCCGAGGAGGATCAGATGGCCAAGCGCGGCCGGAAGAAGCGCGACCGCAAACACAGCAAGGCCAACCACGGCAAGCGGCCCAACGCCGGGGCCAAGAAGTAGTCGCTTTAAAACTCGATGATCGTGGTGCGGCTGATCTCCAGGATCAGGCGCTGACGTAGCCCTTCGGGTGCCTTGTCACCGCCGCATTTGGCGGCGATGAGCTGTTTGATCCGCTCCTCGACGCCGTAGTGCCGCAGGCAGCCCGGGCATTCCTCGAGGTGGTGGCGCAGCTTCTCGTCTCTCTCGGCCGTGCACTCGCCGTCGAGCAGCGTCCATACCTCCGCCATGACGGCGGCGCAGTCGGGGTGATCGGGATCGACCGGCCCCACCGGTGGGCGAAACTCGTCCTCGCTCGTCTGCTCTTCGCGCGAGCGCTCATCGCTGCTCACGACGACACCTCCTCCGCGGCTTGTCCACGGACGAACCCGCGCTCCCTGGCCACATCGCCGAGCAGGTCGCGCAATTGGCGCCTGCCGCGGTGCAACCGTGACATCACAGTCCCGATCGGAGTATCCATGATCTCGGCAATCTCCTTGTACGGAAAGCCTTCGACGTCGGCGTAGTACACGGCCATCCGGAATTCCTCCGGCAGTTTTTGCAGCGCCTCTTTGATCTCGGTGTCGGGCAGCGCCTCAAGCGCCTCCACCTCCGCCGAACGCAGTCCGGTTGACGAGTGCTCGGCGTTGGCCGCCAGCTGCCAGTCGGTGATCTCCTCGGTCGGATATTCCGCAGGCTGACGCTGCCGCTTGCGATAGCTGTTGATGTAGGTGTTGGTCAGGATGCGATACAGCCACGCCTTGAGGTTGGTGCCCTCTTTGAAGGACCGGAAGCCGGAGTATGCCTTGACCATCGTCTCCTGCAGCAGGTCCTCGGCGTCGGCGGGATTGCGGGTCATCCGCAGCGCGCCGCCGTAAAGCTGGTCCAGCAGAGGGATCGCGTCGCGCTCGAAGCGCGCGGTCAGCTCAGCGTCGGTCTCAATCCGCGCGGCGTCCGTCGTCGCGGCCCCGTCAGACGATGCGTTACCCGCACCATCGACGTCGGTCATCGCGATCCCTTCCCTGAGGGTGTCATCCACGCCGCCCGGTAACCACACCGGGCGTTGCAGGGTCGCCGCCAACACCAGAGCAGCCCTCCCAATCCTAGAACCGCGGGTCACTGTGACCCCCACCGCACCCAACAACACCGCAGTAGCTGGTGGTTGTTCCCGCTGGAAGCGGGCGGACCATGCACAGCTAAGGTCGGGCCATGTCCCTTTCCGGCAAGACCATGTTCATCTCCGGCGCCAGCCGCGGCATCGGCCTCGCGATCGCCAAACGCGCGGCAGCGGACGGGGCCAACATCGCGGTGATTGCAAAGACCGCCGAACCGCATCCCAAGCTGCCCGGCACCATCTACACCGCCGCCAAGGAAATCGAGGATGTCGGCGGACAGGCGCTGCCGATCGTCGGCGACGTGCGCGACGGCGACTCGGTGGCGGCCGCGGTCGCCAAGACCGTCGAGCAGTTCGGTGGCATCGACATCTGCGTCAACAACGCGTCGGCGATCAACCTGGGCTCGATCACCGAAGTCCCGCTGAAGCGATTCGACCTGATGAACGGGATCCAGGTCCGGGGCACGTACGCCGTGTCGCAGGCCTGCATCCCGCACATGGTCGGACGGGAGAACCCGCACATCCTGACGTTGTCCCCGCCGGTCCTCCTCGAGAAGAAGTGGCTGAAACCGACCCCGTACATGATGGCCAAATACGGGATGACGTTGTGCGCGCTCGGCATCGCCGAGGAATTGCGCGAAGCGGGCATCGCCTCGAACACGTTGTGGCCGCGCACGATGGTGGCCACCGCCGCGGTGCAGAACCTGCTGGGCGGTGAGGAGGCGATGGCCCGGTCGCGCAAGCCGGAGGTGTACTCCGACGCCGCCTATGCCGTGCTCAACAGGCCGGCACGGGAGTTCACCGGCAACACCCTGCTGTGCGAGGACGTGCTCGTGGACTCCGGGGTCACCGACTTGTCGGTCTACGACTGCAGGCCCGGTTCAACCCTCGGCGTGGACTTCTGGGTGGACAGCGCCAACCCGCCCGGGTACAGCGGCCCGTAACGTGCCGCTCACCGGCCGTGCGATTCGGCCGGTTCGATGAGCTCCGGGCCGTTGTTGCGGACGTTGTTGACGAGCGTGGACACCTCGCGAATCTCGATCCTGTCGAGGTCGCCGTGCCCGCGCAGTAGGCCCTCGTCGATCGCGGCGTCCGGGTCAAGCCAACGGTCCCAGTCGTTTTCGCTGATTGTCAACGGCATCCGGTCGTGGATTTCGGCGAGCGGACCGGCGGCGTCGGTGGTGATGATCGTGCAACTCAGCAGCGGCAGTACCGGCGGCGCATCGGACGGCAATTCCCTTGGTCGCCACGTGGACCACAGCCCTGCCGTGAACAACAGCTCACCGTCGCCGGCGTACATGTAGAACGGCGTCTTGGGCGCCTTCTTCCCGGCGGAAGTCTCGCCCTCGGAATCAAGCGGGCGCCGCCACTCATACCAGCCGTCCATCGGCACCAGGCAGCGCTTGCTCTTCGCCGACGACCGGAACGCCGGCGAATGTGTGACCTTTTCGGCACGCGCGTTGATCAGCAGCGGGCCTTTGCCGTCGGGCGCGCCGTCGGGTCCGGCCTTGACCCACGGCGGCACCAGGCCCCACCGCATCAGCCGCACCCGCCGCGTCGGATCGTCGTCGGGGTCGGTGTGACGCCGTACCACAGCGCTGATCGTCGTAGTCGGCGCGACGTTGTAATTCGGCCCGCCGCCGTTCTTTTGCGCCGACGTGGCCTCGTCGATCGCCTGAATCTTCTCGGCCAGCAGCTTCGGATCGGTGGTCACCGCGAATCGCCCGCACATGCCTACATGGTGGCATCGGCGGCCGACACGGGATGATGGAACCGTGAGCGACCACGGACGCGACGAGCAGGCGAGGCGATGGCAGGCACCCACCGCGCCGGCCCCTGTGCACGCCACGGTCGCCGTTCCCGGCTCGAAGTCCCAGACCAACCGCGCTCTGGTGCTCGCCGCGCTGGCCGCCGCGCAGGGCAGCGGAACATCGAGGATCAGCGGCGCGCTCCGCAGCCGCGACACCGACCTGATGATCGGGGCGCTGCGGACGCTCGGTTTGCGGGTCGACGGCTCCGGCACCGACGTGGTCGTCTCGGGCCGCGTCGATCCCGGTCCTGACGCGACCGTCGACTGCGGCCTGGCGGGAACCGTGCTGCGGTTTGTGCCACCGCTGGCCGCGCTCAGCGATGCCGCGGTCACGTTCGACGGCGACGAGCAGGCCCGTGGCCGGCCGATCGCGCCACTGCTCGATGCGCTGCGCTCGCTTTCAGTGGTCGTCGACGGCGCGGCGCTGCCGTTCGTCGTGCGTGGCCGCGGATCGGTGGCCGGCGGAACGGTCGAGATCGACGCGTCGGCGTCATCGCAGTTCGTGTCGGGGCTGCTGCTGTCGGGGGCGGCGTTCGACGGCGGCCTGACCGTCGTCCACACCGGCGACAGCCTTCCGTCGATGCCGCACATCGCGATGACGGTGGCGATGCTGCGCGAGGCGGGCGTGGCCGTCGATGACTCCCGTCCGCGCCGCTGGCGGGTGGCGACCGGCGCGATCGACGCCCGGCACTGGCAGATCGAGCCCGACCTGAGCAACGCCGTGCCGTTTCTCGCGGCGGCGGTGGTGACCGGCGGCGCGGTGGGCGTTAAAGCCTGGCCATCGGTCAGCACGCAACCGGCCAACGCCATCCTGGATCTGCTGCTCAAACTGGATTGCACTGTGCTGCAAACAGATTCGTACCTCCAGCTGCAGGGACCCAGTTCCTACGGCGGCATCGACGCCGATCTGCGTGACGTCGGCGAGCTCACGCCCGCGGTCGCGGCGCTGGCCGCACTGGCGGCGACGGGGTCGGTGTCCCGGTTGACCGGGGTCGCTCACTTGCGCGGCCACGAGACCGACCGGCTTGCCGCGCTGTGCGCCGAGATCAACAAGCTCGGGGGTGACTGCGTCGAGATCGACGACGGGCTGGTGATCACCGCGGCGCCGCTGCACGGCGGCACATGGGATTCCTACGCCGACCACAGGATGGCGATGGCAGGGGCGATCGTCGGCCTGCGGGTACCCGGAGTGACCGTCGACGACGTCGAGACCACCGCGAAGACGCTGCCGGAGTTCCCGCAGCTGTGGGCCGACATGCTGGCCGGCCAGGATCCGCGCCGGTGAGGCCGGGCGACTTCGACGAATCCGACGTCCGGGTCCGCGCGGGACGGGGATCTCGGCGGCGTACCAAGAACCGACCCGAGCACGCCGACGCTCGCGCGGCGATGGTGGTGACCGTCGATCGGGGCCGCTGGGGATGTGTGCTGGACCGTGATCCGGCGCAACCGGTCACCGCGATGCGGGCCCGGGAGTTGGGCCGCACGCCGATCGTGGTCGGCGACAACGTGGATCTGGTCGGTGACCTGTCGGGGCGTCCCGACGCGCTCGCCCGGATCGTGCGGCGCGGGCCGCGGCGAACGGTGCTGCGCCGCACCGCCGACGACACCGACTCGACCGAGCGGGTTGTGGTCGCAAACGCCGACCAGCTGCTGATCGTGGTGGCGCTGGCCGACCCGCCTCCGCGCACCGGGCTGGTCGATCGCGCGCTGATCGCCGCGTACGCGGGCGGGCTGACGCCGATCCTGTGCCTGACCAAGACCGACCTGGCCCCAGCGGAGCCGTTCGCCGAGCAGTTCGCCGACCTGGATCTGACCGTGACGACCGCTGGCCCCGACGACCCGCTGGACGTCGTCGCGCCGCTGTTGGAGGGCAACGTGACCGTGCTGCTCGGCCATTCCGGGGTGGGAAAATCCACTCTGGTGAATCGCCTTGTGCCGGAAGCGGACCGGGCTATCGGCGAGGTGACGGGAGTGGGCAAAGGACGGCACACCTCCACGCAATCGGTGGCATTTCCGTTCACCGACTCCGGGTGGGTGATCGACACGCCGGGCATCCGGTCGTTCGGGCTGGCCCACATCGAACCCGACGATGTGCTGTTGGCGTTCTCCGACCTTGCCGACGCCATCAAGAATTGCCCGCGCGGTTGCGGTCACCTCGGCCCTCCTGCTGATCCCGAATGCGCGCTCGACTCACTGCAGGGCCCCGCCGCACAGCGGGTCGCGGCGGCCCGGCGGCTGTTGGCTCTGCTGACCGAGACCAGGCACTCGTTCACAGCCAATTGACATTTATCCCGTGGGTTGGGCTCAGGGCTCGGCAATACGGTGGGCGGTCCACCGACCGCCAGGCTGAGAGGATTGTCGCGGCGCTGTGACCGTTCCCCTGCTGGGCCCCGTCACGTTGTCAGGTTTCGCCCATCCCTGGTACTGGCTGTTCGCGCTGGTTCCACTAGCGGTGGTCGGTGTCTACATCGCGATGCAGCTGCGCCGACGACAGCGCGTCTTGCGCTTCGCCAATATGGAGCTGCTCGAGCAGGTCGCGCCGCGACAGGCGCGCCGCTGGCGTCACCTTCCTGCGATTCTGCTCGTCGCGGCGCTGGTCCTGTTCACGGTCGCGATGGCCGGCCCCACCCACGACGTGCGCATTCCGCGCAACCGCGCGGTGGTGATGCTGGTCATCGACGTGTCGGAATCGATGGTCGCCGACGACGTGCCGCCCAACCGGCTGGCCGCCGCCAAGGATGCGGGCAAGCAGTTCGCCGACGAACTCACACCTGGCATCAACCTCGGACTGATCGCCTTCGCCGGTACCGCCAGCGTGCTGGTGTCGCCGACCACCAACCGCGCGTTGATGAAAGCGGCGATCGACAAGCTGCAGGCGGCTGAGCGCACCGCCACCGGTGAGGGGATTTACACCGCGCTGCAAGCCATTGCGACCGTGGGCGCCGTCATGGGCGGCGGTGATAGCCCCCCGCCCGCGCGGATCGTGCTGGAATCGGACGGCAAAGAGACCGTTCCGGCCGACCCTGAAGCGCCCCGCGGCGCATACCCGGCGGCGCGCGCGGCAAAGGACCAGGGAATCCCGATCTCGACGATTTCGTTCGGCACACCTGATGGCACCGTCGAGCTCAATGGTGAACGGGTGCCTGTTCCCGTCGACGACGAGACGCTGCAGAAGATCACCGAGATCACCGGCGGCCAGGCGTTTCACGCCGGCAGCCTCGGCGAGCTCAGCCGCGTCTATGCGGAGCTTCAGCAGCAGATCGGGTTTGAAACGATTCGCGGCGACGCCAGCACTGCCTGGCTGAGGTTGGGCGTCGTGGCGCTTGTTGCCGCCATCCTGGCCGGCCTGCTGATCGGCCGGCCGCTGCCTGGCTGACCTAGG
>Ga0209006_10000205_pt1 | contig 61183 bp, 44 predicted proteins | sample JacPin_JW_Ref_O2_FD_188567 | JGI IMG/M metagenome (GOLD analysis project Ga0209006, IMG submission 188567) | Forest soil microbial communities from Algoma, Ontario, Canada - Jack Pine, Ontario site 1_JW_Ref_O2 (SPAdes) (version 2) | ecosystem: Environmental > Terrestrial > Soil > Boreal...
TCGCGGACTGCCGGTGCGTGGGCATTTGCCGGCGCTGCGTGACCCGCACTCACGACTCCCTTACCCGAGAACACGCCCGGTTTCGCCGTCGCGGCGACGGTTGGAGCGCCGTGATTCACCGATGCAAGCATCGCGTGATTGGTGCTCGCAGCGTGAATGTGCTGCTCCTGTTCCGGAGTGCGTGGCACATGGGGCTCTCTTGCCGCGGCCAATTCAGACGGCGAGGGTCGCGCGCCCGTGCCGCCGGCACCGCCGTTGAAGCTGACGCGGGTATTGTTGTTCACAATGACCGTCTTCTCATAGACGTTGGTGACGCGGACGCCGCCGCCGATATTCACCACAGCGCGGTTGTAGAAGAAGCCGCCGTTGCGCCATTCGCCGCCTTCAAATCCGACGCCGCCATACCCAAATCCGTAGTTCACGCCGCCATAGAACCCGATATGGGGTCCCCAGTAGCCTTCATTGAAGGCGTAGGCGCCGTTTGCCCAGCCCCAATATCCTGGGGTCCAGAGCACGCCGACGGAGGGAGGTTGAACCCAGGTGCCGGGCACCCAGTAGTAGCCTTCCTGCCCGTATTGCCAAAATCCCGGAGTCCACATGTAGCCGACCTCCGGAAGAGGCGGCTGTTCGTAGACGGGCAGGGCGGGTGGCGCGATGTTGATCGATACGCCGACCCCGATCTGCGCATCTGAGCTGATAGGCAGCGCCAGCACCATAAGCAGCGCCGGAATAATCGAAAGTAAACGAGCAGTACGCATACAAGGCCCCCAATTTGGTAGAACAAAAACGCTTAAGCGCTACATTGGTTCCCGCAACGCTCTTGTCATATCTTAACGCCGGGTTGGGGTGCGCGTTGACGGTGAACACGCTGTATTACGGGATCTTAAGGTCCCTCCACCACATAGCCCTGCGCACGGAAGTGCTCGAGAATCCCGCCGGCTCCGATGAGTTCATAGATGGGCTTCAGGGCAAGGGTCGACGCGTTCGTCGTCAGCGCCTCCTGCGCTCCCTGTATCCACGCCCAGGCAGTCTTGTCGTTCAAATCCTTGAAGCGCGCAGAATTTGACAGCGCGGCCAAGCATGCGGCCTGCTGATCGGGTAGCGGCAATTTGCGCAGTGCGTCAACGTCGCCCACCGCCCACGCGCCAGCCCGGGCCCTCATCGCACTCAAGTCCGATTCCAGCCGAGCGACAGTGGTCTCCAGACAGCCGATCTGCGACTGCACCGGGATCTGGCCAATCTCCTTGAGAAGGCCGCGCGGGTCATCGATAGGCAGCGTCATCTTGTGCAGTCGCACGTGACGGCGCTCGGCCAGCTTCAGCACCGTATTCTGTACTTCGTGATGAAAGCTCAGACCCGAGGCGTCGATTCCTTTTTCAAAGAGGCGCAGTGCGGCGAGCATCGGGCGCAGATCTTCCATTTCCCGGTCGCGCGGCGCGTACTTGTCGCGCAGAGCCGAGAAGCGCGCATACAGCTGCGGCGGAAGAGTCGCCTGCAGCGTTGCGTGATCCGGGTTCTTCTGAATGCCGCGCCATTGCCAATACAAACGCAACGCCGCGATCGGATTCCAGCTGAAGCCAAATGCGGGACGCGAGGGGAGCACTTCCTGAGAATTCGCGAGCACATCCTCGACCGCTTTGGACCGCCAGGTCATTTTTTTAGGCAGTGGTTCGAGCGTGCCCATGATCCACAGCACATGGTTGCCCTTGGAAACCTTCCACATGCCTGGGCCGGGACGCTCGCCCGTGACTTCAATTTCGGCGACTGGCGCCCCCGGCGATGAAGCCGGTTCCGCGCCGATCATGGCGCCATGGCTCGGCGCGCCAAAGGGCAGCATTGCAGCGAGCGCAGCCAACAGTAATTTGCGATGCGAGATATTCATCCTGCCAGTGGGTACCATGGGTTGGCCACTTCCTGCAACACACGCAGGTCCGGCAAGCGGCTCGATTCGCGCGTAGCCAAAGCTGTGCGGGTTCTAGGCGCAAGCGAGCGTACCCGTAGCGCCGCATCCGCCGGAGAATTATCCTTGCCGTAACATCCACGCGCGCTGCGTGCACCCTGCGTTTTCTATGTCGTCAAATTCCTCCACACAGGCGAATGTCAATGCGTCGGCCGCGCGGTCAACGGGCGGCCTGGGCTCCGGCATCGACCTTGAAAATCTGGATCGCAACGTTCGTCCGCAGGACGACTTCGATCGCTATGTCAACGGCGCCTGGCTGCAAGCGACACAGATTCCCGTGGACAGGTCCGAGGTCAGCGTCTTCTCCACACTGGATGACGCCGGGCAGGAGGCGCTGCGAGCCCTGGTGGAGGATTCGGTGCACGGCGCGGCGACGTCGAGCGACGTCAACCGGCGCAAGATTGGCGAGCTCTTCGGCGGTTTCATGAACGAAGCGCAGCTGGAGAAGAAGGGATTACAGCCCCTCGCCGCTGAGCTTGCGCGCATCGAGCATCTTAAGGACGAGTCCGCATTGCCGGCGCTCTTTGCGCATTTCAACGACTTTGGCGTGCGCACCGTCTACGCCGCGAACGTCGGCCAGGACGCGCGCGACTCGACGAAGTACGCCGTCATTCTGGAGCAAGGCGGCCTTGCGCTCCCCGACCGCGATTACTACCTGCAAGACGACGCGAAGTTTACGCAGATCCGCAGTCTGTATCGGGAGCACATGGAGAAACTCTTCACGCTCGCCGCTGTCGCCAACGCTGCAGCCGATGCCCAGGCGGTCCTCCTCCTGGAAACGCGCATCGCGCAAGCGCAATGGTCGAAAGTTGAGAATCGCGATCCGGTGAAGACCTATAACAAGGTGGCGCTTGTCGAGCTCGCATCTTTGATGCCCGGCTACGATTGGCATGCCTATCTTGCCGCTGCTGATCTTGACGGCAGAATCGACTATGTCATCGTCAGCCAGCCAAGTTACTTCAAGGCTTTGGGCGAGATATTGCGTGCGACCGAGCTTTGCGTATGGCAGGCGTACTTTCGCTGGCAGCTGCTCGCGGCGTTTGCGCCGTATTTGAGTCATGACTTTGTCGATGAGCACTTCGCGTTCTACGGCACGGTTCTGAACGGTATCCCAGCCAATCGGCCACGCTGGAAGCGCGGCGTCGCACTGGTGAACCGCTGCCTCGGTGAGAGTCTTGGCCAACTGTACGTTGCGAAGTATTTTCCGCCCGACAGCAAGACACGCATGCTGGCGCTCGTCGGCAATCTGCTCGCAGCCTATCGGACAAGCATTGCAGCGCTCGACTGGATGAGTCCACAGACGAAGTCCGAAGCGCACACCAAGCTTGCCAGGCTCGTCACCAAAATCGGCTACCCGACCAAGTGGCGTGACTATTCCGGCTTGCAGATCCAAAGCGCGGACCTCGTGGGCAACGTCATGCGTGCCGCCGCGTTCGAGCGATCCTATGCGCTCGCCAAGCTCGGCAAACCGATCGATCGGGAAGAGTGGGAGATGACCCCGCAGACGATCAATGCCTACTATGACCCGCAGAAGAACGAGATCGTGTTTCCCGCAGCGATCCTGCAGCCGCCGTTTTTTGATCCGCTTGCTGATGATGCCGTCAACTACGGCAGTATCGGCGCCGTCATTGGGCACGAGATCAGCCACGGCTTCGACGATCAAGGTAGTCAATTTGACGCGCACGGAAATTTGCGCGATTGGTTCACGAGCGAAGATCACGCAAAGTTTGCCGCAAAGACGGCAGCGATCGCCCGCCAGTACGGCGCCTATGAGCCTGTCCCCGGCTACCGCATCAATAGTGCCCTCACGCTCGGCGAGGACATTGCGGACAATTCGGGGCTCGCCGTCGCCTACCGGGCCTACCGGCTGTCGCTCGGCACGAACGCAGCACCGGTCATCGACGGCCTCACCGGCGATCAGCGCTTCTACATGGGCTGGGCGCAGGCCTGGCAGGCAAAGGTGCGCGAGAACACCGCGATTCTGCGTATCAAAGCCGACCCGCACTCACCGCCGCGGTTTCGCATTCTAGGCACGCTCGTGAATCAGCCGGGGTTCTACGCAGCGTTCGACGTGCAGCCGGGCGACGAGATGTATCTGCCGCCGCAGGAGCGAGTCACGATCTGGTGAGTGGCGCGGGCGGCGCTTGCGGGGGAATACCGAAGCTCTAGCCCGCGCCGAGCTTACGCAGCTGCAGTTCGAGGCTTTCAGTGGATTCAAGCCAAGTGCTTTCTGCTTTTTCAGTCGCGCGCGCAAGCTGTGCCTGCTCCGCAAGTAGTTTGCCGAGGCGCTCTTTGGCGCCGTCCGTATAGATGTCGGGTGCTTCAAGGGCGGCCTGCACTCTGGAGCGTTCGCGCGCCAGGCGTTCAAGCTCGCCCTCGCACTTAGCGAGCGCGGCTCGCAGCGGACTTAAGCGATTGCGGCGCTCGGCTTCTTCCCGTTTGCGCTGCCGGCGTGAGTCGGTCGTTTCGGGTTTGCGCTCGCCAGCTCCCGCCGTCGCGCTGTCCGCTTCGGCGAGCCATTTCGCATAGTCCTCGAGATCACCGTCAAAGGCGGCAGCTCGCCCGTGGTGAACAATGTAGAACTCGTCCGCCACAGTGCGCAGCAGGTGCCGGTCGTGCGATACCAGTACGACGGCGCCTGCGTAATCCTGCAGGGCGACCGCCAGGGCCTGACGCATTTCAAGGTCAAGATGATTCGTGGGCTCATCAAGCAGCAGTAGATTCGGTCGCAGGTAGGTGACGAGTGCGAGCACCAGGCGCGCCTTCTCGCCGCCGGAGAACGGTCCGACCGGCTCGAAAACCCGATCACCACGAAAGCCGAAGCCGGCGAGGAAGTCGCGCAGTTCCTGTTCGGCTGCGCGTGCAGCCAGCGCCGCGCCGACTCGCCGCAAATTCTGCAGCGGCGATTCCTTTGGCACGAGCTGCTCGAGCTGATGCTGGGCGAAATAGCCGATGCGCAGGTCGCGCGCTTCGGTGCGGGTGCCGGCAAGTGCGACGAGTTCGCCCGCCAAGAGCTTCATGTAGGTCGACTTGCCGGCGCCATTGCGCCCGAGTAGCGCGATGCGATCGCCCGGCGCGAGGGTCAGTTTGAGGTGCTCGAGAACCACGCGCTCGCCGTAGCCTGCGGACTGATCCTCGAGCGCCAAGAGCGGGCGCGGCAGCTTGTGCGGCTGCGCAAATGAAAATTCGAACGGCGAATCCACATGTGCCGGAGCGATGCGCTGCATGCGTTCGAGCGCCTTCAGGCGGCTTTGTGCCTGGCGCGCCTTGCTGGCCTTGGCGCGAAAGCGTTCGACAAAGGATTCCATGTGCTTGATCTCGCGCTGCTGCCGCGAGTAGAGGGCGGATTGCTCCGCAAGCTCCGCAGCGCGCTGCTCCTCGAAGTCGGAGTAGTTGCCGCGATATGCGTGCGCCATGCCGTGCTCAAGATTGACGACGCGATTGGCCACTCGATCCAGAAACTCGCGATCGTGTGCGATCAAAAGCAGCGTGCCCGGATATTCGCGCAGCCAGGTTTCCAGCCACAAGATGGCGTCAAGGTCCAAATGGTTGGTCGGCTCGTCGAGCAGCAGCAAATCCGAACGGCACATGAGGGCCTGCGCCACGTTTAAGCGTACGCGCCAGCCGCCTGAGAATTCCTGTACCGCGCGTGTTTCATCGCTCGATGTGAAGCCGAGGCCATGCATGAGACGTCCCGCGCGACTGCGCGCGTCGTAGCCTCCGGCTGCCGCGTAACGTGCGTAGAGCTCTCCTAAGCGGATGCCCCCGTCGTCGCTGTGCGTTTCGGCTGTTGCGCTTTCAATGGCGCGCTCAATGGCACGCAGTTCCGGATCGCCGTCGAGCACGAATTCGATCGCCTGCCGCTCGCTGGCGAGCAGCTCCTGCGAGACGTGCGCAATGGCGAGTTGCGCAGGCATCTCAAAGGTTCCGGCATCCGGCTGCAGTTCGCCGCGCACCAGGCTGAGCAGACTCGACTTACCGCTGCCGTTCTCGCCGGTGATCGCCACCTTCTCGCCCCGAAACAGGCTGAAGGTTGCGCCGGAAAAGAGCAGCCGCGGCCCGCGGCGAATGGAGACGTCGGTGAAATTGAGCATGCGCGACTCTAGAGCGCGTCAGCGAGGGCGCCAACACCCGTCGTCACGGCCATCGCAATCGCACCCCAAAATGTGACGCGCAGCGCACCGACGCCAGCGTTGGCGCCGCCCGCGCGTGCCGCGAGCGCGCCCAGGAACGCGAGGAAGACGAGTGATACGCCTGCGACCCAGACAATCAGCTCCTGCTGCGGAGCCCATACAGTGATGAAGAGAGGGAAGGCGGCGCCTACCGCGAAACTAGCCGCCGACGTAACGGCGGCCTGCAGCGGACGTGCGCGACTCATTTGAGAAATGCCCAGTTCGTCGCGAACATGAGCACCGAGCGCGTCATGTGCCATGAGCTGATCGGCAACTTGAGCGGCGAGCGCCGCCTCAAGACCTCGACTGACGTAGATCGCCGTCAACTCCTTGCGCTCACCGGCGTCGTCAGTCTTGAGTTCTTTTCTTTCACGCTCGATGTCCGCCTGCTCCGTGTCGGCTTGCGAGTGCACCGAGACATACTCGCCGGCAGCCATCGACATCGCGCCGGCGGCGAGCGCGGAGACGCCGGCAATCAGCACATAGTTGCGAGTGGCGTGCGCCGCCGCCACACCCAGGATGAGACTCGCCGTGGAGACGACGCCGTCATTCGCGCCCAACACCGCGGCACGCAGCCAGCCGAGGCGCGCCGTGCGGTGTCTTTCTCGATGGCGTACATACATTCTCGAAACATCCTTGGCACACCCGCAAGCGGTGCACCAATATTGCTGGGACACAGTGGCGCGGTCACGCCGACGCAACGCCGCGGAACTGGAGTTTGGGTCGGTTGCGCCTCGGCGCAACGGGCGGGCGCTGCGGATTTGGACGCCCGCTGGGCGGGCGTCGGCGATGCTGCGGACCTCTTAGTGGATCGTGATTGAAGGGTCCATCAACCGCAGCGCCCCGCTTGCGGTCGTCTTGCCGGTGCGATCGACGTCTTCCTTCGTATAGCTGCGGCCCGCAGAGGCGGAACATTCGTCAGGCGCAAGCTTGATGCGTGTGCCGGTGTCATGCATGCACGTATTAGGCGCCTTGGCTTGAGCTGGCTGCGGGGCGGGCTTCGCATCATCCGCGAGCGCAACTGCAGTGCAAAGCACCGCACTCAACATGTATAGGGCGAGCGTCGATGATCTGGACATAGCGCAACCTCCTTGACTCCAATGATTCTAGTCCTTTGGCACGCACTGTGGGAGGCATTTTACCCCAGTGGATTCATAGGCTTATGCAAGACAACGCCGCCGCGGCTTGTTCTATGGCCGCTGGCGCGGCGCTGCCCTATCGGTCTTTTTCGAGCTTACGCAGCAAGTCCGCGTCGCGCTTATCCTGGCCGCCGGACTTGGCATGCTTCAGCGCCGTTTCCTCGGCCGGACTGAGCGCGTCCGTCGCCTGAGCGGCGGTCCCTTTGATCGTTTTGCCTGCCTTCGTCTTGTCCTTTACAAATTTGCTTGTTTCCTCGTTGTAGCGTCGCGCGGACTCGTAGTCGCCTTCGCCCTGGACCTTGTTAGCCATTCCCGTTTCCTCCGGTTGATTACGATGAAGCTAGGTGAGCAAAGAGTGTACCCGTATCCTGCGGCAGCGCCGTCAGTGCAGCAACCCGAAGACTCCCACGCTGCTCACTGTGCCAAGAAAGACCTTGCCATCCGCAACGCTCACCGCGATGAATTTGTTGCCCGCTGCGACGTTATCGCGGCCGTCGGCAGCCTGATTGCTGTTGTAGAGCTCGCGCGTCAGGTTCGTCGCGTCATAGGCGTGTAGCACTGCCGGGTTGGCATTCTCCGCGGCCCAGACGATCGCGTTTGCGGTGCCGTTGGCGGATACACTCGGTGAAGTGCCCGGGTATCCAAATGACGTGCCGGTTTGGGAGGTGGGCGTGCTCGAGAGTTTCGCGTTCGTGATTCCGAACGCCTTCAGCGTGCCACCCACATCGGCGTAGTACACGGCGTTGTTGAAATACGCCGGCGTCGACCAGACTCCTCCCGGCAGCGCGCCATCGACCTCCTGCCAGATCTGATTGGCAGAGGCATTGAACTTGCCCATGGAGTCGCGATTGACGACGTAGACATTGCCGTCTTTGCCGGCGCCGACCATGAGATGGCGCACCGTGTTGTTGTCGTCAGTCAGATCCGGCAGCAGCATCTGCCCGCCTGAGCCTAGATCGGTATCGCTGTTCGATTCAGCGACCTCATTCCACATCGTGAAATAGTCGGCAACGCCGAGCGTGCTGCCTGAGGGCGCAAGCTTGAGGAAGGAGTTGCCGTAGTCCTGCTTGTTGGGAAAGCTCTGTGCATCGAGCGTGGTCTCAAATACACCATTCGCGGTCAGGAGGTAGATGTCTCCGGCCGCGTCGGCCGACGGGCCGCCGCCCGCCATCCAGATGGCCGGGCCGGCGCCACCGCTGTTAGGCGCCACGTTGAGTACGCTTTTTTGGGCCAGGGTCGTCTCATCGTAGGCGATGATCCAGCCGCTATAGGGAGTCGCATCGCAGTGCGAGGTCCAGCTGGTGTAGATCACGCCTTGACTCAGCAGCAGCGCCGCGCGCTCCTCGTACTGGCCACCGTCAAAACTCGCGGTCGCGCCCCCGGCGCTGGCATAGGTCGCGGCGATTTCCTTCGGGCCGCCGAAGAGCTCTGCACCGCTCGTGACGTCGAGCGCATGCAGTCTTTGGTGATAGACGGACGCGGTGTCCTTCGACATGCCGACGACGTAGATGACGCCATGCGGCGCGGCCGCACGATCAATGACGGGTGTCGCAGTAATTCCGATCTCAGGAGATACCTGACCGCAGTTGCGCGTGTCGCTCGGAACTTCACCGGACAGTAGGATTGAGACGTGCCACAGGGTCGCACCGCTATCGGCGTCCATGGCATAGACCGAGTCGTGCTCGGTGGCTATAAAGACGACGTTGTGCTTGCTCGCGCCGAGTGTCAGCTGCGACAGATACAGGGGCTGCGCATCAACCTTGCCGTCGACCGCCAGCACGCGCAGGAGACCGAAGCTCGCTGCGGTGACGTTTGCCGGCGTTAGGATCGACTCCGTTAGATTCTGTCCAGTGCGTGCCTGATCGTTCTTTGATGTGACGACATCAGTGGCGACGGCGGCGGGTGCGGTCACGGTCACCGACAGCATGGCTGAGGTGCTGGTCGTCGTGCCGGCGGCATTGCTCACGACAACGACGAATGCGGCACCGTTGTCGGCCAGAGCGGTCGCAGGCGTCGTATAGCTGGATGTCGTCGCGCCGGTGATGACTGCAGCGTTCCTTTGCCACTGATAGGCAAGCGGACCCGTGCCGGTGGCACTCACGGTAAACGTTGCGGTCTGGCCCACCAGCACCGCCTGTGAGGCTGGTTGTGCTGTGATCGAGGGCGCTGCCGCGGCGGTGGCCGCTGTGCCGCCGCCGCCGCATGCGGCGAGACCTAGGAAGACTGGCAAAACCAATGCAGTCAGACAACGCAATGCAGTTATGCTCCGGCAAATGGCATTGTCAAATTGGAAATGCAGCATAGTTGTCCGAAGATGACATGTTTTTGCGATACGAGCCAAACGTCGAAAAAATGCGACAGCTATTCATTGAAGGGACTTGCCTTTAGTCCCCGCTCGATTGTTGGAAAGGCGACTCCGTGCACATGGCTTCGGCACAGCTCGTCGGTCCATGTGCCGATCTGTGCGAGCGGCTTGCGGTGACAATAATCGAGCAGCAATCGTTCGAACCCGGCGTTGAATTGCAGGCGCGGGAAATGCGTGAGCACAGTAGATACCGAAGCGGGAGCAAGCTGGTGCAGCTGGCCGCCAAATACATCGATGCCGGCGCCGCTGCCGACCAGCGCAACCTCAGGACCTTTATGGCCGCTCAGGGCGGACGTGTGCATGGCGATCGCATCCCAAATCACCTCGATCCTGGCGTTCGGGAATCCGCGTTGACTGAGGAAACGTTTCGCCGCGTCCGCGCCGTCGATCTCGAACGGTTCACTCTTACTCGAATACCGCTCGATGAGCCCGAGATCGTGTAAGACTGATGCAATGAAGGCAAGCTCAGCGTCGTAGCGCACACCGTGAAGCTGCGATAGGAGGGCGCCGAAAAGAAAAGTCCGCACGCAATGATTAAATAGAAAATCAGGAGATGCGCCCGCGGCGAAGTCCGCGGCGGCGTGCGCCACAGCCGTACTCGGAATTGCAATGCCGGCGACGCTGTCGGGTAGCACGCGCGCCGCTGACGTGACTGCGCGCTCGAGCGCGGCAGCGCGGATGACCCATGCAGCGCCGCCTAGCAACGTCACGAGGAAAGCGCGGCGAGTACGAGCGTGGCTCCTCCTTGCAAGTTCAGTGCGTTCAATTAAGCCAGGCATCGCATTTCTCCATTGCCAGAAAAATACCGAAGAGATGTTGAGTGCGAGCGATGCGACTGATCCGGATGAAGCAGACCCGCCGCTATTCATGTGCGAAAGGCGCGGCCCTCTAAAGCATCTGCAGTGGCTGCGCGCGCGTCGGCCCCGGAAACAGCCGCTCAAGCTCGGCGATCTGCGCCGCGCTCAGGGGATGCTCAAGAGCCGCAAAATTCTCCTTCAGACGCTCGCGATTGCTGGTCTTCGGAATAACAATGACGTCCTCATGGGTGAGGAGCCATGCAAGTGCGGCTTGAGCTGGCGTCATCGCGTGGCGCTCCGCGAACCTAACGAGTTTTGGCTCGCGCAGAAGTTTCGCCTGTTCGATAGGCGAATAGGCCATGATGGGCACGCGCCGCTCACGCAGCCAGGGAAGCAAATCCCATTCGATGCCGCGGCGCGCGAGGTTGTAGAGCAGTTGATTGGTCGCCATGCCCTGCCCGCCGCCCAAGCCCCATAGCTCCTGCATGTCCGCAAGATCGAGGTTGCTGACGCCGAAGTGACGAATCTTGCCGGCGCGCTGCAAGGCGAGAAAGCCCGCCAGAGTCTCCTCAAGCGGCACCTGGCCGCGCCAATGCAGCAAATACAGATCGATGCGGTCGGTTTCCAGGCGGTGCAGGCTACGCTCGCACGCGGCAATGACGCCCTGCTCGGAAGCGTTATGCGGATAGACCTTGGTCACCAGGAATGCCTGATCGCGTCGCCCGCGAATGGCAGCGGCGATGAGTTTCTCGCTCCTGCCATCGCCGTACATCTCCGCGGTGTCGATCAGAGTCGCGCCAAGATCGAGCGCGAGCCTGACGGTGGCGATCTCCTCGGCGCGCTGCTTCGGGTCATCGCCCATCTGCCAGGTGCCGAGCCCGAAAGCGGGTACTTGTTCTCCCGAGGGAAGGGTGACTACCTGCATAGCGGTCTTATCGGACATCGCTCGAGACTCGCCCGAGGATAAGCGCTTCGGATCGAAGTTAAAATTGGCGCGCGGATCCGGGCGGCCTTTCCGTCGACCTTGCCAGCGGATTACCCTAGGCGATTACGATCCAGACCGGGAACCGCCATGCGATTCGCTTTTACGGCGCTGAGCGCCTTTGCCACGACATGCCTTGTGGCGCTTTCGCCGCCTGCTGTTGCGGACATCGCCTATCCGGCCGCCGCGCGCAGCGACCATGTCGACCAATATCACGGCATCGGGGTACCCGATCCATACCGCTGGATGGAGGAGATCGATTCGCCGCAGACACGCGCCTGGGTGGAGGCGCAGGTAAAAATCAGCCGGGATTATCTCGCAGCTCTCCCGCAGCGCGCCGAGATCGGGCAACGCCTGAAGGAGATCTGGAATTTCGAGCGCTGGAACGCGCCGCGCAAGTACGGCTCGAACTGGTTCTACACTCACAATGATGGTCTGCAGAACCAGGCGGTGCTGTTCGTCACCTCGGATCCTACCGACAAGGGCCGCGTGCTGCTCGATCCGAATGCACTCTCAGCCGATGGTACCGTCTCGCTGCGCAACATAGAGATCAGCGATGACGGTCATCTCCTTGCTTATGCACTCTCCGACGGTGGCTCGGACTGGCAAATTTGGCACGTGCGCGACGTCGCCACGGGGAAGGATCTGCCCGACACCCTGCGCTGGTCCAAGGTGGACGGCGCCAGCTGGCTGAAGGATGGCAGCGGTTTCTATTACACCGCATACGATGCACCGCGCGAGGCCGACGTACTGAAGTCGGCCAATCAGTACCAGAAACTCTACCTGCACAAGCTCGGCACCGCGCAGGCGCAGGACGTGCTCACCTATACGCGGCGCGACTATCCTAATTGGTATCTCGGCGCCGTGGTCAGCGACGATGGGCACTATCTCATCATCGAGGCGCATCACGGCGACGAGGTGCAGAACACGCTCCTCGTTCAGGACTTGACCTCCGGATCCGCGCCGATTACGACGGTGATCGCCAAACCCGCGGCCCTCTACCACTACATCGGAAATATCGGATCCACGCTCTATGCCTTGACCGATGACGGCGCGCCGCGCTGTCGGCTCATCGGCATTGATCTTGGCCGTTCCGATCGAAAACACTGGCGCACGCTCGTCGCCGAGGGGCGCGACACGCTTGTTGCCGCATCCCTGGTCGGGGGACAGCTCATCACGCAGTACCTGCAGGACGCCCACAGCGCCGTGCTGCGCTATTCGCCCGAGGGCAAGCTCCTCGGCAGCGTGAGTCTGCCGGGACTCGGCACTGCGCAAGGGTTCGACGGGCATATGAAGGATCAGGACACCTTCTACAGCTACAGCAGCTTCACGACGCCCCCCACCATCAATCGGCTCGATCTAAAAAGCGGCGCAAGCTCCGTGTGGCGGGAGCCGCGGCTTGCCGGCTTTAAGCCGTCCGACTACGAGACGGTGCAGGTTTTCTTCTCGAGTGCGGACGGCACTCGCGTGCCCATGTTCATCACCGCGCGCCGCGGCACGCATCGCGACGGCAACACGCCTACGATTTTGTACGGCTACGGCGGTTTCAATATTTCCATCGAGCCGACGTTCTCGCCCGCGGTCGCTGCATGGATTGAGCGCGGCGGCGTTTACGCCGTAGCGAATCTGCGCGGCGGCGGAGAGTACGGGCGTGCTTGGCATGAAGCGGGGATGAAGACTCAAAAGCAGCACGTGTTTGATGACTGCATTGCCGCCGCCGAATATCTGATCGCGCAGAAATGGACCAATCCTAAACGACTCGCCTTGCGCGGGGCCTCGAACGGCGGTCTCCTCGTGGGAGCAGTCGAGGAACAGCGGCCCGATCTTTTCGCCGCGGCGATTCCGCAGGTCGGGGTGCTCGACATGCTGCGCTTTCGCGATTTCACGGTCGGTAAGGGCTGGGAGTCCGACTACGGCTCGGTCGACAACGCACAGGAGTTCAAGGCGCTCCTCGCCTATTCGCCCTATCAGAACGTCAAAGCCAACGTGGATTACCCGGCGACCCTCATCATTACCGGCGATCACGACGATCGGGTCTTTCCCGCGCACAGCTTCAAGTTCGCAGCAGCCATGCAGCACGCGCACCCCGAAGGCAACCCCATCCTGATCCGCATTGAGACGCGCGCCGGCCATGGACAGGGCAAGCCGACCACCACGCAGATCGACGAGACCGCGGATGTCTATGCATTCATCCTGAACGCTATGCGGGTGGGACCGAAGTAACGGGCGCTCAGCCCGGCCGCGCACCTTGCGAAATCCGCAGCACCATCAAACTTCCGCACACGAAAAGTATCGCGCTGTAGGCAAATGCCGGCGCGGTTCCAAAGTTTGTCCATAACAGACCGAGGATGATGCTCGAGGCGAAGTCGCCGATGCCATTGACGGTGGCGAGCGTCCCGAATGCGACGCCATGCTGCGCCGGGCCTACAAGTTCGGCGCAAAAGGAATCCTCGAGGGTTTCCTCCATCGCCAGATATATGCCGCCAATCGCGAATACTGCCGCGAGCGTCCACGGATTAAGAGGCAGCACAACGACTGCCAGCGCCATCAGTGCACCGAGCATATAGCCTGCGGCGAGCAGGCGTTTTTTGTCGAAGCGGTCGGCTAGAGATCCCGTGATCATTGAGAAACTCGCGTACACCACGTTGTGCAGGACGTACAGCGCGGCTGCAAGGCTCGCCGCCTTCAGCGCGCCGAGCGTGGGAGCGAGCTTCTGCATGGCCAGGAGGATGAGCAGGCTGTGCGCAAAGTCGCCGATGCCGAAAACGAAAACGGCAGCGAGAAACTGGCGGAAGCGGCTCGGCAGGGCCCGCAGACTCGCGCCGAAGCTGATATGCGGCACGGGGGCGCGCGCCTGCTCCTTCACGACGAAGGCCATCGTTGCCGCCGCCAACAGGCCCGGAATGAGGGTCAGCGCGAATAGCAGCGCGTAGCGATGGTTGAGAAGCTGCAGGAGAAAGAAGGCGCTCAGCGGGCCGACGATGGCGCCGAGCGTGTCCATCGTCCTCTCAAGCCCGAACGCCCGGCCATAGGATTCGGCAGTCACGGAACCCGCCAGCAGCGCTTTGCGAACCGGCGTACGCACGCCGCGTCCCAGCCACGCGGTCGCGCGCGCGATGAGTACATGCCAGGGGCTCGATGCCAGGCCGAACGCGGCTGTGCCGAGGGCGGTGACGATGTAGCCGGCGACCGCGATCGGTTTGCGCCGCCTCAGCCGATCGGTGTAGTACCCCGATGCCATCTTGGCGACGCTTGAGAGCCCATCGGAGACGCCTTCGATGAGTCCGAGCCATGCAGCCGCCACTCCCATGGTGGCAAGAAATGTAGGCAGGAGTGTGGTCGCAGTCTCGTGTGACCAATCGCTGAAGAGCGACGTCAGCCCGACGCCGATGACGGTGCGGTTCAGCCAGCGGGGTCGCACGCGAACAGCTTTTGTGGACATGTCCTACAAGCTCTCGTGGCGCAACGGGACAAGCCGCGATACGGGCCATTATGCCCGTCGGTGCGTCGGCGCAGGTGACGCCCGAGGTAGTCCCGAGCGCCGTGTTCGGGCGCCTGCGCGTGCTCGTGCACTCAGCACATGAGGTCCGGTATAGTCATAAATCACGACGGCGCCTACGCCGCTGACTATTACCACTGCTCCAGGAAACATCATGCGTTTTATCATTGGATTAGCCCTATGCTTTTGTGCCATGCAGGCGTCCCAGGCTTTGGCGGACGATCAGACATCATCTGCAGCTCAGCCTGCACCGGCGTCGCCGCCCGCCGCTTCGAGCGCTGCGACACCCGCCAGCAGCTCAACAACCGCGAAGCCGGCTTCCGATGCGAAGCCCGCCGCGAGCTCTACAGGTGCCGCGCCCGACGAGGCGACCGACAAGAGACTGCGCTCACAGGGCTACAAGCCGGAAATGCACAACGGCAACACGGTCTATTGTCGCAAGGAGACCGAGCTCGGCTCGCGCTTCCCATCCAAAGTTTGTGCGACCCCTGAACAGCTGGCGAATGCCAACAAAGATAGTCAGGACGCGTTGGACAAAGTGCAACGACAGGCTCCTACCATCAAATCACAATGAAGTAGCTCGTCCGGCCGGCTCGCCACCGGCACGGACGATGAGCACAGCGCAAGGGCGTGGCGGCGTTTGTAACTCAAGGTTTAACCAACACCGCGCGAGGCTTGAGCGGTCGATCGTTGGTGGAGTTCGCGTGCGCAATATCTGGCGCGCGTGAGCACCGACTCGCCGCAATCCTGCAGGGTGTTCTGTTCAACGTTTCTTGGCCCGTTTTGCGTCGGGGATCCGGTATATTCGCGCCGGAAGCATTCGCCGCGAGGGGGACGAGCATGCGTGCGCTGTGTCACCGCAGTCCGATGATTCTGGCGCTCGTGCTCGCGACGCTCGCCGGCTGCGAGCGCGCCCCCACGCCTCCACCCGTGATTGCTCCTGCTGTCGCGCCGCCCGTGCGCAGCAGCGGCTGGGCGCGGTTTCGCGATGACTTTCTCGAGGCCTACTTCAAGGCCGACCCGGCGATCGCTGTAGCATCCGGCCGCCACGAGTTCGACGGACAGCTGCCCGACTGGAGCCGGGATGCCATTGCGCGCAGGATCCAGACACTGCACGGTGAGCGCGAGCGTGCCATGGCCTTCAAGGATGCGACGCTCAATGATGCGGAGCGCTTCGAGCGCGACAGCGTCGTTGCGCGCATCGATCATAAGCTCTTCTGGATGGAGACGGCCGAGCAGCCGTTCAATAATCCTGCCTATTACATCGACAGCCTCGATCCGGCTGCCTATCTCACTCATGCATACGCACCCCTGGAAACTCGCATGCGCGCCTTCATCAACTACGAGCGCGCGATTGTGACAGCGGCCGGTCAGATCAAGGGCAACTTGCGGGCGCCGCTCGCGCGGCCGCTTCTGGAGCATGGCGTCTCGGCGTTCAAGGGATTCGCGGATTTCTATCACAATAATGTGGCGAGCGCCTTCGCGAGCGTCGCGGATGCAGCGCTGCAGGCGCAGTTCAGGCAAGCCAACGTTGCCGCCGAAGCTGCCATGCGCGATCTGTGCGCGGCGCTCGTCTTGAACCGCAAGAGTGCCAGCGCCGAGTTCGCGCTTGGTGAAGAGAAGTTCACGCGGATGCTTGCCGCGACCGAACGCGTGGCGACGCCTCTCGCGGAGCTTGAGAAGGTGGGCGCCGCTGACCTTGCGCGTAATCTCGCGAGCCTGCGCGTGGCCTGCGCAACGTTCCTGCCGGGGAAATCGCTGCAGGCCTGTGTCGAAAAGGCGGGGCAGCATAAACCCGAAGGCGGTCCTGTGGAGGGCGCGCGCAGGCAGCTTGCGGAACTTAGAGACTTTATCGAGGCGAAGGGATTTGTCTCGATTCCAGGATCCGAGCAGGCCCTGGTCGATGAGGCGCCGCCCTACAATCGGGATAACTTCGCCTACATCAATATTCCGGGCCCCTTCGAGAAGGGAGTGGGCTCGGTGTACTACATCGCGCCGCCGAATCCCGCCTGGCCGCTCAAGATGCAGCACGACTACCTTCCCGGCCGCGCGAGCCTCTTGTTCTCATCCGTGCACGAAGTGTGGCCGGGGCACTTTTTGCAGTTCCTGCATTCGAACCGCTACGGCGCGATGGTCAATCGCGTGTTCGTGGGCTATGCGTTTGCGGAAGGCTGGGCTCACTATGGCGAGGAGCTGATGTGGGATGAGGGCCTCGGCAACGGCGACCCGGAAATACACGTCGGCCAGTTGACGAATGCGCTGCTGCGCAATGTGCGCTTCATGTGCGCCATCGGCATGCATACGCGTGGCATGAAGCTCGCCGAATGCGAGCGGCTGTTTCGCGAGGAGGCGTACGCGGATGCGGGGAATGCCCGGCAGCAGGCCGAGCGCGGCGCTTATGATCCGGCATATCTTTCCTACACGATGGGCAAACTCATGATCCGCAAGCTGCGGGATGACTGGACGGGCACCCGCGGCGGTCGCAGCGCATGGCGTGAATTTCACGACCGGTTCCTTTCCTACGGCGGTCCGCCCATTCCGATGGTGCGCGCGGCCATGCTGGGAAGTGACGCCGGGGCGCTCTTCTAGGTCAGACCGTGTCTCCTGCAAGAATCGCCAGAGGCTTCAAGCGTGTGCTGCAGGCGCTGGGCCCCGGCGTGACGACGGGCGCGGCGGACGATGATCCTTCAGGGGTGGCGACTTACTCGGTCGTCGGGGCCCAGTTCGGCACTTCCTTTCTGTGGTCGGCGTTTGTGACCTGGCCACTCATGGGTTGCGTGCAGATGATGTCGGCGCGCGTCGGCATGGTGACCGGGATGGGGCTTGCCGGAGCCATGCGGGAGAAATTTCCCCGCTGGATCGTGGGCACGATCGCTGTGATCTTGCTGGGCGCCAACACGATCAACATTGCCTCCGATTTGTCGGGGATGGCCTACGCCGCTGAGATGCTGGGAGCGGGACCTTCGCGCCTGTACGTGTGGGTGTTTGGTCTAGGGATCTGTGGCGCAACCGTGTGGCTGCGGTACCACCAGCTGGCAAGTGTCCTCAAATGGCTCGCGGTCGCCTTGTTCGCGTATGTCATTACGGCGTTCCTGGTCCATCCGAATTGGCCCGAAGTGGCGCACGACACGCTTCTGCCCTCCTGGCCCGGCGGCTCGGCCGCCTGGGCGGCGCTCGTGGCCGTTCTTGGGACGACGATCAGCCCGTATCTGTTTTTCTGGCAGGCGGGCCAAGAGGTCGAAGAGGAGAGGGCGAGGGGACGGCGCTTGGTGGTGCATCGGCGCGGCGTCACTTCAAGCGAGATCGTCGACCGCCGCATCGATGTCGGGGTCGGTACGTTCTTCTCCAACCTCGTCATGTTTTTCATCATTCTCACCACCGCGCTGACACTGCACCGCCACGGGATTCTGACGATCAATACGACTCAGGATGCGGCGACGGCGCTGCGGCCGCTGGCGGGCAATTACGCCTATTTCCTGTACACCCTCGGCATCGTCGGCACCGGGCTGCTCGCGATTCCGACGCTGGCGGGTTCTGCGGCCTACGCGTTCGCCGAGACTTTCGACTGGGCCTATGGCTTGGATGAAAGGTTCGAGAATGCGGTGTCGTTTTATTCCATATTCATTCTGGCGACGGTCGTTGGCGCAGCACTCGATTTCTTCAATATCGATCCGATCAAGGCGCTCTTGTGGTCGGCCATCGTCAACGGGGTCCTCGCGCCATTCGTTCTGGTGGCGCTATACCTGGTCGCGAGCGATCCACGCATCATGCACGGACAGGTGAGCTCGGTCGTGACCCGCGTGGTGGTCGCAATTACGACGCTCCTGATGTTCGGGGCGGCCATCGGCATGTTCATTTTCTAGGCAAACGGCGCGGCCGCACTGTCTTCGGCTAAAACGAGGAAAAGGTGCATGCCGTGGGAAACTCCTGTAATCTCGACGCCGGCTCGTGACCTATCCGTTCTGTCAGTCCTTGGCTCGTAGCGCCACCCCGGTGCCTCCTCCCGCCAAAGCCCGCCACTTCGAAAAGCGTCGTCGATCCAGGAGGCAGGGACTTCCTGCCGATGTTCTATTCTGTATTGTGAGAAATCTGCAGTGACCAAACTATTTGTAGGCAATTTGCCCTTCACGGCGACCGAAGAGTCCGTACGTGCGCTTTTCGCGCCCCATGGAACCGTCGAAACGCTCGCCCTCATCAACGATCGCGACACTGGCCGGCCCCGTGGGTTCGGCTTCGTCGAGATGTCCAACGCTGACGCTGCCCGCGCCATGCAGGCGCTCGATGGCAAGGACTTTGAGGGACGTACCCTTAAGGTGAACGAAGCTCAGGCGCGCGAGCGCTCGGGCGGTGGTGGTGGCGGCAACCGCAACAGCGGCGGCCCGCGCCGCTACTGATTCGCGACCCAACGCGTATCACCCCGGCCGGGATTCTCCCGGCCGGGGCTTCTTAGAATTCCCAGCCGCGGTATCCACCGCGGCTTCGTGGCTTATTTCCCCTGCTGGCGCTCCACCGGCGCAGGCCTTGCGGCGTGCGCTGCAGGCTTAGGCGCGGTCGCATTCTCAATGATGACCGGCGCTGCGGCGGGATGAGGCTCGGCTGCGGGCGCTGCCGGCGGCGGCACGGGCACAGCCCTGACGGCGGCCGGCCGATCGACGCGACGGTTCAATTCCTGATCGGCTGCAACGGTGGGTTTGCCAGCCTCCGTACTTGAGCGATTGTCCATGGCCGGCTGGCCGACCGCTGCAGGCGGCCGATCGCTGCGGATGGCGGCCTGTTGCTGCGGCTGCGGTTCTTGCGGTGCTCGCGAACTGCTGCCGCGCATCTGATTCGCGGGGCGGGGCGCCGGGGCAGCGGAGACTGCGGGCGCAGCAGGATTGACCCGTCCTGCGGCGCGGGCCATTCCTGTTCCCGGCTCAGCGCGGGCAGCCGGTGCGGCCATCCTGACATGAGGTGCAGGCGCGAGAATCTGCATGGCTGCGACCTCCGAGCGGGCGAGTGGCCTACCCGCATTGGCGCGGATTGCCTCCTGCTGGAGAGCAAACGGCACCGGCGCAGGTGGCGGCGGCGTCTTGGCGACCACGAGGCGATTCTGCAGCACGGCCGGCGGCCGGCGAATGCCGGGGCCTGAGGCGCCGGCGCCGAGGAGACTCTTTGGCGCCGGGGTGATCGCAGGGGCCGTCGCACTGACGCTTGCGGCTGCGATTTCGTTTGCGCTCAAGTGCACCGCGTTTCTGGCTGCCGACTGCGCCGTCGTGAATGCGCTCTGCGATACCGCGGTGATCGCGCCGGGTGCATTGCGGTTGACGTAGTGAATGTTGGCGACAGTGTGATTGTAGACCTGCGTGACGTACGCGCCGCTCACGGCGGTATTGGAAATATTGATGTTTCTGACGTAAGTCGGGCTTGCCGGATAGGCGGGAACATAGACCTCGCGCGGGCCGAGCGGAAACCAGGCGACGCCACCGCCTGCCGCGAAGCTCGCCGATGCGCCTAACGGGACTCCTCCCACCCAGGCGACGAGCGCCGGTGCATACACGGCGTTGCCACGCCGCGGTCCGGGAACCCAGCACCAGCGGCCTCCGAAGGTTGTCCAGCGGCCATAGTGGAACGGTGCATATCCCCACGGCGCATCATCGACCCAGCTCCAGCCCCACGGCGAGATCCATATCCAGTGGCCGAAGCGATAGGGCGCCCAGCCCACAGCGACCGTGTTCGGCGTCCACACAGAGCCGTCATCCGGCGTCGATTCCCACGTGCCGTTCTGGTCCAAATCCTCGGCACCCACCACATCGGGGGATACATAGCTCCAGGCCTGTGCCTGCTGAGCCTGCCGGTCGCGATCGTAGGCCCAACGGTCGAACGCATCCGGCGCGCCGAGCGAGGCCACATCCTCGGAAACCTCAGCGGTGCCGGTGAAGGTCGCAAGCTGCTGCGGGTGAACGGCAAAATCCTGGCCGCCGCCGGTGACTTCGGCGGTGCCGCCGCTCACCTTGACCACCGTGGTGTCGCCTGCGTCGTTGACCTCGACGCGGTAGTCGCCGGGCCCGAGAAGCGCTACCGCGACATTGGGCGTATCAAGCTCGAGCGTATCGCTCATGCTGCGTACGTGAACGCTCACGGTGCCGGCCGTCACCTGCATCTGCGCGCCGTGCTCATCCAGATTCAAAAAAGAAAATGCTGTGGCGCTTGCCAGACGCACGACCGCGGAGCCGAGACTGAGCTCAGCGCGCGCGTCCGCATCCGCCCAGAGCTTATCGCCGCTCGTCACCGGGCGGTTGCTGTCGGCGGCGGCCCATTCATCAAGGCCGGCCGGTTCGATCGAGACCTGGCCTTGCACAAGACCCAGGCGCGCCACCCGGCCCGCAGGATCGGAGTCATCTGCCCAAGAGACGCCGGTCAATGTCAGCGACAGCATCAGCAATGCCGTTTTGGACATAATATTGGCCGGATATTTCTCTAAGGCACGCATCAGCTTTTCCGCTTTGGACCTTGCTCTGCAGTCTAGGTAGTGGACGCTGAATCGGCAATGAAGGGTGCCGGCAAGCGTGGCGGTGCGCACGCTGGGAGAACGCTGCTAAAAATTTGGGGCTTTTTAGAGCTTCTGCGCCCGGATCGCCGCGGCACCGGCCCGCATGCGCTGACCGGCAACGACGGACGCGACGCATGTATCAGCTCGCGTGCGCGATGCGAAAGCTCAGGTCGCGCTGCGACAGGAGCTTGATGGGCACGCTCGGCGTACGCCAGATCGACTGGGCATACTCGCGGATGGTGCGATCGGAGGAGAAGCTGCCGGAGCGCGCCGTGTTCAAAATAGACATCGCGGTCCAGCCTTGTCCCTCATGGTAGGCGCGACCGACACGCGCCTGGCAGTCGACATAGGATTCGTAGTCGGCGAGCACCATGTACGGGTCCCAATGCAGCAGGCTGTCAATGAGCGGCTTGAAGAGCATGCAATCGCCGCGCGAGAAAAAGCCGTCGCGAATCAGGTCGATCACCGCGCGCAGCTCCGGATTGGCCTCGTAGTAGGCTGCCGGCCGGTAGCCCTGCGCCTGCAATGCGCACACCTGCTGCGCTGACAGCCCGAACATGAAGAAATTCTCGGCGCCGACGGCGTTGCAGATTTCGATGTTGGCACCGTCCGGCGTGCCGATGCTCAAGGCCCCATTCATGCAAAACTTCATGATGCCCGTGCCGGAGGCTTCCTTGCCCGCCATGGAGATGTGCTCCGCAAGATCCGCAGCGGGATAGATCTTCTGACCATTGGTCACGTTGAAGTTGGGCAGGAAGACGACCTTGATGCGATCACGGACCTGCGGATCGCGGTTCACGATGTCGCCGACCGCCGTGACGAGCTTGATGATGAGCTTGGCGAGCGCATAGCCCGGGGCGGCCTTGCCGCTGAAGATGAAGGTTCGCGGCTCGATGTCAAAGTGTGGCTCGGATTTCAAGCGGTGATAGAGCGCGACCACGTGCAGGATGTTCAGGTGCTGGCGTTTGTACTCATGGATGCGCTTGACCTGTACATCGAAGAGCGAGTCCGGATCGATCACGATTGCGGTGCGCGCGCAGGCAAACTGCGCAAGATCGCATTTGTTGGCGCGTCTGATCTGCCGCCAGCGTGCGCGGAACTCGGCGACCTGGGCGAAAGGCTCGAGCTCGGCGAGAAGCGACAAATCCTTGATCCAGCCGTCGCCGATCGCATCGCAGATGAGCGCCGACAGGCGCGCGTTGGCAAGCGCGACCCAGCGCCGCGGCGTCACGCCGTTCGTCTTGTTGCTGAATTTTTCAGGCGCAAACTCGTAGAAATCCCTGAGCACGCCGTTCTTGAGCAGCTGCGAATGCAATTCGGCGACGCCATTGACCGCGTGGCTTGCGATACAAGCGAGATGTGCCATGCGTACGTGCCGTCCGGAGCCTTCATCGATGATCGACATGCGCCGCACGCGATCTTCGTCTGCAAAGAAGCGCAGCCGCACCGCATCCAGAAAGCGCGCGTTGATCTCATAGATGATTTCCAGGTGCCGCGGCAGCACCCGCGCGAGGATCGCGGCCGGCCAGCGCTCGAGCGCTTCGGGCAGGAGCGTATGGTTGGTGTAGGCAAAAGTCTGCTGCGTGATTGACCAGGCGCTCTCCCAGTCCATGGCGTACTCATCGATCAACAGCCGCATGAGCTCCGCCGTGGCGATTGCCGGGTGCGTGTCGTTCAGCTGCACCGCGAATTTTTCGTGGAAGCGTGCGAGCGGAATGTTCTGCACGCGCAGGATGCGCAGCATGTCCTGCAGCGAGCAGCACACGAAGAAGTATTGCTGCTCGAGCCGCAGCTCCTTGCCCTGAATCGCCTCATCGTTCGGGTAGAGGATTTTGCTCAAGTTCTCCGAGACGATTTTTTGGTTGACTGCGCCGTAGTAGTCGCCGCGATTGAATACCGCGAAATCGAAGGACTCGGGCGCCTCGGCGCGCCACAGCCGCAATGTATTGGCGGTGTTCACCCGATAGCCGAGGATCGGCGTGTCGTACGGCACTCCGTTGACGATCTTATGCGGAATCCAGCGTACCCGCGTGCGGCCGTGCTCGTCGGTGTAGCGCTCGGTGTAGCCGCCGAGCTTCACCTCTACTGCCCACTCCGGCCGCACGACCTCCCAGGGATTGCCGAAACGCAGCCACTTGTCGGTCTTTTCGACCTGCCAGCCATCGGTAATCTCCTGTTGGAAGATCCCGAATTCGTAGCGGATCCCGTATCCCAATGAGGGGATCTCGAGCGTCGCCATGGAGTCCAGAAAGCAGGCGGCGAGCCGGCCGAGGCCGCCGCTGCCCAGGCCCGGCTCCTCTTCGAGCGCAAGGAGTTCATCAAAGTCGAGTCCCAGCTCACCGACGACCTGGCGCACCTCGTTGTATATCCCGAGATTGACGAGATTGTTGCCCAGGTGCGGGCCCATCAAAAATTCAGCGGACAAATAGGCCACGGTACGCGACCCCTCCCGCGTGTAGAGGCTGGTCGTGCTGATCCAGCGGTGCAGCATGCGGTCGCGTACCGTGTAGGCGAGTGCCATGTAATAGTCGTTTTTCGTCGCCAGCGCCGCCGTCTTGCCCTGCACGTACAGCAGATTGTCGAGCAGGGCGTGCTTGAAGGCTTGCTTGCCGAGCGCGATGCGCTCATCGCCGGCGCGCTCGGCATCCACACGCGGGGCGTTCTGTGTATCGAGGGCGCGTGCGCTCATGCAGTGATCCCGGCTTGCGCGATGGAACCCATCCCTTGTGCAAGTTCCGTGCGTGCTATCGCCCGGGCCATGACGGAGGCGTCCGGGCGGAATCGGCAGTGCTGCATCAAGCGCTTACGAAGCTGCCGGGAAGCTGCGGATGCATGAGGCGGAGGCCGGTTGCACCAACGAGGGGCGCGCCGCAACTTGGCAATGCACGCTTATGATGCAAGGCCCCTATTCCTGGGCGCCGACGGCGACCCAGGCAAGGTCCGAGCCCGATACCGATTCGAGGTTGAATTTCTTCGCCGCCGCGGCCATGCGCGTAAGAGCCTGTGCGATGGGCATGACCGCCTTGGTGTCGCCCTTTTTCGCTTTGTGAAAGCGCACGGGATTGATGCGAGCGACCACGTAGTTACGCAGATAAGGAGACTTGAAACCGCGAGTCTGCAGCGCGGCGATGATGCGTTTCACCTGCGTATCGATCTCCTGCAGCCGCGCCGCGAAACCCGCGCGCTCGCGCAGGCTCGTGGTCAGTGGACGGGCGATGAAGCGGTCGACCTTTTTCAGGAATGAGCTATAGGCACCGCCCGCAAAACGCGGATTCTTCTCATAGGCGAGGCCCAGCGTGAGGAGCTCGGCCGCTTCGAACTGCGCGCCGAACTCGGTTTCATGCTGGCGCCCGTCCCGTTTGGCGAGGTTACGCGCCATGCGCACAACTTCAAGGCTCTTGTCCTTGAGGTTATGCGCCTTCTCGGTATTGAGCGCGAGAATGCGATAGGCCAAGGATTCGTCTGGGCTCACAAGAGCAGTGATCTGCCGCAACCCCAGCATTTTGGCCGCCGCCAGCCGGTGGCGACCGTTCGGTGTCCATAGTCGCCCGTCCTCGCCGCGCACGACGATCAGAGGATCAAGGAACGAGCCCGTCTCATCGATCTTCTCGGCGAGCCGCTTGGCATGCGTGGGTGAGAGGTCGCGCTGAAAGGGTGTCGGTTGTACCGCAGCCAGGGGCAGCGAGGCGAGCAGGACGGGGCGAGCGCCGAGCGGCTCAAGATATCCCCCCAGCGGCGCTCCGCCCAATTCACGAATGAGGGCCGCGAGTGCGGCGAGTGGTGCTGCGTCGACGCCGCAGGCAATCTCGCCGGCAGTGGGCCCGCGCAGGTTGCGGCTTGGCGCAAGCTTGCCCGCCTTCTTGCGCGCTCCCCGTGCCGGTTTTTCCCGCGGCGCTGATTTTCGTTTGGCCATGAGTCCTAACTTGCCCCGCTTGCGCTCTGTCGTAAAGCCCGGTGTGCGAAAATGCGTCTTCCCACCGCCGACCTTTTGTTCGAGCTTCGCTGATGAAGACCGCTCTTGATTTACGCGTCGCGCCCGCGCGGGGCCTGCCCGCGCAGCGCATCGACGCTGCGGGTGTCGCGCACGTCGACCTGCCCGCGGTGCTGGCGCTCGCTCTGCCGCTGATCGCCAACAGTGCCGTCCAGGTGGTTCTGAATCTGACGGATGTCTGGTTCATCGGGCATATCTCCATGCAGGCGCTTGCCGCAGTGGGCGCGGTGCAATGGCTGCTACTCGTCTTCGTGATGTTGTTGGGCGGAATTGCGATGGCCGTGCAGCCCCGAGTTGCGCAGGCCTATGGTGGGCGGCGTTACCGCCGCGCTTCGCAGGCGACGTGGACCGCTTTGTGGGGCATCCTGTGCGCGGTGCCGCTGTTCCTGGCGGTGGCCGCGGCGAGCCGATGGCTGCTCGCGCCCTTCGGCTTTAATGCGCAGATTGTCGACCTCGCGAGCAGTTTCTGGCTGCCGCGCCTGGGCGGCGCGCCCTGTGGCATGGCGCTGTGGGCGGTCTTGAGCTTCTTCAATGGCATCGGCCGCTCGCGCCTGACGGCGCTGATCTCCGCCATCACGGCGCTTGCCAATGTACCGCTGAATGCCATCTTCATATTCACTCTGGGCTGGGGCATTGCCGGATCGGGAGTGGCGACGACTGTTGCGCAGGCCATCGGACTTGCCGTGGCGCTCTTCATGTTCCTGCGCCCCGAATTCAAGCAGCGCTACGGCACGCACCTCACCTGGCGTCCGCACGCGCAGCGCATCTGGGGACAGCTCAAGCTCGGATTTCCGACGGGACTCTTGCCGGCGGCCGATCTCATAGGCGCCGCGATATTTCAGATGATGATGGTGCGTCTGAGCACCATCGACGGTGCGACGACGCAAATCGTCATGATGCTGACGTCGATCGCCTACATGCCCGGGTTTGGTATCGCACTCGCCGGCACGACTCTCGTGGGCCAGTCGATCGGCGCCGGCGATCGGCGCTGGGCGCGACGCATCGGCACATACGTCATCATGCTGGCGGCGTTTTATATGGGCGGCGCCGGCGTGCTCATCGCGCTGGGCGGGCCATGGCTTGTGCCCGTGTTCATCAGCACCCAGGATGTGCAGGCAGTGCCGATCATTGCGCTCGGCACGCGGATTTTATGGCTCGCGGCGGCCTACCAGTTCTTTGACGGCCTGAATTTCGGATCGGCGCTGTGCCTGCGCGGCGCGGGCGACGTGGCCGTGCCGGCGGCGATCGTACTCGGGGTGTGCTGGTTCGTGTTTCTGCCCGTGGCTCATGCGCTCACGTTCGCGCCGGGGCAGGGCTGGTTCGGATTTCTGCCGCAGGAGGGCTGGGGGGCGGTGGGAGGCTGGAGCGCCATGGTTTTGTATGTGCTCCTCCTGGGGTGCACCCTGTTCGTGCGCTGGCGTTCAGGGGCTTGGCAGTCTATTCGTATCCAATAAAAGCGCGCCGGTCTCAATCATTGGTGGGAGCGACGTTGGGCGAGGTCTTCACTCGAGTGTACACACGCTTCATTTTGATGCTCGGCATGTTGCCGCCATGCGAATCAATTTCCGCGAGCAGATGCTGGCCATCATCAGAGAGCGAGTAGCGCTCGATGGTTTCAGGACCCGCCTGAGCGCGCACGTCGATGACGTAGGCGCGTGACTTCCATCCGGAGTGTTGATCGGCGACCCCTTCGGGAACCGAGACGACGCTTTTCTCACCGGGCGTGAAGCTTCGGTCCGTCGTGCCGTCGAAGATATACATCTCATCCGGCTGCTGCCTGATCGTGACTACATCGCCGCGGGGAATGGTGCCAAAGACTCCCATGTCAAACGGGTCGAGATGGCTCGAGCCGATCACGGCAGCCGTCTGCGCCTCGACCGATAAGGGATTGTTCGGATCGGCGAGCGTTCCTTCCGGGTTTGCGCCGCCGGAGCCAGCGCCCTGGCCGCCGCGCGCAGGTGGCGGGGGGGCTTGCTCGCCGTAACGCGCCGCTCTTTGGCGGCGGATCTTTTCGTAGATCTTCTCAGGATCGTCGCTTACCGCACGGTCCAGCCGCCAAGTGCCGGCGAGATTCACGCCTGCTGGCGCATCCGGGGCGAGGCTGCCTGCTCCCCCACAGGCGCTCAAGCCGGCGCACACGAGCGCCCACGCAAGGAGCATTTGACTCTGGCGAGCGGAATTCACAGGAGTACCTCGGTGTTGGGTCCGTCCCGGCGCTGGACTCGCCAGCAGTATAAAATGACTGGCCATGGCCCGTCGCAAGAATCCTGAGCTCGAACTCCTGACACGCCGGCTCGCAAGCCCGGATGAGCGCGAGATCGACCAGCTGTATGGATTGGAACCCGTCTACGATCCTGCAGCGCAGCGCGCGGGTATCGCAGCTGAGCAGTTCGTCGCTGCCTGCTGCCCGTACTGCGGCGAGCGCTTCGAGGCGCGCATCGAGGTGAGCGCCGGCGCGCAGGAGTACATCGAGGACTGCCAGGTATGCTGCCGGCCGATGGCGCTCAGCATTGAAGTCGAAGACAGCGGCGCGCTGCGTGCGCTGCGCGTGCAGCGCATGGATTAGGCAGCTGCGCGAGCGCGCTGCCGGCGGTAGCTTTGCCGCGCCTTGTGCCTGCCGTTCAGTTGACTTTGCGCGCCTGGGTTGCCGCAAACACCCGCGGGCGGGCGAGCCTTTCGCGCTGCGTCTATTTGAGGGCAACGACGAGCTTTGCCGAATGGCTGCGCCAGTTGATGGGGATGACGACTGAACGCCTGCCGGGAATGACGCGCAGGTCGGCGCGCTCGCCGTGGACCACATTCGGCGCCGAGAGCACGAAGTCGCGCCCAAAACGGCGCCGCGCGCTGCCGCAGATGGTCTTGGCCACCTCGCTGACGAGATCACACATGTTCTCGTGGCTGAAATCGTTTTTCTGCATCTTCATGAGCAGCACGGTGAGCATGGCGCGCGGGGCGGTGAAGTAGACGACGCCGTCGCGCTTGCCCGAGATATTGATGACACCGGTGTAGTCGTAGGTCGCCGGGACGCCGCTCATCAGATACGGAGATCCCAGCGACGCGGGCTGTTGCACGGCGACTTCAAAGTAGTGGGTCGTCCCGTCGACGAAGGTCTTCAGCTCCTGCTCATGCAGCATCCACGGGCCCTCTCATGAATATTCGCGCACGGCGCATGTATTTGAGCTCGCCTGGCTATCTAGGCCACCGCGCTCTTCACCGCCTGCGGCGACGGCAGCGCAATTTTGACGCGCGTGAACTTGCCCGGATCCGTGCTCAGGACAATCTTGCCACCGAGCGCGGCAATCCTGCGCGCCACCAACTCCATCCCGACGCCACGGCCTGCATCCATCGTCACCCGGTCGCAGGTGGATACGCCGCCTCGAAAGATCAGACCCATGGCCGCGCGTGTATCCATGCGTGCAGCTTCAGCGGCGGTCGTCAGGTGTTTCCTGATCGCGGCGGTCTTGAGCTTCTCGAGCGCGAGACCCCCTCCGTCGTCTTCAAAAACGAGCTCATAACCTTCGTCAGTCACCCGGAATTCGGCGTGCACGAGGCCTTCTTCCGCCTTGGTACGCTGGCGCCGCAGCTCCGGGCTCTCGATGCCGTGCACGGCGGAATTGCGCAGCAGCTGGATCAACAGATCGCGCACCGTCGTACGATAGTTGGCCGGGATCTGCGCCAGGCCATTAAGCGAGAGTCGGAATTTCTTCTCCTGGTCGCGACCCAGGCGTGCGGCAAGGCCCTGCAGCGTCTGTGCGATATCATCGGCCGGGAATCCGGCGCGCTCGGGAGCGTGCAGCGCATGCGTTCCCGGTGCGGCGGATAAGGCGCCATCACGCAGCGCCGAGACGCGCACGGCCAACTCGCGGATGCTGCGCAGATGCGCGAGCAGCTCATCGAGCTTCAGAACGAGCGGCAGAAAGTTGATGCCCGAGAGTTCCGAGCGCTCCTTGAGATCGCTGAGCAGGTCCTCGAATCGATGCGTGCGCTGTGCGACGCCGGAAATACCGAGCGCGGATGCGTCGCCTTTGATCGCGTGCAGCTCGCACGCGAGCCTATCAAGCTTCATGCGGAATTCGCCGTCCGTGCGCGCGGGCTCCTTCAGGACGGCGTTGACGAGCTGCAGTCCCGCCTCAGTCGCGTCGATGAAGACGGCGAGCTGCATCGGGTCGACTTGCATCACGCCGAGCAGCATGACCACCTGCGAATCGGCGCTGTTCTGCGCTTCGCGAAGCTCGCGCGCCAGCAGCACTTGCGAGGTCACGTCGCCCACCCTGACGAGTACTTGCCGCGCACCGTTCTCATCCGCAAATCGATGGAAATTGAACTGTAGATGGCGCGTGTCGCGACCCCCGTGCCCATCATCGACCTGGACCTCCAGATCGCCGAGCGGATCGAGGCTTTGTGGCGGATCTTCCTGCGCCGGAGCGTTCCACAGGAGTTTGATGTCCTTGATGGCTGTTGCCAGGGCCGCGGGCGGCAGCAGTTCCTGCAGGAGCTCCTCCAAGGCAACTCCCGCGAAGTCCTGGCGATTGAACATGCGCGTCAAGGCGGCGGACCACGGTGCACCGATGCGCAAGCTGGCATCGAGCACAAAGAAGCCTTCCTGTACGGTCTGCAGAAGCCTGCGCGTCTGCTCGCGCGCTTCGCGGGCGGCACGTTCGTGGCGTGCACGCGCGAACTGCGCATAAGCGGCGAGCGCCGCAAGCGCGATTGTTGCAAGCACAGCGCAGAGCACGAGCAGGCGCATCGCGTTCGAGGCCGTTTCACTCTGTGCGGCTGCGGTGCTTTCGTACGAAGGTCTTCGCTGCGGCGGCGCATTTGCGTGCGCGGCGAGTGCACTTGCGTCTTGCGGCGCGGTAACGCGCGCCGTCTGCTCGCTCGCAGCACGCAGGCCGATGAGCAGGGCGACGCAGATGAGCGCCGCAAGCGCGAGGCCAAGAACGCCCGTGAAGAGTTGCTGAGTGGGCCATCGACCGTGTGATTTCATATGTCTCGGCTTACGATCATTGCGGCGCAAAGCGGATCGTTGCGCGCGTCGGTACGGCGACGGCCGCGTCGGCAACGATGACCGGTGCATAGCGCCAGAGTTTCACGGCCTCGACGGCGCTGCGATTGAATATTCTCGAAGGTTCGGCGGACACGACGCGCACGCGACTCGTCGCGCCCTGCGTATCGACGGTGTACGCAACGGTGACACTGCCTGCCACGCTGCGCGCGCGGGCTGCCGCAGGATAGTCGGGTACGACGTAATGAATGAGCCTGAGGTCTGCTTGCGGCGCCGAGAAATCATCGCGGTTGTTTGGCGTTTGGCTTGTAACCTGCACAGTGGCCCCGGCCGCAAGCGGCGCACTCGGGACCGCGGTGCTCTGCGGTTGCGCTTTGGCGGGCGCGGCCTCAACGCCGCGGGCGCGCTCTTGCGCGGGTACGGTCGGAGCGCTGAGCTCTGTGTGGGTCGCGCTCGGGACTGCGGCCTCCTTGTGCTGCGCAATGAACCAGGCGCACGAGAGGACCAGCACGGCAACCGCGGCGCCAGCCCCCCACCGATCAGGGCTCGGCGTGCCGGAGGTTGTCGCAATGCTGGGTGCTGGCGCTGGCGCCGGCGCGGTACGTACCGGCGGGACGGGAGTTATGCCGCGGGAGTCCGTCAGGGCGTTGGCGATAGCGAGTGCAGTTCTCGCTGAATCCATGGGAATCGGCAGGACCGCAGACACCTTTGAGCCCTTGAACGTGCGGCGCAGGCCCTCTTCATCCGCCGCGTTCGCAAAGAGAAGCACGGCGGCAGCCGGGGCACGCGCAAACGCCCGGCCGACGCTATTGCGCAGATCAGCCATGCCGCGTGTGTCGAGTACGAGAACGCTGGCGTATCGCAGGGCGCTGATCCGCTCGAGCGCCGTATCGAACGACTCCGCGGGATATACCGAAGCGTCGTTTGCGAAAACCGCGCCCAATTCAAGGAGGAAGTCATCCCGGGTCGTGACGACCACAACTTCGGCAGAAGCACGCATTGCGCCCGGCGCAGCGGGGCTCGATTCTGCTGCCCCCGGGACAGCGCTCGTCGGGCGAATGGCTTTCAATGCGGAACTGGCCAATGCACATCTCCGAAGGGTTTGGATCCGTGGCCTGCCGAGGTGCCCGCGGTCGCGGCATGGAGCGCCTCATGCCGTCGGAAAACAGGCACGAATCAGGATAGATAGCCGCCTTTCCGCCGCGTTGCGGCAGTTCACATTAATCGGCCCGGAAGTGGCAGTTCCCACCATTTTCCAGGGGTTATTAGCGGCATTGCGCCCTCAGGCTGCAGGCGGGTGTAAGATCAGGGCGGTACCAAGCTATGTACGAGCCTCGATCATCGATCGGATACGGGCCCACTTCGCGCCGGCCGCCCCTTGCCGCCGCCTTGATGCTCGTCCTAACGGCATTGGCTTCGGCGGCCCCTGTCCCCGGTGGCGGTGGACATCCCACGACTGCTCCGTTTCCGGGCGCGCCGCCACCGCCACCAGTTATGGTCCCGACGCAGCCCGACACATTGCAGCCACGCGACACGCCCAACAAGGCGGACTACGAGGCCGGCACCAAACCCGATCTGATCGGCCGGATCGTCGTCGATGTCACCGTGAATCGGCAGGGGCCATTTCACTTTGCATTGGATACCGGCGCCAACCGCACCGTACTCACGCCAAGCCTCGTCGCGATTCTCGGCCTCGCTACCAACGATGGTGATGGCGTGCAGATGAACGGCGTCACCGGATCCGCCGCAGTGCCGACAGCGCTCGTCGACAGGCTTGCGGCAGGCGACCTTTCGCTCGAACGCCAGCGGCTTCCCGTCGCCGATTCCCTGACGACCGGGATCGACGGCATCCTCGGCGTCGATGGCTTGTATGCCAAACGTGTCATGGTCGACTTCGCGAAGAATCGGATCGAAATCCGCAATTCCCGCTACGAGCGCCCTCTTGCGGGCGTCACGCGCATCCCTGCACAGGTGCGCTTCGGGCGCCTGATGGTCATCCCTGCGTACGTGAACGGCGTGCGTGTGAAAGCCGTGATCGATACCGGAAGCGAACACACTCTCGGCAATGATGCGCTGCGCGCCGCGCTGTCCGCGCCCTCGCAGGCGCCGCTGCAGGACCGCAAGATTGAGGTCGTTGGCGAGACTCTGGCAAAACAGGAAGGCCAGCGGCGGCGCGTGCAGCTCATCAAAGTTGGCGACGTCATCGCCACTCACTTCGATGTCGTGTTCGGGGAGTTCTACGTCTTCAAGCTTTGGGATCTGGATAAACAACCTGCGCTGGTCGTGGGTATGGATATCATCGGCAACCTCAGTTCCATGGTGATTGACTACGAGCGCTCTGAGATTCAATTGGTTGCACGGGATCAGCCGGCCACCGCGATGCATCACTGGGGAGACCGCAACGATTGGAGAAATCTATGAGGCTTGCTGCATCGCTGGGATTGCCGGTAGCGCTCCTTGTTTGCAGTTACGCCTTTGCCGAGGTGCGGCCGACGGTGATCGAACTGTATACGGCCGAGGGCTGCAGCTCCTGCCCGCCGGCAGAGGCGCTGCTTGGAACCATTTCGGAGCGATCGAATGTGATCGCACTCGCCTTGCACGTCGACTATTGGGACGGCGGCGGCTGGGTCGACAGGTACGCCTTGCGCGCTGCCACGCAGAGGCAGAATCAATATGCTCGCACGCTCGGGCGCTCGAGTGTAGTGACTCCGGAGTTCGTGATTGACGGCGCGCGTGACGTTGAAGGCACGAAGCAGTCCGCAATAGTGGACGCCGCCAAAGAGACTCCGGACGGCATACCGATCGCCCTGTCGATCGCAGATGCGCGGCTGCGTATCGCGCTCGGGGCGGCCGCTGCGGACGGTCCCTGCGAGGTGACTTTATTTGCATACCTGCCGCACACCGTCGAGGCCATCAAAAAGGGCGAGAACGCGGGACGCAAACTCGACGAATTTAATATCGTGCGTGCCGTCGTCAGGCTGGATGATTGGGACGGACAGGCGAAGAACCTGGACGTGCCGCTTGCGAAGTTGCCTCCCGATGCGACGCACATGGCAGTGATCGTGCAGCGCAAAGGTCCCGGCCACGTCGTGGGTGCTGCGCAGATCGCGCTGCGCTGATTCGTATCCGCAACTCTCCAAGCGGTTAACGGCCGCTCGATGCGCCCGTTGCCTGCCGCGCGGCGAGCGGGATTTTCTTAAGATCCGATCCGCGCCTCGTCTCCGTCGTAGCCGCCGAGAGACTATACTTAGCGCCCGACCGAGCAAGTCCGTAACAGGATGGGCGATGTTCCTTCAGATTGAGGACCTTCTCAGCGCCGCCGAGGTGCGCGCCGTCACGGAGATTGCGCGTCAGGCCAAATTCGTTGACGGCAGACGCAGCAATCCGCACAACACCACCAAGGTCAATGTGGTTGGAGATCCAAGCGACGCTGTGGCCGGGAAAGCGTCGCAGATTGCACTCGCTGCCCTGCAGCGCAGCGAGCAGGTACGAAACTTCGTGTTTCCACAGGCGATGGCGCTGCCGTCCCTATGCCGCTACGACGTAGGCATGAAATACGGTGCGCACACCGATGCCGCCTTTCTGCCAACAGGGGCGCAGCCGCTGCGCTCGGATGTGTCCTGCACCATCTTCATCAACGATCCTGCGGAGTACCAAGGCGGCGAACTGCTTATTTATCTCGGCTCTGAGGAGCTGCGCATCAAGGGCAAGGCGGGCTCCGCGGTGTTCTACGCGTCCACGACGGTCCATCAGGTTGTGCCGGTCACTCAAGGCGCGCGCCTCGTCATGATTACGTTCATCCAGAGCCAGATCCCGGACCAGCTGCAGCGCGACCTCTTGTATACGCTCGGTGAGGTGCGTGCGCTCGAAGGCCTGAAAATGGAATGGTCGCGCCGCATTCAGCTTGAATATGTGATCGCTAATCTGCACCGCATGTGGTCGCGATAATTGCCGAGCGCGTAGTTGAGCCTGCTGCAGTGAAAGCGGCCTCGGTTTACGGCAGCCATTCGACCGCCGCCGAATAATGTAGGGGCCTTGCAACAGCGCCCGCAGCGCTTCACTGCCGTGCCGAGCTTCAAAGTTTAGGCGAGGCGATCTGCGGATACGATAGTCAGAGAGACCGATGCTCTATTCGCCAGAAATCTCGACGCGCCTGCAGCGAATCGCTGCTCTGCTGAATGAGCGCAAATTGCCACAGGCTGAAGCTGCGTGCGTGGCGCTCCTCGAAGAGTCGCGCTCTGACCCGGCGGCGAATCATCTTCTGGGCCTCATCCGCGCGGAGGGCGGCGACGCTGCGGAAGGCGAACGGCTGATCCGGCACAGCATCGAGTTGGACCCTGCGAATTCGGGATTTCACCTGAACTTCGCAAACTTTCTGCGGCGCAGCGGCCGCCTGGCCGAAGCCGAGTCGAATTACCGGCGCGCGCTGATACTGAATCCGACAGAGGACTCCGCGCGCCACAGTCTCGCGCTGACACTGGACAATCTAGGTCGGCGTGCCGAAGCCGAGACAGAGGCGCGTGCACTCGTGCGCGCGCGGGAGAACGATCCGCAAGCCTGGGCCGCGCTCGGGTTCATTCTCACCAATCAAAATAGACTGTTCGAAGCCGAAGCCGCCTACGGCCGCGCGCTGTCGCTTGATCCGAGCTCACGAATTGCGCATCAGAATCTCGGCTCGCTGCTCGCCCGCATGGACCGTGCCGAGGAGTCCCTGGCGGCGCTCGCGCGCGCGGAGGCTTTGGGCGCAGGCGGATTCGAGCTCTCGTTCAGTCGCGGCATGACGCTGACTCTCCTCTACCGCCTGCCCGAAGCCGAGCAGGCATTCGCGCACGCGGTTGCGCTCAGACCCCGACACGTGGATGCGCAATTGAACCTTGCGCGCCTGCGCTACATGCGCGGAGATCCGGAATTCGTTCGGGACGTGCTGGCGGCAATCAATACATATCCGGCCGATTTGGCGCTGCAATCCCTGCTGGCAAGTGTTCTGTTACGCGCGGGCAAGCTGCAGGATGCCGAAACTCATCTGCGCGGAGCGCTGCAAAAGCACGGTCCGTTGCCGCAGCTGCGTCACCTGCTCTCTCAGGTTTTGCGCGAGATGAACCGCCTGCAGGAGGCTGAGACGGAGGCGCTCGAGGCAGCGATTGCCATGCCCGACGACTCCACCGGCATCGAGAATCTGGTATCGATTCTGCTCTCGCGCGGCAGGCCCGAGGATGCCTTGCCGTTCATTCAAAGGCAGCGCGCGCGCGAGCCGCTGGGACAGAGCTGGATCGCCTACGAAGCGACGACGTCACGGCTTCTCGGCACGGCGCTGTATCGCGAGCTCTTTGACTACCAGCAGTTCGTGCGCCAGTACCAAATTGAGGCGCCGCCCGGCTGGTCTTCAATGGCCGAGCTCAACGCCGCCCTTGGCGCGGCGCTGTACGCGCGCCATCGATTCAACTCGCATCCGCTCGATCAAAGTCTGCGACATGGCAGCCAGACCACGCGCAACCTCATCGCCGATCCTGATCCGGCCATCCGCGGAATACTAGCCGCGTTTGCAGAGCCGCTGAGAATGTATCTGCAGGAGCTGCGTCAAGATACGCTGCATCCGCTCATGGCGCGCAATAGCGGCTCTGCAGTCATCACCGGGGCCTGGTCGGTGCAGCTCTATCGGGGCGGCTTCCACGTCAATCATTTTCACCATCAAGGCTGGATCAGCTCCGCGTACTACGTGTCCGTGCCGGATGAGGTCAAAGACGACGCCTTCAAATCCGGCTGGCTCAAGTTCGGTGAGCCGCGCTTTGCGACGCCCGGAGCCGCGCCGGAGCGCTACGTGCAGCCGAAGGCGGGATTATTGGTGCTGTTTCCGTCCTATCTGTGGCACGGCACCAATGCCATTCAAGGCTCACAGGTGCGTACCACGATTGCCTTCGACGCTGTCCCCAATCAGGTGGCGTAGCCCCAGCGCTCGATATAGGGCAGCACAGTCGGCAGTACTTCGGTGAAGCGCTGCTCATAGGCCTTCCAGTGGCCGACCGAGCGACTGTTGATCGGTTCGATGACCTGCGAGTAGCTGGGCGTGCTGATGAAACCCTTGGCGCGCGCGTGCTCGCCCGGGGCAAGCATGGCGTCATCCCAGGGCAGACGCAGAAAATCGCTCAGGCCGCGGACCTGGGCGTCGAAATCAGCGACGAACGTTTCGTACTGGATCTCGCGGCTAAAAGGCCGCAGCAATGGCCACTGCGCGTACCAGAAGTCGAAGGCGCGTTTGTAATTGCCCGCAAGGGTCGGCAGGTCGCGGCACATGAGAGCAAGATCCGGCGCCCGGAAGTACTGCATGAAGCAGCTCAGCACCGTGTCGCAGGGATGGCGGATGGCGAGGATGATGCGCGCGTCCGGGAAGAGTCTGCGTATGAGAGGCAGTCGCAACAGGTTGAGCGGGTTCTTGTCCACGAGCCTCTGCTCGGGGCGCAGATCGATCTTCTTGCGCACGCGTTCCCAGTAGCCGGCGCGGATGCTGTGCAGCTGTTCGGCGCTCAGTTTTCCAAGCTCAGCGGGGTAGCGAATGCCGCATTCATTGACGGCATCGTGCGCCTTCTTCAGAAACGGCTGCTCGTCCATCGACTTCAGGAGCGGATGCGCATCGAGCGTCTGTTCAAGGAGTGTCGTCCCGGAGCGTGGAAAGCCGACGATAAATATGGGATCGCCTTCCGGCGTCGGCGTGCCCGTCGCTTGCCAAGTGGCAACATCTGCGGGGTCGCAGCCGTTGTCGACCAGCGCCATCGTGGGCGACTCATCGGCAGGAGATTTTCCGGTGATGGCCTTGAGGTACGCAACCTGCGACTGATGTGCCTCCTCGAGCGCGGCATACGCCGCGTCGCAGCGCCCCAGCGTATCGAGCGCTTTGGCAAGCGGGAACAAAAGATGATGCCGCCGCAGGGCATCGTTTTGGTCGCGCAGCGCCAGCGACAGAAAATTGCTGGCTGCCTCGTGATCGCCCGCGCGTTGTGCCAGCACCGCCTCCGCCAACAGAAGGTCAGGATCGGAAGTGGTGTTTCCGGCCGCTATTTTGATGCTCTCCAGAGCCGCGCGCGCCTCGGGCAGACGGTTGAGGCGCTCGAGCACGCGCACGGCAGTGAGCGAATTGCGGCCGCCGTCGCGTGGAGTGGCGGATAGCTGCTGCAGCGCCGGCTCAACCCGCCGTGATTCGCCCATGGACACCAGCAGATAGGCTATTTGAGCCGTGACTTCGGGGGTCAGGCCCTGGAATTTCTGCCAGTCTTGCAAGGTTGCAAGTGCTTCCTCATACATCCCCACGTCGTAGCAACTCTGCGCGAGGAGACAGCGGACGGCAGCTGCGGTAGGTGCCAAGGCGAGCGCCTGCCTTAGAATGGCGTGCGCTGCTTCGTAGTCGTAGCGGTCCGTGTGCAGCAGAGCGATGTTGTAGAGCAGGCCCGCCGATACTCCGCTGAGTGCCATCGCGCGGTTATGCGCCGCGAGTGCCTGATCGTACCGCCGGGTCGGGCGCAGGGCACTGCCCAGGTTGACCCAATGATCGGGCTTGTCAGGCTCCAGGAGCGTCAGGGCATTGAATACCCGGACCGCATCTTCGTGGCGCGCACGGGAATGCAAGATCAATCCCAGCACCGTCAATGCAACCGGGTGTCGCCGATCCACATTCAGAGCCTGCAAACACTTGGATTCGGCCGCATCAACCTGATTGTTCTGCATGTCCTGCAGGGCAAGCTGCGCCAACGTGTCGGGATCGGGAGGGGTGCTCACGCGCGCAAGCCTAGCAGCGAACCTGATGAGCGGCCACGCAGCGGCACCTGGGCCGCTAGCGCACGCGAGTCACTTTGGTCGTGCGTTTGGCGGGTGTCGCGAGCGTGTAGGAGCCGAGCGCCCCGGTGTGTATTTTCACGGTGTCCCCGACGTTAAGCGGAAAATACGCGACCGCTTCGTTTTGAGCCCAGACCTGGCCGTTATCGAGCGTCACCACGAGTTCACCGCGCCCGCGGAACGAAATTGCAGTCACGACTGCAGCGATCTCCTTGACGCCCGTCGCCTGTCTTTTTGCAGCGAGCGGCCCCTCGCTGACGCCAAACTCGGCGGTGCCTGAGCTTGCGGGCGCGCTTGCGACCGGTTTGACCGCAGCAGGTGTGGCTTGAGTCACAGAAGAGGGCGCAGGCGCGGCGGGAGCAGAAGACGCTGCGGCAGGGGTGGCGGGAGTCGCAGTTTGATCCAGCGCCGTCGCGGCGCGGTCATAACAGCGCAGGCGCCGCGAGTCGTCGCTTTCGGCCCGGCAGGCGCGCATTTGCTCCGACAAGGACTGCGCGTGGGCCAAGGGCGCGAAGCCCACGGCAATTCCGATCGACGCAAAAACAAAACTCAGTCGATTTGACTTCAAGACACAGGGCTCCTGCCGTAGTACTCGACCACGGCCTGGGTCGCGGTGCTCACGAGCTCACGCTCGAGGGCGCTAAGGAATGGATTCCAAATGTCGATGATGAGGATGGCGCGCGGCTCGTCACTGTCATTCCAGGCCTCATGCTCAATGGTGTCATCAAAAACCCACGCCTGTCCTGCCTTCCATTCGCGTGTCTCCGAACCCACTCGAAAGCGGCAGCCCGGCGGCACGACGAGCGGGACATGCACCACGAGCCGTGTGTTGGTGACGCCCGTGTGCGCAGGAATCTGCGTATGCGGCTCCAAGATGGAAAAAAATGCGGTGGGCGCTTGCCCGGGCACGTCGGCGAGCGGGGCTTGGGCGAGGAGAGCTGCAGTTTTCGGGCAGCGGGCGAGATGATCCTCGAAGCGCTCGCCGCCCTTCAGCAGATAGTAGGCGCCCCAGCGCCGCGAGTGATTGAGCTCCTTCCATTGATTCAATGGCACACCGTCCGGATACTCAACGTAAGGCACGACGCCGCCTGCGTCGGACGTCAAAATCTGCACAAGTTCGCCGCGCATGTCCTCGGTCGCCGCTTCAAATGTATCGAGCCAGGCAAAGGCGCTGCGCTCGTAGAATTCGAGTGCCGGTAATCGAGGAAAGTTCATGAACGTGGGCTCCGGCGTGTAGACCCGAGTCTTGCCGAGCAGCACCCGAAGACAGTGCTGGAAGCGCTCGAGGGACGCCGGCTCATGCTGGCCCATGGTCGCGGCAAGCCGGGCGTTAAGATGTCCCTCGAGCGCCGCGGTATTAGCAGCGACGGCGTCGCGCGCATGCTGCATGGCCTTCTGCACGGCGGGCGCCTGCTGCGCGGCTTGGGGGACGCATTTCAGAAACGCGGCGAAGATCTGCGCCGCCTCGCGCGGCTTCGATTGCCGCTCGAGGAGCGTCGCCTTTTGCAGCAGCGCCAGGTAAAAGTAGGCATCCAGTGCCAGTGCCTTGTCGAGCGCCATGAGTTCGGCGGCGCTATCCGTCTGCGCGCGGCACACGAGCGCAAGATGGAACCAGGCAAGCGGAGCGCGCGGATCGAGCGTCACCGCCTCTTCCAGATAGCGCCTGGCGGCGCTGAAATCGCCGCTCTTGAACGCGTACATTCCGAGCGCGTTCAGAACGGAAGGATGTTGGGGTGCGGAACGCCGGGCTTCTTCGAGGAGGCGCAGCGCCTCTGCTGCCTGCCCACTGGCCCCTGCTCGGTCCGCGGCTTCGATCAAGCCGCGGATGTGCGCCTCGTCAACCGTTCTGGCGCTCATGTGATGATGGGAAGATCGTCAGCCTGAAAATCCGCGCGCTGACTGCATGCACTGTCGTCGTCGAGCGGGAGGCGGGCCGAAGCCCGCCTCCCACGCCTACCCGAACGCGGATTAGAGGTCCGCAGTGAGACTGATGAAGATATAACGGCCGAGGGTGTCGTATACCTGCGGGAAGGTGTTGCCATTGCCAAACACCGACGGCAGGTAGTCCAGATCGACGAGCGGCGGATCCTTGTCGAAGAGGTTGTTGACGCCCGCGCGTATCGTCACCTTCGAGGCAACCAGGTACGAAGCACCCAGATCAATGTAGTTCCGGGAGCTGAGCCAAGTGCCCGGCTGTGTCGCCAGATTCGGCCCCGCCCCATCAAACGGACTCGTCGGGCCGTTCAGGAGTGGGTTCGACTGCGTGTTCTCTTCGGCAACTCCGCCAATTCGACGCCAGTCGATCCAGGTATCGAGTGCAGGTAGCGGCGTCCTCCAGGTGGCCCGCAGCTTGTGCTTCCACTTCGGAGCCGGCACGCCGCAAGTAGCACCGTAGTAACCGGCGCAGTTGTAGCTGCCAAGACCCGGAACTGGCTCGGTCGCGAACTTGATGTCGTAGTTGGCTTGGAAGTCGAAATCAATCTTGCCTGCCCGGCCCATGTCCAGCTTGTAGGCGGAGGTGATGTCGATGCCCTGTGCTCTTTGCCAGCCGAGGTTGTAGATGCCGTCGCTGATGTAGCTGTTGTCACCGGCGAACAATGAACCGTCAGCCGAAGCTCCCACTGCAGGCGCGCGATGGACCTTGCCGCAATACAGCGGTGATCCTGAGGCCAAGCACTCGTTCAAAATGAAGTTCGCGCCGTAGGAGGTGATGAAGTTATTGATCTTGATGCTGTAGTAGTCGATGGTCGCGTTGAACGCCGGCAGCATGGTCGGCGTCAGCACGAATCCGACCGTGTAGGTGTTGGCCACCTCAGGCGAGAGATTCGTATTGCCACCCACGAGACCGTTGTACTGCGAGGCCGGATTCGGGGCCACGTGGCCGTACTCGGCCGGGGTCACGCCGCTGAATTCGCACTGCTGCAAGGTTGCAGAGGGCGCCGCGCCGCTGCAAGGATCCACCGTACCATCGAGCTGTACGCGCGGCTGCAGGAAGAGCTCCTGCAGATTCGGCGCACGCACGGCCCGGTTGAACATGGTGCGCAGTCTCACGTCACTCGTCGGCGCCCACTCGAGGCCCGCCTTGAAGGTGTTCGTGGAGCCGAACGCCAGGTTGTACTCGGAATAGCGATATCCGGCTTCGACGTTCAGGGACTTGATGCCGGGCATGTCCTCGATGAGCGGCAAGCGCGCTTCCGTGAAGCCTTCCCAGACGTGGAACGAACCGTTGGTCGGCAGCACTGGAGCTCCCTGACCCGCCAGATCGTTGGTGATGAACTCCTCATCCGGGTCGAGTTCGGTCTTCTCCTCGCGATACTCCGTGCCGAAGCTCACGCCAAGGCCATGATGTGCGGTGGGAAGCTGGACGCCCATCTTGCCCAGATCCCCCGTGACCGAGGCATCGGCCACGCGCTCTGTGGTGGCGCCCTTCGATAAGCCGACCTCACCGATGTAATTGACCGCGGCGGGCGTGACGGCGCCGTTTGTGAAGATATTCCACGGCACGCATCCCGGTGCTCCATTCGCGCCATTGGCGTTCGCGGCGCAGATGTTGCCGTTCGGGCCGGCCACGACGTTCAGCGCATTGCTCACGCGGGACTTGGAGACGTCGTTGAAGTACTCCTCCGAGAGTCGCGTGATGCCGTTCTGGACATAGGCGTCGTAGCTCCAGGCGTCATTGATGTCGCCCTTGACGCCGGCCACCGTGCGGAACGAGGTGTGGCCGAGGTCGTCAGCGCGCGGGCCGCCTTCGACATTGCGGCGGCCGAAGGCGACGTGCGCCGTGTCGGCCGGGCTCGTGCAGCCGAAGCCCGTGTATTCGGATGCCGACAGTTCGGGGTTGTTGCAGTTGACGAGCCAGGTGGCATCCGGGACACCGGCGGTGGTACCCGTGCCGGCGAAGAAGAACGCACCGCTAGCTCCGATCTGGGCGACCGAGCGATCGTCCATGAACATGAATTCCATGTACGCCTGCACATGGTCGTTGATGTCGTAGTGAACGAAGGAGCCGGCGGTGTAGCGCTCATCCGGGCGCTGGTAGTAATTCGCCGGAGCGTAGTTGTAGAGGCTGGTGTTCGGCCCGCTGAACTGGGCAGGCACGAGCGTATTGCCCCCAGCGCCGCCGATCGTGAAGAAGCCGCCCGGCAGCAAGAAGGTGCCATGCGCCGCGGTGAGTGAACCACCGCAGGAGATGTGGCCACCGCTCGTCGTGAGTGAGCACTTGCTGAAGTCACGGCTCGACTGATCGACGGGATCGGTGCGCCGGTAGCCGGCGTACATGGTCGCATTGCCGCGGCCGTCGGCGAAGTTACCGCCCGCGATCAGCGTGAAGTCGCGGTTGTAGCCGTCATTGACCGTGCTTTGCGGGGGCGTGATGGCGAAGCTGCTCTCCAGCCCCTCAACCCAGGTGTCATGGTTGTGGTGGTTGTTGAAGCTGTAGTTCGCATCGATGCGAACGCCCTGGAAGTGATCGTTCATCACGAAATTGACGGCACCCGCGACGGCGTCGGCGCCGTACACGGCGGATGCACCACCCGTCAGCACGTCCACCCGCTCCACGAGTGCGGAAGGGATCTGGTTCAAGTCAGGCGCGGCATTGCCGTTCTGCGTCGGGTCGCCGGGCATGAGGCGGCGGCCGTTGACGAGCACTAAGGTTCGCGCGGCTCCGAGGCCGTAGAGGGACACGGTCGCCTCACCGGTTGCGCCGTTCGAATCCATGGCACCGAAATCGGCCATGACCTGCGGCAACTGGTTCAAAAGGTCTTCGATGCGGGTCGTGCCCGTCTGCGAAATTTCCTCAGCCCCGACCACTGTCACCGGGCTGACCGATTCGAGCTGCGGCTGCGGAATGCGCGAACCGGTGACCACCACCGTCGCCAGAGGAGTCGTTTCCTGATCCGTCGTCTGTGCTTGTGTTTGCGCTGCTGCAGGCAAACTGGTCGCCGCCGCCACCGTCACGGTGCCCATGACAAGGGCGTGACGAACGGCGCGCGCAATTTCTGTGTTGCGAGTCATCGGGTTCTCCAGCGAACGGTTGTACCGTTCTTAAAGTGTTGAGCCGCGGATTGAACTAGATCCAACGACCATCTCCCCAAGGGCCTTTCAGAGCGGCGGCAGATCAAATGCGACCGGCCGAGGCTCGAATGAGACGGATGCTAGCAATTGCGCCACAACTACGGAAGAGACTTTGTGAAAAAACAACACATCTTCTTTCGCCGGGCAATCGCGCAAAGTCTATGCCCGGAGAGGGTTCCCGCCTGAATGACCCGCGGCGGGCACAAAAAAGACACACGGCGGAAAACTCGTTGCAGCGATGCAACGGAATTTTTGCTCCAAGGCTTAAGGCCAAGATGCCGGATCGCCGACGCGAATACCGCGCCGCTGCGCTTCGCCCCCCTTGATTTCAAGCACGGCGATGACAGGCGCATCGGAACTAATGGTGGCGAGCGACAGCGGCGGCGCTCTGGCAACGATTTTCTCAATATGGTGATCGGCGCCGATGAAGAGCATGTCGAGCTCGATATAGGTGTTTTTCATCCAAAAGGCGGTTGGCCGTGCCTCGGGCTCCGGGAACAGCATCCCGCGACTGGCCGGCAGGTCGCGCACAAACATCAGGCCCTGCGTCTGCCGTTCGGGCGTATCGGCAATCCAGACATCGAAATGCTGGCGATGCGCCCCAGTACCGATGTCGACCGAGCTTTGCGCAAAAGAGGCAAGATCCAGCAGCGGCGGGGTCTGCGCGATCGCGCCGGCCGTCGCGAAGGCCAAAAGCAGCGCGCCGTAGAGTGCAGCCCCAGTTGCTCGAATGTTCATTTATGGATGCTCCGTGCCTGTCTTTAAGGTGGCGGATTTTCAAAGCTGACGCGGCCGGCAAAATCGAAACGAGTCACGAGAATTCGCTCATCGCGGTCGAGCGCGGTCGCCGGCAGCGTGCAGAAGCCGCGTGCGATGACGCGATAGGAGCGCAACGAGGAATCAAGCGCCCCCACCCGTTCCTCGCGCAGCTCATCGATGGTGCAGCGGTCCTCGCCGCGGGTGCTGTAGAGGCGTTGTTCGCCTTCGAAGATGATCGTGAGATTGGTCGGCAGCGCACGCCCGGGCGCACCCTCCGCCGCGGTCGCAACCCCAAACACCATGCGCAGGCGTCGGCCGCCCGAGCGGGTCGGGCCGGCGAAACTCACCCGGATTCCATGGCCATTGGGGCGCTCGCTGCCGTCGCACTCGAGCTCGGCATTTTTCCAGTCGATATCGAGGTTCAAGGCGCCGCGAATGCGCGCGCGCAGAAATCCATTGCCGGCGGCGAGGCAGCCGGCAGAGCGCGCCGCGGCAGAGCCTGCAGTGGTCGGCGCCGGGGAGTCGGCAGCTTGCGCGAGCACCGCGGCCATCAGCCCGAGCGCGAGCCACCGAGATTTCCGCCACACTCCGTCACGCATGCACGAAGTGTAGCCGGACTACAGCATGCTCTGGGCGCCGCTGCTGCGGCACGCGGCATCGGCAAAATGCCGGCAGCGCACTCTCCTGCGAATAAGCCTGGGGGAGCAGGCGCTCCCCCACGCTCATCAAGCATCGCCAGCTAGAAGCGGTAGGTGACGCCCGCCAGGAAGAAGCGACCGACGGCGCCGTCCTGATCGAGCGTCGTGTATCTAAACAAGGCGCCGCCGCCGTAGGTCTCGAGATCCACCGGTGGATTCGTGTTGAAGAGATTCGTGATCGAGCCGTGCACGGATAGACGATCGGTGACCGCGTACTTGGCATACAGATTCACGTCAGTGAAATGATGCACTGAGCAGTATTGGTTCCACGCGCTCGGCAACGCCGTGACGCCCGGAGTCAGCGCCGCTCCGTAACTGTCCCCGGAAGTCTGCAGCGCTGTGAGACACGTATTCCAGCCGTCCAAGGGGTCCGTAAGGGTGAAGCCGCCGGTGTAGTTCACCGTCAAAGTAGCCGTCGCCGGCCCTTTTTCCCAGGTAAGCGATGCCACCGCGCGCTGCCTGGGGTTGCCGGTATCGCCGGAGATTTCCGCCGGCCCGTGAGTCCCGGCCTCATCGTAGGTCACACCGGCAACTACGAGCTCGTACTGGGTGATATAGGTGTAGTTCACTTCCGCCGTAAACGAACCCACGGCGCCGACTTCAAAACGGCTGCGCACGTCGAAGTCGATGCCCGACGTCTTGGTGGTTCCTGCGTTCTCGTAGGGGAAGCTGCTGTAAATCGGATATCCAACGGGGGTGAGCACATTGGCGGTCGTGCACGCAGCGCCATTGGTCGTCGTGTTGGTACATACCGGCAATACCACCTGCGAGCCGCGGACAAGCGAAGTGAAACTGCCCAAACCCGTCTCGGATGAGGAAATGATGTCGTTGTTCAGCTGGATCCGGTACCAATCCACTGACGCATTGAACGCCCTGAACGGTTCAAAGATGACGCCAAATGTGGCGTTGGTCGAGGTCACTGCCTTCAGGTTGGAATTGGGCGGGTCCACGCCCACCACCGGATACGAACACAAGGCATTGTAGGAGCCCTTCGCATTGGGACCGTTCGCGCACAGCACGGGGTCCGCGCCGTTGCCCTCGCCGAAGGCAATTCCTGAAGTGCCGGATTCGGAGATCGACGGCGCGCGAAAACCCTTACCCCAGGTGCCGCGCACCGTCACCATGTCGAGCGGAGTGTATTTGACACCGAACTTCGGGGTCGCCGAACCACCATAGGTATCGTAGTGGTCGTAGCGCACCGCGGCGTTCACCTCGAGCTGTTTGATGGGCTTGCCACCGATTTCGATGAACCCTGCGGTGTCATCCTGCGAGCCGATCGTGAAATTGGTGATGCCCTCCTGGATCCCGTTGGTCACCGACGGCGGGTCCTGGTCATTCTGCGCCTTATGAAAGTACTGGATCCCGACGCCCATCTGCAGCGGCCCGCCGGGCATCTGGAAGAGCTCACGCGAACCATGCAGATCGATGAGGTCGAGCGTGCTCGAAGGACTCGAGTTCACCGTCGGCGCGAACAGCGAAGAGCCGTTCGTCGACACTCCCGGGACGTACGCCCCGCTATTCAACGCTGCCTGCGCGGCCGAGGGGATGATTCCGCCGGAGAAGTCGTACTGCATCTTTGCATACATCAAACCCGCGGAGGCATCCAGGTCCCAACCGGCCGCGGTGCCGCGTACATCGGCAAACAGGCGATAGGTCGTCGTTTCGGTGTTGATCACCCAGGGCCCGACATCCGGGAAGCTATAGACCAGATTCGCCGCCGCGCCGTATGGGTTGAGCGAAGAACTCGCGGGCAGCGACAGCACGGGATAGATCTTGTTCGACAACGAAAGTCCGGGACCCCAGGCGATGAGGGGAATAGAGCCTTGCTCCTGACCTGTGTTGTTGAGAAGGTGGCCGAAGGCGGGCTCAGTCGGCGGCGCGACCTGGTTCGCTGTGCTGTCAAACAGCGACGCCGTGACGGAGACCTTCCAGTCACTGGACAGCGCTTTGGTGAACTTGCCGAGGAAGTTCGTCTGCTCGGTGCGCGGCTGAATCTCGCCGGGGAAGGCGAAGGTGCATTTGTCGGCGGCCTGCAGGGCCGCGGTGCAGCCGGGCAGGAAAGTCTCTGCGGGCAGCCCGTTCGGATACACACCCGCTGCATTGGGTGTGGTCGGATTGATCAGATAGCCGGTCGTGCTGTCCGGATATACAAGACCGGTCGCGCCGATCGCACCGGGGTTGGTGTTCTGGCCGCCGGGCAGCCCGCTCCAATTAAGGTTGGTCCAATCGCCGCTGCGATTGCTGCCCAGAATTTTGTCCTGGTGGTGCCAGTCGATGGCGACGTAGACGTTGTAGCCGTCGTTTGCCAGATCGCCCCAGCCCAAGATGCCGGCCAGGTGCTCGGTGGTTCCGTCGCCGTGCTGACTGCTGCCGCCTTCAGCAGTGAGTTCCGAACCCACGTAGCTCTGCTTCAATTTGATATTGACCACACCGGCGATCGCATCAGCGCCGTACAGCGCCGATGCGCCGTCCTTGAGGACCTCGACGCTGTCGATCGCATTAAATGGAATCGCGCTGACATCGACGAAGCTGCGCTCACCGTCGTCGCTCAACGGATAAGCGACCATGCGTTCGCTGTCGATCAGGGTGAGCGTGTCGCCCACTGTCAGACCGCGCAGGGCGATGCCGGAACCGCCGGAGGCGAATGCCTGGCCGAATCCTTGATTGAGTGTGCCCTGACCGTTGGCGGAAAGAGTGCGCAGCACGTCCGAAACGTTGGTGTAGCCGCTGTCGACCAGGTCCTTCTCGCTGATGACCTGCACCGGGCTTGGCGTCTCAAGATCAGTGCGCTTGATCAGGGAGCCGGTGACGACAACTTGCGCCAGTGGTTCATCGCCCGCGTTTTGCGGCGCGTTCTGCGCCGATGCCGATTGCGCAGCGATGATGGCCGCGGTGCTCCACAGGACGTCGCGCAGGGTTTTCCTTACGGTCATGTTGATCTCCGAGTTTCAATTTTTGATGCTGCAGACGGTGCCAATGCGCGCCGCGTGTCGCGCAGCTTGCGAGGCCGGATGGCACATCGGATCGCCGCGCCGTTCTGCTCCGGATCGTAAGAAAATGAGCGCAGTTCCAACAAGGCTTCTTGGCTATTCTTAAGGAGTTTGAAAGAATTGTTGTTCTGCTACCACGCGTTGTCAGGCGTGTATTGCAGCGGGCACAACGAGCGTTTTCTGGGATGAACTGCTTCGGCCGGCGTCCAATCGCGAAAGAGACGTCTGCGCCGGGCAAAGAACCACGATTTTTATGCACAGCGCCGCAGCGTTTCAGCCTAAGCGGCGGTAGAAACAGTTTCGCGGCGATCGCGACCGCGCGGCCGGACTGGCCTAAAAGGTTTGGAGCAGGAAGTTCAGCCCGGCGTCACGAGGAGGCGTTTGGCGATGCGCGCATGAGCGCGGCCGATGGCACGCGCGGCATGCATCAATGTCGTCAGAGTGACCACACCGATGCAGCACAGAACCCCCAGCGGTAGAGCCGCCGCGAGCCACGCAGGCTCCATGGTGAAGTGCGCGTCAAAGAGTCCAGTGGCTTCCAAAAGTCCCACCGCCGGCGCGACCGTGCAGGCGAGTCCCACCGACAGGCCGACGACGGCGATGACGAAATACACGATACCGAGCGGCAGCATCAAGATGAAGTAGGCGAGCGTCGTCCACGTGCGGGCGTCCTTGAGCATCGCGATACTGCTCGCCCACAGACCCATCTTCGGACCCGGATGCACGGGCCGTCGGGGCATGCGTTCTCCAGTCATGGCCTCAATCAGGCGACCTTCACCGAGCGAGATCACGCGGATCATGCCGATGAATGCCAGAAAAAACGGGATCCCTATGACGAGGATGGAAAGACCGAGCGACAGCGATATGCCGACGACCGCGATCACGAAGTACACGATGCCGGTCGCCAGTGCCAACAGCATGAAGAAGACCGATGTATAGGCGCGCGGATCGCGGTAGACACTGAAGAAGCGTCGCAGCAGGCTCGGCGTCTCAACGGCAGGGCGCACCGGCGGCGAGTGCAGCGCAGCCTTAACTTTGGCCTCGGTGTCACGATAGGCCGCCGCAACTTCATCCGGGGCGCCGTAGGTGCTGGCGATGAGTTCCAGTACGTCGGCCTCGGATTTGTCGGGGTGCGCGGCAATCTCGGCGCGCAGATACTCCTCCGCGTCGTAGGCGGCGTCCTGAATCAACGCCGGGTCCTGGTCCGCGAGCGCGGCCCGCAATTGTTTCAGATAGGCGTCAATGGAGCGGGGGGCGGCGGGGGTCATACGTGGATTCCTGCCTCAATGAAGCGATCGACGAAGTCTCGGGTTTGGCGCCAGACCTCGCGGTATTGGTTGAGCACGATGCGGCCTTCTTCGGTAATGCGGTAATAGCGTCGCGGCGGACCTGAGTACGAAGGAACAATGCGACTCGTGAGGAGCCCCGCGGCGCTCAGCGCCCGCAGCACCGGATACACCGTCCCCTCCTTAAAGAGAGCCTCGCCTTCGTTGGCCTTTTGCAGCCGTTTTGCGATTTCGTATCCATAAAGGTCCTCCTGAGTGGCCGCCAGCACCGCCAAAAGCACGAGTGCCACGAGGCCGCCGTTAAGGTCTTTCTGAAACTTGCGTACCTGGCTTTCTTCCATCGACCTACTATCCGTCAGGCAGTACTATAGTATTACCAATACTATAAAACAACTAGTACTTTGGAACCGAGGTAGGCTCGCAAAGGCTTTTAACATTGTGCAGCTGGTGAGACGTAATAAGCAGCAACTAGACTTGCCGTCCTTTAACTTCCGCTCCGGTATGCGAAACCCATTGCTCGAAGTCGCTCCTGTCGTCCCCCGTGCGCTCGCGCGGCTGCCGGAGCTCGCCGCCAATCTGTTTTTCAGCTGGCACCGTCCGACACGCGCCCTTTTTGAGGATCTCGACCGCGAGCTGTGGAAGCAAGCCGGAGGAAACGGGCGGCTGATGCTGCGTTGCATGAGTCAGGACGCGCTCGACGCGGGCGCGCGCGACGCGCAGTACCTCGCCCGCTACGCGCAGGTACTCGAGACATTCGATGCCTATCTGCGCGCGCCGCCGACGCGCGCCGACGCGCCGCTCATCGGCTATTTCTGCGCGGAATACGGCTTTCACGAGAGCTTTCCGATTTACTCGGGGGGCCTGGGCGTGCTGGCAGGTGATCACTGCAAGGCTGCGAGCGACGAGCGCATGAATTTCGTGGCCGTGGGACTCTTGTACGGTCAGGGCTTCTTTACTCAAAGCGTCGACAACGACGGCGTGCAGTGCGCGCAGTACCGCGAGCATGATCCGCGCGATCTGCCGGTCGAACCGCTGCGGCAGCCGAACGGACTTTGGACTTCCGTCAGCGTGCGCATCACCGGGCGCGATGTGGTGGCGCGCGTTTGGAGGGCTGAAGTCGGGCGCGTGCCGGTTTATCTCCTCGATACGAATTGTCCCGAGAATGCTCCCGTCGACCGCGACATCACGCATCGGCTCTACGGCGGCGATGAGACTACGCGCATTCGCCAGGAAATCATGCTCGGCGTCGGCGGCATGCGCGCCGTGCGTGCACTTGGCCTCGCGCCCGCCGTTTGGCACTTAAACGAAGGACACGCGGCGTTCCTGATCGTGGAGCTCCTGCGCGAGCACATGGCGCGCGGCTTGCCCTTCAACACGGCGCTCGAAGCGGTGGCTGCGGGGTGCGTCTTTACCACGCACACGCCGGTTGCGGCCGGACACGACGTGTTTGGGCATGACCTCTTGATTGCGCATTTCGGCGATTTCATCCGTGAGCTGGGCGTGCCGATCGAGCGTTTTCTCGAGCTTGCGCATGCGCCTTCGCTACCGGGTCTTTTCAACATGACGCGCTTGGCGTTGAACGGCACCCGGCACGTCAACGGCGTCAGCCGCATCCATGGCGGCGTGTCGGCGCGGCTGTGCGCCGATCAATGGCCGCAGATTCCACCGGAAGAAAATCCAGTCGGCTTCGTGACGAACGGCGTGCACGTGCCGACTTTCCTGCATCAGACCTGGGCGGATTACTTCGACGGCGCGCTTCCCTCGGATTGGCGCGAGCGTCTGCGCGACACGGATTTCTGGCGCCTGATCGAAGCGCTGCCCGATGACCGCTTTTGGGAGACCGGGCAGTCGGTCAAGTCGCAGATGCTGGCGAGCGTGCGCGAGCGCGTGCAGCGCGAGTACCTGCGCAAGGGCTTGAGTGCCGCGCAGTGCCGGCACGTGACACGCTTTCTTGATCCGGCGCGACCGGACGTGCTCACGATCGGTTTCGCACGTCGCTTCGCGACCTACAAGCGCGCAGCGCTCCTGCTGCGCGACCGGCCACGTCTGTCGCGACTGCTGCACGACACGGGGCGGCCGCTCCTCTTCTTGTTCGCGGGCAAGGCGCATCCGGCCGACGAGCCGGGCAAGGCGGTGCTGCGCGAGATCAAACAGTTGATGCTGCTGCCGGAGTTCGTCGGCCGCGTGGTGTTTCTCGAGGACTATGACATGCAGCTCGCGCGCTGGCTCGTGTCGGGCGTCGATGTCTGGCTCAATAATCCGATCGCGCCGCTCGAGGCGAGCGGCACTTCAGGGATGAAGGCGGCCGTGAACGGGCGCCTCAACCTGAGCGTGCTGGATGGTTGGTGGGGCGAGGCCTGCGCCGCCGACAACGGCTGGGGGATTCCGCCGGTCAACGCTCGCGATCCGGAGCGGCGCGATGCGCTCGAGGCGGATCTCATCTTTGAGACTATCGAGCAGGAAGTGGTGCCCCTTTATTATGCGCGCGACACGAATGGGCGCTCGGCGGAGTGGGTGCGGCGCAGCAAGCGCGCGATGACGAGCGTGATTCCGCGCTTCAATACGCGGCGCATGGTTTACGACTACGCGCAGGGGCTTTACGGCCCCGCCGCGCGCCAGTACGCGAAGCTTGCCGAGGGCAACTTTGCCGGAGCGCAGACGCTCGCGGATTGGAAGCAGCGTGTGCGCCAGGCCTGGCCGCGGGTCGTGCTGCGACTTCTGAACGATGCGCCCGGTGACATGACGCGCGGTGAGCGCCTGCGGCTGCGCGTTGCAGCGGCGCTCGGCGCACTGCAGCCTGCCGATGTGCGTGTGGAATTCATCGCACGCCGTCGTCTGCCGGAGAGCGCCTTCGAAATACCCGCGCTGTCGTCGTATACGGACGCAGCGCGCGACGGCGTGTGGAGCGCGATGCTCTCTGCCACTGCAGAGCTTGAGACGGACGGTGCCGCCGTGTTTGCGCTCGACGCGCAGCCCATCGAGTGCGGTCAGTTCGAGACTCAAATCCGCATCTATCCCTGGCACGAGCTCCTGTCGCATCCCTTTGAGCTCGGCCTTATGAAGGAGCTGTAGCGAGAGCGCCTGCAACGACCGCGATCGCAAGGCGGCGGCAGCGACCGCGCGCGCGTTCGGACATGAATGAGCTTCGCCGTCGAGAGCCATTGACTCACCGACGGTTGGACGTGTAGACAGAACTTGCCGGAACAAAAAGCGTCAGAGCGAGCTATGCCCCGACACCCCGCGCGCACATCCTCTGGCCGCTATGTCAGCCGTCTGACCGGCGGCACGCTTGCGGTGATCATGGCCGGCGGCCGTGGCGAGCGGCTGAAGGCGCTCACCGAACACCGCTGCAAGCCCGCAAGCCCCTTTGGCGGCAAATTCCGCATCATCGACTTCGTGCTTTCGAACTGTGTGAATTCGGGAATTCGCCAGATCGCAATCCTGACGCAGTACAAGGCGCAATCGCTCATTCAGCACGTCGAGCGCGGCTGGAGCTACCTGCGCGGCGAGTTCGGCGAGTTCATCGAGGTGATTCCGGCGCAGCAACAGATCGGTGAGCTCTGGTACCGCGGCACGGCGGATGCGGTGTTCCAGAACATGGAGATCATTCTTTCGCACCGGCCCAAGCATGTGCTCGTGCTGGCCGGTGACCATATTTACAAGATGGATTACGGTCCGATGATTGCGTACCACGTGGAGAAGGGCGCGGACATCACCGTGGGTGTGGTCGAGGTGCCGCGCGATCAGTCGATTCATTTCGGAGTTCTCACCGCCACCGAATGGAACCGCGTGACGCAGTTTGCGGAGAAGCCGGCGGTGCCCGACGCGATGCCGGGCAAACCGGATTCGATTCTGGCGTCGATGGGCATCTATGTCTTCAATACGCGCCTGCTTGAGAAGCTCTTGGCCGAAGACACCAACGATCCCGCGTCGGCGCACGATTTCGGCCGCAACATCCTTCCCAAGGCGATCGATCAGCTGCAGACCTTTGCCTATCCTTTCCAGGACGTGAAGACGCGCGCGCAGAGTTACTGGCGCGACGTCGGCACGCTCGACGCCTACTACGAGGCAAATATCGAATTGGTTCACGTGCGGCCCGAGCTCAATATTTACGATGAGGATTGGCCTATTTGGACCTACCAGGTGCATCAGCCGCCTGCGAAATTCATCCTCGACGAGGATGGCAGGCGCGGCATGGCGATCAATTCCATGGTCTCGGGCGGCTGCATCATCTCCGGCGCCATCGTGCGCGAGTCGCTGCTGTTCTCGGATGTGCGCGTCGATGAGGGCTCGCGCATCGAGCGCTCGGTCATCCTGCCGCACGTGGAGATTGGCAAAGGCTGCAGCGTGATCGGCGCCATCATCGATGAGGGCTGCGTGATCACCGACGGCATGCAGATCGGCGTCGATCGCGGCGCCGACGCGCACCGCTTTGAAGTGACCGACAAAGGCGTCGTGCTGGTCACGGCCGGCATGCTGCGGCGACCGGAGGGCGCCGCACGATGACGGAGGCTGCGCGGTTGCCGGTCGTGCTCATGTGGCACATGCACCAACCGCAGTATCGCGATGCTCTCACGGGTCAGTACACCCTGCCGTGGACTTATCTGCACGCGATCAAGGACTACGTCGACATGGCCGCGCATCTGGAGGCTGCAGCGCCCGCCTGCGCGGTCGTCAATTTCACTCCGGTACTCATCGAGCAGCTCGAGGAAATCGCCGCACGCATCACGCAGCATCTCGATTCGGGTGCGGCGCTGCCGGATCCGGTGCTTGCGCTCCTGGGGCCTGGCGCGGTGCCCGAGGCGGCAGGCGAGCGCCTCGAGCTTCTGCGCGCCTGCCTGCGTGCGCAGCGCAAGACCATGATCGAGCGGTTCCCCGCGTACCTTGAGCTTGCGACCCTCGCCGAGTCCTTCGCCACGGCCGAGCGCATCGGCTACGCCTCCGATCAGTTCATGCACGATCTGGCGGTCTGGTATCACCTGGCGTGGCTCGGCGAAACCGTGCGCCGCACCGATCCGCTCGTTGCGGCGCTGACGGCACAGGGCCGCGCCTTTACGCTTGCAAACAGGCGCGAGCTCCTCGGGCTCGTCGGGCGTCTCGTCGGCAGCATCATTCCGCGCTTTCGCGCCTTGAGCGATGCGGGGCGATGCGAGCTTTCGCTCACGCCCTATGCACATCCGATCGTGCCGCTGCTCATTGATTTCGCCGTGGCGCGCCAGGCGCAGCCGACGGCCCCGCTGCCGCGCCACGGGCCTTATCCGGGCGGCGCAGAGCGGGCGGCATGGCACATGCGCGAGGGGATCCGCGTCTTTACGGAAGCCTTCGGTAAGAGGCCCGTCGGTTGCTGGCCCTCCGAAGGGGCCATCAGCCAGGAGACGCTCGAGCTCATTGAAAGGTTCGAGTTTCGCTGGACCGCATCGAGCACCAACGTGCTGCGCGCAAGTCTGCTTCTCTCGAGCGATCCGTCGCGCAGTTTCGACGACCGGGATTTCAATCGTCCGTACCGTCTTCCTAACGCGCGCTTGAGCTGCTTCTTTCGCGACGATGAGCTGTCCGACCTCATCGGATTCACGTACGCCACCTGGCGCGGCGACGATGCCGCGGCCAATCTCGTCGAGGAATTGGCCGCGCGCGCGCGCCGTTTGAAGGGCGCGCCGGGGCACGCGGTGCTGATTGCGCTCGATGGCGAGAACGCCTGGGAGCACTATCCTTTCAACGGCTACTTCTTTCTGAGCGCGCTGTACGCGGCACTCGCGGCGCATCCGGCCTTGGAGCTGACGACATTGTCGCAATGTACGGCGCGGGGTTTGACGCCTGCGACGCTCGGCCGGGTCGTCGCCGGCAGCTGGGTGCACGGCACGCTTGCGACCTGGATGGGGGATGCGGCGAAGAATGCCGCGTGGGACCTCCTGTGCGAGGCGAAGCGCGCGTTTGACCGCACGACGTTCGAAGGCGAGGGCGGTCGCGCCGAGCGCAGCGCTGCCGAGCGGCAGCTTGCCTTATGCGAGAGCTCCGACTGGTTCTGGTGGTTCGGCGACTACAATCCGGCGGACGCGGTGACGCAATTTGACCGTCTGTATCGCCGCCAGCTCGTCAACCTGTATCGCCTCCTTAAGGCCACGCCTCCGGAAAATCTGTCGCGGCCCATATCCGTTGGCCACGGTGCTCCAGAGCACGGTGGTGCCATGCGGCGCGGGACGGCGGGCTAGACGGGCGTGGACCGCGCAGCTCTGCCGGTGTTTGACCGCCGGCGTTCCGGGGTGCTACTGCATTTGAGCTCGCTTGATGCCGCGCTCGGCCGCGGCGGCCGGGCCTTCATCGATTGGTTGGCGAGCGCCGGCTTCAGCGTGTGGCAGATTCTGCCCCTCGGGCCCACGGGCGCGGCGCGTTCGCCCTATTGGGTACGCTCCGACTTTGCCGGCAACACGGAGTTCATCGACGGCGGCGAACGGCCGCGACCCGAGGGCGAGCCATATCGCGCCTTCCTCGACGCCGCGAAATCCTGGCTCGAGGACTATGCGGCCTTCGAGGTATTGAGTGCACTGCACTCTGGAGCGCCGTGGTGGCAGTGGCCGGCTCAATACCGCGACCGCGACAGCGCCGCACTCGAGCATCTGCAGCGCGAACACGCCGATGAGCTGTCCCGATTGAAGATTGAGCAGTTCGTGTTTGCGTTGCAATGGCAGGCACTGCGCGCGCACGCACATGCGCGCGGCGTGCGGCTCCTTGGGGACGTGCCGTTTTATGTCGCTCCGGATTCCGCGGAAGTATGGACGCATCGCGCGCAGTTTCAGCTCGACGCGGCGGGTCTGCCGCGCGCCGTGGCCGGAGTGCCGCCGGATTATTTTTCCGAGCTTGGTCAGCTCTGGGGTAATCCGCTGTATGACTGGTCGCGCATGCGCAAGGACGGTTTCGAATTCTGGCGCGCGCGGGTGCGCTGTCAGCTTGAGCGCGTGGATGTGCTGCGCATCGATCACTTTCGTGCGCTCGCCGCTCACTGGGCAGTTCCGGCCGGCGCGCCCGATGCGCGCGGCGGCGCCTGGCAGCGCACTCCCGGGCGCGCCCTGTTGAAGGCCTTGCAGGACGAGTTCTCAGCGTTGCCGTTCGTCGCGGAGGATCTGGGATTCATCACTCCCGATGTCGAAGCGCTGCGCCGGCGCTTTCGCCTGCCCGGGATGCGCGTACTGCAGTTTGGCTTCGACGGCGATCCCTACAATCCGCACCTGCCGCATATGCATCGACACAACTGCGTGGTCTACACCGGCACGCACGACAACGACACGAGCGCCGGGTGGTTCGCAAGTCTGGATCGTGAAACTCAGCGCCGCGTGGAGTCCTATCTCGGCACGGATGCGCGCGCCATGCCCGAGGCCCTGATCCGCGCAGCCTGCGCATCCGTCGCCGCGCTTGCGGTCGTGCCGCTGCAGGATCTCCTGGGACTCGGTGCCGAGGCGCGGCTCAATACTCCCGGCACGACGCAGGGCAATTGGAGCTGGAAGATGCCGCAGGATGCGCTCACGCACGAGCTTGCGCAGCATTACGCGGCGTTGAACCGGCTGTATGCGCGCTCGTGAGCGTCGGGCGCTTTGTTATTATCGCGGCATGAAATCCGCTGCGGTCTTGCTCTTGACGTTGGCACTCGCCGGGTGCTCGGTATTCGCGCCCAAGCTGCAAAGTCCGCATCTTTCGATTGTCAATGTCGAGCATTTGGGCAGCAACTTTTTGGAGCAGCGCCTGCGGGTGCATATCCGCGTGGAGAATCCCAATGACCGCGACTTGCCGGTGTCGGCGCTCACCTATTCGATCGAGGTCGCAGGCCAGGAATTCGCCCATGGCGCCGCCAACGAGAGCTTCACTGTGCCGGCGAACGGCGAGACCGAGTTCGCAACCGACGTATCAGCCAACATGGCGGGCGCTCTGATCGCGATCCTCGGGCGGGGTCACGGCAGCGCGAATGATTCCATCGACTACCGCATCGTCGGTGAGGTGCGGCTCGCCGGCGGCTTCGTGCGCAAGATTCCCTTCGACCACCAGGGTACGTTCAAGCTTCAGTAGCGCTCTTCGTCAAATGCTCGTAGAGCTCTACATAGAGTCCACCCTGCCGTGTCCAGGAGAAATCCTGGCGCATGCCGTTCGCCACCAGCCGTCGCCAGTGATCGGGCTCCGCGTATAAAGCCAGAGCAGTTTGCAGTGCCTGCGCAAAGGCCGTGGGGGAGAAGTCCCCAAACACGATGCCGGTGCCGCGGCGCGTGGCGCGGTTGTAGTGCTCCACCGTATCGGCAAGACCGCCCGTGCGCCGCACGAGCGGCACTGTGCCGTAGCGCAGGCTGTACATTTGATTGAGTCCGCAGGGCTCGTATAAGGAAGGCATGAGAAAGACGTCGCTTGCCGCCTCGATCCAGTGGGCCAGTTCATCGCTGTAACCGCGGTGGAATAGAACCCGTCCCGGAAAACTGTGTTGCAGGCCGGCGAAGTACTCCTCGTAGCGCGCCTCGCCGCTGCCTAGGCCGACCAGCGCGAAGTCATGCGTCTTAAGCGCGCGCGGCAGCTCATCAAAGGTGATGTCGAATCCCTTCTGCGAGGCCATGCGGCTCACGAAGCCGACGAGCGGCGCACGCGCGCCGACGGCAAGCTTGCAGCGCGCGAGTAACTCCTGCTTTAGAGCAGCCTTAGTCTCAAGGTGCTTATCGTCGTAGTGACTGGGGAGAAAGCGGTCGTGGCGCGGATCCCACTCGTCGTAGTCCGCGCCGTTCAGGATCCCGCTCAAGGCCGCGCGTCGTGTGCGTAATACCTCTTGCAGGCCCATGCCGTATTCAGGCGTGCAAATTTCCCGAGCATAGGTGGGGCTTACCGTCGTGATGGCATCCGCGTACATGATGCCGTGCTTGAGAGCATTGATATGGCCGGCGCGCAGATCGTCCTGGTGCAGCCGGTCGATGCGCGCGCCCAGGCCCAGATCCGCGGCAGCGCTAGCGGGAAACACGCCCTGGTAGCCGATATTGTGGATGGTCAGGACCGAGCGCGTACGTCTGAAGAGCGCGTCCCAGTCGTACGCCGCCTTAAGAAAGAGCGGCGCAAAAGCAGCATGCCAATCATGCGCGTGCAGAATCTGCGGACTAAAGCCCATGCGCTGACAGCATTCAAGCGCCGCGCGTGTGAGGGCGATGAAGCGCAAATGTTCATCCGGATCGGTGCTATAGATGCTGTCGCGTGCGTAGAGAACCGGACAGTCGATAAAATGCACCGTCGCATTCGTGCCTGGCACGCGCGCGGCAATCACCGAATAGCGGTAACGGTGCGTGGCGAATTCCAGGGCAACGTCCTGCAGGCCCTGCACGGGAGAAAGTTCGATAGCTGTTCGATCAATAGCGCTGTAGAGCGGCGTGAACACGCGTATGTCGTGACCGGCTGCATGCAAATATTTGGTCAGCGCGCCGCACACGTCCGCAAGGCCGCCGGTCTTTGAGAACGGTGCGATTTCCGAGCCGATCAGGCAGATCTTGAGATTCATGCGCGCATTCTAGGATGCGTGCAGGCGCGATCTATGTTGACTGTTCAATTTTGATGCAGTGCAACATAAAACCTGGTTCGCGTGGCTACGCCATAACCCTGTCAACCCTGCCGGGAGTTCTTAACTTATTGATAAAAATAAAAAAATTAACTAACAGGTCCGGCGTTAGCCGCCCTCGCTGGTAGAATACTCGCACTCCCTACCCCCGCAGCCCGCTTTCGGGCCAGCTTTGAGACCTTCATCGATTCTCGCGGGCGGCGGGGTCTTAAGCGAAATCGGTGCACTTGCGTTCATGTCTGCCTCGCCCTACAAACAACTCGAACAGGAGTTCAAACGTCTCCACGCTTTTCGCGGCGCACTGTCGCTCTTGCGCTGGGATGCCGCGGTGATGATGCCGCGCGCGAGCTCCGACCTGCGCGGTGAGCAGCGCGCTGCGCTCGAAACCGAGTACCACGCTTTTCTGACGGCGCCGCGCATCACGCGGCTCCTCGACCGGGCCCAGGCAAATGCTCAGGGGCTCGCCGATTGGCAGCTGGCCAATCTGCGCGAGATGCGCCGCCAGCGCGATCATGCGATCGCCATTCCCGTATCGATCATCTCCGGGCTCGTCAAAGCGACCGCGCGCGCCGAAGCCCAATGGCTCGAGGCGCGCAAGCAGGGAAAGTTCGACATCTTTGCGCCGCATCTGGAGGAAGTCGTGAGCCTGGTGCGCGACAAGGCATCCCTCCTCGGTCAGGCGCTGAATCTCACGCCCTACGATGCGCTCGTCGACGAATTCAGCCCGGGGCTCACGAGCGCCGAGATCGAGGCCATGTTCAAGGGGCTGTCGCGCCGCCTGCCCTCGCTCATCCGCGAGGCGATTGCGCTGCAGGACTCGCGGCCGCTGTTGCCGATTACCGGCAAGTTTGCCGCGGAGAAGCAGCATGCGCTTGCCGTTGAGGTCATGACGGCCATGGGCTTTCCCTTTGATCGGGGCCGGCTCGACGAGAGCGATCATCCTTTCACTGAAGGCGTGCCCGGCGATATGCGCGTGACGACGCGCTTCGACGCAGGCGACCTATTTTCGGGACTCTTGGGCGCGCTGCACGAAACCGGGCACGCGATGTATAACTTGGGCCTGCCGCAGGAATGGCGCGATCAGCCGGTCGGCCGTGACCGCGGCATGGGTCTTGAGGAGAGTCAGTCACTCCTGATTGAGATGATCCTGTGCCGCAGCCGCCCGTTCGTGCATTACCTGCGTCCCCTCCTCGAGAAGCATTTCGCGGTGAGCGGTCCTGAGTGGGAGGAGGACAATATCTATGCGCACCTCACGCACGTGCGTCGCAGCCTCATCCGCGTCGACGCCGATGAGCTCACGTATCCGCTGCACATCATGCTGCGCTATGAGCTTGAGAAGCATCTGCTAAGCGGCGAGCTCGCCGTGCGCGACCTGCCGGCGGCGTGGAACGCGGGCATGGAGCAGCGGCTCGGCATCAAGCCGCCCAACGATGTGCAGGGCGTGCTGCAGGATATTCACTGGGCGGTGGGATCATTCGGCTATTTCCCATCCTACGTTCTCGGCGCCGTCATTGCCGCGCAGCTGCATGACAGCCTGCGCCGCGACGTGCCGCAGCTCGATGCGGATCTTGCCAAGGGTGATTTCTCGACGCTGTTCGCATGGCTGCGTACCCACGTTCACGCGCTCGGTGCGAAAGTCACGATGCAGGAACTGATGAAAGCGGCCACCGGCAAGCCGCTTTCGGCCGTCGCTTTCGTGCGCTACGTCGAGAACAAATACCTCGATAGCGCTGCGAGCAGCGCCGCCGCCTGATCGACCCGCCCTTGAAGCTGTCGCGAACCCTTCAGCGCTTGCAGGCACACTTGCGCGCGCTTGCGGGCAAGGCGATCGCTGACTTCGGCATGATCGAGGCGGGCGACCGCATCATGGTGTGCCTGTCGGGCGGCAAAGACTCCTACACGCTGCTTGATGTGCTGCTGTCGTTGAAGAGGAGCGCACCGGTTGCCTTTGATCTCCTCGCCGTCAATCTCGACCAGAAGCAGCCCGGCTTCCCCGCGGCCGTGCTGCCGGAGTATTTGACCTCGCTCGGAGTGCCTTTCCACGTCATCGAACAGAACACCTACCGCGTTGTGAAGCGCGTCATACCAGAAGGCAAGACGATGTGTGGTTTGTGCTCGCGTCTGCGTCGCGGCGCCCTGTATCGCTTCGCCGCCGAGAACGGCATCACCAAGATTGCCCTCGGCCATCATCGCGACGACATCATCGAGACTTTATTTCTGAACATGTTCTTTGGCGGTCGCCTGAAGGCGATGGCGCCGAAGCTTCTGAGCGAGGACGGCCGTCATGTGGTGATCCGGCCGCTCGCCTACGTGCCGGAACGCGATATCGCACGCTATGCGCGCGGTCGTGCCTTCCCCATCATTCCCTGTCAGCTGTGCGGCTCGCAGCCGAACATGCAGCGTGTGGCGGTGAAGAACATGCTCGCGGCCTGGGAGCGCGAATATCCGGGACGCGGTGCCTCAATATTCGCCTCCCTGCAGAATCTAGCGCCCGAACACCTGGCCGATCCGCGCTACTTCGACTTCGCGCAGCTGCGCTCGGGCGT
>Ga0209006_10000206_pt1 | contig 61160 bp, 59 predicted proteins | sample JacPin_JW_Ref_O2_FD_188567 | JGI IMG/M metagenome (GOLD analysis project Ga0209006, IMG submission 188567) | Forest soil microbial communities from Algoma, Ontario, Canada - Jack Pine, Ontario site 1_JW_Ref_O2 (SPAdes) (version 2) | ecosystem: Environmental > Terrestrial > Soil > Boreal...
GGCACGACATTCAGGAAGGCTGGTGGGTCATCAAGAAATATAACTGCATGGGCTGCCACCAGTTCATCCCCGGCCAGCAGACGATCCTGATGGGATTGAAACAGTATCAAGATATTCAGGAGCAGTTACCTCCGAAACTCCTAACCGAAGGTGCACGCGTCGATCCGGAATGGCTGCGGAAGTTCCTGTCGAATCCAGCGTTAAGCACGACCGACACGAATCGTAACGGCGTGCGGCCCTATTTGAAAGTTCGCATGCCCACGTTCTCGTTCTCAGACAACGAACTGCGCAAGCTGGTGCGCTTCTTCCAGGCATTGTCGCAACAGCCGATGCCCTACATCCCGGAGGAAGTACCAACGCTCACCGCGAAGGAAAACGACATGGCGCGCAGTTTGTTTTCGAGTGCGGCAGCGCCTTGCCTGAAGTGCCATGCTACGGGCGATCCCGCGCACGATAAGATCGCGACCGCGCCCAACTTCCTTCTGGCAAAGGAGCGGCTGAAGCCGGACTGGGTCGAGCGCTGGATTACCGATCCGCAGGCGGTCAGTCCCGGGACGTCCATGCCCTCAGGGTTATTCAAGCAGCAGGAGAACCAGTGGGTGTTTGCGGGGCCAACTCCGCCTTCATTCCAGGGCTACGCGGGCGATCACCGAAAACTGCTGACCGATTATATTTTTCAACTAACACCGGAAGAGCAGCGGCGGGTGGCTTCTGCGATGCCGCACGCCTCCGTCGTTCAACCCACGACGGGCCGCAAACATGCCGCGGTGGTGGCGTCGCCTCCGGCAGCGGGCGGTGGATCGCGGTAGAATGGCGGCTTCGGCAAGAATTTTGATAAGTTCGCGTCCTGTCTGAAAGCGATGGAAGCATCAACCATTAAGGAGAGAGCGACATTATGAATAAGAAAACAAGTTGGACGATGATCACCGTCAGCGCGCTGGCGTTGTGCTTCTTACTGATTGCATCCGCATGCAACAAGAAAGAAGAGCAGCCTTCCAGCCCTGCGGCGGAACAACCAGCGGCGGCGCCGGCGGCGACTCCTATCGATCCGGCCACCGTTGCCACCGTGGGCGGCACCGTAAAATTCGACGGCGCTGCTCCCAAGGCGACGAAGATCGATATGAGCCAGGACCCTGCCTGCAAAGGTGTGAACGAGGCAGAAAACGTTGTCGTCGATGGCGGGAATCTCGCCAACGTATTCGTGTACGTGAAGGATGGCCTCGGCAGCCGCACGTTTGATGTTCCCACGACCCCAGCCGTGCTCGACCAGAGCGGCTGCAAGTATCACCCCCATGTGCTGGGCGTGATGGCCGGACAAACCGTGCAGATCAAAAACGACGACCAGACCACCCACAACATCCATCCCACCCCGAAAGACAATCGCGAGTGGAACGAATCGCAGCCACCATCTTCTCCGGCGATCGAGAAGAATTTCGCCCGCGAAGAGATCATGCTGCCGGTCAAGTGCAACCAGCATCCCTGGATGAAGATGTATATCAGCGTGGTGAAGAGCCCGTTCTACGCGGTAACCGACAAGAGCGGAAAATACGAAATCAAGGGCCTGCCCCCGGGCGACTACACCATCGCCTTCGTACAAGAGAAGCTGGGCGAGCAGGACCAGAAGGTTACGGTCGCCGCCAAAGACAGCAAGATCGTAGACCAAACCTTCAAGCCGGCTGCCGAGTAAGTGAGTCATAAGCTGAATTGAAAGTTGTTTTGATGTTGATTTGATGACGACGAACCGTTCACGGGCAGGCTGCCCGCGCGTTGCAGTCTGCTCTGTTTTAGAACTCGGAACGTCCGCTACTGTCTTCCAAACCTTCCTGACCTGGGGAGCGCCGCTCTGAGAGCCGTTGAAATAACGTACAACCGGGCCCATCACGCCTTCGCCGTGTTTACGGCGTGCGCCACGCTCGTCGTGATTACCGCGGGTGCGCTGGTCACCAGCAATGACGCAGGGCTGTCGGTTCCCGACTGGCCAACCTCGTTTGGCTACCTGGTGAAGGTGCCACATTTTGTGGGCGGCATACGCTATGAATGGAGCCACCGCATGGTGGCTGGCACGCTGGTATCGCTGACATTGGCCATCGCCATCTGGACTCTGTTGGTGGAGCGGCGCCGCTGGATGCGATGGCTGGCGGTGGGCGCATTCTGCACGGTCATCGCGCAAGCCATTCTGGGAGGGCTCACAGTTTTGTTCTTTCAGCCGCCGGCAGTTTCCACGGCGCACGCCACGGTGGCGCAAACATTTTTCTGCATCGCGGTCGCCATCGCACTTTTCACTGGACGCAAGTGGGTGGAGGAACAGCCGCGCGTCGAGTTCGATTCGCGCCATCCCAGCCTGTTCACGCTCACTTTGCTCTCCATCTTCGTACTCTACGTGCAACTCATCCTGGGCGGGATGTTTCGCCATCACGGCATGAGCTGGTGGCCGCACGTGGCGAATGCCGCGATCGTAACGTTCGTGCTGGCATGGACCGCCATCCGCGCGATTTCGGCGCATTCAAATATTGACGCGTTGCGGCGCCCCGCTATTTTGATGCTCTCGCTTTTGATCATGCAGCTTTGCCTGGGCTTCACGGCCTTCGTCACTCGCGTAGCCTGGGGCAAGAGCGCGGTACAGCCTGAGCTTCCCATGGTGGTCTCCACCGTGGCTCACGTTGCGGTCGGAGCCTTGCTGCTGGCGACCACCGTGATTCTGTCGATTCAAGTGTGGCGGCATCTTCCGGTCGCTCTTGCAGAACGCCAGGGACATGCGGAACGGGGTCCTTCCGCCGCATGACCGAACGACATGAGCGTGATCGGGCCAACATGATCAGACCAACCTGATCAAGCCGGCTGGCCGTCGTTTCCTCACGAAGGAATGCGACCGAATGTCGTAAACTGGTTGTGTGTTCATTGTTGATAGGCCCAAGGATCACCGTGGCTTCTAAGATCGCTGCATTCGCGGATGCTGGCTCGGAAGTTGAGCAGACTTCCTCGGCGCCGGTCATTTCCGTACAAGACCTCATTCACCGCTACGAGAACCGGACTGCACTGAACGGTATCTCGTTCGATGTGCGTCCTGCGGAGTTGTTTGGACTGCTGGGTCCGAACGGCAGCGGCAAGACCACTCTGTTTCGGATTCTTTCCACGTTGATGATTCCGACCGCCGGCCATGCGCTGGTGATGGGTCAGGATGCTGCGAAAGATCCGTCCAGCGTTCGGCGTCTCATCGGGGTCGTGTTTCAGGCGCAGAGTGTCGATCCCAAGCTCACGGCATACGAAAATCTGTGGCATCAGGGGCATTTGTATGGCCTGCGCGGCGCGGCGCTGAAAAATCGCGTAGCGGAGATCCTGGAGCGCGTTGGCTTAGCCGACCGCGCCAAAGAACGCGTCGAAACCTTTTCCGGTGGAATGCAGCGGCGGATCGAACTCGCCAAGGGACTTCTGCACCATCCGGGAGTTTTACTTCTCGATGAGCCCACGACCGGTCTTGATCCCGGGGCGCGCCGCGACCTGTGGCAATATCTGCAGACCCTGCGCGATGAAGAACATGTTTCCGTGCTCGTGACCACGCATTTGATGGAAGAAGCCGAGCGCTGCGACCGGCTGGCCATCTTGAACGAAGGCAATCTGGTGGCGCTGGGTACCCCAGCGGAATTGAAAAGCGAAATCGGCGGCGACGTCATCATTCTGGAAGCCACGCGGGACGCAGCTTTGCTGGCGGAACGAATTCGCGTGCGCTTCCTGGTCGAGACCACGGTCCTCGAAAACCAGGTGCGGATCGAACGCCAGAATGGACACCGATTTGTAACCGATGTGGTCGAGGCTTTCCCGGGAGAAATCGAGGGCATCTCGGTGAGCAAGCCGGCACTCGAGGACGTTTTTATTCGCCGCACCGGACACAAGTTCTGGAGCGAGACCAGCGAGGCGCCGCCCCGCCCCGAGATCGGTCACACGAAAAGTGGTCCAGGAAAAGATCAGTCCACAAAATAACAGGAGGTAGCTTGCGCGCCATGATGCTTGTGCTTTCTCTGCTGCTCGGGATCATTCCTCTCCTCGGCGTGGTCTGGATTCTGACGAGCGGTATGATCACGCTGTGGCCATTTTCGGCCACTGTCGATGGGCTTTTTATGAGCCTGATTCTGCTCGCGCTCGCGGGTTGCTTCTTCCTTAACGCTTACTGGGAGATGAACGACGCGGGCATGCTGGGCTTCCTTCATAAGAAAAAAGAAATCGCCGCGCCCGCGCCTGCAAAGGCACCGGCGCCAGCCCCGAAAGCGAGTTGAGGTTCATGGCAACGCAGACTACAGCTTTGGCGCAGCCGATTGCGACTCCCCCCGTGGGATTGCTGCTGCCAGCGTTTACCTTGTGGTGGCGCGAGATTGTGCGCTTCTACCGGCAGAAAACGCGCGTAGTCGGCGTGCTGGCTTCACCGCTGGTGTTCTGGCTGGTAATCGGCTCGGGATTCGGCACATCTTTCCGCTCCGGTGGCGGACCAAGCCAGCAGCACTATCTGGATTATTTTTACCCCGGCGCGCTGATCATGACGGTGCTGTTCACTTCCATCTTCACCATGATGTCGGTGATCGACGACCGCAAGGAGGGCTTTTTGCTCTCGGTGCTGGTTGCTCCGGTGCCGCGCTCCGCCATCGTGCTCGGCAAAGTTTTGGGCGGGACCACACTTTCTGCGATCCAGGGCATGATTTTCCTGATCTTCGCGCCGTTCACCGGCGTGCACCTCGATGTTGTCCAGGTTCTGCTGGTGGCGGTGGTCGTGTTCCTGGTTTCGTTTGCTCTGACCGCTCTGGGCTTCGCCATCGCCTGGCCCATGGATTCTTCGCAGGCTTTCCACGGCATTGTGAATCTTTTCCTGATTCCGTTGTGGCTGCTATCGGGCTCGCTGTTTCCGCTCACCGGCGCTTCGCTCTGGATTCGCGTGCTGATGCGCCTGAATCCGCTCACCTACGGCGTGGAGGCGCTGCGAGACCTGCTTTATCCCGACGCTGTATCCGTATTTCCCCTGTCGTCCGCCCTAGCGACCCTGACTCTGTTTTCTCTGGCCATGTTCGGCCTTGCCCTACTCATGGCGAATCGCCGCACTACTAGGCCCGCGGCGTGATTCCTCGTCAATCTGAATGCGCGTCCTTTCGAGGGCATGGTCCGCTTCTGGATTGGAGTGAAGCGATTTTTTTATGTCGGTACTGAAGCTTAAAATCGACGTCTCCGGCACCGTCGGCGACGAGGTCTGGCGCGAGATTCGACAGTTCGATCAGATTCAAAGCGCCGATTTCGGTCCGCAGTTCGGCAGCGGCGGACGCTGCAATCACCCCGCCGGCGCTGCGCACGCCAAGGGGGAATGGATCGGCGCCGAAATCCGGCTCCAGACACCGCTTCTGGCGCAATACGCCATGTCGCACTACCTGGAGCAGGAACGCGTACTCGACGCGGATGTCGAGGATTAGGCGCGGGACTTCGATCAAGCGATTCCCGGCCCGGACCCCGAATTCTTTCTCCGCACGGTTAACCAAGTCCTCCGCCAAACGTTATAACCAGCAGAGCGGACAACGATCGCTGCTGGGCTGGCTGGAACAGCACTGCCCAGAGATTAGCGGATTCCATGCCGCATCTGTGCGAAGGAGCAAGGCTATGAGTCCAGATTTCATTGTGGCATTTACGCTTCCAGGCACGTTCAGTTGGTTGGCATGGCTCATCTTCAGCACCATCCGCCGCTATAAAATTGCGAAACTGCAGTCGGAAGTGCAGACCAAGCTATTGGATAAGGTCGCCTCTGGTCAGGAACTGCTGGCCTACGCACAAACCGAGATCGGACGGGAGTTGCTCGAATCGCTTAAGGTCGAGCAGCGCGGGTCGCCTTACGGACGGATCATCGGAGCGATGCAAACCGGAATCATCGCCTTGCTGGTGGGTTCGGCTTTTCTGTTTCTACGCTCCCGTGTGCCGGGCGATGCCGAGGAAGGATTCCTGGTGTTCGGCACCATCCTTTCATTCCTGGGGCTCGGCTTTGGCATTTCGGCCGGGGCTTCTTATTACCTGTCGAGGTCGTTTGGCTTATTGAACGGAACACGGCAGTAGCTCGACGGATTCAATGCCAGGCGTGTCACAACTTCGTGGTGTACAACTCCGCGCCGTAGACCTGGGATGGGCCCCAATTGTGGCGACGGAGTCCGCTGGACCGCTCGCGGAGGACGGATTGCGGATGGACGAGGCTGCCTTCCGCGCATTTTACGAGCAGACGGCCCACCCGCTTCTTGGATATTTATTGCGAGTCACGGGTGATCGCGATCTCTCCGAGGACGTGTTGCAGGAGTCCTATTGCCGCTTCTTGTCCCATGAGATCCCGGTGATGGATGCAGCCCAGAGTAAGAGCTACCTGTTCCGAACCGCAAGTAACGTGCTGCGCGACCGCTGGCGGAAGCGCAAGGAAGAGCCACTCCCCGAATATGCTTCAGAAATGGCGTCGACAGCCCCTCATCCTGAGCGTAGGATGCAGGTGCGTCAGGCGTTGCGCCAGTTGAAACCTCGCGAGCGTCAACTTTTGTGGCTGGCTTACGTGGAAGGCTCGAACCACAAAGAGATTGCGGATTGTACCGGACTAAAGGCAGGCAGCATCCGCTTGTTGCTTTTTCGCGCCCGGCGCAGGCTTGCCGGTCTCATCCGCAATGACCCTCGCCGCTCCGATCAAGAGGTGGATGTATGAAGGAACGCTACTGCGACCGAGATGAACCGGTGTTTGCCGCGCTCTGTGCTGACTCGCATGACGCTGAGGTTCTCAGTCACGCCCGTAACTGCCCGATCTGCTCAGAAGTCCTGCTGGTCACGAAATCCTTACGGGCGGTCACGGAGCTCACAACCAACGAACTCAGTGGCCTGCCCGATGCGGTCGTGATTTGGAGGAAAGCACAAGCGGCAGTCCGAGAGACAGCGCTGGCCCGGGCTACTTTTCCCATCCGGATCGCCAGAATCTGCACGCTGGTCATGGCAATACTTGCGGCACCCTGGATACTCGTGGAATCCGGTCATCTGTGGCCCGAAGCTCTGGGTTCCGTGATTTGGCACTGGCCTTCGGAGTTAAACGAAACTGCTCTCCTGCTTATCATCACCGGAACCGTCTGTATCGTCTTGAGTTCCTGGTACATGCTGCGGGAACAGTAGCCACTGGCCCAACAATCCTTCTGTTATAGTTTCCCTTCGGCTCTCTCATGTCTGCCTTTCCCGATTCCCAGCCCCAGAATTCCGCTGCTACCGAAACGCCAAATCCTTTACCCAAGCGCGGCATGTCCCGCACGCAGAAGATTCTTTTCTTCATCACCGGCTGGCTGATCGTACTGATGCCGTTTCTGTTCTGGTGGAACACGTGGTTCGGGAGGCAACTTTCGAATCAGCAATTGACGACTTACCTACACGACGATAAGAAACCGCGGCACATCCAGCAGGCACTCGTGCAGATCAGCGAGCGCATCTCCCACCGCGATGCTGCTGTCGCGCAGTGGTATCCCGCTCTGGTTATGCTGGCCGCCGATCCCGTGGAAGAAGTTCGCAACACCGACGCCTGGGTCATGGGGCAGGACACGTCAGGCACGGGTTTTCACGAGACGCTGCTGAAGATGCTCAACGATTCCTCGCCCATGGTGCGGGGAAACGCCGCGCTGTCGCTGGTGCGCTTCGGAGACGCCACGGGGCGTCCGCAAATCGTAGCCCTGCTGCAGCCCGCGCAGATCACGGCTCCACAAGCCGGACGCATCGCCGACTCCGACCACCCCGGCACGGCGATTCACCAGGGCGGTCTCATCGCGAAACTTACCCCCACCGACCAAGCGAGCACCGGTCCCGCACCACAGGCGACGATCGAGATTCGATCGCCGATTCCCGGTCGCATTCGATCGGTGGCGGGGACGGGAACGAGGGTTATGGCCGGTGCTGAGATCGCAGTGGTCGAACCGGGAACGGAACAAGTCTGGGAGGCACTGCGCGCGCTGTATCTTATCGGACGACTGGACGATCTTTCCGCGATTCGTCCCTACGAGCGGGATCTTCCAGACATTTCGAACGACGTGCGGCAGCAGGCCGAGGAGACGGAGAAAGCGATACAGCAGCGGGCGAAGTAGCTCTCGGGACGTCGGATGTCAGCAAAACCAAGGCTGTGTCGACTCCCAGTGGTGATTGGAGCATCGTAAAAGGTTAGAGCCTTCGACTGCAGCACGAAATTCGCCTCGCGAATTCCGCGCTTCGCCCAGAATGACAAGTGTTTTGATCGGCAGCCGAAAGTGTAGCGTTCAAGCTAAGAGCTAATGGCTGACAGCTAAGAGCCGCTCCTCAAATCGCCATCGGCCCGACTTCTTTTTCCACTTCAACCGTATCCACCATCGCGATGGCGTCCCAGGGACAGCCGTCGAGAAAGCAGCCATCCGGGCCTTTGCTGAGGCACTTCTTGCAGCCGATACACAGGATGGGGTCGATTGCGATGCGGCCAAACGGCGTACTGTCTTCGTCCGCCACCCAGAACATGCAATCTTCCACCGGACAATATTCCACGCAGGCAGGCGAGCCGGCGCATCCGGTACAGCATTCGGTGATCACGGCCAGCTCTTTCGGCTTCTTCTTACGCGGCGTGGCGATCCCTTTGGACCTAGGTTCGGACTTCATCTCGTCGGGAACCATCCCAACGGCTCTGGTGGCGCCGGGTGCAGCAGGCATGCAGAGATTATACCCGAAGACGCCTTTCGCACTTAGCCTTTAGCTGAGCTCAAAGCCCGCCCAAAATGATACTCCCGGCCCCGTTTGTGATACCCCGCACCATTTCTGCACAGCCGATTCTGCTATAGTGAACCCCTGCAAAGGAGCATCTATGGCAGGAAAAAGTCTGAACCGGGTTCAGTTGATTGGCAATCTTGGAAAAGATCCGGAAGTGAAATACACGCCCAGCGGAACGCCCGTGGCCAAGCTGACCATCGCTACCAACGAGCGCTTCAAAGATAAAAGTGGCGAGTGGCAGGACCGCACCGAGTGGCACAACGTGGTGCTCTGGCAGCGCCTGGCCGAGATCGCCGGCGAATATTTGAAGAAGGGCGGCAAGGTTTACATCGAAGGCCGCCTGCAGACCCGCTCCTGGGACGACAAAACCTCCGGCCAGAAAAAGTATATGACCGAAGTCGTCGGCAGTGATCTAATCCTGCTCGGCGGACGCGGCGAAGGCGGCGGAGATTCCGGAAGCTCACGCGGCTCCCAGTCTTCCAGCGGCGGGGCAAGTCATTTCGACCAGCGTGTGCCCGAGGCCGAGCAAGCTGCAGCCTCCGGCCCGATCACGGACGAAGATATTCCGTTCTGACGTAGGTGTTTTCCCATGACCGAACAGCTAGCCGACAAGAAGTGCGTACCCTGCCGCGGCGGCACGCCGCCGCTCAAGGGCAAAGACCTCGAGGTGCTGCACAAATCGGTTCCCAAGTGGACCGTGGCCAACGAACATCACCTTACGCGCGAATACAAGTTTCCCGACTTCGCCAAGGCGCTTGAGTTCGTCAACAAGGTGGGCGCCGTAGCGGAAGAGCAGGGCCACCATCCCGACATTCTGCTGGCCTGGGGCAAAGTAGAAATCACGCTGTGGACTCACAAGATTGACGGCCTGACGGAAAGCGACTTCATCATGGCCGCCAAGATCGACCGGGTCTCCGGCGCGTAAAAAGCCGCAGGACGAGTCAGCACCGCCGTCCCTGCGGCCGGGAGCCTGCTCCGAGCGAAGTCGAGTGGTGAGCGTCCTCGCCCGCCTCGCCTACGGTAGGACGGTTCGGTATCGCCCTCAAGGTTTACCCATCGCACCTCTTCCTTCTGCCGAACCCTCTTCTGCCGAAGTCTCCGCCGGGCGGTTGGGCTGTAGTTGCAACGCCGCTACCCGTTCACATTCCCTGTTTAGGCCTTCCATAAAGTCGCGCGTCCCTCGTTCAATGGCGGGTCCGAGGGCGAAGCCAAAAGTCCGCGAACCGGCTCCGACGAACTCCCCCCGGAAGTGAATCTGCGTTTCCTGATCGGAGGCCGCAAGGAACGTCAGCCTGGTTTCGAACGTAATCCCGAGGAAATGACTCATGTACGCGATGCGACTGGGAGGCTCAAAGTGCAGCACTACCTGATCGGAAGTGACGGGAACAACGCCCTGGCTCTTGACGCGCATGCGACTGCCTTCTTCCCACGGGTTCCCCATCCACTCCACGCCGGTGACCACGGTGCAGCGCTGCCACGCGTCGGTGTCGGTATAAATCGCAAACGCGGTTGCGACGGGACACTTCACGAGGACCCGAAATTCGAAGAAGCCCATTGCGTCCTCGGGGCAAACCGATTCTGGATGAGGGCATCCAACTACCCCGTGCAATGCAGAGTAGGCGAAAACGGCGCGCAGAGCAACTACTCAGCAAGATCTACTCAGCAGGATCCGAATCCTCAGCCTCAGTTTTTTTCGTCGCATGTCTCATGGCCAGCGCCCACAGCGCAGCCGGCACCAGCATGATCATTCCCGTGCCGCTGGCCACGGTGCGCGCGGGGACGCCCCAATCCATGAAGCGTCCGCAGAGATACGCTCCGGCGGCGATGGTCAGCATCGAGAGGCCAAGATCGGCGGCAAAGACGCGCCCGCGGAACCGATCTTCGGTATGAAGTTGCAGCAGCGTGGTCGAGAAAACCCACACAGTCGAGCCTCCCGCGTGCGCAAGCATGGCGCAGGCGGCGGCCGTCCACACCGTGCGCGCGCTCCCGAGAACTCCGTAGCCAACCGCTACGGTGAGATAACCAAAGAGAATTCCAAGCTGCAGCCGGCGATCGTTGCGGGCGGCCCAGCGCGCCACCACCAGCGGTCCTATCATGGCGCCGAGACCGCGACCGCCCAGAAGAATGCTCATGCCGAGCATGCCTCCGCGTGCGGCGTCCATGCCGCGCCAGTGCAGCGCGAACTCGCGTTCCCCCATCACTGTGAAGATCACCCAGCTGGGACCAATCATCAGTTCGCCGGCTTTCGCAAAAACCGTGGGAAAGAGCGTGCGGTGGTTGCGCACGTAGCGAATGCCCTCCAGCACGGGCGAAAAATCGACCAAATCGCGGGGGCGAAGCGGAGCAGCCAATTCCGCGTGGGGCTCGGCAAAACGCATTCCGCTGATAAGAATCGCCGAAGCCAGGAACGACAGTGCATTCAGGACGAACACCGCGTCGCGGCCAAAAAAGGCAGCAACCAATCCACCCACCGAAGCGCCAATCAACAGATTCACCGACCAGGTCGCCGACGACAGCGTGTTGGCGATGAGCACCTCTCCCCGTGCCGCAATGTTCGGAAGCACCGAACTGCGCGCCGGCTCAAAAAACGCAGCCATGATGGTCTCGCCCAACAACAGCGGATACACCAGCCACACCGTCGACCGCGACCGAACCAGCAGCATAGCCAGAACAATCACGAAGCGCACCAGGTCGGCGGCGATCATCACGTGCTTGCGCCGCAGCCGGTCGTTGATCACGCCCGCTGTGGGGCCCACCAGAGTTTGCGGCAGAACCTGCAGCACCAGCGCCAGCGCGACCGAGCTGGGACGTCCAGTCAACTGCAGCAGCAGCGTGTAGATCGAGAGCGTGTAGAACCAATCGCCAATCTCGCTGACGATCTGCGCCATCCACAAGCGGCGAAAATTGCGGTTGCCGCCAAGCAGCCGCCCGTAAGACGCCAGCGAGATGGAAGGTATCGCGATCTCCGGTTGCGGTTCCATAGTGCGGCTCGATATTGAGGTCCCATTACGAGGGCGGGTGCTCCATTTCTCGCGTTTTTTGCGAGAAGTGGGGGTTTTGATCTTCGGTTAGAAACAACTTTCGGGGATCACGCGATCCAGCAGCGACCTACGAACCCGGCCGCAGCTTGTGCTTGAGGTCTTCGGCGATCTGTTTGCCGTGGAAGCGTCCATTTTCGATGAAGATTTCGTTGGTACGCGATCCCGCCACGATCACGCCCGCCACATAAATCCCCGGCACGTTGCTTTCGAGCGACACCGGATCGCACACCGGACGGCATTGCTCGGATGACAGTTCAATCCCCATGCTGCGCAGAAAATCGTAGTCAGGATGGTAGCCGATCAGCGCCAGCACAAAATCATTCTTCAGGTGTAGCGGACCGCGCGGCGTGACCAGCACCACGTGATCGGGGCCAATCTCTTGCACGCTGCTGTTGAAGTAAGCCACAATCTCGTTGTTCTTGATGCGGTTTTCGATGTCGGGCTTGATCCAGTACTTCACGTGGTGGTGCAGATGCGCTTCGCGGTGCACCAGGGTCACGCGGGCGCCGTGCCTCCACAGATCGAGCGCTGCAATGGCGGCGGAATTCTTGCCGCCGATCACCAGCACTTCGCTGTCGTAGTAAGGGTGAGGCTCGCCGTAATAGTGCGACACCTTGGGCAGGTCCTCGCCCGGGATGCCGAGCTGATTGGCCAAATCGTAGTAGCCCGTCGACACGATCACCTTTCGCACGTGATAGTCATGTGGCCTGCCGGCGCGATCGGTGGCCGTGATGCTGAACTTGCCGTCTTCTCCGAGCACGGTCTTGACCCACTCATACTGCCGAACGTCGAGCTTGTAATGCTCCGCGACCTTGCGGTAATACTCCATGGCCTCTTCGCGCGTAGGCTTCTGCAGCGCGGTAGTGAAGGGGATATCGCCAATTTCGAGCAGCTCGGGCGTCGTGAAAAAAACCATATTCGCCGGATAGTGAAACAGCGAATTCACCAGGCAGCCCTTGTCCAGCACAACCACCTTGAGCCCGAGTTTCTGCGCCTCGATGGCGCAGGCCAGCCCCGTAGGCCCCGCCCCAATGACGAGAACGTCGGCGCGCACCTCTCCACTCGGCAGAGCCTTGGTCTGGGGCAGAGTCCGCAAGTCTTCAGCAGCAAGAAATTCGGGCATGAACCTCCAAGGAATCTGCAGCGTCCCGCGCCCAGGAATGCGGGTCAGAGACCGATGATTCTAGCATGCGGGAAAGTAGCGCCGCCGTCTCGGCGGCGTCCCCCTTCGGGTTGACCGCCATCAAGATGGCGCTACGTGTGTGGTGCGCGGTCGGTTAGAAAAGAGAATTGGATGCCGCGAACAAAGCCGGACGCGGTTCCCGTTCAATGTTGTGCGAGAGCTTGTCCTAGGCAACTTCGAGATGGTACGCGGATTGAAGATGCAGCCAGAGGCCGACGCTGCTGTTGAAGTACCGAGCCAAGCGCAAAGCCGTATCAGGAGTCATGCCGCGGCGTTCGTGAATGATTTCAGCCACTCGCGTCACGGGACGCGGAGATCAAGCGCCCGGTTCATGCTGAGCCGCAATGGCTCCATGAACTCGGCGCGGAGAATCTCGCCCGGATCGATTGGAGGTAGAAGTTTTTGAGTCTTGGGCGCTTTAGTCGACAATTTTGACGTCATGAGCATTCCCATCGCGCCAGATGAAGCAGAGACGCCACTGACCGTGAATTCGGATACTACGTTGCCCTTGCCTATACCGTGTCAAACGGTACATGAGACGGAAGCAAACTCAGCTACGGAGTCCTTAGTCTTGCTTGCTACAATTGACGGTTAACTCATCCCTCAAGCACTTCTCAGGAATCCATCATGCCATCGTCCGGTCATCCGCCTACCACCACCCGCATTGAAACCGACAGCATGGGGAAGATCGAGGTCCCGGCCGACGTCTACTGGGGCGCGCAGACGCAGCGCTCGCTGCTGCACTTCAACATCGGACGCGACACCATGCCGCCCGAACTGATCCGCGCTTTTGGCACGCTCAAGAAAGCGTGCGCGCTGGTGAACCATGATCTCGGCAAACTCTCAGCGGACAAATGCAAACTCATCGTACAAGCCGCCGACGAAGTCATCTCCGGCAAGCTGAACGATCAATTCCCACTGCGCATCTGGCAGACCGGCAGCGGCACCCAGACCAACATGAACGTGAACGAGGTCATCTCCAACCGCGCCATCGAAATCGCGGGAGGAGAAATGGGATCGAAAAAACCAATTCATCCCAACGACGACGTGAACATGTCGCAGTCGTCGAATGACACGTTTCCGGCGGCCATGCACATCGCCGCCGCGGAACGCGTGAAGACCGCGCTGATTCCCGCGATCAAAAGCGTGCACCATGCGATCGCCGCCAAAGCAAAAGAATTCCACGACATAGTCAAGATCGGACGCACGCATTTGCAAGACGCCGTGCCGCTAACCTTCGGCCAGGAATTCGGCGGATGGGCCAGCCTGCTGGAGCGTGACATCCACCGTCTGGAGCAAGTGCTCGACGGACTCTACGATCTCGCCATCGGCGGAACTGCCGTAGGCACAGGCCTGAACGCGCATCCCGAATTCGCGGAGCGCGCCGCGAAAACGATCGCCCAACTCACCGGACTTCCCTTCCGCTCGCACGGTAACAAGTTCGCCGCGCTTTCCGCGCACGACGAAATCGTCTTCGCCCAGGGCGCGATGGAAACGCTGGCCGCATCCCTCATGAAAATTTCGAACGACATCCGCTGGCTGGCTTCCGGCCCGCGCTGCGGCCTGGGCGAAATTACGATTCCAGAAAACGAACCGGGATCTTCCATCATGCCCGGCAAGGTGAATCCCACGCAGTGCGAAGCGATGACCATGGTCTGCGTGCAGGTTCACGGCGCAACCGCTGCCGTGGGATTCGCCGGCTCCCAGGGCAATTTCGAGCTCAACGTTTTCAAGCCCGTGATCATCTACAACTTCCTGCACTCGGTCACGCTCATCACCGACGCCTGCCACGGCTACGTCGAGTACATGGTGAAAGGCATCGAGGTCGATCGCGCGAAAGTCGACTGGTATGTGAAGAACTCGCTGATGCTGGTAACCGCACTGGCCCCGAAAGTCGGCTATGACAAAGCCGCGCAGATCGCCCACACCGCGCACGTCGACCACAGCAGCCTGCGCGAAGCCGCGCTGAAGCTCGGGCATCTTAACGGCGAGGAATTCGATTTGCTGATGAAGCCGGAGAAGATGACGCACCCGTAAGGGAAAACCTGCAGGAAGCGAGCGCACCCATCCGAGTGAGGACTGGCGCGCAGCGCGGCCGCGCAGGTCTCTCTGAACAACGACCGAACCTTACGGAAGCTGGTCGCGCAAATCACACCCAAGAACCGTCACGATGAGACTGATGGGGGACCGGAACAGCGAAAGGAAAAGATATCATGGCGCCCTTAGCCTGAGATCGCAGGCGCGGGGGAGCTGCCCGAGTCTGCTCTTACATCTCGGTTCTTCCCCGCATCCGTGAAAGTGGGGTCGCATCCGCCGCTTCGTCATTTTGTACCCTCTTCTTCGGAGTGGTTGTAATCACCACCACACTCACCAGCACCAACAACGTCCCCAGCAGCGTGCGCACCCCAACCGCTTCCCCGCCAAAGAAATATCCCAGGCCAACCGCCACCACCGGATTCACGTACGCATACGTGCCCACCTTCGTCGGCGATTCGTGATGGATCAGCCACACATAAGCCGTGAACGCAACGATCGATCCAGCCACAATCAAATACGCCAGCGCAAGCCACGCATTGCGCGACACGGCCTGGGGATGAAATCCCTTGAACTCTCCCATCGCGGCCGCAGTCAGCGTGAGCAGGATTCCTCCAGCCAGCATCTGCGCAGCGGAACTCATGCTCTTCGAAGCGGGCAGCGTCAGCTTGCGGGTGAGGGCCGAGGCTACCGACCAACTGATCGCGCCAATCACCAACGCAACCGCGCCAGCGGTATCAATCGCACCCTCACCAAAGCCCGCCGAGTGGCTCACCAGCACAGCCACACCGCCAATCCCCACCACCAGAGCAACCGCTAGTCGAATCGAAATCCGCTGCGTGCCCAGAAAAACAATTTCCGAAAGCGTCATGAAAACCGGAATCGTCGCCATCATCACCGCCGCCACTCCCGACGGCACGCGGCGTTCCGCCCAGAACAACAGCCCATAGTCGAACACAAAGATCAGCACGGCCAGCAAGGTCGCGGCCTTCCACTCGCGCGATGTGGGTGAGGCGTCGCCCTTCAACCGCATCCACGCGTAGAGGATCACTCCCGCCGCCAGAAAGCGCATGCCGGCCAGAAGAAACGGCGGCACTTCGCGCACCCCGACACGAATCGCCAGAAATGTCGATCCCCAAACGAAGTAAATGATGCCGAATGCCAGCAGAATCTTCCACGCCGGTGGACGGGTCGTAGTTTCCATTTGGATCCGAACCTTGCGCGAGATGGTCGGTCGCCACGCGAGATGGGAATCATCCCCGCGCCGCTTCGGCCCCGCCCCTCAGTAGATCACCAATGAAGCTGAGCCGATGCAAAGTCCAGCTATTAAATGTTCTTATGGGATGCGCTTATGCGCTTTATGAAGAACTCAACTCACTTCTTCAGCAGGCTGGAATGGCTGGCCACACACATCCACCTCCCGCCCTGGAAAACCCAGGTGTCGGTGAAGCGGCCCACGTGATCGTAGGCCTTGCCTTGATACGTGCCTTTGGTGCGGTATTCGCCAATCACGACCGCAGTGGTCTGATAGAGAGTGACTTTCATCCCCTGCACATTCATAGAGGCGGGCTTGAACAGGGGATCCTTAATGTCGGCCAGGAACTTGGTCTTGTCGCTGACCTCGCCGTCGAACTCAGTATTGGTGAAAGTGTTGGCCACAAGAGCATCCAGGACAGGGGCATCGCGGTTCACCTGCGCCTCGTTCCAGACGTGCTCCAGCACGATCAGTTTATTTTCGGCGTCCGAAGTTTGGGCAAGAGCCTGCCCAGCGGAACCCAGCGCCAGTAGAAGAAAACAGAAGAAAGTTCGAATCATAGCCTTACGTACCCGCCTCATCCCCACGTGAAGCGGACACTGCCGAAACATAGCAGTCCATCCCCGTTTGGTGCCACGGAAATGCACGAAGAGGTGGTTACGGAGGTCATAAAAACCGGGCTTCGGCTTTCGGGCTTCGGCCAAGCGCCTTTCATCGCAGCGCCGGCAGCCATGACCACACGGAGGACGCTCTGAAATTCCGAACCCAACGATCGCGAATCCTGCCAACCTCGGAAGGCCCGAAGCCCGAGAGCCGAAGCCCGCCCCTAACTAAAACGCCCACCGCAGCAACGTGGCGCCAACCGTAAACCCAGCGCCCACCGACGCCAGCAACACCAGGCTTCCCTTCTTCAGCTTGCCCTGTTCGATCGCCGTATTCATAGCCAGCGGAATCGTGCCGGCGGTGGTGTTGCCAAATTGTTCGATGTTGACGATCACACTCTCGGGCCGCAGCCCGAGGCGATCGGCGGTGGCGTTGATGATGCGCAGGTTCGCCTGGTGCGGAATGAAAGCGTCAATGTCAGATCCCTTGAGCCCATTGCGCGTCAGCAGTTTTTCGCAGACTTCGGTCTGCTTGCGCACGGCAAACTTGAACACCTGCTGCCCGTCCTGGTGAACGTAGTGCATTCGCTTGTCGACGGTTTCGTGCGACGACGGATTCAGGCTGCCTCCGCCGGGCATATAGAGATAGCATCCGCCCGAGCCATCCACTTCATGGATAAAGTCGATCAGGCCCACCGAATCGTCCTCCGCCGGCTCCAAGATCGCCGCGCCCGCGCCGTCGCCAAAAATCACGCAGGTAGCGCGGTCGGTGTAGTCGATCACCGACGACATCACGTCCGCGCCAATCACCAGCACTCGCTTGTGAACCCCGGTAGCGATGAACTGAGCTCCCGTCTGCAGAGAGTAAAGAAACGCGGAGCAGGCAGCCGAAATGTCGAAGCCCCAGGCTCCCTTCGCGCCCAGTTTGTGCTGCACCAGGCAGGCCGTCGATGGAAACAGCATGTCCGGCGTAACCGTACCAACGATCAGGGCTTCGATGTCAGTGGGAGCAAAACCTCGTTGGGCCAGCGCCTTCTTCGCCGCTTCGACCGCGAGATCGCTGGTAGCCACTCCCTTTTCCACGATGTGGCGCTCGCGGATGCCCACGCGAGTCATGATCCATTCATTGGTGGTGTCGACCATTTTTTCCAGGTCGGCGTTGGTGAGAAGGCGGGGTGGCACGTAGGTGCCGAGGGCGCTGATTTTGGCGCGAATCGGTTTGCTCAAACGAGAAGCTCCTGAAGAAGGGCTTATGAGTATGAAACTGAGTATTGTGAAGGATTGAGGCAAGAAAGTCTAACGTAGCGACAGCCGCCTTGGCTGTCTCGCCGGGGCGAAGCCCGGCGAATCATGTTCGCGGGTCATGCTCAGCCGGTCGTGTTCAGTCGGTCATGCTCGTCGAGCAGGGTCAGCGAATCAAGTTCAATTGGATGGAACCGCTTTAGGCGGTGCCCTCTGCGTCCTCTGTGGTTGACGAATTTAGCTCCCGCCTGTGCAGGACGCGCACTCGCCTCAGGCCGCGCGAAACGCCGATTCGTAGGACATCCACTCCCGAACGAAATTGGGACACGAGACCAAACCGAACCCGTGCCCTTCCCCTCGCATGAGATACAGCACAGCCGCGCGGTCCAGTTCCTCCAGATGTGTCAGATCGAGCAAGGCCCACAGATCGCAGGCCAGCGCCGTTTGCACGAGTTGATCCAGGTATGAAAGATGGCCCTGAAATAATTTGCCGGAGACACGAATCGTAACGTTAGGAACGGTCGAACTGGACGGAACTCGGCTCATTTTTTCCTCGCTGGCGGCGGCAGTTGAATTCCTGCGAAGCCTTCACCTATTGGACGCGCCCCGACCGCAGTCTTGCGCAAAGAGTTGGTAAATAAACCGTAAAGATTTGCAAAATGCACAGTTCGACAACCGAAATGTTGCGTGCGGAGATCTTGCCCGTGTAGGACGGACACTCTTGTATGTCGCCTTTGACCTTAGGTTTTGACTTTGCGTGCTCTTGAGATGTGGCGGTTGTCGAGCGGTTGGTCGATAAGGCGAACTTCAAAGCCGGGATCGAGGCATTGTCTCGGACCGCGGGAAAATCAACGGCCAGAAGCAAATTAAGCCAGGCACCGGCTCCTCACTGCACACGCAAGAGCCCGTTACCGTTGCTTCCTTCCGGACCTGGCGGGTTTGGCGGGAGTACGTCGCGTAAGACCGATGCCTGACCTGAATGATTCTAGCATCCGCAGTTCAGCCGTTTGCAGGAAGGACACTCTTGTCCGTCGCCTTTGATGTTGACTTGCCTGCGGGCCAAAACCAAGTCGAATCTCAAAAAATCAAGGTCAAGATCAAAAGTACGAACAAGAGATTCCGTCCTACAGCCAAGGCGACCTCGAAGCACCTCAAACCTCGGAGGGCATGTGACTTTTGGTGCAAGAACCGCATCACAAGGCCTTCCCTTCTAGGGCTGATTGTCGAACAATAGAAGCTTCAATCGCCGGTTCTCAAATCAATGCCGCCAAAGGTTCCACAACCCGGTGTGATTCCGATCCCCAAGGCAATTGACTACTACTTCCAGCTTTCTTTGTATCTGCTTGTTTTAACTGGCTTTGGAACTCTCGCTAGCACCGGTGGACTGGATTTACCGTCGATTGTTCTGGTGGGAGCGGCCCTCGCCCTGCGCGGCTACATTCTGGCGGAACGCAAGCACTTGGTGATGCCGGAGCGCTGGACCGCGCCGCTTTCGGCAGCCTATGTCCTGTTTTTCGCTGCGGATTTCCTGTTTCTTTCGCGCAGTTTCCTTACTGCAACGGTTCATCTGGCGCTGTTCGCGGTCGTGGTGCGGATGTTTACGCTGCGGCGCGACCGCGACCACGTGCTGTTGGCCATTCTCGCCTTTGTCATGGTATTGGCGTCCGCCATCCTGACGGTCGACAGCGTCTTCCTGTTTTTCTTCGCCGCCTTCATGCTCACGGCCGTAGCGGCCTTTGTATTGATGGAGATGCAGCGCTCCGGACGCACCGCCAACATTCAGGCCCGGCATTCCACAGATCCTCAGGAGCATCGCCGTCTCGCTTTTGCGCTGGCGCGGATGGCTCCTGCACTCATGGCGATGATTTTGGTGGGTGCGGCGGGGGTGTTTTTCCTGCTGCCGCGCATGTCGGCTGGCTACATGGGCGGATATTCCTTCGGCAGCGACCTTTCCACCGGTTTCAGCGACCGCGTGCAACTGGGCCAGATTGGACAGATTCAACAGTCGAATGCGGTGGTGATGCATGTGCAAATCGAAGGCGACAATCTTGGCCGATATGACCTGCACTGGCGCGGGGTGTCCCTCGCGGAGTTCGACGGTCATGGCTGGTCGAACACCCGCCAGCAGCTGGTGCTCGACCGGCAGCCGGGGGGTGCTTTCGCGATTCCTGCGTTTGGAACCCGGATCCCGCCGAAGCACACGGCACAGAGCGTAGCGACACCCAATAGCCCACGCGAACAATTGATTCACTATCGCGTCCTGATGGAACCGATCGGGACAAACGTTTTCTTCCTGGCACCCTGGGCGCAAAGCGTGAAGGGAGACTTCAGGAATCTCGCGGTCGACCGGGGCAGCGCGGTGTTCGATCAGGATGTTCAGCATCCCATCACTCGCTACGAAGCGGAATCGGACATTTCCGTTCCTTCTCCCGACCAATTACGCAACGCGGGGCAGATTTACCCTCCGCAGGTCACGCCCATGTATTTACAGTTGCCGGAGTTGCTCGATGCGCGGATTCCGCGGCTGGCGGCGGAGGTCACAAAGTCCGCGTCGACTAACTATGACCGGGCAGCCAAAATCGAAATCTATTTAAAGACGCGCTACGCCTACACCTTGCAACAGCCGCGCACGGCAATGCGCGATCCGCTTGCCAATTTTCTGTTCGAGCGCAAGCAGGGTCACTGCGAATATTTCGCTTCATCGATGGCCGTGATGCTGCGTACTTTGGGGATTCCGGCGCGCGTGGTGAACGGATTCCGCAGCGACGAGTTCAACGACCTCACGGGAAACTACGTGGTCCGCGCGAAAGACGCGCACTCCTGGGTGGAGGCTTATTTTCCCGCCTACGGATGGCAGACTTTCGACCCCACTCCCGCAGGCGCGAGCGGCACGCCGCAGGGCTGGGACCGGGCCATGCTCTACCTGGACGCAATGTCTTCCTTCTGGCGCGAATGGGTCATCAGCTACGACGCCGCTCACCAGTTCTCGCTCGGCCACGCGGCGGTCAGCGGAACCCGCGGCGTATGGGAACGGGGGCGCGCGTGGTGGCGCCAGCACTATGCTGCAATGCTGCGCTGGGCACGCCGCAGCCAGGAACGCGCCGAACACTCGCCGAAACGCTGGTTCGCTCTCGGCCTGGGCGGTGGCCTGTTTCTGCTGGTCGTCTCCCTGGTACTGGGGAATCTGCGGCGGATCGCGCAGTGGCTTCACGAAAAGCGGCTGCGCGAGCATCCCGAGGATGCGCCTGCGCAAGCCGCCACCATGTGGTACGAGCGCATGGCACGCTCGCTGGCGCGCCGCGGAGTAAAGAAGCGGACGGCGCAAACGGCGCGGGAGTTTGCCGGAATCATCTCGGAAGAACCATTAAGGGCGCGAGTTCAGCAATTCACGGAAGCGTATGAATCGGCACGGTTTGGCCAATCGCAAGAGGACGTCCAGCGGCTGCCGGAATTGTATGAAGAAGTGGAACTGGCAACCAAGAAGTAGGCCGCAAAGCCACACTTGAGCAGGGGTCCAATCCGATTCGGAAAAGGCGCTGAACATTTTGCCGTCCGGAAAAATGAACCCTGGTTGGAACGCTCAATGCTGTATCGGTATGGCGACGATGGGCAGATCGTATATCAGGAGATTTTGGGGGAGTGCTATCCTGGCGTTGCTGCACTTCCTGAAAGACGGCTCGCGCCTTTTGTTGGATGCGCCGGGAAAATATGCGAATACCTGCCTGTAGCTCCCAACGGCCGGTGGAACTGATTTTCTACGGCGAGTGTTAGAAGCGGTAGACCACGCCGCCCCCGACAAAATAATTATGCTGGCGTGAGTGGCCCGTGGGGGCGTTCGGGAAGTCCGGTTCACCGGACCAGAAGTCGCGCACTTCGCCGCGAATGCTGAACTTGCCCCTGACCTTCACATCCAAGCCAAAGCCACCTTCAATGGCGCTGGTCGCGCCCGACTTCCCAGGATTAGGGCCGCCACCGTAAATCGTGTTCTTATTCTGGCTGAAATAAGCGAAACCGGCGCCAAAGCTTACCCAGGGCGAAAATGCGGTGGTGGGAAACAGGTTCAAGCGCGCGGCAGGCGTGACGAAGTACTGTTTGTAGTTGGTGGGCACCGTGCCTTGCGGTGCGTTCAGTTTCTCGTCAAGATTGAACACGGCCGGCAACTCCCCCGATATGGCGTAGATCGGGGTCACCCACAAGTGCCGGGCATAAGCGGCCTCGAAGGTCAGGCCGGCGCCGGAGCGGATGACGGCATCGGGCACGGGCGGGTTCTGAATCCCCTGGTCGCTGATGAAGATACGGCCGATCATGCCGACCAGTTCGTTCTTCTCATCCTGGGCGGCCGCCGACGCTGCTAGAATCGTCACCACTGCCAGGGCCGCAACCAACAATCGTCTCTCAGACATTTCCCCTCCGGAGAAGTGGGAGTTTGTCACTATGGCGGTACGCAATAGCCTAGCACGACAGCTATCCTTTTGAATCCACAACTACTATCTTTTCTGGTCCGACGCGCGGAACCCACTGCGCCTGGCCTCAGCCCCCGAAAGCGCCCGCCGAAGATGCTAAAATAGTGGGATTGCATGGCTGTGACGGACCTCACTATCAACGTTCCCACTGACAGTCCTATTGACGATCTGCGCGAGGAAACGCCCGTCCGTCCCGCGGAACTTATCGCGGACCCCCTGCCGAAACCCACGAAAGTGGGGTTTGTCAGCCTGGGATGTCCCAAGAATCTGGTTGACAGCGAAGTGATGATGGGTTTGCTGGCTCGGGCGGGCGCGGAACTGACCACGCGCGCCGAAGACGCCGACGTGATCGTGGTCAACACCTGTTCGTTTATTGAGAGCGCGCAACAAGAATCGGTGAACACGATTCTGGAAATGGCCGGTCACAAGAGCGATGGCCGCGCCAAGAAGCTGGTAGTCGCGGGCTGCCTGGTGGAGCGCTTCCGCGACCAGATCCGCAAGGACATTCCTGAAGTCGATGCCGTGGTTGGCACCGGCGAACTGGAAAAGATCCTGGCCGCCACCGGTGTGGCACCCTCGCCCGCGCGAAATGCGGAGCGAAACAACGCAGGCAGCGATTCGCCGTTTGTGGTGCTGCAGTCTCGCCCGGAAGGCGATGCCCGCGCCGCGCAGGGAAGATTCTCGCGCGAAGCATGGACGGGAGCCATTGGTGACCTGCCGAACTATCTTTACGATGATGCCACGCCGCGCATTCTGGCCACGCCGCGGCACATGGCTTACATCAAGATTGCCGAAGGCTGCGACCATCCCTGCAGCTTTTGCATCATTCCCCAGTTGCGCGGACAATTCCGCTCGCGGCGCTTTGCGTCGGTGGTGTCCGAGGCCGAACGCCTGGCGCAGTCCGGCGTGCGCGAGATCACACTCATCGGGCAGGATACGACTTGCTACGGCGAAGATTTCGGCCTGAAAGACGGTCTGGCGCTGCTGCTGGAAAAGCTGGCCGCGATTGAAGACCTGCGCTGGGTTCGTTTTCTCTACGCCTACCCGAACAAGATCACCGGTAAGTTGCTGGAGACGATCGCCGCCCACGAAAAGATTTGCTCGTATATGGACGTTCCCCTGCAACACGCGTCGGCTAGCGTGCTGAAGCGTATGAAGCGCGGGGGCGGAGCGGATGTTTTCCTGCGCTCGATTGCCAAAATGCGCCGCACGATTCCTGATGTGACGCTGCGCACCTCTTTCATCGTGGGGTTCCCGGGCGAGACGGAGAGGGAGTTTGAAGAGCTCTGCGATTTCGTGCGCGAGGCCCAGTTCGACTGGATGGGCGCATTCGCCTATTCCGATCAGGATGGCGCGGGCGCGTTCGGCCTCGACAAGAAACTTTCGCCCCGCGAGATCGAGCGGCGGCGCAAACATCTGATGGGTATCCAGCGCCAGATCAGCAAGAAGAAAAAGAAAGCGCTAGTGGGGCGGGAATTCGATTTGCTGCTGGAAGGCACGTCCGACGAAAGCGATTTACTGCTGGAAGGCCGCACCGCAATGCACGCGCCCGAAATCGACGGCAAAGTCTTCGTGAACGATTTTCCCGCGGAAGACTTCTCCGAGGAGTCTGGACCGCAGCCCGGACAGTTCTACCGCTGCCAGATCACCGAGGCGCACGACTACGATCTGGTAGCAAAGATCGTCTAGCGAACGTCATTTAGCGAACATCTCTTGGCGAAGATCGTTTAACGCCGGGCGGGTGCGACGGCGCAACAATAGTCTCCATCCTTAGCGAGCTCGAACTACAATACTTTTTGTCATGCCGAGCAAACGCATCGTCAAACTCCGTTGTCCGATCTGCAAGAAAAACGTGAAGAGCACCGACGCAGATTTTCCTTTCTGCAGCGACCGCTGCCGCATCGTCGACCTGGGCAAGTGGGCAAGCGGCGCCTATGTGATTGCCTCGCCGGTGACCGATGCCGACGAAGGCGTCCGCGACCGCAACCCGGAAGATCCGGAAGAAGATTCGTGACGCCCACGCCGCGCTGGGCAACTTTGGTGGCGACGTTCTTCGGCGTCGGCCGTCTGCATCCTGGGCCCGGAACCTGGGGATCGGCCGCGACTGTGCTCCTCTGGAGCGCGGTTGCCTATAGCCTTCCGCCCGCTTTGCGCACCCCCTTTGCCATCATTCTCGCGGTGCTGGTGGTGCTCATCGGCATTCCTGCCGCGACCCGCGTGGCTCGCGGTTCCGGAGTGAAAGATCCGCAGTTTGTGGTGATTGACGAGGTCGCCGGGCAGCTCGTCGCGCTCATTGGCGTCCCCTTGGGATGGAAAACTTTCCTGGCGGGTTTTATACTTTTTCGGGGATTCGATATCCTCAAGCCTCCGCCGGTCCGGCAACTCGAGGCGCTTCCGGAAGGAACTGGTATTGTGGTGGACGATGTCGCCGCGGGATTATACGCATTTGCGGTGATGCATCTTCTGCTGCACTTTGGGATTCTAAGGTAATAGCAACGGCGCCAGCGGTGAGCCGCAACTCGGGACTCGGGACTCGATACTCTTCATGGGATTCTCCGACCGTATTCTCGGACGCAAGAGCGTGAACGGCGGACCGCACATTGAGGCGGTCGCGCCGGCGCTCGCCCTGGCTGGCGGCGAAGTGCGCATCACCGGCACAGGATTGCGCCCCCAGGAGTTGCGGCGGCCGAAAGTGCAATTCGGCGATGTCGAAGGCTCGGTGGTCGTAAGTTCCGAAGCGTTTCTGGTGGCCCGAGTTCCGGAGGGCGCTACTTCCGGTCCAGTCGTTGTGGCGAGCGATGGCCACGTGAGCAATGCCCAAACCGTAAGGGTCGCGGTGCCGATCGCCGAAAATCTGCATCCCGTGACCAACCCGGCACTGGATGCGGAGGGCAACATTTACGCTACGTTTTCTGGTCCACGCGGCGAGAAAGTGCCAGTCTCCGTTTTCAAGATCGACACCAACTATGCCATGAAACCTTTTGTGGCGGAGATGATGAACGCGACCTCCATCGCGTTTGACCGTCAGGGACAGATGTACGTTTCGTCGCGCTACGACGGGTCGGTCTACCGCGTCGCCCCCAACGGCGCAATGACAACCTACGCCGAAGGCATGGGCGTGGCCACCGGAATTGCATTCGACCGCGAACAGAATCTTTACGTCGGCGACCGCAGCGGCACGGTTTTTAAAATCGGGCGCGACCAACAGGTCTTTGTTTTTGCCACACTCGAGGCCAGCGTCTCGGCCTATCACCTCGCGTTTGGCCCCGAAGGCGACCTCTTCGTCACCGGGCCTACGACTTCCAGCTTCGACGCCGTTCACAAGATTGATCCGCACGGGACGGTGAGCACGTTCTATCGTGGCCTGGGACGGCCGCAGGGACTGGCGTTCGATGCGTCGGGGAATCTGTACGTCGCGGCGTCGCTGTCGGGCAAGCGCGGTATCGTGAAGATCTCCCCCGACGGCAAAGCGCGGATCGAAGTTGCCGGTCAGGGACTGGTTGGCCTGGCGTTTGCGCCGGGGCGCTCCGTGATTCTCGCGACCACGAGCGCAGTGCATCACCTTTCTTGGGACATACAGGGGCTGCCACTGCTGCCGGAGTAGTCGTTCACTCCTCTGCGTCCCCTGCGGTTCTCATTTCCAATTTTCATTTACACTTTTAGGCGTGAACGCCGAAATTATCGCGGTCGGCTCTGAACTGCTCACGCCCTTCCGCAGCGACACCAATTCGCTCTACCTCACCGAGCAACTGAACCAGCTCGGCGTGGAAGTAATCTTCAAGAGCATCGTTGGCGACCACCTGCCACGTCTGGTGGCAGCCGCGCAGCATGCTCTGTTCCGCTCTGACATCGTAATTTTCAGCGGCGGCCTGGGGCCAACCGAAGACGACCTGACGCGAGAAGCTGTGGCCGAAGCTCTCGGCGTGGCTGTCTGCCGCGATGCCGAGATTCTCACGAAACTGGAAGAACGCTTCGCCGCCCGTGGCTGGAAAATGGCCGCCAACAACGCCAAGCAGGCCGACGTTCTGGAAGGCGCCACGGTTTTGCCCAACCCAAACGGCACTGCCCCCGGTCAGTGGCTGAGTGGAAATTTCGACGGGCGGGAACACATTATCGTGCTGCTGCCCGGTCCTCCGTTTGAACTGAAAGCGCTATTCGATACGGAAGTTCGGGAACGGCTGCGGGCAAAACTTCCCACCGCATATCTCGCGACCCGCGTTTTGAAGATCGCCATGATCGGAGAATCGCAGGTCGACTCCCGCGTGGCGCCCATCTACAAACGGTTTGCTGACGTGGACACAACCATCCTGGCGGGTGCGGGTGAGGTTCAACTTCATTTCACGAAGCGCGCCGAGAGTCTCGAACTAGCTCAGCGGCGCGTGGACGAAGTGGCAGGCGAGGTGGAAGACGAACTGGATGACGCGGTCTTCTCCCGCGATGGCGAGTCGCTGGAGCAGATCGTCGGCTACTGGCTGCAGATGCGCAACGCGACGCTGGCGGTGGCCGAATCCTGCACCGGAGGATTACTGGCCGAACGCGTCACCTCCATCGGGGGAAGTTCGCGCTATTTCCTGGGCGGAGCCGTGGTGTATTCCAACGAACTGAAAACGGAATTCGCGGGTGTGCCCCGGGAGATGATCGAACGCCACGGCGCGGTGAGCCGCGAAGTGGCGGCGGCGCTGGCGGAGGGTATTCGTTACCGCTGCGAGGCGAGTCTTGGTGTGGGTATTACCGGTGTGGCAGGCCCCACCGGAGGCACGCCGGATAAGCCCGTGGGCTTGGTGTTTCACGCGGTAGCCAGCGATCGCGGAACCGAAGTGATCCAGCGAAACTTTCCCGGCGACCGCAAGCGCATCCGCTGGTTCGCGTCGACCATGGCGCTGGATATGGTGCGGAGAAAGCTGATGTGAGGAGAAGCTTTCAGCTGTCCGCTATCCGCTTCTCGGAGTCGCCTTGCGGTGTGTGCCGTCCAAAGACCTAAACAAACAGGACGAGCCTACGGTCGGTAACCGTGAGATCCAAGCTAAGAGTGAAAGCTGACAGCTAAGAGCTACGTGCCATGCGCCTCTTCAGCGCTCTCGACATCGACGACGAAATCCGCGAGCGCATCGCCCGCTTCGCGGAAGCAGTGAGCGGCTTCGCGCCGGACGCTCGCTGGGCCAGGCCGGACTCGCTCCACGTCACGCTGAAGTTCATCGGAGAACAGCCGGAACCGATTCTCGAAGACATCAACGGCGCCTTAGGAACCATCGCGGCTGGCGCAGTCGCGCTGCAATTTCGCGGATATGGATTCTTCCCGACCGCGAAAGCTCCGCGGGTTTTCTGGATTGGAATCGAAGCCGGGCCTGAGCTCGCAACGTTGGCCGCAGCGGTAGATCAGCAAACCGCGCGCCTCGGAGTTGCGAAAGAAGATCGCGCTTTCAGTCCTCACCTCACGCTGGCTCGCGGCGGCGTCCGCGGAACCTACAGCTCGGGATCACCGCACCGGCACAAAGAAAATCGCCCCAACCGCAGTTTTCAACGTTTACAGGAAAAGCTGGCTGCCCTGCCCACCCCTGAGTTTGGTACCATGACGGCCCACGAGTTTTTCTTGTATCAGAGCGAATTGGGACGAGGCGGATCGCGATATACAAAATTGTCGCGCTTCGCATTGAAGTAGCGCCGGCGTCTCGCCGGCTGTCGCGAGTGGGCGTCCCGCTCGCGCTGTGGCAGGCAATACCGGAAGCGTTGTTGAAACTGGATGCCCACAATTCTCCTCACCGTCGCAATCGCTTACCTGCTGGGGTCGATTCCTTTCGGCTATCTGCTGGTGCGCATTTTTCGTGGCGAAGACGTGCGGCAGAGCGGCAGTGGAAATATTGGCGCGACCAACGTCTCGCGCAAGTCGCCGGCCCTGGGCGTCCTCACACTGCTGCTGGATGCTCTCAAGGGATTTGCGGCCGTGACCATTGCCATTCTGCTGAGCCCGCAAGTTTTTCCAGATCTATCTCTGCCTACAGTTCTGGGGCATGAGACTCTGCTGGCTTCTATGCCGCCGATCTCCGTCCACGCGGCAGTCGCGGCCTTGGTCGCTGTGCTCGGCCATATGTTTCCCATCTGGCTGAATTTCCGCGGCGGCAAAGGAGTTGCGACCGGACTCGGTTCACTCGCGGTGATTGCTCCCGAGGCTGTGTTGATCGCGGCCGTGATTTTCATCGTTATCGTTTTGCTGTTCCGCTACTCGTCGCTGGGTTCGATCACTGCGGCCGCGGCCCTTCCGCTCATTGCACTTCTCCTGCATGACTATGGCCACAGCGCTCTCACGTTGTGGCTGATCTCGCTCACTTGTCTCATGATCATTGCCAGGCACCACGAAAATATCCGGCGCTTGCTGTCAGGAACGGAAAACCGGCTGGGAGCGAAGCGCGCGTGAGCCAGATTGCGGTCATTGGCGCGGGCGCGTGGGGCACAGCCATTTCCGTGGTGCTGGGGCGCAATCGATCGCACCGTATCCAACTCTGGGCCCACGAAAAAGAAGTGAGGGAGTCAATCGCGCAGCGCCGCGCCAACGAAAACTTTCTTCCCGGTCAGGCGATTCCTGATTCTGTGACAGCGACCACGAACCTTGCCGAGGCGCTTGGCGGCGCGCAAATTGTGGTCAGCGTCATGCCTTCACAACATTGTCGCCGTCTGTTCGAACAGATGTGCCCGCATCTCCCGCCGCAGGCCCTCTTCGTATCCGCAACCAAAGGATTGGAAGAAGGCTCCCTGCTCCGCATGACGGAGATCATCACCCAGGTGTTGACGAGCAGCGGCGCACCCGCGCCGCGGGTGGGCGCGCTCAGTGGACCGACATTCGCACTCGAAGTGGCACGCGGCGATCCCACGGCGATCACCATAGCGTCGCAGGACGCGGAACTCGCGCGCACCGTGCAGCACGAGTTCAGCGACCCCACATTCCGGGTTTATACCAACCCCGACGTGGTGGGAGTGGAACTCGGAGGAGCGCTGAAAAACATTGTCGCCATCGCCGCCGGCATTTGCCACGGTCTGGGCCTGGGCCACAACTCGGTGGCTGCGCTGATCACGCGCGGCCTGGCCGAAATGACGCGCCTGGTTGTGGCCTGCGGCGGACGCGCTGAAACCATGGCGGGCCTTGCCGGCCTGGGCGATCTGGTCCTCACTTGCACCGGAGGATTGTCGCGCAACCGCAGCGTGGGCGTCGAACTGGGCCGCGGACGCAAGCTTCCGGAAATTATCGCTGGCATGCACGGTGCGGTCGCCGAAGGAATTTTCACCACCACCGCGGCGGTCGGCCTGGCGCGTGCCCGCGGAGTGGAGATGCCCATCACCGAGCAGATGCATGCCATCCTCAGCCAGGGCAAAGCTGCCCGCGAAGCCATCCATGAACTGATGACGCGCAGCGGCAAGAGCGAAAGCGCGACTCGCGGCGGGGAGACAAAAAGCTCTTAGGCGCAATGCTAGCAAAGAACACGAAGCTAAAGCTCGCCTGGTTTCAGTTCCTCTTTGCGTGCTTCGCGGCGTTTCTCTGCGAGCTTTGCGGTTAGAGGCTTTGCCTTTTCTATGAGTTGCATGAAAGGGAATGTGTGCCCCTGGTTTCCGCGCGTTATCGTGCCAAACCCTTGCCAGACACCGGATTCCGGTCAGGTACTTTGGTAATGGCGGTGCCCTTCGGTTTCCTGCTCGCGGCTGCGCCTACCCGTTAGAATTTTGTCGATAGCTTGAATAACGCCGCCACTTCGATCACGGCGCTCGTGATTCCACGTGAAGGGAAAGACTTGTCTTCCAAGGCATCCACCGCCGCGCGCATCCCGATTCTGTATGTGATTCTCGGGGTACTCCTCGTCATCAGCATCGTGCCGATGTATTTCTATTCCACGTATGTGGAATCGAAAAACCGGGAGGCCCTGGTACGCAACGAGCAGATGCTGCAGAACACGGTGACGCGTTCGCTGGCCGACGATCTCTCGCAGAACGAGCGGTCCCTGCGGATGATGCTGGCGAATCTCTCAGCGGCGGTGCAGGTGACCAGCGGCGGAGACATCGGCGAAAAGAACATTCAGAGTCCGGAATTGCGAGCGCTCCTTGAGAATTTTGTATCTTCTTCCGAGGAGATCGCTTATACCTCGCTGCTGAATTCGGAGGGCAAGGGCATAACGGCCGGGCGTATTGCGCCTGACATTTTTCTGCAGAGGGAACTGGAGCGTGCTTTTTCCGCCGCCCGCGACGGACGCGCCTATAACGGGCAGGCGCTGACAGTGGGCGAAGGCACGTCCTCCCGGACGATTTTTCTGGTCAGCACTCCCGTGATGTACGGGCCGCGATTTCTCGGCATGATCGCAGCGGTGGTGGACCTGCAATTCCTGATTCGCCGCCTGCAGGACGCGAGCAGCGGCGGGCTCACGCCTTACGTGGTGGACGCGCAGGGCCGGCTGGTGGCTGCGGCCACGCAAGGCTTCGCCACCGGCCAGGACATGAAGAACCTGGAAATCGTGCGCAACTTTGTGGATAGCGGCAACAAAGGGCAACTGGTGCCCACCAAAGAATTCACCATGCACGACGCCAAGGGCAGCGAAGCCATGCTCGGCACTTACTGCCCGGTGACGGCACTGGACTGGGCCGTGGTTGTGCAGAAGACGCAGCGGGAAGCCTATAGCGGAGTGTATGAAATGCAGCACACGGCCCGCCTGCTGGCTCTGGCGGCGGTGTTGGCAAGCATTCTAGCCAGCATTGTAGCGGCGCGACGTATCACCAGTCCGCTCGAGGTGCTCACGCAATCCAGCCGTGCCATCGCCCGCGGCGATTTTTCCCAGCGCGTACAGCTCCGGAGCCGCACCGAAATTGGAGAATTGGCCGAAACCTTTAACAGCATGTCTCAAGAACTCGAGCACTTTGTCGAAGACCTGAAACGCGCCGCCGACGAGAACCGTGCCCTGTTTATGGGCTCCATCCAAATGCTGGCCGGAGCCGTCGACGAAAAGGATCCCTACACTCGTGGTCACTCCGACCGGGTGACCCGCTATTCCCTGCTGCTCGCGCACGAAATGGATCTGCCCACTCCCTTCGTGGAGATTCTGCAGATTTCCGCGCAGCTGCACGACGTCGGCAAAATCGGCATCGAAGACCACATCCTCAAAAAGCCCGGCGCGCTCACAGCCGAGGAATTCGAGGTGATGAAGACCCACACCACCCGTGGCGCCAACCTTTTGCGACCGGTCACGCAACTGGCGGAAATGCTTCCCGGCATCGAGTTGCATCACGAGTCGCTCGACGGGCGCGGTTATCCCTATGGCTTGCAGGGAGACCAGATCCCGCTGCTGGCGCGGGTCATCGCCGTCGCCGACACTTTCGACGCGCTCACCACCACGCGTCCTTACCAGAATGCGCACACTCCCGAACAGGCGCTGCAAATCGTTCAAAACCTGGCGGGCAAGCGCCTCGATCCCATCGTAGTCGCCGCGCTGCTGGCAGTTTACGCGCGAGGAGAAATCAAGCTGCAGAGATTCACCATCCGGCGACCGGTAGCGGCAGCGGCGAATGCGGGCGCGGCCGCACCAGCCGCCCCGGTTCCCGCAGCGCCGTTGACCACCCCGGCAGCATCCATAGCCTCCGAAGCCGCTGAGCTCGAAAGAACCCGCGTCTAAGAAGATAAGCCAGCAGGCACGAACCATGGGGCCGCGGGCGCCCCGCCCGCGAGCTCGTTCCCAAGGGTAGAGGCAGTGGCGCAATCCCGACCGAGCCCTAACCGAAATCGAAGCATGGGGCCGCCGCCCCCGCTGCCGCAAGCGCCTCCCCTGAGCTTGTCAAGCAGCCGTGTCGCCCGCGGCGCCGACCGCATACCGGCTCACACAACCCGTATAATCACTGTTTACCCCTTATGATTCAGACCTTATTCGGCAGCACCGAAGAAAAGAAAACCGGCTTCTTCGACCGCATGAAGCAGGCGGTCACGCGCACCCGCGAGAACCTCGCCGAGCGCATCGAAGAAGTCGTTTCCTTCGGCAAGGAAATCGATCGCCACACGCTCGACGATCTCGAAGCCACGCTGATCGCCGCCGATCTGGGGAACACCACCACGCAGGAAGTCCTCGCGAAACTACGAGACAAAGCTGATCGCAAGCAGATCAAAGACGTGCAGGAGCTCAAGCGCCTGCTGAAAGAAGAATTGCTGGCGATTCTGAGCGTGCCCAACTCGCGGCCCCTCAACAAGGTGGAAGGCACACCGGAAGTGATTCTCGTAGTCGGGGTCAACGGCACTGGCAAGACCACGACCATCGGCAAGCTCTCGCAGCTGTTTCGCTCAGAAGGAAAAACCGTGCTGCTGTGCGCCGCCGACACGTTCCGCGCGGCCGCTATCGAGCAACTCGAAATCTGGGGCCAGCGCACCGGTACGGAAGTGATCAAGACCAAACCCGGGGGCGATCCTTCCGCCGTGCTCTTCGACGCGCTGCAAGCCGGGGTGGCGCGCAAATCGGACTATGTGATCGTCGACACCGCCGGCCGACTGCACACCAAAACAAGTTTGATGGCGGAACTCGAAAAAATGCGCCGCACCGCGCAGCGCATCATTCCCTCGGCCCCGCACGAAACCCTGCTGGTAATGGACGCCACAACCGGGCAAAATGGCTTGCAGCAGGCCCGCCTGTTCACCCAGGCAGCCGGCGTGACCGGCATCGTGCTGACCAAGCTCGATGGCACGGCCAAGGGCGGAGTGGTGGTCGCCATTTCACGCGAACTGGGCTTGCCCGTGCGCTTCGTCGGAGTCGGCGAGAAGGCCGGCGATCTGCTGCCCTTCGCGCCGCAGGAGTTTGTCGATTCGTTATTTGAGTAGGACTGGGAGTCCGGGTCGTAGTGTTCGCATCGCAGTGTTCGACTAGGAGGGACCATGCGCGACGGCCAAGAAAAAAGGTCTCTGGTAAAAAGGCTGCAGGATTCAATACGCCGTCTGCTCGGCCGCGGACCATCGCCGCCGCCGGGAGGCGACCCTTACGCTTACCGCATGGCTCCGGTTCGGCGTGGCCCGAAAGGCCGCAGCGGCGCAGCTGTTGCAGAGATCGAAGAGGATTCCTACCGAGCCTTTCCTCCGCGCCAGCCATAGGAATTCATTTCTTTGTTTTCCTCCGTGCCTCAGCCTGCCCTGAGCTTAGCCGAAGGGTGTCTCCGTGGTAGATACTGATTTTCAATGTCCACCGACGAACAGTTCCTGGAGCGTGCCCTCGACCTCGCCCGCCAAGGCATCGGCCTGGCCTCGCCTAATCCCTACGTAGGAGCGGTGATCGTTGACGCGCAGGGAAACATCGCAGGCACCGGAAGCTACACCTACTCCGGTGCGAAGCATGCCGAAGTGCTTGCTCTGGAAGCCGCAGGCAGCAAGGCTCGCGGGGCAACGCTCTATATTAACCTCGAGCCGCACGCGCATCAGGGCCGCACGCCTCCGTGTACCGACGCCCTGATTGCCGCTGGAATTCGTCGTGTCGTAGCCGCCATGCCCGATCCCAACCCCAAGGTCAGCGGACTCGGCTTCGAAAAGTTACGCGCCGCCGGCATGCAGGTGGAAGTGGGGCAACTGCAAGAGCCCGCCCGCCGCCTGAACGAAGATTTCGCCCGCTACATTCGTCACGGCGTGCCCCTGGTCACACTGAAATCCGCGATGACGCTCGATGGCAAAATCGCTCCACCGCCGGGCGAGGCACTCGCCCGCGCAGCCGAAACCCAGGCGCCGAGCGCCTTCTCAGGCCACTGGATCACGGGGGAAGCCGCTCGCGCGCACGCGCACGAGCTCCGGCATCAACACGACGCAATCCTGGTAGGAATCGGCACCGTTCTCGCCGACAATCCCTTGCTCACCGACCGTAGCGGACGTCCCCGCCGCCGGCCCCTGTTGCGCGTGATCCTCGATTCGCATCTCCGCCTGCCGCTCGACTCACAGTTGATTCGTAGTGCGAAATCCAGCGCGGCCAACCCCGCCGACAACAGCGATCTCATGGTCTTCACTTCTGCCACCGACGCCAGGAAGATAACAGAACTGAAATCGCGGGGCGTGCGCGTGGAAACGCTTCCGCCCACGGCGCCCGGCGGACACCCAGACCTCGCCGCCGTTCTGCGCCGCCTCGGTAAACTTGAAATTACCGGCGTGATGATCGAAGGCGGATCCACGATGAACGGGACCGCTCTCTCCGCCGGCGTCGTGGATAAAGTCTTCCTCTACTACGCGCCGGAAATTCTCGGCGCGGCCGCCGTTCCCTTCGCAAGCGACGTGGCCTTCCGCGAAATAAAAATCAATGTGAAGCACCTGCACCGTCTCGGCGAAGACGTCGCGGTGGAAGGCTATCTCCGCGATCCCTACGGAGAATGAATCTTTTCAGCACGGAGGCACGGAGTTACAGAGAAAAACAAATCAAGAAATGATCTGGTAGTGGCTCAATTTAAAGTGAGCCACTACCAATGAACTTCTCCGTGACTCCGGGTCTCCCTGGTGGGTTTATGATCTTACTTTTGGAGGGCTCTCATGTTCACCGGCATCGTCGAGGAAGTCGGACGCGTCACCCGCATCGAGCAGCACGGCGAGAACCGCCGCATCACCATCACCGCCGATCATGCTCCCGACCCGTTGAAGACCGGAGACAGCGTCTCAGTCAGCGGCGTCTGCCTCACCGCTCTAGACATCAAGCCGGGTTCCTTCTGCGCTGACCTCGCCCCGGAAACCTGGGCACGCACCTCGTTCTCCCGCATCCACGAAGGCGCGCAGGTCAACCTCGAACTTCCCATGAAAGCCGACGGCCGCTTCGGTGGTCACATTGTCCAGGGACACGTGGACGGAGTCGGCAAGCTGATTTCCCTCGACCGCATCGCCGACTCAGAAAACTGGTGGCTGCACATCGAACTGCCGCACGAAGTCGAGAAATACACCGTCTACAAAGGCTCCATCTCGATCGAGGGCATCAGCCTCACCGTGGCGAAGCTGGAAGAAAACCGCTGCACCATCGCCATCATTCCGCACACCGTGGAACAAACCAATCTCCATTCCCTCAAGCCTGGCGATCTCGTCAACCTGGAAGCCGACCTGATCGCAAAATATGTCGAGAAGATGATGAAGGGAAGTTCCGCGGAAAGTTCGCTCACTATCGAAGACCTGGTAGAGAAAGGCTTCTGAATCTACTGGCAACTGTCCACCGATCCCAGGCCGCTGCTTTACTCACGCTTCAATTCTCAGTTCATCCAGTTCCAGAAATTCCTGAATAATCGGCGCGGTCGATTTCTCCATCTCAGCGTAAGGACCGAAGAAAATCGCCTTGGCTTCGTGCAGAAATACCACACGATCGGCCAGTTTTTTCGCCAGCCGCATGTCGTGCGTGACTACGATGCTGGTCAGATTCAGCTGCAGCCTGAGCCGCTTGATGAGATCGCCCAGCAACTGCGCCATCAGCGGGTCCACCATGGTTGTGGGTTCGTCGTAGAGCACGCATTCCGGCCGCGCCGCCAGCGCTCGCGCAATGGCCACCGAGCGCTTCATCCCGGTCGAAAGATCGGAAGGCAACAGGTCGCGCATCTCCTGCACGCCGACCATGTGCAGCAACCCGTCCACGATCTGAAAGATTTGTTCTTCCGAAAGTTCGCGGCTTTCGCGCAGCGGAAACGCCACATTCTCGCCCACCGTCAGCGAGTCGAACAGCGCCCCGTTCTGGAAGACCATCGTAACTTTCTTGTGGATCAGCTCCAACTGCTGTTCGGAGTAGTCCGTGATGTCCTCGCCGGCCACAATCACGCGCCCCGAATCCGGCTTGAGAAACCCCATGATGTGATGCAGCGAAACCGATTTCCCCACTCCGCTGCGTCCCAGAATGCAAACCGTCTCGCCGGGCAACACCTCGAAGCTGACGTGGTCGAGCACCACGTTGTCGCCAAACGCCTTGGAGACATCGTTGAACCGTATGTACGGACTAGGTGGCGGATTATCGGGCATGAAAATCAACTTCCAGCTTCTAGCTCCTAAAGCTTTTAGCTCCCATTTTCTGCGTCCATCAACGCGATTGTCATCCTGAGCGCAGTGGCGTCTTCGCGCTTCGCGAAGACGCCACGAAGTCGAAGGACCCCTTTGGCCTCTCAGCGAGGGAGACCTCAAACATTGTTACTTCCAATCGCCAGCGCCCTATCCAGCATCTCGCGCCGCTTCCAGTTCTTCCTTTGTATTCAGGTTACAAAACATACCAGCCGCGAAACCCGCCCGCCCCAATTCCTCTTCCCCGATGGCCTGCACGTCAGCGCCCGCAAACAATGCATCAATCCTATAACGCCCACCCCCCAGAGCCTTCTCCGCGCCCGCGCCAAACTCCCGCCGATAAACCGCGCACAACGGCTGCCAGCCTCCGCCCGCCCGCGGCACGGTCGCAAGCGCATCGGATGTCCGCGCCCGCTCCACCAGATACCGCAGCAGCGCCGTCGGAACAAACGGCACATCCACCGCCAGCATCAAGTTTAGTTCCGCCGACGACGCCCGCAACGCCGCGTGGATTCCTCCCAGCGGCCCGCACTCGCGAAACACATCTTCTACCACCAGAGCAAACGCCGCAAACTTCTCCGCGCTGCCCACAATGCGCACGTTGTCCGAGACGGTGCGCGCCAACTCCAGCGCCCGCGCCAGCAGCGTACGCCCCTCCAGCATCACAAACGCCTTGTCCGACCCCATGCGCGTGCTCTTCCCGCCCGCAAGAACAAACGCCGCCACATCGGCAGCAGGGCCATCCATGGGCCGATGATACACGGAGCGGTCGGCTCGAGGACAACGTGAAGCGCAGCCCCTTGGGGGCTCGAAGACCCGAAATCGAAATCCTCAAACCCACGCCGCTTTCGTGCCGCTCTCCGACTCCCATTGCACGAAAGTAACCTACCCAAAGTCAGTCCTTCGAGCGATGATGGCCTTGCGACCGAGGCACCTGACCCGGAAGTAACCATCATGCCGCAAAAACTCATGGATGTTCTTATGCTAGGACGCTGTTCCCACGAATTTTCCTGGCCGCGGCGCGGCACAGACGGTGACTACTACCAGGTCTGCATGATCTGTGCCGCCGAGTACAAATATGACTGGACCACCATGCGCCGCACCGAGCGCGTGGAGCACGCCAAGCCCGAGACCGGCATCAAGCGCGGCCACACTCGCGAGAAGCGGCCGTCCTGGGTACCGCGCGCCCGTCGCCTGAAGCTCGACGTTCCGCTGCGTTTCCGCGTGAACAAGACCGCGACCTGGTATGAAGGCATCATCGAAAACATCAGCCAGACCGGCGTGCTCTTCACCGGACCGCAACAGTTGCCCGTCAACGCCCTCATCGAAATGGTGTTCGAGATGCCCGAAGAAATCTCCGGCCAGAAGAACAGCAACGTGGTGTGCCAAGGCCGCATCATGCGCTCCAAGGAAGTCAAGAAAATCGAAGACGGCGTAGTCCTGGCGGCTTCCATCGTCGACTACAAGTTCATCCACTAAAAATCAATCATGTAGGGACAGCCACGCATGTGTGGGGACGGGCACTGTTGCCCGTCCATCGAGCGCAGCTCGACGGTTTTTTCCTCGCGCCCAGCAAAACTCACCTACCGCCTCGATTTACACTCCTCGATGTATCCCTGCCTCGCCTTCGCGTACACTCTTTGTCGAGCGCCACACTCACCCCATGCCCGCCATCACGGCACTCCTGCACGCCCGCAATGATGCTCTGTGCCTGGGCCGCGCTCTGGAAACGCTCTTGCCCTGCGACGAGATCGTGGTGGTTGATCACGGGACGCATTACGCCACTCGGCGAATCGCCCGCGAATACGGAGCCCGCGTGGTGTCGGCGAACGCAGACATAACCCCCGGCCAATGTCTTCACCTCGCCCGCCACGATTGGATTCTCTGCCTGGAGCCGCGCGAGTCCCTCACCGAAGCCCTGGTGGCGAGCCTGTTCGAATGGAAGGCCGAATGGAAACCAGAAGCGCAGTCCCTGCGTGAAATCACTGCTTTCGCAGTCCTCCTGCGCGAAGAAACACCCCAGGGCTGGCAAATAAGCCCACCCTCGCAAACTCGCCTGGTGCCACGCAGTTGGAGCCGCTGGCAAGGCCTGCTCCCGGCCACCGAACCTTCCGCCATCACCCTGGAAGGCGCGCTGTTGCGTTTCATCCAGCCCTAAATCTTCAGCGGTCCTGCGCCCAGCCGCGTTGATGAGAGCTCCGGGGGGCCGACCTCTGGCCCGGGCCTTCCCCTCGAACCATCCCCGTTATCGCCGCCGGATACCGCCAAGTCCCGCGTGGCCAAGGCCTTGTTCGCCATCGGCCTTTCGGACAGTGACTTCGGTACTTAGTCCGAGCCCGCATGATCGACTTATAATCCAACTTAAGACTGGCATCAGGCGCTGGCACAAAAGCAACCAGGCCCGGGCTTTTTCGCAACAACGTTTTTTCAACCTAACGTGGACCCGCTCTTCGCATCGTCGATTTTTCTCTTCGGGCTGTGCTTCGGCAGCTTTCTGAATGTGTGTATCTATCGCCTGCCGCTGGATTTGTCGGTGGTTACGCCGCGTTCCGCTTGCCCCAAATGCAAACACGGGATCGCGTTTTACGACAACCTTCCCGTGCTGAGCTGGCTGATTCTCGGCGGCCGCTGCCGTTACTGCAAAACCAAAATTTCTGCACGCTACGTGTTCATCGAACTGCTCACGGCCGTGCTCTTTCTGGCGTGCTACTGGTATTTCGGAATGACGCTGGCCACTTTGAAATATTGCGTCTTCGCGTTCCTCCTGCTCGGCCTCATTTTCACCGACGCGGAAACCAAGCTCCTGCCCGACAAGCTCACTCTACCCGGCCTGGCGCTGGGCGTGCTCTTCAGCCTGCTGGTTCCGGTGCACGATGTGGCTGCGCAGTTCATGCCCGGAATCGTAAGCCTTCCGTTGAGTGACGATCTCGCAATCCGTCTGCTTTCCCTGTTCGATTCCCTGCTGGGAGCGGCCGTGGGCGCAGCCTTCCTCTACGGCGCGGGAGCCATCTACTTGCGCTGGCGCGGCGCCGAAGGCATGGGGTTCGGCGACGTCAAGCTCATGGCCATGGTCGGCGCGTTTCTTGGCGTGAAGCTGACCGTGCTCACTGTTTTCTCCGCCTCGCTCGCGGGATCGTTCTTCGGTCTCACCACCGTCTTCGTAGTCTGGATCAAGCGCACTCATCGTTTCATGCGCAGCCTGGCCAACGCGCAAGCCGCCCGCCGCCGCGGATGGCAATCGGCACAATTGGTTTATCGCAACTACCAGATGCCGTTCGGCGTGTTCCTCGGCAGCATGGCGCTGTTCGCGTTTTTCTTCGGCAACCGGCTTCTGGGCTGGTATGGGAGGCTCTGGTGAAAATCCTCGCCAACCCCGTCGTGCTGCACGCCGCGGTCGTACTGTTTCTCTCCGCCTTTGCGTTCATGATCGTTGTGATCTTCATGCGCAAGCTGCGCCAGAACATTGAGGACGAATCTTCCATCTCTTCGGAAGGCGCACCCTCGCTCGAGACTTTGCCGTTGCACCTTTACAACACCGTGATCCAGCAGCTCAAGCAGCAGAAGAACGAACTGCAAGCCCAGTCGCAGACCGAGCAGCGCCGCGCCCGCACCAGCGAAAACTTCAGCCAGGCCGTGCTCTCCAATCTATCCTGCGGCGTGCTGGTCTTCGGAACCAACGGGCTGGTCACGCAGTCGAATCCCGCCGCCCGACAGATTCTGGGTTTCGCTTCCAGCACCGGCATGGGCGCGGACGATCTTTTCCGCGGCCAAATTGCCGCCGAAGTGCGCTCCGTTCTGCGCGAAGGCAGCGGCCGTCGCCAGCTGGAAGCCGATTACACCACCCCGGCCGGCGAGAAGCGCCACATCGCGGTGACCGTATCTCCTGTGCCCGCCGTGGATGGCAGCCTGCTCGGCGCCGCCTGCCTCATCCATGATCTGAGCGCGTTGGAACAGATTCGCCGGCAGCAGGAATTGCGCGGCGAGATCTCGGCGGAGAGAGCCCTTGAGCTGCGCACCTCGCTGACCACCATCTCCGGGTACGCGCAGCAACTGGCAACGAATAGCGATCCCGATTTGGCCCAGCAATTGGCAGCCGACATTGCAAACGAAGCCGCGCGGCTCGATCGCAGCCTGGGCGGATTCTTGACCGAGAAAAGTTCAACCGGCAGCGGCACCGCGCAAGCGGCTTCCGCCAGCCAGTCGTAGCTACCAGATTCGCGGGCCAGCCGCACAATGGCGTGCCCGCAAGAAAGCAATTCTGAAAAAAGGTGGGACCTATGGGTGGAAACATGAAACGCATCGCATACTTGGGCTTCGCATCGCTGCTGGTGAGCTTGCTCGCATTGCCGGCCCTGGCGCAGACTGATTCGTCGAGTCAGCCGACCACTTCACAAGGACAGTCCGGATCTTCGCTGGGCGATTACGCCCGCCAGGTGAAAAAAGACGGCGCTCCGGCCAAAGCTCGCCCCAAAGTTTTTGACAACGACAACCTGCCCACGGAAGACAAACTCTCGGTGATCGGCGAGGCCCGCCCCGCCACCACAGCGCAGAATGGCTCCGAGAACCCGCCCGCGCAGGCCAACGGAAGTTCCACTTCCCCGGCCAAGCCAAAATCTCCCGCGGAAGAAGCCGCCGACAAGAAAGCCGCCGAGGCCAAGCAGTGGCAGGACAAGATCGACGGGCAAAAGGGCCAGATTGACCTGGCAGCCCGCGAGCTCGACGTAACCCAGCGCGAATATCAGCTGCGCGCCGCCGCCATGTACGCCGACGCCGGCAACCGCATGCGCAACCAAGCGGAATGGGACAAGGAAGACGCGCAATACAAACAGCAAATCGCCGACAAACAAAAAGCTCTGGACGACGCCAAGGCCAAACTCGACGATTTGCAGGAGGGCGCTCGCAAAGCCGGTGCTGAAGCACCCGCCAATCCAGCCCCTGCCGCCGCTCCCGCTCCGGCGCCTCAGCAGTAAGAAAGTAGCACCGCAGCCGCGGCGGGTGTGGGGACGGGCACTCTTGCCCGGCCGGCGAGCGTAGCTCGCCTCTTTGCCGAAAGCTCCCCAGCAGCCGTAGTAAGCAGCCGAGCTGCGCTCGCCATGGACCCTTCGGCTGCGCTCAGGGCAGGCTCGCAAGAGTGCCCGTCCCACAAAAACTTCAGTGCACCATCCCGGCCGCCCCCTGATCCCTATCCCCTGGCCCCTATCCCCTGACCCCTGACCCTTGCTCTTCCCGCAACCGCCGAATCTGCTTCACATGATGCATCCCGTGCACCAAATGAAATTTCCTCCACTGTCGCGCCGTCAGCGGCCCCAGAATCGGATGCTCCAAAATCGCCCGCCCGCGAAATTTACCGCCGCCCAGCTCGCGCTCACATCGCCCGATGACTTCATCCATCTCCGCGATCTTCCCGCTAAGCTCCACGCCCACACCGGCCTGGCCCCGCGGCACCACCCGCGCCGGTGCGCTCCGCCCTTCGGGCATGTAGCCCAGCCCCACCACCAGCAGAATGCGCGCGCGTTGCCCGAACGTAACACTTGTCGCCGGCGGTTTTCCCGTCTCCAGCGCCCGCGTGAATCCCCGAATCGTCCCCGTATATGTCAGGTAAAGGTGCTCCAGCACCTCGTTCACACACCACTTCCCCGGCGGATGCCAGCTCCGCTCTTCCGCCGACATGCCCGCGGTCGCTTCATGCAGCGCTTGTTGCAGCTTCTTGAGATGGGAATCCATCTTGCTTCTCTCGCGTTTCCCCCGCTTCGGTTAGAATGTTGCCCGACCACCCAAACTACCGAAGTTATATCAGGAAGGATGCCATGAAGAAGCGGAGTCTTGCCCGAGTCGCACCCGCACTCGCCCGTGAGAAGTTGCCGCCAGTTTCCATCCGCCATCGGCGCGGCCGCCTCGGAACAAGTCCTGCCGCGGCCAGGTCTGCCGCGGCTATGTTTATCGCAACCGTGCTGCTGGCGGGGCTGAGTGCATGCACCTCGGAACCCGGCAAGCCCGCCGAGTCCGCATCCAAAGGTCCCGAGTTGCTCGCCGGACGTTCCGCCTTCCAGAAAGCGTTCGTCGCCGCCCGCAGCTGGGCGCCGGATGGCAAACCCTACCGCATCGAATCCATGGTCACCACCGACGGCGGCAATGGCCAGGACGGCAAATGGGCTCTCTGGCGCAGCAGCTTCGCTTCGACCGCGCAGCGTTCCACCAAGTCCTACACCTGGTCCGGCAGCGGCGCCGACGGCGCTCCCTCTCGCGGCGTGAACCCCAATCCGGAGGACAGTTACAATCCCACAAATTCTTCCACTCAGATTTTCGACGTCGCCTTCCTCAAGGTCGATAGCGATCAGGCCTTCGCCACCGCCCAGAAACATGGCGGCGATAAGATTATCGAAAAAGACCCCGCAACTGCTGTCACTTACATCTGCGACTGGAATCACAACACCAACGAACTGATCTGGCACGTCATCTACGGCCCCAACCGCGAGTCCGCCAAGTTGACGGTCGCGGTCAACGCTTCCACCGGAGAATTCATCCGCGTGGAAAAATAAAATGGAAAAATAAATCGGGATCACCCCGGCGGGATCGACGCCCGGATCAAAGCCCGGACCAACGCCCGGCATCCGCCGGAATCTGATTGCTATTCTTTGCGCTCTTGCAGCTTGAGTTGGGACTCAATTTTGCCGAAAAAGCCGCTCAACGCCCGCGCCGACGCGAGGGCTCGCTCCAAAGTCCGCCGTTCGCCGAACGAGACAATGTAGGGAATGGGATACTGGATTCGAAGCCGGTCCACCGCGCACTCCGCGCTCAACAGCTCCACTTTGGCGTTGCGCAGGTCTGCGATCAGCCTGGCTACGTCTGCCGTTTTCTTGACATCATCGTTAAACATCTCTCTCCACTTTGCGAAGGATTTCCGCAAGCGTGTCCCGCCATGCCGTAGGTTTCGGAGAAGGGCTGCTCGGCGGGCAGGACGCTCGCGGAGAATTAAGTTGTTTGGGTGCGTTTATTATACATTGTTAGTTTAACGTCAGGCAATGAAGGCGCGAGACGAAGAAATTCATGAAATGAAGTTGACGCGGAGGAGACAAGTCGTTGCCCAGGCATCCTGATCCTGAACTCGAACAGCGCATCCTCGAAGTCGCCTGCCGGCTGTGGGCTCGCGGCGGAACCAAAGCCCTCACCATGCGCGCCGTAGCCCGCGCCGCGGGCACCACCACGCCCACGGTCTACGAGCGCTACCGTGACCGCGAGGACCTTCTCCGCGGCGTGCGGCTGCAGACTCGTCGCGATCTGTTCGACGCCATGAACTCGTCCCGCACGCTCGCCCAGGCCTGCGAGCGTTACCTCGATTTCGCCCTCGAGCATCCGCACGCTTTCGAAATGCTCTTCGACCGCTTCGCGAAACCCCCGTCTCTGCACGAGCCCTGGCCCTCGTTCAATCTCATGCGCCAGCGCGTCGCTCAGCGCCTCGGTGGCACGCCCCGCCAGCACACTCGCCTCATGCTCTCGCTGTGGTCGCTGATGCATGGCACCGCCATGCTCATGATCCGGGGCGGAGTGGAAGGCCCGCTCCGCACCCAGATGTTCCACGCCTGTCTCGATGCTCTGGAAGATCTGGTCCGCCGCAAGGGGCGCAAGGCTCACTCCGGCCCCAAATGGCCGGCCAACCTGATCCTCGGCGAAGGCCCGCAAAGCCGCATCGGAGGGCCCAAGCCGCATAACAGCGCAAAGCAACCCGCCCATGCACCCTCAAAAAAGCAGACCACCAAACACCGCCCGCCGCGTCATGGATGAGTAATCTGAGTAAGTAAATCCAGAAGTCAGTTTCACAAATGGCTTCAGGAAGGGCGCGTCTTCCGGAGGTTGCGGAAAAACTCACAAATGCGTGCACGACCGTGGAAGAGCGGCGCTTCAGCACCGCGTCAAGACCCCAAATCTGCGCGCGCTTCAGCCCCTGAGGCTTCGCTCCAGCGCGGGCAACCGAGGATCCAGTGAGATAGCAGGTTCCAGGAAGAGGGTGATCGCTTTAAGCTCGCCGCTCACTTCGCCGCGCGAGTCTTCGCCGGCGCCGTCAGCTCCTCGATCGCCTCATGCGCCGCTCGCGCGTGCGGGCCCGAGGGCAAGATCTTCAGATAACCTTGGTATTGCTCCAGCGCTTCCCGCGGCCGTTCCATTTTCTGCAGGCACACTGCCAGGTGAAACGTGGCCTCCGCGTCATTCTCTTTGTAAAACAGCGCCTCGCGGTAACGGTCCTCGGCAGCCTTGTAGTTCTTGCGCTTGAAGTAGTAGTCGCCAACTTCCACATCCTTGCCCGCCTTATGCGGATTCCACGGATGGAATTCCCCCACCGACGTCGTGCTCCCTGTCGCCGCAGCCTCTTCAGCCACTGCCTCCGCGCTCTTCGGATGGGCGCGCGCGTCATTTTCCGGCGCGTCCACATCGATCTGCGTGTCCTTGCTCGAACTTTCTCCCAGCTCCGTTCCCAAGTCACTCGCGTTGACGCGATCCGACCGCGGCGGACTGAGATCCGGCTTGGGCGGCGCCGGTGTCGGGAACGAGGTATCCGGCTTTCGCGAATTCCCCGTCCCAGACGTCGAAGGCGCAGACGCCGGAGCAGCACCGCCCGGTTGCGAACCCGACGAACTCTGCCCCCAGACTCCCACGCCACCCGCCAGCAGCAAACAAAAAAGCATCGAACGAAAAACTAAACTCCGCATAGCTCTATTCTACCGCCCTCCATGCGTCGCGCGGAACGCTTCCAGACATCGCCGCGCCGTCTCCAGTTCCGGAAACCGGCTGCCTTCCTGTTCCACCAGATAATATTCCACTCCGCCCATGCTCTCCGCCGCCTGAAATATTCCCTTCCAATCGGCCACGCCCTCGCCAAACAAGGCCTTGTAACCCACGGCTGGATCGCGCGACCACTCCTTACAGTGGATGGACCTTATCCGCCCCGGGTTGGCTCGAATCCACGCCACCGGATCCGCCCCCGCCTCCAGACAAGTCCCCACATCCAGCTGCAGCATCACCGACGGCTTCGTATTCTTCGCCAGAATATCCATGGGGCGTTGTTGATTCACAGCCTGCCCTTCCACCGGCTTCCACTCCGCCTGATGATTGTGATATCCCACCTTCAGCCCCGCCGGCTCCAGTTGCTCCGCGGCAGAATTTAGTTGCCCTGCCAAAGCCTTCCACCCATCCGCGCCGCTTTTCGGGTCCGACCACGCCAGCACCACGTACTTGCAACCCAAAATCAAATTCAACTCGCGAACCTGCGCAATATTGTTCGCGCCGAAATAGGCTTCGTCGTTATGCGTCGAATAACACCAGATGCCGAGTTCGTCCAGCACCTTCCGCATCTGTTTCGCCTGCGCCTCGCTCCACTCAAAGTAAGGCGCATAAAACTCCACGCCCTGGTATCCCATGGCCGCCACCGCGCGCACCGTCCCCTCCGCATCCTTCTTCAGCGCCTCGCGCACCGAATAAAGCTCCAGCCCCACGGGAATCGCCCCCGTGGAATTCACGCCGCCCGGCTTCAGACCAGAAGCGTTCGCGCCAGAAGCAGCGCCGCGAAAGGCCCAGGGCAGCAGAGCCGACATAGCAAGAAACGACCGCCGGGAAAGAGGTATCGAAGTCATGCCAGAATCGTACCGCGCCGCAGCCTTCCTCGAAAGCAAAAGCTTTCAAGCGCGGTTGAAGGGGAGGCGGTCTCCACATGATCGCAGCTGGCAGAAAAAAAAGCAGGCCGCTCAGGGGGGAGGATTGAGCGGCCTGTTTGGCGAAGTCCTCCGGGGAGGAGGGTAAACTTGAGGCGCGGCAACTGCCGCGCCGAAATCCTGAGCGAAGGATCTCTTAAGTTAAGAGTACCTCCGCCCGCTTCCTTACATCGACGACGGAGTCGCCCCAGTCGCCGCCTTGGTCGTGTCGCCCGTGGTGTTGGTCATCAGGCGCACATCCACGCGACGGTTATCCGCGCGGCCAGCTTTGGTCTTGTTGTCCTCGACCGGCTTATCCTTGCCCAGCCCGATCACATAAATCTTATGTGCAGGCACGTTGTATTTCGACGCCAGGTACTGGATCACCGAATTCGCGCGGCGCTGGCTCAAATCGTAGTTGTAGTCCGCCGAACCCACCGAATCCGTTCCACCTTCGAGCGCCACGATGTAGCCCTTGGTCGTGGACAGGCTGCCCGCCAGTTGGTCGAGCGCTTCCTTGGCCTTGGGCGTAAGGTTGTCGCGGTTGAAACCGAACTTCACCGACGTCTCCGCCACAGCGTGATAGTTGTCGAGGTTCGCGACCGTATCGGTCAGCACGCCCACGCGCGCGTTGGCGGCATCCGCCACCTGCTGCGCCGCAGCGGCGTTATCTCCGGCAGTCTGCGCCTTCTGCTCGACATCGGCGGTCTTGGCGTTCACGGCCGCAATTCCGGCCTGCGCCCGCGCGTCGACATCCTTGATGTCCTTGGTATTCTTCGCGGTCAGGTCGTCGAGTTCGTTGGTTTTGTTGATCAGCGGCGTGGTCTGTTCTTTGACGTAGTTCTTGCTGGCGCAACCTACCGTGGCCAGCATGCTGGCCGCCAGGAATAGTGTTAACGAAGTGCGGGTCATAGAATAAGGCTCCTTTTTAAATCCTGCCCGGCTTTGTACGTTCGCGCCGGAAACCATAAACTTGGCCTGAGGTCCTAAGTGAAGACGCCCTGGGAAATGCTGCAATCCGGCCCTTAACACCCTTGCTCTAGTGCACGGGACGTGCCAGTTCCCCATGTGGACGCCAAACCCACTAAGTATATACGTTTTCAATCATTTGCAGCAGAGACGTCAAGGAGGTCTGCTCCCCGGCCAGCCCCGTCGGACGCAAACCCCACATACGGAATGGAAATTTTATACAGTCCAGCTCGCATTCCCGCCCTCGGTGGATGAGGATCGTCCGGGAAGCACCCAATTGTGGCGCGGCGGGCAAAGAATGGGAATCTTTTCCCGTTTGTTCCGCCGATAAACTCGGAAATCGCTCTCATCGACGGTAATCACCGCGTGGCGCGGATACAACTCGCTCCTGCGGATCAGGCAGAGATCAGCCAAGTCAGGTTTGCGGTCGGCGTAACGTCGCGCTAGTTCTCTCAACTGCGGAATGTTTTCGGAAAAATCAAACGCCACCTGCAACAACTCGTCTTCCACCTAAGGACGATATGGGTTGAGGAGCGCAACCTCGAAGATCCCCTTGTCCGGGCTGCCCGCGACGCGAATCTTCACCACAGCCGCGAAAAGGCTCGGGGAGTTCTCCCCGGGAACGCGCTCGAACGTGCGGGCCGGAGGCTCGGGCAGCGACGCAGCCTTTCCATTACAGCCAACAAAGCCCGAGGGCTGTCCCAAAGGCACGCCCCCTGAACAACCGGCGGCGCTTTGAACCGAATCGGATCTGTGAACGTGATTCGAGCCACCACTTTGTAACGATTCTCGAAAATGGTATTAGAAGGGCGAGTTGACGGCATCCCTGTTCTGGCCGCGCACCAAGGGAACACTCGCTGCGAGTACAAGAATCGCGTAGATGACGCATCCGCCTCTTTGTAGCACAATCCTCGCTGTTCTCATCCCATAGAATAAACACATCGCGTGCCATGGACCTGCTCGCCAAAATTCGTTCCATTCCCACCGAGCCCGGCGTGTATCTCTACAAAAACGCCGAGGGCGAAGTCATCTACGTGGGCAAGGCGAAGAATCTGCGCAGCCGCGTGGCCAGCTATTTCCACGAAGGCCGCTGGGAAGACTCCAAAACCGGAACGCTGGTGCGCGAAGCCGCCGACGTGGAATACATCGTAGTCGCCAACAACAAAGAAGCGCTCGCGCTGGAAAATAATCTGATCAAGCAGCGTAAGCCCCGCTTCAATATCCTGCTGCGCGACGACAAGACCTACCCTTACGTGAAGCTCACGCTCGCCGAGCGCTGGCCGCGCGTCTATGTCACGCGCCGCCTGCTCAAAGACGGAGCCGCTTATTACGGACCTTACTTCCCTGCCAACCTCGCCTACCGCATCGTCGATCTCATTCACCGGAATTTTCTGATTCCGTCGTGCCGGGTCGACCTCACGCGTTTTCATCCGCGCCCCTGCCTGCAGTACTACATCAAGCGCTGCCTGGGCCCCTGCGTGGAGAATCTGACGACGCCGGAGATCTATCAGGAAGCCGTCCGCGACGTGAAGCTATTCCTCGAAGGCCGTCCCACTGATCTCGCCCGTTCGTTGCACGCACGCATGCAGCAGGCCGCCGAGTCGCAGGAATACGAACGCGCCGCCCGCTATCGCGACCTGATCTCAACCGTCGAGCAGTTGCAGGAACGCCAGCGCATCGCCGCCGCCGAGGGCGACGACGCCGACGTCTTCGGCTACCACTCCGAAAACGGAATGCTAGCGGTGAATCTATTCCACATGCGCGCCGGCAAAATGGTCGACCGCCGCGAATTCTTCTGGGAAGACCTGCCGGAATTCACGTCGAGCGAGGACGCCGAACTCTCATCGACTCGGGGAGGGGCGGACGCCCTCGTCCGCCCGGGCGAGCAAAGCTCGCCAGCTGCCGACGGCGTCACAAATTTCGAGGACAGCGCCCCCGCTGCGCGCGGGGACGGACGAGGGCGTCCGTCCCTCCACGAGCAGGAACCATCGGCTTTTCATCCCGGCGAGTTTTTCTCTGCCTTGCTCAAGCAGCTCTACATCGGCCAGCCCTACGTGCCGCGCAACATCTACGTGCCGGTCGATTTCGAAGATCGTGAAGCTCTCGAAGATTTGCTCTCCGAGCAAGTCGCTGACCAAAGCGCCCGCCCTGCGCTCGTGCACATTCTCGTGCCGCAGCGCGGCGACAAGCGCTCGCTCATCGATCTTGCCGGCAACAACGCCAAGCAGTCCTACGATCAGCGTTTTCGCGTGCTCAAGCCCAACGCGAAAGCCATTCAGGAAGAATTGCAGGACGCCCTCAGCCTGCCCGAATTGCCCAAGCGCATCGAGTGTTTCGACATTTCGCACATTCAAGGCGCCGAAACGGTTGCGTCAATGGTGGTGTGGGAAGACGGGCGCATGAAAAAGTCCGACTACCGCAAGTTCATCATTCGCACCGTCGAAGGCGTGGACGATTTCGCCTCCATGCGCGAAGTGGTCACGCGTCGCTACAAACGTCTGCTCGAAGAACGGAAGCCGGAAGACAAAAACAACATGCCCAGCCTGGTGCTGATCGATGGCGGCCTGGGACAACTGCACGCTGCCGCGGCAGCCCTCGACGCGCTCGAGATCATCAACCAGCCCTTGGCTGCGATCGCCAAGCGCGAAGAGATTCTCTATGTCTATGGGCAGGAGAAAGATCCCATCACGCTCGATCATCACTCGCCGGTGCTGCATCTGATTCAACTCATCCGCGATGAAGCTCACCGCTTCGCCGTGACTTTTCACCGCAAGCGCAGACAGATGCGCGACCGCTCCAGCGAGCTGCTGGAGATTCCAGGAGTAGGCGCGAGTACGACCAGACGTCTGCTGGAACATTTCGGCAGCGTGCAGAAGGTGAAGCAGGCCGATGCGGCGGCATTGTCAGCGGTGGTGACCCGGGTGCAAGCCGATGCGATTCGCAATCACTTTCGGAAATAGTCGATTCCAAAGAACAGAAATTTTTGCTGCCTGGCGCTTGCAATCACTTCGCCGTGCGGACGAGTCACGGATGACGCTTCTAGTCAGAATCCGCTGGCACGGTGCGCTCCTAAGACCGCTGCCAGGAGGCCTGGAATTGCGCAGGAACGATGACCGATCGCATCCCGGTCCCGAAGGTCGTCTGGCGATAAAACCGTGCCAGAGCGGCGGGAAAGTGACCTGCTTTCTGACTATAGCTTAGTGCTATACTTATGCTCCACGAGCAAAATTAACTCAATGATTCGCAACGGATTGCCACACGCTCAATCGCGCGCCGTGACTGATTGCTTCCACGTGCGAGAGAAAAGCCGTGAGGAATAAACCGCAGAGTAGCCCCACAAACCACGAAGTTGGGAAGCCCTTGTGTAGGAAGGGCACTCTGGCCCGTCCGCCGAGCGAAGCTCGGCCGCCTGCCACGGCCGCTGGGGAACTGCCAGCAAAGAGGCGCACTGGCGCTCGCCGGACGGGCAAGAGTGCCCTTCCCCCCACAAACCTTTCCCCCCACATGCCAAACGGTCGGACTCATTTCGGCTGTGAGGTGGCGTTGCCCATATCGAGAACGACCTTCCAGCTGCCGTCTTTCTGTTTCTTCCATATGCTGGTGTACTTGCCGTGATCGATGACAACTTTGCCGTCTTGGTCTTTCGAACGGAATTCGAAGGTGCCGTAGGTGTAGCCGAGATCACCCGAGGCGGAAAGGTCGCCGCCAACCGGAGACCACGTCAGGCTGTTGTTTTTGTCGTCGAGAAAGCCCATGCCTTTCGCAATATTTATCTTGCCTTGAATCAGCGGGCCGCCGTTGGGCACTTCGACGGCATCGTCGGCGTAGTAGGACATGTATCCGGCGGAGCCTTTCTCAGCCGCGGCCTTCATGAACTCGCCTTCGAGTTGCTTCAGGGTTTCGGCTGTGGCTTGCGGCGGCGCCGAAGCTGCGGGACGGGCCAAAGCCAGAACGATCACGCCTGCGACGAGCGCGGCAACCACAACCGTCAGAAACAATTTCATGCGACCTCCTTTGGATAGCAGCGCACATTCTACCCCGGCCACCCTGGCGCTATGGATTGTGTGGAACTCCATAAGCCTGTCCTCAAGCGGAGTTTCCGTCCGCGCAACGAACGGAACGTGGTCGAAGGACACCGTACCTCCCAATCTGCGCACGAACTTATCGGGCGGTTCCCAGCGCGCCACCAACATCGAGAGAACTCCTTGGCCAGTCCATCTCACTGCACGCTGGCAAGGGGTCCTTCGACTCCATGGACGCTTGGCTTCGCGAAACATCCACTCCGCTCAGAGTTTGTGACGTTTTCGAAGTTGCCAAACATCGATGCTGCAAACCAAGCGGTTACGACGACCAAATCGTCGAAAATTCAAAAAAGTCACAAACTCTCAGGATGACAAGCTTATCGAGCGCCCGCACACGTCCTCACTCAAGCCATCTCCACACACGTTCTCGATTTTGCTGGCGATGGTCGGCGGTCTTCAGTCTGCGGCGCTGGCCGTGGGGTGGTTACAGGCTACGTCATTTTGCCCGGATCGGGCTGGGGGGCAAGTTGCGCTGGGTTCGCATTGGACACCGGAGCCAGCGCAGTTGTGCGCGGCTTTCCAGGATAGCGCTGCACACAAGAGGTATCGCGGGCGGTGGAAGGGTTGTGGTGGGGGTGCGTTCCGCCTCTACCGTTCTCAACCGGAACGCCAGCCATCCGACTACAGCTAACATTCCTATCCAACCCAGGGTGCGGACGACCGCGGCAATCTGCGTGTCGTGGTCGAGGACGCCGAGGCTGGTGAAGATGGCGTGGAAGTCGTGCTCGGCGAAATCGGGATCGCCGGTGGTGACCAGGGGCAGCTCCATGGCTCGAGCGTCGGCCATGTAGGTGGCGGTGTAGAGCCAGTTCTCGAAAAAGAAAAACGCGCAGAACACGAAGCCGGCGACCTGGCGCTGGCGGAAAAAATATATGGCCAGAAGAAACGGGACCAGCCATTGCAGCAACGTGCCTCCCCAGAGGCAGAGCGTGGGGCCGAACCAGCGAAAGAGATTGTGCCCGCCTTCGTGGACGACCATGTTCGCTGCGTCGATGAATAGACCTGCGCCATGAGCCTTGAAGGCGTAGCCGAGGAATCCGACGTAGAAGACCAGCCAGGCAGCCACCTCCGGACGGGAGATGGGCTTCCACGGTTTGGTCAAGCACGGTTTCTCGAAAATGGATTGCAGGTATTCGCGCATGGACAATTCTGATTGTAGGGCAGCGGTTTGCTGGGGGAAGGTTACCAACGTCAGGGGAAGGGATCCGGGGGAACGCGGTGGCACCGAACCTCCGCGTTTTTCATTGCGGCCGAGGAGCCTGTCCTGCGAGCTTGTGACGTTTTTGAATTTTCGATGATTGGGTCGTCGTAACCGCTTTGTTTGCAGCATCGATTTTTGGCAACTTCGAAAAAGTCACAAACTCTGAGCGAAGCCGAAGGAATCTCAGTCTCGTCTGCTGGCGAGCGCCAACCATAGACGCTCTAACGCTCAGTGCCCGCCACGTACTTGGCGAGCCGAGGTCCGCCCGCGCGAAATTCATCATTCGTTAACACGATGGAAACATCCGCGCAACATTCCGCTCATACAGTCTGTAGCAGGCTTCCGGAATCCCCGCAAAAACCGGGGCTTCGCGGTGTCGCAGGCAAAAATGCACCTCCCTCTGAATTCTTACGAGCGCGGCTCGCGTCCGGACGCACCTCCGCCCGCCCGCATGCTGGTCTTCGTGGTGGAAGATGAAGAAGATATTGCCCGCCTCATCGCACACAATCTGCAGGCTGCGGGTTTCGACGTCCAGAGCTTCGTAAGCGGCGCCTCGGTGGTCTCGGAAGCGCTGCGGGAGATGCCCGCGCTGTTTCTGCTGGACGTGATGCTGCCCGGAGCCGACGGTTTCGATTTGTGCCGCCACATCCGCCAGACCCCGGCGTTATCCACCATCCCGGTAATTTTTCTGACCGCGAAGACAGCCGAGGCGGATCGGGTCAAGGGACTGGAACTCGGAGGGGACGACTACATTACCAAGCCCTTCAGCCCGCGCGAACTGGTGGCCCGCGTGCGCAGCGTGCTACGCGGCATGCGCCAGCCACCGAGCAAACTTGAAGTGCTGCGGCTCGGCGAACTGGAAATCGACGCCGCCTCCATGACGGTGCAGGTGCAAGGCCGCAATATCCTCACCACCGTGCGCGAGTTTCGCCTGCTCGAATATCTGGCCACGCACCGCGGCCGGGTGCTGACGCGCGACCAACTGCTCGACGCCGTGTGGAAGGAAACTCCGTTTGTGACGCCCCGCTCGATCGACGTCTACATCCGCCGCCTGCGCGAAAAAATCGAAGCCGACCCGCGCCATCCCCAATATCTGAAAACCCTCCGCGGCATCGGCTACCGCTTCGAGGTCCCGAAATAAAGGCGGCAACGGCTTTCCTGCTTGGCTATTCCCCACCGCCCGCGCCCTTTCGTTTATTCTGTCCTCTATTCTTTTTTGCCCGCCCTCATGAGCAAGACCAAGCCGCTGTGGAAGGCCGAAGATCAGAATGCCCGGCTCGCCGAACTCACGGCAGGGTCGCAGGACCCGGCCAAGGACAATCCCCTGCGACGGGATGTCCGATCGCTGGGCTCGCTGCTCGGGCAAGTGCTGGTCGAGCAGGGCGGCCGCGAATTGTTTGACGCGGTCGAGCAACTCCGACAACTGCTGATCGAACATCGCGAGCAGGTTCGACGACGCCCGGCCTCGAATGACTTAAGCACGAGCGATTTGATCGCTACCGATTCGATGGCGACTGATTCGATGGTTAAGGTTCAGGACATGGTCGCGAAGATGGATCTTACGCGGGCGCACCAGGTCGCCAAAGCTTTCGCGATTTATTTTGAACTCACGAATCTTGCCGAGACCAACCATCGCAAACGCCGCCGCCGCGCCGGCGAGCTCGATCGCCAACTCGATCGACAAAATGACCGCCAGCATGTGCCGCCACCCGGTTCATTTCGCGGCACTCTGCAGCGCCTGAAGGCGTCCGGAGTGCCCGTCGCGCAAGCTCTTGCCGCGCTGCGCCAGGTGACGGTAATCCCGGTGTTCACCGCGCACCCCACCGAGGTGGCCCGGCAAACCGTGCTGTTGAAGCGCCGCCGCGTGGCCCGGCAACTGGAAAATCTCGACTGGCTTCCGCTCACCGCGACCGACGCCGCGGACTGCGAAGAAGCCATCCGCGCGGAAGTGATTTCGCTGTGGCAAACCGACGAAATTCGCGTGGCCAAGCCCACCGTGGACGACGAGATTCGCATGGGCCTGCGCTATTTCCGGCTTTCGCTGTTCGAAACTATCCCCAGAATTTACACCGAGATTCGAGATTCATTTCGTGATGTCTACGGGGTTACGATCGAAGAGCCCGCGTTACCCACGCTCATCCGCTTCGGCTCCTGGATCGGCGGCGACCGCGACGGGAACCCGCTGGTCAAGCCGGAATGCATTCGCGATGCTCTCGAGCTGGCGCGCACGTTGATTCTTCGCGAATACCTCAACGACGTTGAAGCCTTGAGTGACCGCCTGAGTTCCTCGCTGCGGCAGGTCGCGGCGTCCGAAGAAATGTTGGCCCGCCTGGCGCACTACGAGCGCACCCTTCCCGGAGTGCATCTCGCGTGGGGCCCGCACAACACCACGGAAAGTTACCGCCGCTTTCTCTCCTACGTGTTTCACAAACTCCAGCAAACGCGGCAGCCCTCGAGTGCCGCTGCAACTTACGCCAGCGTGGTCGAGTTCGAGCATGACCTGCTGCTGCTGCGCGACAGCTTGCGGTCGCATCGCGGGCAGCGCCTGGCCACAAACTTCGTCGACCCGCTGCTGCGCAAGCTCCACACGTTCGGCTTCCGGCTGCACACCCTCGACATTCGCCAGCACGCCCGCGTCCACGCGCAGGTGCTCGCAGAGTTGGAACCCGCGCTGAAAGCGAACCGATCTCTGGCGCAGCTGACCGAGACTCTGTCTCCGGAGAGCCGCGAGTTGCTCGCTACCTTTCGCATTGTCGGCGAGCTCAAAGGCGAGTATCCCGCGCAGGCGATCAGCCAATACATTATCAGCGGCACCGAAACGGAAAACGACGTGCTCAACGTTGTACGCCTCGCGAAAGCCTGCGCAGTGCAGATCGCAGGATCGAGCGGCGAGGCAAACCAGACTTCGAGTGCAAGCAAGGGTTCGAGCGCGAATAACGATCCCGGCCTGATGCCGGTGCCGCTGTTTGAATCGATCGATTCTCTGCGCGCATCCGCCGGGGTGATGCGCCGCCTGTGGCGCCATCCCGAGTATGCGCCGCTGCTCGATTCCTGGGGACGCTGGCAGGAAGTAATGCTCGGCTACTCCGACTCCAACAAAGACGGTGGCATGTTCACCAGCACCTGGGAGCTATATAAAGCACATCGCGAGCTGCACCGTGCGGCTGAGGAATGCGGCGTGAAGCTCCGTCTGTTTCACGGCCGCGGCGGCACGGTGGGACGCGGCGGAGGTCCCACGCACTCCGCGATTCTGGCTCAGCCGGAGGGTTGCTTCACCGGCCAAATTCGCATCACCGAGCAGGGCGAAGTTCTCAATTGGAAATATGCCGATCCCGTGCTGGCGGAGTGGAACCTGGAGTTAATGATCGCCGCCAGCCTGGAGACGCTCACTCGCCCGGCTCACCCGGACGCCGGAAGCCACTCCCGATGGGAAGAAGCGATGGAAGAAATGTCCGGGGAGGCCTACCGCGTCTACCGTCGCGACATCGCCGACAATGCCGAAGTGCTGGAATATTTTTATCAGGCAACTCCGGTGAACCAGCTCGACGCCGCGCGCATCGGGTCGCGGCCTTCGCGCCGCACCCGGAGCCGCCGCCTCGAGGACTTGCGCGCCATCCCCTGGGTCTTTGGCTGGATGCAGAGCCGTCACGCCGTCCCCGCCTGGTTTGGCATGGGCCACGCTCTGCAGCAATTCGCCGGCAAGAGCCCGGCACACGAGCCGTTCCTGCGCCAGATGATGCGCGGCTTCCCGCTGTTTTCCGATCTCGTGCGCAACGTGGAATTGGGCATGGCCAAAGCCGACCTCGAGATCGCCCGCGTTTATTCGGGATTGGTCAGCGATGCAGATATGCGAAAACGCGTGTTCGCCATGCTGGAAGACGAATTCCTTCGATCCCGGCGGATGATCCTGCAAGTCACGGGACAACGCGAATTGCTGGGCAACAATCGCGTGCTGGCCCGCTCCATCCAGCTGCGCAACCCCTACGTGGACCCGATGAGCCTGATTCAAGTTGAACTTCTGCGCCGAAAGCAGCGCGACCCGAACCGCGCCGATCTCGACTTCCCGCTCGGCGCAACCATCAACGGAATCGCCGCCGGCCTCCACAACACGGGATGACTCCTCGGCGTCTCGCCTTACTTCACCCTGGACGAGCATCGTGAAACAAATAGCGGTAGATCACATCGGCGGCCAACTCGACCTCATGCTCAAAATCCCGCGAGCGCAGGCGCGAGCCTCGCGCCAGCAGGGACCAGAAATGCCGGTCCATCATTTGCGCAAATGCCGGCAGATCGCAGTCGCGGCGCGCCTTGGGATGCCGCTGCAAAAGTTGAAACACCCCCAGGACGCGCGCGCGCGTCCACACCTCAATGGTTCTCTGCATCGACCCAAGTTCAGCGTCGCTGAGAGCCGCTTCCTGCCACGCGCGAACCACGCCGTAATATTCGCGATCGGTGCGAAACACGCGCACAAGAAAATCTCGCAGGCCAATCCTCGCGTCGTCCCCGCCGCCGGTGGGCTGCAAGTTGAGATTCGCCAGGCGCTGCAATAACTCGTTCATCAGTACCACCAGCATCTGCCGTTTCGAGTGGAAGTAGATGTAGAAGGCTCCAGACGCGGCGCCGCCCTGCGCCGCAATCTGCTGGATCGAGGTGGCTTCGTATCCTTTTTCCGCAAACAGCAGCCGGCCCGCCCGCAACAGTCTCGTTCGCTTTTCAAGGCTGCGGGCCTGTTTGGGGGGAGCGGGTTGCTCCTCGGCTGTCCGCAGCACAGGAGCGCGCGAAGCTTGCGTCAACGCTTCTCCCCAGCCTCTACTGCAGGCGTGACCCCGGCCTTCCACCAAACCCCGACCACCGCACCCGCGCAAAAGGTCAGCATCCATCCCCCAAACACGCCAGCCGCGGCGGGTTCAACGTTGGGAAATATTACGGTGAAGCAAGCGCACGAGAACGGATCGAGAAGCAGTGTGGGCAGCATCAGCAGAGTCGCAGCCGCTGGCCAGGAGTCCCCCGCTAGCCCAAGCCGGCGGAAAATCCGCGGAACCAGGAGCGCCATCAGCCCGAAGCTGGCCAGGTAAAGGATGAGAGTGGCAGCCGGCCGGTTTGCATGCAGCAATCCCTGGCCGCCCAGCCGGATGGCGACGGTTCCGACGATCCACAACAACGCGCCAAGGATCAAAAGTCGGTATCGCATAATATGAACCTGAATTCATATTCATATTAGAGATTGTTTCTGAGATTTGTCAAGAAAGGCGGCCGCAGTTCGCGGCCGCCGGCACACACTCACACCTCTAGCGGTTGATGTCTTCTTTCGACTCCAGCTTCTTGAGCGAGCCTTGCAAAAACGTCTTGGAGTTATCCGGCGCTCCTTGCAGCGCGATTTTCATTTCTTTCGCCGCGTTGTCGAAGTCGCCCTGGCTGCTATAAACGTGCGCCATGCCCAGGTGCGCGGCCCACTCGTTGGGAAACTTCTTCGCCCCCGTCCGGAACAGCGCCAGCGCCTCGTCTTGCTTCTTCTCCGCCTGCAGTTGACGGGCATACGAGTAGAGTTGCAGCGCATTCGCCCTCTCCAGCGCCTTGTTGTGGAAGGCCACAGCATCATCCTTGCGGCCCATGGCCTCGAGAATGTGCGACTTGCTGAGCAGGTTGTCAAAGCGCTCTTCCGCCAGGATGGATTGATCCTCATCCTTCAGCGCTTCATCCAGATTGATTTTGTTGGCCAGGAAATAGCCGGCGGCGTCATCCCAGCTCTCCCAGTAATACTGCGAGAGCCCGTGCATCTGGCGGTGCACGCTGGCGGTGACAATATCATTCACCTTCACGGCAACCTTGAAGGGCACAGCCACCTTTTCCCAGCGCAGTGTCACCACCGTCGAATCCGGTTTTACGTCGTCGAAATCGTAAGCCAGTGCGTCGTGCAATTCGGCCGCCTGCGGTTTCACGGTAACCCGCAGCGCATCTTCCTCCTGCTTGTAGCTGAAGCTTCCCCACGACGTTGCATTCTTCGAGAAGATCACCGTCCACTCATTTTCGCCGGGAATCATGTGCAAGCCGTAAGTTCCCTGGTCGAGCGCCTGCCCTTCAATCGTGACCGGATCGCTGAACTTGATGGTGGTATTTTCATTGGCTCCGGCGCGCCAAACTTGTCCATAAGGCACCAGCTTGCCCCAGATGGGGCGGCCATTGGCCAGCGGCCGGTGATAGTTGATGGTGATGTCGGTGATGCCAATGCGCTGCGTTAACAGGGCATGCTGACTCTGCCGTGGCAAGTCGAGCATTACCGTTTCGCCGGTCGCGGTTTGGGCGTGACCAACACTAGCAAGCGGCAGCAGGGCCGAGATCAAAACCAGCAGACGAATCCTACGCATGGGAGAAACTCCTTTTTCTGTGAATTGCGTTTGTGTGAGACCGCAGTTCTTCGAGATGGGCAAATCGGCTGCTCGCCGAATGGAGACGGGGTTGAGCAGGTGAGCAGGTCTATGCCGTCGTTTGCCTTAGACGTCCGCCGGAGCAGAACGTAATCGGGAAGACTGGCCGGTGTGTTGACTGTAGCGAAAACCGGGACCTGCTCAACGTTCCAGGCCGTGAAATGACCTCCGCTTCCGTCGTCCGCCGGAATTCCGGCAATCCCCACTTTCCTCTTGCCCGCACCCAGACGATAATGGAAGCATTCTATGCTCTCGCAGGGTATGTACTCGCCGCATCGCTACGTGCTCATTTTGTGGGTGCTGGCAGCCGTCGCCGCTGTGCTGGCGCTGCCGCTGAAGTCTTTCGCTCAGAACTCCTCCGCGCAGAATTCCCCAACCCACGATTCACCCCGGCACCTCATCCTGAAAGATGGCTCCTATCAGGTCGTCACAAAATATGAAATCAAGGACGATCGCGTCCACTACTTCAGCGCCGAACGCGATGAGTGGGAAGAACTCCCCAAGTCTTTGGTCGATTGGCCCGCCACGGAAAATTACGAGAAGGAACAACAAGAAAAAGACCGCGCCACCGCCGCCGCTACGGTCCAGCTCGACAAGCGAATCGACGAGAACGAAGCCGCCGAGGTCAAGCCGCCGGAAGTCGCACCCGGACTGCGCCTGCCGCGGGACTCCGGCGTTTTTCTGCTCGACAATCTCAAAAGCGAGCCGCAACTGATCGAGGTGCAGGAAGCCGAGGGCGACCTCAACCAGAGCAGCAAGGGCAACATCTTCCACGGAGCCTTGGCCAAACAGTCCGTCGAATTGCCCGGCGAACACGCCAAGGTGCAATCGCACGTCGACATCCCGTCGTTCTACATCAACCTGGAACCACCACCGCCGGCAGCCGCTCCGCCGCAGGATCCGCAATCACGCCAAGCCGCAGCGGTTCCGTTTGACCGCTTCCGCATCGTGCGCGCCGACGCGAAAGCCAAAGCGGGGAAGCGCACACTGGCCGAAGTGAAGCGCGGCGTCACCGGCAAAATGACCCAGGAACAGCATTTCGAAAAAACCACCACCACCCACATCACCGGCGGATGGCTCAAGCTCACTCCCGCCGAAAGCCTGGCCCCCGGCGAATACGCCGTCGTCGAAATGATGGACAAAGAAGGCATGAACCTCTACGTCTGGGATTTCGGCGTCAACCCCAACGCCCCCGCCAACGCCAATCCCTGGAAGCCCGAAGCCAAACAGCCACCCAAGCCAGACCCAAAGCCCAGCGAGCCAGAAAAACCGGATCAAGAAAAGTAGAAATGAGATTTCCGAGAAAGCAAAAAGAAGGTTTAAGGAAGAGAGCCTAATCCGCAAGAAACCGCGGCGAAAAGTTTTTGATCTTGAAACGGGCAACGAATCACTAGCCAGCTCTACTTCATCACTCCGCGCTGTGCAATCCCAATATTATCCCGCGTCGAGTTCTTCACCAGATACATCATCTCATCGGCCTGCCGGATAATATCGTGTGCCGACCGTGCATCATGCGGATACGTGGCCAGCCCCATGGAAGCCCGCACGTTCAGATTCAGACTCTCTTCGCGGCAAAAACTGCTGGCCCGCAAAGCGTCGCGCAGGCGCTTGGCCACCACCAGCGCCTGATCTTTGCTGGTCTGCGGCAGGAGCACTACAAATTCGTCGCCGCCGTAGCGAAAAGCAAAATCAATCAGCCGCAACTGCGCCTTCACCAGATAGCCAATCTCCGCCAGCAGCTTGCTGCCAATCAGGTGTCCGTGAGTGTCGTTCACCGTCTTGAAATGATCGAGGTCAATGAACAGCACGCTGAACTCATACCCAAACCGCGACGACCGGTAAACCTCGGTGTCCAGCGTCTTGTAGAGATGCCGCGCATTATAAAGACCGGTGCAGTCGTCGGTAATGGTCAGTTCCTGGATGCGTTCCACCCAGCGTGCGTTCTCGATGGCAATCGCCGCGTAGTCACACAGCGACTGCAAAAAGAAAAGTTCCTGCTCGCTGAACTGCGACATGTCCACGTTCACCAGCTGGATCACGCCCAGTACGCTCAGCTTCGAGCGCAGCGGCACGCAGATGATCGATTGCGTCTCCCACTGCGTGCTCTCGTCGATGCGTTTCGCAAATCGCGGATCGGCCGCCACATCCGGCACCACCAGCCGCTCGCCGTGTTTCGCGACCCACCCGGCAATTCCCTCGCCCACTTTCAGGCGAACGTTTTTCA
>Ga0209006_10000207_pt1 | contig 61089 bp, 52 predicted proteins | sample JacPin_JW_Ref_O2_FD_188567 | JGI IMG/M metagenome (GOLD analysis project Ga0209006, IMG submission 188567) | Forest soil microbial communities from Algoma, Ontario, Canada - Jack Pine, Ontario site 1_JW_Ref_O2 (SPAdes) (version 2) | ecosystem: Environmental > Terrestrial > Soil > Boreal...
TTGGCGAATTTATACATCGCGCCGAAATGAAATTGGCGAAAGGTCAGGCGATATTTCATGGCGTCGTCCCAGCGGGTGTCGTCGGTATCGCCGCCGCCGGCCATCGTGCCGTTGTATCCGATGTAAGAAAAGCCGTAGCCGCCGCCGACCGGATCGTACTGGAGCATCGCGTCGGTGCCGAGAGAGCGCTGGCGACCGAAGGTCAGCGTGCCGAAACGATCGGACGAGATACCGCCATAGTATTCGTCGTTGAAGGGCTGACCGGCGCGCGCGCCGTCGATGGCTTCCGAATAGGAGGCTCTGGGAAGGCCATTATTGACGGTATTGGTTTTCGGTGCATCGGCAAGCAGGCCGGACTGGGGATTGATGCCGGTGGAGGCGTTGAAGACGACGGCCCAGCCGGGCGCGAACTCTTCCTTGCCCCGGACGCCCAGACCGGTCTGCTGCAGGTTGTTCGGTGCGACGAGGAATCGAGATGAAGAGCCGTTGCGGTTGACCAAAGCCTCGCCTTCATAGTTATTGCCGTTCACCGGCAAGCCGTGGCTGACCCAGCCGACGCCGACGTCATACGCACCGTACACGGTGATGCCGTGCCAAGTCAGGGTGCAGTCGGTGGCCAGGAACTCCTGGCCGCTGGTGCAGGCGTCGGGGGATTTCCGCTGCATGGTAATGTCAACCGTGGCACCCTGGCCGGTCGCCAAACTGATCCCCGCGCGCGTTTCATCGGCGAACCCTTGTTTTGCGGCTCGAATCGTGAAGCGCCCCGGTGGCAGGGCGGAGGTCTGGTAGTGCCCGCCCCCGTCGGTTGCGATCGTGCGAGTTTCAGCCGTGTCGAGGCTCTTAATGGTCACCGCGACATTGGGAAGGGCAGCGCCGGTTTGGTCCGTCACTACGCCGGAAAGGCTGGCTCCGGTTTGGGCCAAAGCCGCTTGAGGCACAACGAGAAATAGAAATAGGGCGAGAAAAGCGATTAAGAGAGGCCGCACAGGTTCTCCTTGCGTTTAGGTTGCGTAGAGTCAACGGCGCTACCATTGGTGGTAATGAAGCGGGAATCTATACGACTTTTATCGATAAGTCAAAACGATTTGGTGCGATTAAACGGTCTAGTGACGCAGTATGGCAGCTAATGTATCGACGGACGGACGGAGCAAACGGGTTGCGGTACGAGGGCCTACAACCGGACGATCATAACTTCAGTGGATTTCACCAGGGCGGCGACGGTTTGGCCTTTTTTCAAACGCAGCTCGCGAACCGCGTCGGCGGTGATGATCGACGTAATCCGCTGGCCGCCAATGGAGAGCGTGACCTGAGCAATGAGGCCGCTAGTCTTTATGTCGGTGACGCGTCCAACGAGCTGATTGCGGCCGCTGATGCGTCGAAAGTTAGGGCGGCGTTCGGAGACGTCTCCGCGTTCGTTTGCGCGATAGAGGAACCGATCGATTTCGCTTTCCGGGATGCGATGATGGCCGCCGGCGGTCTTCACCGTGCGAATCTTCTTTTTATAAATCCACTGTTTCAGAGTCGGGTAGCTGACTCCGAGCACTTGTGCTGCGTCGCGTGGGGTGAAGAGTTTGGATGTCGGCATATACGCGCGTCGAAGGATTCTGATTGAGCAGTGCCCGTGAAACAACACGAGCAGTAGACGATGCTAAGCTCCCGCATCGCGAGGTGTCAATCGGCAGGCCGATAAAGCATAGTCGAGGGGAACGGTCTCGGAACTTCTGAGCAGCGGCGCACGTCTTGCGCGAGGATTTCAGGCGTGCGAAACTGCTTGGGCTGCATTTGACTCTTCTCTGGCGGTATCGTCTAGGGGTCTAGGACGTCAGGTTCTCAACCTGAAAACCCGGGTTCGATTCCCGGTACCGCTACCAGTAATTTTTCGCGAGTTTCCCTTAGAAGATCTAACTCACCTGGTTTTACCGTTCGCGCCGCGGCGCATCAATTCGGCGAGAGAGGGGAACGAGGAAGGAACAGTCAAAACCTGTTCGAGGGGATTTTTTTCTTGTTGAATTGCGGCGACCAGCATTTCGAGGGCGGGCTGGGTATTGGGCGGAACGACGACGGTGGCGGCGAGAGTGCCGGCTTGCACGGCTTTTTGGCCAGAGTTGATGAGCCCGTCGCAGCCGGTAAAGGGAAGGCGGAGCCATTTTTCGCGCACTTCGGCGTCGGGACGTTCCTGCATGGCTTTTCGCGCGCCCATAGCCATGGAATCGTCTTGGGCGCCGACCAGATCCACCGTTTGTTTGGCGGAGGTGGGAAGGCGGGTCCAGGATAGGACCGCTTTGTAGGCGCTTTCCTCGGTCCACTGGCCTTTGAGCGTATTCACACGAATATTGGCCGGCTTAGTTTCCTGCATCCCGATGGTGCGATCTTTCGCGGCGGAATTTTCCGAAGGCCCCTGAATGTAAAGAATGGAACCGCCTTGGGGCAAGAGCGCGGCGAACTGCAGACCTTGAATGCGCCCAATTTCGAGGTGATCGGAGCTAACCGAAAATGCCGGGGCTTTGTTGGCGCGGCGCAACTCGGGCAGATATTCGGCGAACCGATTGAGAATTACCCAGCCGATTCCGGCGGCTGATGCGGCGCGGGCGACTTGCGGCAAGGAAGTGGCGCCGAGCGGTTCAAAGAGGATGGCGCGCGGGCGATTTTCCGGCGAGGCTTGAATTGCTTTCAGTATCTGATCGCTCTGCTTGATGGCGTCGTTATCGGCGTGAACGATATCCAGGTGGAAATCGAGGCGCTGGGCGGTTTCCTTGGCGGCGGCCGCCTGCTCCTGCTGAAAATCGTTGTCAATCGTCGGAAGGAAGAGGAGAAATTTGAGCTTGGGCATGTTTTTACCTTGGTGAAAACTCCGGAATCAAGGGTACACGGAAATATTTCGTATCGGCGCAAAAGCCGGTATAGCGTTCTTGATGGGTGACCGAGAGTTTTGGTTGTGCGCGCAAGGTTAACGTTTGGTTCCGGCCACGTAATCTGTTTGTCCATTTAAGGCGTCTAATGTGTGAGTATAGTTGATTGAAAAATCGAAAAGAGGACCAACCAGCCGAATGAAACGCCTCTCATGGATTACCGGCACGTGCGTCGTATTGGTGTCTAGTTTGATTCCCCTCGGAGCATTTTCTTCCAGTTCGTCGAGTGTGCCGGGCGCCTCAAGTTCCACGCCAGACGCGGTGCTGGCGACGATGCAGCGCGAACTGAAACGCGCGACCGCATCGCTCGTGAAAAGCGATCCCTCGCCATATTTTCTGAGCTACGCGGTGTCAGACATTGACGCGACGGTGATTGTGGCGTCGAACGGCAGCGTGGTTTTTTCCACCAGCGTGGTGCGGCGGCAGGGCGATGTGATGACCCACGTCGGTTCGTTGGCGTTGGACAATACGCACAATCAGAGCAGGGAATCCGGAATTGTTTCGGGATCGCTGCCGCTCGATAACGACACGGACGCGATGGCGCGGGTGTTGTGGCAATTGACGGATCGCGGATACGAACAAGCGTCGGCGGCCTTCGCGAAGGTGAAGACCAGCAATGTGGTGCAGGCGGATGAAGAAGACAAGTCTCCTGATTTTTCAACCGAAACTCCACTGACACATACCGACGCGACGCAATTTCGGCCATTCACCGGACAAAAAGCGTGGGAAGAGCGCACGCGAAAAATCTCCGCAATATTTTTGAAATATCCCGACGTGTACAGCTCGATCGTGTATTTCACGGCGACCGCGGATCGTTCGTATCTGGCGACCAGCGAAGGTTCGGCCCTGGTGCGGCCATCGGCGATGGTGCGCCTGGTGATTCAGGCCGCGGCGCGCGCCGATGACGGCACGGAATTAATGCGGGTGGAATCGTTCCAGGCGGCGACCGCGGAGCAACTGCCCAGCGATGCGGAACTGGAAGCAAAAGTAGCGAAGATGTCCGGGGACTTGAAGGATTTACGCGCGGCGCCATCGGCCGATCCGTATGCTGGTCCGGCGATGTTGTCCGGACGCGCGGCGGCGGTTTTCTTCCACGAAGTGCTGGGGCACCGGCTGGAGGGACACCGGCAGCGCGATGAAAGCGAAGGGCAGACGTTCACCAAGAAAGTGAATCAACTGGTGCTGCCGGCGTTCCTGAGCGTGACCGACGATCCCACCATGAAAGAATTGAACGGGGTGAAACTGGCGGGCTACTACGATTACGACGATGAGGGCGTCGCGGCGCAGCGCGTGATCGCGGTGGAAAACGGAGTGCTGAAAAATTTTCTGATGTCGCGCATGCCGATCAAGAACTTTACGCAATCGAACGGACATGGGCGACGGCAGCCGGGGTTGATGGCGACCGGGCGGCAGGGAAATTTAATTGTGACTTCGACGAACACGGTGAAAGACGCGGAGTTACGTCAAAAATTTATCGAGGAAATCAAAAAGCAGGGCAAACCTTACGGATTGTATTTCGACGACATCCAGGGAGGATTCACGCTGACGGGGCGCTCGTCGCCGCAAGCTTTCCAGGTGCTGCCGGTGATGGTCTACCGCGTGTACGCGGATGGGCGGCCGGATGAGTTGGTGCGCGGAGTGGATATTGTGGGCACACCTTTGCTTTCGCTGAATAACATTATGCTAACCGGCGATACTTTGCAGGTTTTCAACGGAGTGTGCGGAGCGGAATCTGGACAAGTGCCGGTCGCGGCGGCGGCTCCGGCGATGCTTTTTTCGACGATTGAAGTGCAGAAGCGGCGGAGAGGGACGGACCGGCCACCGATATTGCCGCCTCCTGGCAGCGATGGACGTGCGCCGAAGGCGGCCGGCGCTGCGGCGGGGGCAAAATCATGAGCGCGAGTCTGCGAATGATGGGACCGGTAAAGACAATTTTTGCGTTGACGATTTTTCTGGGATTTGGATCGTTCGCGGCGGGGCAGGAAAGCGCGAAGCGAGCAACGGCGGCGCCGGTGAACGCGGCGGCTTCAAGCACTTCGTTGGCGAAAGCCGGCACACCGGCGTCTATGGCCGCGGCGGTGGCTGCCGATCCGGTGCTGAAAGCGATGCGCGAGGAACTGGAACGATCGAAATCACAACTAAAAATGGAGAAGGTCGCCGCGCCGTACTACATCGAATATCGAATCAGCGATGTAGAGGAGTGGGATCTGGAAGCGGCATTCGGCGCGCTGCGGCAGGATCAGAAAATTCACGGGCGCACGGCGCGCGTGGTGGTGCGCGTGGGCGATTATAAGCAGGACAGCTATTTCGGTCCGGGAATGGGGGTGGTGGATTTCGCGCCGCTGGATAACGATCCAGTGGCGATACGCCGCGAATTGTGGCTGGCGACGGATGCGGCGTACAAAGCAGCGACTGAAGCGCTGGCTTCGAAGAAAGCTTTGCTGAGCCAGTACACGGCGGACCAGCCTTTTGACGATTTTGCGAAAGCCGCGCAGCTGGAATTTGTGGAGCCGTTGGCGACGCTCGATTTTTCTCCGGGGCCGTGGAAGGAAACACTGGAGAAGGCCACCAATTTGTATCGGACGAACTTGAAAATTCAGTCGGTGAATGGGTTTCTGCGTTTTCGCGCGCTGAATGAATATTACGTGAATACGGAAGGCACCAGCACGCGGCAAGGATCAGGTTTGTATACGATACAGATTGGTTCGGAGACGCAGGCAGCGGACGGAATGAAAGTGGGACGGACGCCATATTTTGTGGAGAGTGCGGCGAACGAATTGCCGTCGCAGACGAAATTCCTGGCCGATGCGGAAAAAACTTTGGGCACGCTGCAGGCCCTGAGTGATGCGCCGATGGTGGAAGAGGATTATCGCGGGCCCGTTTTGTTTTCGAATGATGCGGCGAGCGACGTCTTCGAATCGCTGGTGGGGCAAAACGTGCTGGGGATTCGGCCGAAACCGGGCGAGTCGGCGCGAACGGCGGGCGAGTATTCGTCGAACTATAAGGGGCGAGTGCTGCCCACGTTTATTTCAGTGACCGATGATCCGACCTTGAAAGCGTTTGATGGTAAGAAATTGGTGGGAGCCTACGAGGTGGACCAGGAAGGGGTGAAGGCGTCGGCGGTGCCGCTGGTGACGGATGGGATTTTGGTGGACTACCTGATGGGCCGCACACCGATTCGCGATTTTCCGGATTCGAACGGACACGGGCGCGCGGCGCCGGGCCAGCCGGCGATGCCGAGCATCGGAAATTTTATCGTTAAAACCAAAGATCCAGTTTCGAAGGAAGAGCTGAAGAAGAAGCTGATCGAAATGTGCAAACAGGAAAGCAAACCATACGGTTATTACGTGGAGACGATGGCCGGGGATAATCCGCGTTTGCTTTACAGAATCTATGTCAGCGACGGGCACGAGGAACTGGTGCGCGGCGCGGTGTTCAACGAACTGGACACGCGCACGCTGCGCAATAACCTGGTGGCTGCGGGAAACGATCCGCTGGTGAGTAATCGCGCGGGGAATGTTCCGACGACGATTATTTGCCCCTCGATGCTATTCGACGAACTGGAAGTGAAAAGGACGGACCGGAAGAATTCGAAGTTGCCGGAATATCCTTCGCCGGATTTGACCACGCACTAATCCGAGCCCAGCCGTTCGCGGGCCGGTTCCTCTAGCCGCGGCACGAGCTATCTCTTCGGAAAGTCCAGCCGGAAACCGATGCGCGCCGCGATGGGCAGGCCCAGTTGCGGCACGGGCGTCGCGGCGGTGTTATATTTCACGTCGAAAAGATTTTCCACCGCGCCGAATATTTCCATACCTCGCCCGATGGAGCGCGCGGCTTCCACATCCAACACAAAATATCGGCCCAGCGGAAAAGAATTCAGGTCGTCGTCGAATTGCTTGCCGACCATGCGGCCGGTCACAGAGAGTGTGATGATGCGCGGATTCGAGTAGCGCCCCTGAAAGGTGAGCACGTTGTGAGGAACCTGCGCGATCCACAAGCCGACCAGCGCCGGACTGGCCGGAAAACTGCTTACCTTGGAATCCACGTATTGATAGCCGACGGATAATTCGAAATCGTGCGTGATGTGACCGGTGGCGCCGACTTCAAATCCCGGCGCGCTGGTGCGGCCGAGATTGTCGCGGACCCGGAGAATGGTGTTGGGAATCGGCGCGGGGCAAGTGGGAATCGGCATGGCGAGCGCAGTGCAGGTTACGTTAGCGACGGGATTGACGATCTGATTGTAAAAAAATGTGGCGTGAGCTTCGAGCCTGCGGTTAAAGCCGCTGATAGCGACACCCGCGTCGCCGCCAGTGAGGTGCTCGGCGATTAGATTCGCGTTGGAGTTGGTGAGCGTGTTGCCTTGGCGGAACGAACGGTACAGTTCGTTGAGAGTGGGCGCGCGGAAGGCGCGATAGATGGAAGCGTCCCACGAAATATTCGAATTGATCTGATGACGGAGGGTAGCTCGCGGGCTGAAGGCGTTCTGCGAGCGGTCCACAAACTGGACGACCGAGGGAACGCCGGTGGCAATCGGGATGCGGACGGTGGATGCGTCGAAATTGCTCCAGTGGTCCACGCGCCCGCTGAGCGAGAGCAGCCAGCGCGGGGCGATCTGAATCAAGTCCTCGCCAAAAAATCCGACGGTGCGAACTCGTCCGCCGGAGGATTGATTAGCGGAGGGCACGCCGGCAGTGAATTGAATATCGTGACTTGCGCCGATTTCTTCATGATCGTCAAATCCGGCGACGACGGTTTGACGTTTTCCGAATTGGCGGGACCACAACGCGGAACCCCCTACACCCTGGGCCGGCACAGTTTGCAAATCGGTTTGCGTTTCGGTGTCGCGATTGGTGATGACCGAAGTGACCGAAGAAAATCCTTGATGGTAGGTCTGGATGTCGGCGTAAAAGCGAAGGGTCAGCGCGCCGTAGGAACCCAGTTGGAGGTTCGCGCCGAGAACGCCTTGACCCAGCTTGGTATCGTTGGTCTGCAACGGTGTTCCGTTCTGACGGGTTTCGTCGAGATACGAGCCGCGCGCGAAAATTTCGCTGTTCTCGCCGATTTTTCTGCCGATCATCAAGTCGGCGGTGCCATGCTCGGAACCTGCGCGCGTGTCTACCGGGCCGCGATCGGCTTCGGGGATCAGAACGTAACCGTCAGTGTTAAAGACCTCGCCCGCGAAAGTCGACTCCCATTTTCCTTTTTGGCCGCCGGCCCACAAGGAAAGATTGGGGGTGTTTTGATTGCCGTAAGAAGTTTCGATGGACACTCCACCCGGCTGAGCGGGGCGAGAAATGAATTGCACCACGCCGCCCAGCGCGTCGCTGCCATAAAGGCTGGACGCGCCCTCTTGCGCGACCTCCACGGTGGATACGGATTCTACCGGGACGCGATCCCAGTACACCCAGCCGCCGAAAGGATCGTTCAACGGGATTCCATCCTGGAGGACGAGCGCGCGGCTGGAGCCGTTTGCGCCTAATCCGCGCAGTGAAACTCCTTGGGTGGTGGGATTTGCGACGCGGCTGTCCGACCGGCGAAACAAACTGAATCCCGGAATCTGGCGCAGGTCGCCGTCGAGCGTTAAGGCGGGATTATCTTGAAGGTCCTGGCGAGTCAGTTCGATGTCACTGACGGGAACGTCGGCAAGAAGAGTGGCGGCGCGATTGGCGGTGACTTGAATCTGCTGATTCACGCCGGATGGCGTGAGGATGATTTCCACGTGCGCGTGCAAATCGTTCGAAGCTGTCCAAGGTTTGGTGACCGTGGCAAAACCAGAGGTGGAAACCGTGAGAGTTCCGGATGATTCGGGGACATTCTCGAAGGCGAATGATCCGGTTGAATCTGTGGTGGTGCTGGCCGAGTACGACCTGGCGCTGAGCTGAATTTTTGCCCCAGGGATGGAAGCGCCGCTGCTGTCGCGCACAGCGCCTTCGACGCGAGTGGTCTGGGCTCGTGCAGGGGTGACAAAGAGCAAGGCTAACGTGCACGCCAGAAAGCAGACCAGGCCGGCCAATCGCGGGGAGGGCCGGCCAATTCTCGTTCGGCGTAAATTGGGCGATGCGAACAGACTGCCGGATGCGCGCAGCATGGGCTCCAACTAGAAAATGGATTGCTGATGATAACCCGATCGCAGCGAAGTTAGAGATTGAAGAACCCCGGCGATTCCGAGAAGCCAACGGGTAAGGGCATTGTGTTATCTTCTTCCGGGGCATCACAGCTTTTCTAGCGGAGGAATTGCATGGCATCATCGGCCGCGCAGCGTCGCAGCGATCGAGTCTCGTTGACTTTGCTGCTGGAAGCATCGGGCAAGGACGTGAACGACCAGGAATTCACGCTGCCGGCGCGCACCATGCAGATCAACCGAACCGGCGCGGTGATTCTGCTGGAGCGGGACCTGCGCGCGGATCAGAGAATTGAGATTCGACGGCTGGCGCCTTCGGAAGCGCACCGGCATACCCAGATTCGGATCGTGGGACAGTTCGGGCTGCAAAAAGAAGGGTTCGTGTATGGCGTAGAGATTCTGGATCCGCAGAGCGACATCTGGAATATTGAATTTCCTCCCATCGCGGAATCCGAAGAAGCGGTGGCGCGAATGTTGCTGGAGTGCACCTACTGCCGCAGCCGCGAAGTGGTGTACTTGAATGAACTCGAGCTGCGAGGGTTCGAAACCACGCGCGGAATCGCGCGGCTGTGCAAGACCTGCGGCGTGCCCAGCACCTGGACGCAGGCTCCGCACGAGAATGAGAAAAAATTGGCCAGCCGGGGAGCGCGAGGACGCCGGAACCAAGATGGAGTGGATGAAATTCCGCCGGGCGGCGAGCAGCGAGAACGGCAGCGTCTGCGGATGAAGACTCGCTTGACGGCATGCATCCGGCAGACGAACACGGACGACGAACTGGCGGTGTGCGAAGACATTTCACCCGTAGGAATGTGTTTCCGCAGCAAGAGACGCTACGAACCGGGAACGAAAGTTGACGTAGCGGTGCCCTATTCGCCGGAGACCGCGAATATTTTTCTACCGTCCAATGTGGTGTATTCGGAAGAAATTCCCAAGGCAGGATTATTTCGTCACGGCGTGGAATACCGGCGGCCGGGGCTGCCGGAAAAGTAACTTTTTCTTCGATCCTCTTCGAATTCCTTAACGCAAAAAACTAAACCACGCCTACTGGCATGCGCTCGTTGGCGCGGCGCTTGTGGTACTGCATGGAGATGTTCAGGTATACGTTGCCGCGGGGAGTTTCGAAGCAGAGGATGGTGGCTTCGGAATCCTGGCCGGCTTTTTCGAATTGCTCCTGGGTGACGAGCTCCGGCGGAAAAACTTTGAACTCGAAACCCTTGTCATTGAGCTGGGTGACGGCGTTGCCGATGACCATATTGGCCAGTTCGCAGACCGCTTCGAAAACGAGCGGCGCGGAAGGATCCACTTCGCCCTCGGACAGCACGCTGGCGACCTGCGCGGCGGCCTGTGGTTCCATATCCAGGATTACGCGGCCTTCGATTTGGCCGCGAAAACAGACGAGCGCAGCGGCGCCTTTCTTCCGATAGCCATCTTCTTCCATGGTGAGATCCACAATTTTCGCCGGGGCGTTCATCATTTCGGCGAGAACGGTATCGAGCGAACCAATAAAAGGTTGGATCAGATCCATCCTCATCGCGATTGCTCCCCCGCGCCGACGGTGGCGGTGACGCCGTCATCGTTCAGCACGTAGCGAATGATTTCGTACAACGCGTCGGGCTTGACCGGCTTCTGGACGAAATGGCGCGCGCCTTTTTGTAAGGCGGCGAGAATATTGTCCTGATAGCCGACCGAAGAGACCATCACGATGCGCGCGTCGGGATGCTCATGCACGATGCGTTCGACGGCTTCGATGCCTTCCATCTGCGGCATGGTGATGTCCATCAGGACGAGGTCCGGCATGGTGCGGGCGTATTCGGTGATGGCAGTGCAGCCGTCGCCAGCTTCGCCCACCACTTGACCGCCGAAGGATTCGATCATTTTGGCGAGGCTTTTGCGCGCAAAGACGGAATCGTCCACGACCAGATAGCGCACGGCCTGGCTGTCCTTTTTTCGAGTGAGTGCTTCGAACTGTTTCATGACTATCTCCTTGATGTACTCGGCTCACCGGAAGCGTTACGCGCGGGAGAAACATCCGCGGCCGGTTCAATTTGTAGACGCTCGATGGAACACGTGGCCTGAAGAAAACTTGCCAGATTGGGAAGCGAGATAATTTTGGAAGCGAAGCCGCGTTCGATGGCGGCGCGCGGCATGCTGTCCACGATGCAAGTGTCCGGACTCTGCGCGGCGGTGACCGCGCCGGCCGCCTGCAGCGTGCCGAGCCCGGCGGCGCCATCCTCGCCCATTCCGGTCATCAAGACTCCGACGGCGTTGCTGCCAAATTCCTGCGCGACGGAATTGAAGAGAACGTCGGCAGAGGGGCGGTGCCCATTCACGCGCGGATGATCGACGAGAATTGCAATTTTGCCGTGTTCCATCTTGCGAACTTTTATGTGACGGTCGCCGGGACAAATCAGAACACGTCCGGCGAGCAGCAAATCTCCGGACTGGGCTTCTTTTACTTCGAGCGCGGAAGATTCGTCGAGGCGCTTGGCGAACATCTGGGTAAAACCTTCGGGCATGTGCTGGACCACCACGATGCAGCCGGGAAAATCCTCGGGAAGCTGAGACAAAAGATATTGCAGCGCGTTGGGACCTCCGGTGGAAATACCGATGGCCACGATACGCGACGGACCGGCAGGCATGGCGGCGCGACGCCCCGGCTTGGGCTTCATGGTCGGGACAGTAATGATCATTTTCGGAGGGCCGGACGAGGCTGCGGCTTTGATTTTCTGGGCGAGCTCGCTCGCGATCTGGTCGAGACGACCGAGGGCAGCATCACGCGGCTTGGTGACGAAATCGAAGGCGCCGAAGGCCAAGGCTCGCAACGTGATGGAGGCGCTGGCGTCGGTTTGCGCGCTGACCACGATGACCGGAACGCGATGCCGGCGCATAATCTGGCGGAGCATTTCGATTCCGTCCATGCGCGGCATATCAATATCGAGAGTGACGACGTGGGGGTGCAGCTCTTCGATTTTCTTCAGGCCCAACGCGCCGTCCATGGCGGTGCCGACGACTTCGATGGAAGGATCGCGTTGCAAGACTTGCGGAATTAATTTCCGCATCAGCGCGGAATCGTCCACGACCAGCACACGAATTCTTCCGCTCATGCGATGGCTCCCACAGCAGGGATACGGGCGAGATGCGAGACCACGGCGGAAACATTCAGAATCAGGACGACGGTGCCGTCACCCAGGATGGAAGCGCCGCTGACCATCGGAGAGGTGATCAATTCGTCTTCGAGAGCTTTGATGACCAATTCTTCTTCGCCCATCAGGCTATCCACGGCGAGACCGAAGCGGCGGGTACCGGCGCCGATGACGACGACAAAGGTGCGCGTGGTGTGACTTTTCTCCTGGCGCGAAGATTCGAGCCGTTCGAGGCGGACCAGAGTGAGAACCTGCTCGCGGAGCTGAAAGACTTCGTGATCGTCGACACGATGGACGTCGGATTCGGTGAGGCGGGTGATTTCGATGACCGAGGAAATGGGAACGGCGTAGAGACGACCCGCGACGCGGAATAACAAAGCTTGAATGCTGGCGAGGGTGAGAGGAACCATCAGGCGAAAAGTAGTGCCCTTGCCCAGCACACTCTCGATTTCGATGGTGCCTTTCAGGTTGTCGAGCGCGGCCTTCACCACGTCCAGGCCTACGCCGCGGCCGGAGATTTCGGTGACTTCTTCGGCGGTGCTAAATCCCGGAGCGAAAAGCAAATGGTGCGTTTCTTCTTCGTTGAGGCGCGCGCGGTCTTCTTCTTTCACCAGGCCACGGCGAATCGCGGTTTGAATTACTTTTTCACGATCGATGCCGCAGCCATCGTCCACGACTTCGATGACCACCTGATCGCCTTTGTGGTAAGCGTCCAGAGAAACCGTGCCACGCGCGGGTTTTCCGGCGGCCACGCGTTCGGCGGAAGACTCGATTCCGTGATCGGCTGCGTTACGGATCAAGTGCGCGAGAGGTTCGGCCAACGCATCCAAAATGCCTTTGTCGAGGTCGGTATTCTGCCCGGCGATTTCGAGACCGATTTCCTTGTTGCGGAGTTTTGCAACGTCACGAACGACGCGAGGGAACCGGCGAAAAAGCTGTTCGACGGGAACCATGCGAATTTTCATGACGGATTTTTGCAGCTCGTTGAGAATGCGCGACTGCAGACCTAAAGCGTCGGAAAATTTTGGAGAGAGCGCATCCTTGGCGAAGCGGCGATCGAATTCAGCGATGGCGCGCTGGAGCATGGACTTACCGATGATCAGTTCGCCGACCAGATTCATGACCACGTCAATGCGGGAGGCGTCTACGCGAATGGTGTTTTCGGTCGCGGCGTGGGCGATGCCGATGGCCGCGCCGGATGCGTGAGTGTGATCGTCGGCGTGATCTTCATCGGGCAGCGCGCCGGTCACCTCGGCGGCGACGGCTGCAGCTTCGGATTCGACCAAAATATCCAGAACGTCACGCGGCGCGGCCTGCGTTTGAATCAGCGGCGAGACGGCAATGCGGGCGACGACGGAAGGAACCTGACAACGTTTCTGAATCCAGTCGGCTGATTTGGCGCTGGAGAGCGCGGCTTCGATCAGGCCGCCTTCGACGATGTCTTCGCCAGTTTCGGGGCGCAGCGCGAGGAGTTTGCCCGAGCCTTCGAGCGCCTTCTTGGCGAGTTCGAAGGCCGCCGCGGGGAGCAGGGCTTCCTTGGCGAGATGCAGCGCTACTTGAAAGACTTTTTCTTTGCGCCGGAAGGCTTCCGAGATCAGTAGTCGCTCGTATTCGGTCCAGGCGAAGGTAGCCACGGCGGAAGAAGCTTCCTGGCGTTCGGTGGGAGGCTTGCGCAGCAGGCGCTGAATATATTCGCGCAGCGCGCCACCGGCTGGAGGCTGAAGATTGTTGCGATAGGCCGCAAGCATTTCGTGAAACGTGTCGGCGGCGGTGAGAACGACTTCGGCGAGCAGTCCGGAGTGTTCACGCACCAGCTCGGGGCTTAGAACGTCTTCAAGCTCGTGGGCGAGTTCGCTCAGTTCGCGGTAGCCGCAGGCGGCTGAATCGCCTTTCAGGGTGTGCACCGCGCGGCGAACGCTGCGCAGAACTTCCTTGTCGCCAGGGCGGTCTTCGAGCGCGAGTCCAGATTCATTCATGGACTGAAGAATTTCCGCGGCGCTCTCGAAGAAGAGGTCGCGGAGTTCGTCGGCACGATCGTCGGGCAAAAATGTCACTGCGCGGCCTCGATTTTCTGGTACACGGTGGCGTTGTTCTGATGAACCATCTGATATTTTTTGGTGAGGCCGAAGAGACTTTCGGCGTGACCCACGAACAGACAGCCATCCGGATTCAAGCAGTGGTAAAACTTTTCGATCAGGCGCTTTTGTTCGGCCTCGTCGAAGTAGATCATCACGTTACGGCAGAAGATGATGTCGTTGCGCTGGGGCAGGTACTCGGCTTTCAGGTTGTGAAAGTCAAATTGAACCAGGCTCTTGAGGGCCGGCTTGATCGAATATTTATCGCCAACTTTATCGAAATAACGCAGCCGGCAGGTGTAATCCACCGTATCCATTTGCGATTCGGTGTAGATGCCCTGCTGGGCAGTGAGCAAAGCGGAATAATTGATGTCGGAAGCGATGATTTCCACTTTCCATGGCGGGGGAATCAGCGGCTTGGGCGACGGCATTTCGAAGGGCAGCGGATTTCGCAGGTAGTAATAAGCAAGCGCGTCGCTGACCATGATGGCGAGGGTGTAAGGCTCCTGGCCGGTGGAGCATCCCGCGCTCCAGATACGCAGGGTAAATTCGCGGCGTTCCTGCTTACGCTTCAAAAGCGCTTCGAGAACGAATTTCTGGAAAAGTTCCAGCTGCGGACGAATACGAAAGAAACTGGTTTCGTTGACGGTTAGGTTTTCGAGCAGCGCGACCAGTTCCTGTTTCCCTTCGCGACTGGTAAGCAGCCGGTAATACGAATAAAAAGAATCCATCTGGCAGGATTTCAGCCTGCGCTGCAGGCGGTCGCGGAGGAAGTGGGTGCGCCGCTCGTCAAAATACATGCCACATTCCTGATACACGAGAGTCTGCAAGAGCTTGAGTTCGGGCTCGGTCAGCGGGACTTCAGTTGTGAGTGTGGACATTCTTCCTCGTCAGTTTGGATAGGTCCGGCTGATTCAGTAATCGCGTGCGTTTACGCCCACGGGCACGGATGCCGCGGATTCCGCCGCTTCATCGAGCTTGCGGAGTTCGCCACGCTGAAGAATCCGGTTCAGATCGAGCATAATCACCAGGCGACCGCGAACCTTGCCGACACCGGTGATGTAATTCAATTCGCCTTCCTGAAAAACAGTGTGCGGAGCCTCGATTTCCGACGGCGAAATCTTCAGAACCTCGGAAGCGGAGTTGACGATCAGACCGATGGGGCGATTGTCGAGCTCGACCACGACGATTCTATTTTTCTTGGTCGGCTCCGGGACTTTTTCTCCGAAGCGCTTCCGCAAATCCACGACTGGAACGATGCGCCCGCGCAAGTTGATGACGCCCTCGATGTAGGCCGGTGCGTTGGGCACCGAGGTGATTTCGGGAACGCGCACGATTTCGCGGACCATGGCGATGGGAAGGCCAAAGGTTTCGCGACCGACGCGTAAGCCGACGACTTGAATATCCTTATCCATGCCGCTCGCTTTTCGTCATGCTCTGACGAGTTCCGCGTATTCGTTCGCGCCGCGTTCCGAACCCAAACCATTGCCGGCGGTTTGGCGACGGCCGAAATTTCTCCGTCCATCCGCCGCGCCGTCATCGAGAACGAAACGATCCATGGATTCGAGCAGGACGCGGGAAAGTTTGGACATCTGCTCGGCAGCCGCGGCCAATTCGGTGGAGCTGGAAGTGGACTGCTGCACCAGCTCGCGCATCTTTTCCATGGCCCGGACCACGGCTTGCGATCCGGACGCTTGCTCTTCGACTGACGAATTGATTTCCTGAGTGATTTCGGTAAGACGGTTGGTGGCTTTGGCGATCTGCGACGAGCCGCTGGATTGCTCCATGGTCGCCGCGCCGATCTCCTGGGAGAACTTGTAAACTTCGGAGACGACGTTGGAAATTTTTTCGAGCGCATGACTGAGGTCTTTGTTCAGCAGCAACCCTTCCTGAACCATGGAGGTGCTCTTTTCCATGTTGTCCACGGCTTCGCGCGCTTCTTTCTGGATGCCTTGAATCAACTCGGAAATTTCCTTGGTGGATTGCGTTGATTTTTCGGCAAGCTTGCGAACTTCTTCGGCGACAACGGCAAAGCCGAGGCCGTGTTCTCCGGCGCGCGCGGCCTCGATGGCGGCGTTGAGTGCGAGCAGGTTGGTTTGTTCGGCGAGATCGTCAATAACTTCGATGATTTTGCCGATGTCGTCGGCGCGGCGGCCAAGCACGTCAATAATCTCGGAAGACGATTGAATGGCGTGACTGGTGCGGTTCAGGCCGGCGGTGGCCTTGTCCATGGTGACCATGCCGGTTTGGACTTCTTCGCGCGAGCGATGAGAAATATCAACGAGCAATTTCGCAGTGTCGGCGACACGTTGAATCGAGGTAACCATCTGATCGATGGAAGCGGAGGTTTCGGCGACGCTGGAAGCCTGCACCTGGGTGTTCTTGACCACGTTCTGCACGTTGATGCTCATTTCATGCATGGTGGAAGTGACTTCATCGATCGCGGAGGCGGCCTGTACGCTGACCTTCGCGGATTCATCGGAGGCTCCGGCCATCTGGCCCGAGCCGCTGGCCACCTGCGCGGCGCTGTCGCGAACCTGGCGAACCATTTCGCGAAGGCCGCGGGTCATCTGGGCGAAAGCGCGAGCCATGGTGTCCTGGTGCGAACGCGGCTGCACGGTGACGGACAATTGGCCTTCGGCGATGGCGGCGGAAACGGCGGCCATGTCCTTCAGGTGCACGATCATTTTGTTGAAATTCTGCGCGAGCAGCCCGACCTCGTCGGTGCGGCTGATATCAATGGATTGTTCGAGATCACCGGTTTCACCGATGCGCTGCGCGACTTCGATCAGGTGGTAGAGAGGTTCCTTGATGGTTTGCGCGGTTTTAAAGGCGATGAGCATGCCTATCAGAATGGCGAGCAGCGTGCCGGCGGTGGTGATTCCAGTGCTCCAGCCGGTGGCGCTTTGGGCCGAAGCGTTCGTATCATCCAAGGATTTGTGGACAGCCTTGTTGGCATCGTCCAGCGCGGTGGCGGATTTGTTCACCCAGGAAGCGGGATCGTGCTGGAGGTAGTAAATTTGCAAGTCCGAGACGGTGGCGTCGCCAGAATCCACTTGATGGCGCTTGGCCATCAGGGGCTTGGCGAAATTCTCCGACCAGCCGTGTTCGTTTTCTTCCACTTGAGCCAGGGCGGTGCGCAGATTGGAATCAGACAATTTGCCCTGCGCCTCCTTGAGAATCGAGAAAAGATCGTTGACGCCTTTGTTGGTCTTATCTTCGTCGCGCAAATCGCCGCTGAGAAGATAGTTGCCGAGGAAAAGGCGGTTCTCCATCATTTGGAGACGGACACCTTCTATGGTCTGGACGTCGCCGAGCGTGGCGCGAACGGCGTCACGGGCCGCGTACTCGCGGCGAACGGTGAACAAGTTGACGACGAACAAGACGAGCATGATGGCCAGGATCAGGCCGAATCCTAAATAGAGCTTCTTACCAATGGTCATAAGAACTGCCTCCGCTTCCTACCCGCTCAACCCCAAGCCCATGCGCAAAAAATTGATTCGTTTCAATCTTTGTTCGAAAAATTAAATTCCACGATTTCAGTGGTTTCTTTCGGCCCCGGTTCGTAGCGCCATTTTTTCACGGCGTCCGTGGCGGGTTGCACGAGCAACGGGCTGCCGCCGACGGTCCGCGCACTGGTTACACGGCCATCGGGTGAGATGGTGACTTCGAGTTTCACCTTGCCGCTGACGTTCAGCTGCCGGGCCAGCGCCGGATATTCTGGCGTGGTCTTGGTGCGCACTTTTCTGGAAGTGGTTTCGGCGGCGGATTCTTGAGGGTGCGCCGGCTGCGTTGTCTGCGCGGGCACTACCGGAAGAGCCAAGGACAAAGCCACTGCAAAACTTGAGACGGAATACCTAAAGTTCACGGCCCCACCCCTTATCGAGGGAAATACCCAGCGAGGAAATTGCAAGGCGGATGCCACGGAGAAGGCTATCTTTTCGAATCGGGGAGACGGGTAACTATTGGGGCTATCTAACAGTAGGCAGGTGGGTTATGCCGCCGAACGATTTTGAGAACTGTCGCATGGCGGATCGAAATCGTCTCAAATACCGGTAGGAGCCATGGGGCGCGTCTCAGGTTGCGACGATTGGTGATTGCTCGTTACGGCAACAGGCATCGCAAATTCATTGGCTCATTTTGAGATGCAGCCGTAAGTTCATTGTGATACAGGCGCGCGCAAGCCCCCAAACCTCCATGCGTGCAGTCAAGCGAAGTCGTGAAGATTCAACTCGTCTCGATGGTTCGTTCGAATCATTGTTGGCGCAGTTCTCCGCCACCACTCTGGAACTGAATCCTTCGTTAGGCACCCGAGAATTTTCGGAACGTCTCACCGTGAGAGCGGCGGAGATGTTGGGCGCGCGGGCGGCGGTTCTTAGTTTGCGCTACGAATCCACCTGGGAGATAGCGGCGTTGCAGGGCTCCGCGCAGCGCTGGGATCCGATGACGCAACATCGCCTGGCAACCGTGCTGGCGGAACGTTGCGCCGCACCCGGGGCGGAATCGCGCGAAGGGCCAGCCGGAATTTTACTGGGCCGCGGGATGGCGGATGCGCTGGGGTGGAGTCAAGTAGCGATTACGCGGTTAGCGGGTGGCGAGGACGAAGCGCTGGGCGTTCTGTGCCTGGCCGATCTGGCGCGGCCGCTTTCGGACATCGAACGCCAATTATTTGAAGCGCTGGCCGGACATGCGGCGGTGGCTCTCGAGAATGTCCGGCTTTTCTCGCGCGTGGAACAATCGCGCAAACAATGGGTAGAGGATTTCGACGCCATTTCAGATTTCATTATCGTGCATGACTCCGCGAATCGAGTGCTGCGCATAAACCGCGCGCTGGCCGACGTGCTGGGGAAAAAGCCGACCGAGCTGGTGGGCAAGGAAATCAGCAGCCTAACGATACTGGCGGCGACGAGCAAAGAGGGGCGCTGCACATTCTGCCGAAGCGCCAAGGAATTTCACGAAGAGTTTGTGTATGAGAGCGGAGAGCGCACGTTCCTGATTTCTTCCTCGCGCATTCAGAACGCACCACAAGGCGAGCTGCGCACCATTCATGTGTTGAAGGACATTACCGACCGCCGGGTGGCGGAACGGCGCTACCGTCGCGAGCGCGATTTCAACAAGAATATTCTCAACAATACCCAGAGCATGATTCTGGTGCTGGATACGGCGGGTTTGGTCAGTTATGCGAACCGCCGATGCTTCGAATCCGGATACCGCGAAGAGGATTTGCTGGGACGGCCGCTGGTGGAAATGGTTCCGCTGGCGCGGCGTCCACTGTTGGTGGAGGCGCTGGAACGAACGCTGCACGGCGCGGCGCTGGACAATCTGGAAATTCCGTTCGTTCGGGGAAATGGCCTGGCGCGGCAGTTTTCGGTGAGCGTAAGCCCGATGCGCGACGAATTGGGGGACATCAACAGCATGGTGGTGGTGATGACGGATGTCACCGATGCGTCCGACCTGCAATCGAAATTGATGCACACGGAAAAGATGGCGGCGCTGGGGCAGCTGGTTTCCGGGGTGGCCCATGAAGTGAATAATCCGCTGGCCGCGATTGTGGGATTCACTGACCTATTGCTTGAAAATCCGGTGATACCCGAAGACGCCAAGGAAGAATTGAAAGTGATTCTGCAGGAGGCGCAGCGGACGCGGGTAATCGTGCAGAATTTGTTGAGTTTCGCGCGGCAGATGCCGGCCCAACGCGAGCCGCTGCAAGTGAATAGCGTTTTGCGGCAGACCATGAAATTGCGGGCGTACGATTTTTCGAATCATGGAGTGGAGCTGACCGAGGACTACGCGGAAGAACTGCCGGCGGTGATTGGCGATCCGGGCCAGCTGCAACAGGTGTTTCTGAACATCATCAACAATGCGTACGACGCGGTGCAAGAAACACGTCGCGCGGGAAAAATCAAAATTGCGACGACTCATCGCGGGACGCATGTGGAAATCAGTTTTCGCGATAACGGACCGGGAATTTCGAAGATGGACCGGATTTTCGATCCTTTTTTCACGACGAAAGAAGTGGGGAAGGGAACCGGGCTGGGGCTGAGCATTTGCTACGGAATCATTCGCGCGCACAACGGCGAAATCCTCGCACGGAACAACAGCGATGGATTCGGATCAACCTTTATCGTTCGTCTTCCGTTGGCTGACACCTCCGCGAGCGCGCAATCCGTGGCTTACGGCGATCGGGCCAGCGAATGATCGGCGAAGCGCATAGTGGGGCGGGGAGCGGAGCGGGAAAGGCCAAGGCAGCGCCATCGGCGAGTTCACGTATCTTGGTGATTGAAGACGAAGCTTCGGTGGCGACGTTTGTGCGACTGGCGCTGGAACGCAATGGATACGAGGTCACGTCATCTTCTTCGGGCGTGGAAGGTTTGCAATTGCTGGCGCGGCAGGATTTTCGCGGAGTGATTTCGGATTTCCGGACACCGGGCGGAATCACCGGCGCGGACGTTCATGATTGGCTGCGACGGCACAAACCGGAAATGGCTTCGCGCGTCATTTTTATCACTGGTGATACGGCCAGCGACGAAACGATTGCCATGCTGGCGGCGGCCGGCACGCCGTGTGTGGAAAAACCATTTCGCCTGCATCAGCTGATGAAGGCGGTGGAAAAAACAATTGGTAAACCATGACCGATGAGATGAAATTGCGATTTTTGATTGTGGATGACGAACAGAGCATTCGACGGCTGTGCATGACCGTCGGCCAGGGGCTGGGATACGTGTGCGCCGAGGCTGAAACCGCGGAATCGGCGCTCGAAGCGCTGGAAATGAATCCGCCGGATCTGATCGTGACGGATTTGAAGCTGCCAAGTCTGTCCGGAACCGATTTGCTGCGAAAGACGAAGGAGCTGTTGCCGCGCACGGAAGTGGCGATCATGACCGGGCATGGCTCGATCGAGACGGCCGTGGACGCCATGCGCCAAGGTGCGTACGACTATATCGAGAAGCCGTTTCGAGTGGAACGGCTGCGTCAACTGCTGCAACGCATGGCGGAGAAAGTGCGGCTGGTGACTGAAAATCAATTTCTTCGCGAGCGCGTGAATACCGAAACACAATTCGAAGGGATTGTGGGCACGTCGGCAAAAATTCAGGACGTGGTGCGCATGATTTCGCGGCTGAAAGAAACGCGAACTCCGGTGCTGATTACCGGAGAGAGCGGGACCGGGAAGGAATTGGTGGCGCACGCGATTCATTATCGCGGGCCGCTGGCGCAGATGCCGTTCATCGCCGTGGATTGCGGGGCGCTGGTGCCTACGTTGATGGAAAGCGAACTATTCGGCCACGAAAAAGGTTCGTTTACCGGAGCGCTGAAGGCCAAGGCCGGGCTGTTCCAGGCCGCGAATGGCGGCACTATTTTTCTGGATGAGATTGGCGAGTTGCCGCTGGAGCTACAGGCCAAGCTGCTGCGCGTATTGCAGGAAAAAGAAGTGCGGCCGGTGGGCAGCAATACCAAGGTTCCGGTAGACGTGCGCGTGATCGCGGCGACGAATCGCGACCTGGAAGCGAGCTACCGCGATGGATTGTTCCGCAAGGATTTGTATTTCCGGTTGAACGTGGTGACCGTGAATGTGCCGTGCCTGCGCGACCGGCGTTCGGATATTCCGCAACTGGCGCACTGCTTTTTGGACCGCTACGCGCCCGGCGAAGGAATTCAAATTACGCCCGCGGCGATGAAAAGTTTCCTGCAGTACGACTGGCCGGGGAACGTGCGCGAGTTGGAAAATTGCATCGCGCGGGCGGTGGCGCTCGGAGATCATCACATGATTGATTCGAGCGATCTGCCGCCGACACTGCGTTCGCTACAGGAAAAGAGCAGCGACGGCCCCGATGCGACCGCGATATCCACGACGGCGCTGGCGGACCTGGAACGGATGACGATCTTGCGCGTCTTCGAAAGAGCCGGAGGCGATAAGGCTCTCACCGGGAGAATGTTGGGAATCAGCCGCGCGACGCTATATCGCAAATTGAAGCAGTACAACATTCCGTTGAGACAGGGTGACAAACGGCACGATATTCAAATCGCGTCGTAATCGAGCCTGGGGAACTGAGACGAGAGCCTAAGAATTCCCATGTTGAGGTGTAGATTCTTGATGGTGCAAGAGAGAATGAGACGGTTCTGTATCATCCTGATACATCCGCAAGAAAAGTTCCCGCCAGCCGATTACCTAAATCGAATCTCCTGAATCATTTGGCTCGCGCGAGTTGCTGGGCCCTTTGGCCGCCCTCGTGCAAATCATTCACCGACTGAGTCTCTGTCTCGACAGCGATGGACGGGGTGGTTCACCGGTTGTTCGTTTTTTCTGAACGCAAGCAGGAAACATCGAGCAGAAAAGGGCTGGGAGCATTTGTTTAGCGACGTGAGTGTGGCGGAAAGCGGAGCGATGGAGACGTGCGTCGAGAAATTGGCGCATCTTTTTCCGAATGCGTCGGCGGTGCGAATTCCGGTGAAGGTGGTGTCGCTGGCGACGGCGATGCGGCCTTTGCAGGAGCAAACCGTGATCGAATTCGGGACCGCGCACGAAGTGCTGTTTGCCTCGGGCCTGCCGTTGGAATTTGAAGATGGAGTGCGAGTGGTGAACTCGGATGGATCACTCGACACGCGCGCAGTGGTGGTGGCGGTGCGTTACCACGAAGGGCGGAAGGCAGTGGCCGTTCGTTTCACGGGAGAAGTGAGCAATTGGATCATAAAACCATGAGCCCAAAATCGGATATGACGACACTAAAGATTCCCGCAGGATCCGGACCAGCCGAATTTGCAACGCAGTGGACCGAAGCACGGCAGGCCTACCCGCTGTACGCGGCGCTGGCGACGCAGTTTAATCTGGCACCGTTGCCGCATCCGCTGGGTGAATTGCCGCCGGTTCGCCCACCGCGGGAAACATTTGACCACGATCTGCAGTGGCTTGAGACGGTTGACGCGAAAGTGCTGGCGTATCAGATCCGCCAGTTGCCATCGGAGATTCTGAACGCCAGCGACGAGACTCTGCGAGCCGTGCTGCATCGCCAGCTACGAAAAGCAACGAAGACGCCGCCCGATCGCGACAAGATTGATTTGCTTCTGGTGCAATATTTCGCGCTGTGCGCGCCGGAGGAGTTGTATCGCAAAGAGATTCGCTTGCAGGACGCCGCGCAAGTTCTGCAACCCGTGCTGGGAACTACCGATGTGTCGCGGGTGGAATGGGCCGCTCCTCTCGATCAGATTCTGGAAAAAGTCGCGGACTGTGAAAGCCTGCGCGACATGATGGAGCACGGACTTCTCGAACAGGGAAGGTTGCTGAAGGAGTCGGTAGGCGAAGCATTTTACGAGCCTCCTGCCCTGGTAGCTTTCTGCCGGTTCAATTTTCTGTTGCGTCGTGCGTTTATCCGCATGCTGCACGCGGACTTGAGCGCGGTGCGCCACGCGGTCGAGGCGCTGGACGCGGGCGGGGTAAAGACCGTGGACTGCCGGCGCGCGGGATTTTCCGCGGCGGAGACTACAGTTCAACTTCGCTACTACTGCGAGAATTGGAAACAGCCGTTTCACAAAGACTACACCGAAACATCGGTGAGCCGCGCGTTCGAGCAGTTGCTGGCACTGCGCGCGGACCTGGAAGAAGCGGTGGCGCGGATCGGCGCGGGCGCGTCAACTCCAGGTGGTTCGGCCGCTTCAGAGTCCAAGGCAGCGGGTCCGGCAAAGCAATCTCGCGAGACGGTCACGGCGCAGAATTCTCCGGCGTCTGGCGCCGGGGCGCATCCGCCGGCTTCCGTGCAAGTCTCTCCGGCAAACCTACCGGCGACGAAGAAGACAGAAGGTCCCGCACCGGCGAGCAATGCCGGGGCCAATGCGCCGTCAGGACCAACCGCAAACGAGAAAAAGACGAAACCCACCGCGACGGAATCCGCTACTCCAACCGGTTCGCTCGAAACCGAAAAATGCCTCGAAGCCATCTGGGAACAATTGATCGCGGCGCCGCCTTCGCGCGGCCGTTCGATGTCCACGGTGGTTCTGCACGACACGAAGGTTTTGCTTTCTTCGTGGGAAGTGGCGGCATTTGTGGCCGAAGGCGATCAAGAAGCCGAAGACCTGCGACGGGCGGTTGTGGCGCGGGCTTTGCTCGCGGTCGCGATGGATCAGCGCAAACGCTCCGGAGACTTGAACGGATTGGCGTCGGCGCTGACGCATGCGAAAGAAGAGGTTTCATACTTTCAGGGTCGCGTGGAAATCGCCAAACGCGAAAAGAACACCGAGGCTGCCGTGAACCTGGGGATCAGCACCAAACGGCTGCTGTCCTTCATTGAGGAATCGGAAAAGCTTCAGCCCTGAAGCGGGCCAAATCTTGGGGGCACGTCTTGAGTCACACCAACGTCCTAATTATTTCGGACGACACGGAATTCGCGCGTTCGGTGGTCGCCCGCTGGCAGGGCGAACGTCGCATCCCGGAAATTACGGTTACCACCAGCGACTTGTGGCGCCCGCAAACTGCCGCGAATTATAACCTGGTCATTCTTGGGCCGGTACAGGGAGCAAAGCCCTCCTCGATTCTTTCTTCGCTGAATGCATTCCCGGCCGCCGCTGCGATTTACGTCTCGAATGACGGCTCCAACAACGATTTCCTCGCGGCAGAGAATCCGCACGTGCTGTTCTTGTCGCGTGAGGACGGATGGATCGGCACGCTCCTCCTGATTGCGACGGAGGCGCTGCGTCGAAGCGAAGCGGTGACGCGGGCACAACGGGCGGAACGGCTCGGCATCGAGAGCCAACGCCACGCGTCGCTGGGACGCTACATGCTGGAAATGCGGCCGAGCGTTAATAACGCGCTGACTTCGGTGCTGGGTAATGCGGACCTGCTGCTTCTCGAACCGGAGAAAGTCTCGACGGAGTGTCACGACCAGATTCGCACGATCCAGACGATGGCTTTACGTCTCAACGAGATCATGCAGAGATTCTCATCGTTGGCGGCGGAGATGCGCGGCGGTGAGAAAGAATCTCAAGCTGAGACGGGGTCGGGGCTTCGGGTAGTGGGAACGAAGGGCTAGGGAAGATTGCGATTCGCTAAGCCATTGGTTTTAGGAGGCTTCGCGATTCGAACCGAGCAGCGAAAAACGTAACAGCGTGGCTGTGGAGTTGCAAATGTCATCACGCCACTCATGGGGAGGTGCGCAATGTCGAAGAAAGTGCTGATTGTAGATGATTCGCAAGCCGAAGTTCATTTGATGCAATCCGTGCTGCAGCAGGGTGGGTTTCATTCCGTGGGGATTTCCGATTCGACCAAGATCGAAGAGGCAATCGACGACGAACGTCCCAATGTGATTCTGCTCGACGTGGTGATGCCACGCCGCAATGGTTTCCAGGCGTGCCGCGATCTGAAGAGCCAGGGCCCGTACTCGAACATTCCGGTGATTCTGGTCACGTCGAAGACGGCACCGAGCGACCGTTACTGGGGCGAGCAGCAGGGCGCGAATGGGTACGTGGCGAAACCGTTTACGCCAGATGAATTGCTGAACGCGGTGAAAAGGTTTGCGTGATGAGCGCTGAACGCGAAAACCCGGCGTTGCCGATTGAGCTGGATGGCGGCGCGTTCCTGGAAGGCGAGATCTTTTCGGAGCAACGCTCGCTGGAAAGGCAGTATTGCGTTTTTCGCGCAGGCCGCGAACGTTTTTGTTTTTCGGTCCTGGAAGTGGAGGAGGTGGTGGACTGGCCATCGGTCACGCGCATTCCGTTGACACCGGCGTTTCTGATGGGGGTCTTCAACCTGCGCGGGACAATCGTTCCGCTCATTGATATCGCGTTCACCGAAGGGCGGCGCCCGGGTTTGCTGCCGAAGCATGTAGTCGTAGCGGTCCTGAAAGGCGACGGGCAGCGCGAAGACATGCGGCTGGGAATTGCTTCGGATGAAGTGATTGGCACGTTTTCGGCGAGCGAGGACGCGTTGCTGGATCAAGCACCGGCGGACGTGCCGCACTGCCGGGGAATGCTGCGGCACGAGGATCGTTTGGCGCTGGTGGTGGATTTGAGGCGGTTGGTTGACGTGTTTCCGGTGCCGGTGATTTAGGGGTGGGCAGGTATTAGTTCTTGGGCTCGGATGTGAATCGGTCTTGGGGTCGCGACTTTTCTTCGGATTGGTAAGGAACCGGAGAAAAGCAGGCAACGCGCGAAAGCTCTTGGGAGGAAGTCATGAAATCTCGTTTGAGTTCGACAATCTGGCTGCTGGTCTTTTGGATCGGACTAGCGCTATTCGGAGTCCTGGGGCTGGCCTATTACGGAGGCGCGCACTCGGTGGCCCAGGCAGGCGCGGAGGGTGGGTCAGTACCAGGCGGCGCCAACGGCGCCTTGCTGGGCGCCGCAGCGCTGGCGCTGGTCGCAGCCGTCTCGCTGGTGATGGTCCTGAGCAAGCGCGTACTGACTCCGGTGGACGAACTCGCTAAATTTTCGGAGCGGGTGATTGCGGGGGACATTCGCGCGCGCGCCGAGATTCAATCGGATGATGAGTTCGGCTTCATCGCCGAGAATTTCAATCGCAGCGCTGCGAAAGTCGCGCACGCGGTAACGAACCAGCAAGCGCAGGAATCGCTACAACGCAGCATTACCGACCTGCTCAGCACCATCAATCAGGTGGCACGCGGCGACTTAACGATTCGCGGGAAGGTCACCAACGACGCTTTAGGCAATGTCGTGGATTCGGTGAACTTCATGCTCGACAACTTCACCAAAGTTCTGGAACGCGTGCGCAAAGCGGCCGTGGACGTGAGCGGCAGCGCCAACCAGATTTTGGATGCGGCGGACGATATGACCGCCGGCGCGACGCAACAAGACCAGGAAATTACGAATACCTCATCGGCCGTAGAAGAGTTGACGGTTTCGATGAAGCAAGTATCGAACAACGCCGAAGCCAGCGCGGAAGCTGCGCGTCGCGCTTTGGACGCCGCCGAGCAGGGCAACCGCGCGGTGCGCGATACGCTGGAGGGAATGCAGCGGATTCGTTCGTCGGTGCAGGCGACCGCCAAGAAGATTAAATCGCTGGGCGACCGTTCCTTGGAAATTTCGGAAATCATCAACGTAATTAACGACATCACCGAGCAGACCAATTTGCTGGCGTTGAACGCGGCCATCGAAGCGGCGCGTGCTGGCGATGCTGGTCGCGGTTTCGCGGTGGTTGCGGACGAAGTCCGGAAGCTGGCGGAACACTCCCGCAGCGCGACCAAAGACATCGCCGCGCTGATCAAGGCAATTCAGGCCGAGACGAACGAAGCCGTAGTCGTGATGGAAGACGGCACGCGTGAAGTGGAAGTCGGCGCGGGGCTGGCCGATCAGGCCGGTAAGGCGCTTGAAGCCATTTCGAGCGTGGTGCGGCAGTCGGCCGAACTGGTTCAGGAAATTTCCTTGGCATCGAAGCAGCAGGTGCGCGGAACGGAAGGCGTGGCGAACGCGATGCAGATCATTTCTGGCATCACGCGCCAGACCACGCAGGGCGCGCGCCAGACCGCCTCGACCGTTGGAAACATGGTGAAGCTATCAGAACAACTGAACGAGGCGCTCGCGCAGTTCAGGTCTGGGCGCAGTTCGGAGAACGTGGAAGAAATCCGGCCCGCAGCTCCGGTAGGTGCGAACCGGTAAGGCGAACTCCTCTCTCGCGCGCGGCGAAGCTGCCGCCGCTGACGTGCGCCGAACATGACACCAAATCCAGTCACGACGGTAAGGCTCAGCGAGTCCGAACTCGATGAGATCCGCACGCTGATCGAACAGCGCTCAGCGATTCTGTTCGACGCCTCGCGCGAGCGTTTTTTTTCCACACGCCTGCTGGAGTTCATCGAAGAAAAGCAATTGTCTGGCGGGACCGATCTCTTGCGGCACATCAGAAGTTCCAGCATCGAATATGAATCTCTGCTCGAACAGCTTCTGACCCAGGAAACTTCTTTTTTCAGGTACCCGGCGGTTTACGAAGCGCTCGAAAAGAAAATCGTCCCGGAAATCGAAGAGCGAAAATTCTGGCAGAACCCCCGGGTATTGCGGATCTGGAGCGCGGGCTGTTCCACGGGCGAAGAGCCCTATTCGATCGCGATCACTCTGTGCGAATCGCTGAAATTCGCCGAAGCCTGGGAAATCGAAATACTGGCAACGGACATCAGCCGCCGTGCTTTGCGGCAGGCCGAGCGTGGGACTTACAGCAACCGTTCGCTGCAGAATCTGGCGCCGGAGCGGGTGGAAGCGTATTTTGCGCCGACCAAGCATGGACATCACGTGCGCCCGCGAATTCGCAAAATGATCTCTTTCGCGCAGATGAACCTGATCGAGCCGGTCTATGTAGGAAAAGTGGACTGCATCTTCTGCATGAACGTGCTGATGTATTTTTCGGAAGCGCGGCGGCGAGCGATTCTGCAGCGGTTTTATGACGCGCTGGAGCCTGGTGGATATTTCCTTCTGGGCCATTCGGAAACGCTGTCGAACGTTCCGATGAAATTCGAAGCGGTGGTGCGCGGCGATTGCCGGATTTATCGCAAGCCGGCGGCAGCGGCGGTGTCGGCGCAGGTGGCACTGACAAATTCTGGAGGAAGCCTGTGAGCGGCCTCAGCCCAGAATCGGTGGAACTATTCCTGCAGGAAGCTTCGGAGAACCTCCAGTATTTGCGGGAGTATTCCGGAATTTTGCAGGAACCGCAGACGCGTCCGGATGATCTGGAAAAACTTTATATTGCCGCGCATACGCTGGCTGGAACATCGGCCAGTTACGGATTTCCTCAGTTTTCGGAAGTGGGCGCGAAGATGGCGCACATTTTTCATTACGCCATGCACGCGACGCTTACCGCCGAGATGCATGGTCCGCTGACCGAATTTATTTCCGACGCGATCTCCGTGCTTGAATTCGATTTGCTGCAGATCAGCACGAACGGCGAAGAAACGTCTGGCGATATCGCGGCGTTCAAGCAGCGGTATTCATTTGCGTTTCCGGCGGCGCCTGCGCCGGAGAACAGACCCGCCGAGGAATCGCCGCAGCAAGATTCTGGCGAGCCTGTGGCGGATGCGCCACCGCCGTACTCTTACGCGGATCATTTGCCGATGGATGGCGAAGTCGGCGACGAAGTTCTGGAATTTTTCATTCCCGAGGCGGAAGAGCATTTACAGGCCGTTACGGAATGCCTGCTAGCACTGGAGGCCAGTCCGAACCCGGAAGAAATTCACCGGCTGTTCCGTTCGATGCATACGATTAAAGGATCGGCGGCGCAGGTTGGACTGCACAGGCTTTCCGCAGTGGCGCATCGGGTGGAAGATTTGATTGGCCAGCTGCGCGATGGCGCGCTGCAGCCGAGCGCGGAAATCGTGGACATCTGCCTGGAATCGGTGGATGTGCTGAAGAAATTCCTGCACCGGCAGTGGGCCGGCGATCTGGAAATGCGCGCGTCGGTTGATCCGCTGCTTGGGCGTATTGCGGAACTGGTCCCGGAGGAAGCCACTGAATCCGGAGCCGAATATTCCGGCGCAAGCAAGAATCAGGATTCTGCCAGCGGCGAACCCGCTGCGGCCGCGGCGAATGCCAAGCGCGCGGCACCGCAAGCTTTGCCTCAAGCAAAATCCGTCCGCATTTCGCTTGATAGGCTCGACCGTATGATGAACGCGGTGGGCGAACTGGTCATCAATCGTACGCGGATGGTTGGGCGCCTGGCGGAACTGACCAAGCTGGTCGAAGTGCTGAATTTTTCGAAGAGCCGGCTTTCGGGCAAGGTCTCCGAGTTTCAGGAAAAGCACGAATTCAGCCGCATTCGACCTTCACTGATGTCCGGACCGTTTGCGCCGCAGATGGATACGTTCCGCCCGCCATTTACCAGCATGCCGGCGATGATATCGAGCGATTCGCTCGACTTCAGCGAGTTGGAGATGGATCGCTACGACGATTTCAGTATTTTGTCGCGCTCGCTGACGGAAATTTCGGCGGACGTGAACGTGGTGCTCACGCAGCTCGAAGGATTCATGGGCCGGGTGGATTCGGACATTGACGAATTCACGAAACTGGCCCATCACCTGCAGGATGAAATTACCGCGGCGCGCATGGTGCCGATTGGAAATCTGTACACGCGGCTTTCGCGCACAGTGCGTGACGCCGCCAATGCCACCGGGAAACCGATCGATCTTTCGCTGGAAGGCTCGAACACAGAACTCGACAACAATATCATCCAGCATGTTTCCGATCCGCTGATTCATCTGGTGCGCAACGCCGTGGCGCACGGCGTGGAAGATGCGCCAACGCGGCAACGCGCGGGAAAGAGCGAAAAGGGACACATTTCGGTTCGTGCGTATCATCGCGGCAATCACATCTTCATCGAAGTGGAAGACGATGGCCGCGGCATCGATTACGACGGCGTCCGCCAACGCGTCGTGGAAATGGGCGCAATGTCGCCGGTCGCTGCCGCGGAGCTGTCGGATCGAGAGCTCCGCGAATTCCTGTTTCGTCCGGGATTTACGACAGCTTCGTCCATGTCGGAGTTGGCCGGGCGAGGGGTGGGCCTCGACGTGGTGCGCGCGAACGTTCACGCGCTGAATGGTGAAATCGAAGTGCGCAGCGAACCGGGACGCGGCGCCTGCTTCACGGTAAAAGTTCCTTTGACGCTCATCATTTCGCAGGCGCTTTTCGTGCGCTGCGGAAAATCGACGTTTGCGCTGCCGCTGGCCGTGGTGGAAGAAATACGCAGACTGAAGCCGTCGGAGATCGAGGACGTAGGCGGAAAACTTCTTACGCGGGTGCGCGATGTGGTCACTGAAGTAGTACGGCTGGATGTGCAGCTGGGACTTGCACAACTGGAGCCGATCAACGGCTACTTCCATATGGTCATCGTGAAAGTTGCGGGACGCCAGGTGGGCGTGGTGGTGGAAGAAGTGCTGGGCAAGGACGAAATCGTCATCAAGAACCTGGGAGATTACCTCCGCGGCGTGAAGCTGTTTCCGGGCACGACAATCGCGCCCGACGGCAGCTTGATCCTGCTGATCGATTTGAACCGCTTGGCGTCGGCGGAGAGCGCCGAACGAAACGCGCTGCTGTCTTCTTCGCCGGCGGCACGAGTTTTTGCGCCGGGATCCGAAGCGGTGGCCGCTGGAAGCATTCCGGCGGAAGCGGTTGATGCGGTTGCGGATGAACGCGTGGTGGTGGTGGCGGATGATTCGATCAGCGTGCGCAAATTTGTGGGACGCATGCTGGAAAAAGCAGGATACCGCGTAAAGCTGGCGTCGGACGGCTTGGAAGCTTCGGAAATCGTGGCGCAGATTGGTTGCCACCTGGTAGTGACCGACTTGGAAATGCCGCGCATGAATGGATACGAATTGATGTCCCACATGCGCCAGGATCCCACCACGCGAAAGATTCCGGTGCTGGTGGTCACTTCGCGCGCGGGGGCAAAACATCGCGATCGCGCGATGAAGGAAGGCGCGTCGGCATTTTTGACCAAGCCGGTGCAGGAAGATCAATTGATCGCGACGGTCGAAAGTTTGATTGGCTCCGAACGACCGCTGGGACGCCCGGCCCCGGGCGTGACGGTGCGCCAGAGCTAACATGCCGCCGGTGAAAAAAATTCGGGTGCTGGTGGCGGATGATTCCACTTTCATGTGCAAGGTGCTGAAAGAAATCATCAACTCCGATCCACAGCTTGAAGTGGCGGGGCAGGCGCGCGACGGGCGGGAGGCGGTGGCGCTCGCGGAATCGCTGAAGCCCGATGTGATTACCATGGACATCAACATGCCGCACCTGGATGGGCTGCAGGCCACCGAACTGATCATGTCGCAACATCCGCGGCCGATTGTGATCGTCAGCTCCGAATCGCGCGAGGGAGCGGCAAGTTCGCTGCGGGCGCTGGAACTTGGCGCAATTGATTTTGTGCCCAAACCATCGAGCGGCATCGATCTCGACATGCGGAACGTGCGCGAAGAATTGACGCGCAAGCTGAAAATGGCGGCGAAGGTTCACGTGGTTCGCACAGCAACACGAGCGAAGGTTGACGTGCCGGCGGCTCGTCCCGTGGCCCAAACGCAGGCTCCGGCACCGCGTCGGCCGTCGTCCCTGGATCAAAACGGCAACCGAATTCCAATTGTGGTGATTGCGGCATCAACGGGCGGTCCGGCGGCGGTGATGCGCGTGGTTTCAAGCCTGCCCAAGAATTTGCAGGCGGCGGTATTGCTGGTGCTGCATATGCCGGCCGCGTTTACCAAACCTTTTATCACTCAGCTCGCGGAAGTGTCGCAGCTTCCGGTGAAGGAAGCCGAGGCCAACGAAGCCATGCAACCGGGGACGATCTATTTGTGCCCCGGCTCGCATCACGTGCGGTTGTCGTTCACTGGGAAACTGAATCTCGATCCTGGGGAGCGGATCGATGGGTACCGTCCGTGCGCGGATGTGGCGGTGGAATCCGTCGCGGCCTACACGCGTTCTGCCACGGTCGCAGTGGTTTTGACTGGAATGGGGAACGATGCGGCCAAGGGCGTGAAATTCGCGAAAGCGGCGGGCGGTTACGTCATAGCGCAGGATGAAGCGACATCCATGATTTTCGGCATGCCTGCCGAAGCGATTAAAACGGGCGCGGTGGATGAAATTCTGCCGCTCGATGAAATCAGCGCCGCGATCGAAAAGCGGGTGATGCACATTTCCAGGCTAGTTCCCGCGGGTGCGCGATGAAGTTCGCCACGGCCGACGCAGCGAAGCCGCGACGGGGACGGCACAGCGAAGCCGTGATTTTATTTTGTATCGCGAATCAGACATTCGCGATTGCGGCCGATGCGGTGCAGGAAATCCGCAGCACGGACAGCCTAGGCGGCTCAGCGATTGAAATCGAGCAGGCGGAGTTGCCCAAGGTCCGGCACCTGGTGGAACGCGCGCGGCGCACGTATTACGTGGTCAGCGGCTGCGCACATTTTGGATTGCGCGTGACGCGCCCAACGCTGGTCCTGATTCTGCGGCAGATTCGCGCCGCGGTGCTGGTGGATTCGATCGAGCGCATGGCCGAGGTTAGCAAGATACATCCCCTACCACGCGGGTTCGAGGGTGAAGAACGGAAATGGTATCGGGGACTGACCTACCTGGAAGATCGCGTGATTCCGGTGATCCATCCGGGTGGATTTCTGACGGTGGAAGAATTCGCGCGGCTGGATCAGGCGGCTGCGGTCAGCGGTAGCGCGCAACAAATGGAAGGAGCAGTGCAGGGATGAGCGCTGTCGAACATTTGAGCAAACATTCTTACGTGCTGCTGCACGTGGGGAATCGCCGGTTTGCTCTGCGTTCCGAGTTGGTGGAGGAATTGGCGCCGCCGGTGCGGCTGCACCATTTCCCGAATACCACCGCGCTTATCGCGGGCGTGATCGTGCGGCGCGGGAAAATCGTTCCGGTGTATGACGTTGCTCCGGTGTTGTGCGGGCGGGAATCCTCCGTGCACCGATTTTATCTGGTTGCGCGGCGGAACTTTGGAATGGAGAGTGAAGCCAGCGCGATTCCGGTAAATGGCGAATGCGAACTGGCGAATGGCGAGATGCTTCCCAGGCTGATTGACGATCCGGACTATTTTTCGGGCTCACTGAATGTGGGGGACGAGAAAATTCAGGTGTTGAATCTGGAGGCGCTGGTCTCCTCGCGCGGGACGGCGAATGATCCAGCGACGCCCCCGGAGCTACGGCAATGAACGCGCTTGCCAATGCGCCGCGCATTCTGCTGATTGATAGCAATGTGTATTTCTCGAAACGGCTGAATGATGCGTTGCGGCAACTGGGCTTTGAGGTGGTCCAGTGCACGCAGGTTTCCTACGCGCTGACCATGCTGGAATGGAATGCGCCATCGGCGGTGTTATGCGCGACAAACTTGCGGGAAATGGGCGCGCTGGAAATGGCGCCGATTTTGCGGGCCGACCCCAAGACTACGCATATTCCCTTAATCGCGATTGGGGGCGGAGGAAACGATCAAGCGCTGCTGGAAGCGTATCGCTGCGGCTGCGATGATTTTGTAGATCGCCGCAAACCGCCATCAGACATCGCGGCACATGTGCGCAACTTTCTGATCAGCCGTCAGGAAGGATTTCAGCCGACACAAATGCTGTTGAGCGCCGACACCGATTTGAGCGGCAGCCTTTCCCATCTCGATCTAGCGGGCGTGATTCAAATGCTGGGGCCAGCGCGGCAGACCGGCGCGCTGCACGTGAACGCGACCGATGCGGACGGAATTATTTTCTTTGAAGCCGGTGAGATCGTGCACGCGGAGTGCGATGCGCTTTTTGGCGACGAGGCCGTGACCCAGATTATTCGGACGTGCCAGGGCGCGGAGAAAGGCGTCTATAAATTTGTATACGGGGCCACCGCGGCGCAGCGCACCGTGCTGCGTTCGGCGACCGATTTGCTGCTCGACGCGATGCGCGAAATCGACGAGCAAAACGCAGCACAGAATGAAGAGCAGCAGGACGGCCAGCACGAAATCGCGGAGAAGGAATTGCTATGACCGAAACTCAGACACTCACTGCTGCGCGGGTTCCCGTCGTCTATTTCATTGACGATAGCGCGACGATGCGCGAAGTCATCAAGATCGCGTTTCGCAAAGAGCACATCCACGTAATTACGTGCGCCGATGCTGCGTCGGCTCTGGCGCAATTCGGGGAGAACGTGCCGGATGCCGTCATCACCGATGTGATCATGCCGGACAAAGATGGTTATGAAGTGTGCGAATTCATCAAGCAGCACGAACAGTTGGGAAAAACGCCGGTGATTTTGATGTCCGGCGTGGTGAATCGTGGTGTAGCGGAAAAAGCGATGGCGGTGAAGGCCGACGAATTGTTGCGCAAGCCATTCCAGCCACAGGATTTGATTGCGCGAGTGAAAAGTTTGCTAAATCCTGCCGGCGCTCCGGGATCATCCCTGCGGGACGAAGAAACAAATGCGTCGGAAGCGTCGCGAGTGCTTGGGGGACTGTTTTCTGCCGCGCCCGTTTCCGAGCGTCCGAGTGCCGCGCCAGTATATGCTGCGGCACCGCCGATACAGCCAGCGCAGCCACGCGCGAGTCTGCAAGCGCCGACGCACGCGGCGTTTGCGCCTCCGGTTCAGCGTCCGCCGGCGGGGGCATCTTCGGCCGAAACGCAAAAGTTACGCAACGAAATCCGGCGTCTTGAGCTATTCGTGAAGAAATTGCAGGCGGAGCTGGATGCGCAGCGGCAATATTGTACCGCGCTGGAAGCTCACTTCAAGACGCTGCAAGATGCGGAGTAGGATCTGATTTTCGGGAGACTAGCAGCCCACCAACATGCGGGAGTCTTAAGGGTTCTAATCGAGGCCCTTGGCGTGAAGGAACTCACGAGCGACGTCCGCTGCGTCGCGATGCTCGCCGTCAACTTGGTAGTTCATCTTGCGCATTTCCTCGTCGTTGATTTTTCCGGCCAGTTCCAATAGCGCCGTGCGTGCTTCGGGATATCGCGCGAGGGTTTCCGGTCTTGCGACTGGAACAGCGTCGTAGGGTGGGAAATAGTGTTTGTCATCCTGCAGTTGAACCAGATCGCGCGCGGCGAGAAGCCCATCGGTGGAATTGCCGGCCACGATGTCTACCTGCTTGTCGAGCAGGGCGCGATAAAGAAGACCCAGATCGAGAATTCGCGGTGGCTGCGCGAATGCGAGGTTGTAGGCGCGGGCCAGACCTGGATAGCCGTCCGGACGTTCCATGAATTCGAAGCCGAAACCCGCACGCCAGTCGCGCGCGTGGGGCGCGGCGTCCGAAATTGTTTTGAGATTCAGGCTACGCGCATCTTCCCCACGCACGACAATCGCAAATGTGTTGTTGAAGCCCAGCGAGGGCAGCACGTCCAGTCCGAACCGATGTTTGTATTCCGATTGGACGCGGGCAAAAACCGCGGAAGAATCCGCGCTGAGCGGATCGCGCAGCACAGCGGTCAGCGCAGTGCCGGTGTATTCGACGTACATGTCAATACGGCCGGCCAGCAATGCCTGCTGGCAGATATAGGTGCCGGCGAGATAAAAACGCCGAGTGACCGGTTTGTGGGTGCGCGCTTCGAGGTGTTGCGCGAGGATTTCGCCAAGCAGAGCCTGCTCGGAAAAGTTTTTCGAGCCGACGACGATGTCATCGTGGCGATCCGGATTACAGGAAGCGAAAGCGCAGGCCAGTACCAGCGCGGATAACGCGATGAGCGAAGCGCGGCGTATCACGCGCGCACGGGCCGGAAGCGGCGCTCGAGCAGACCCAATATGAAATCAGCACCGAGTGCGAGGAGTGCCGCGGGAATTGCACCCGCGAGAATCAGCTGGTTATTGACCATCGCCAATCCGCGGAAGATAAATTCTCCCAAACCGCCCGCGCCGATGGCTGCGGCAATGGTGGCGATGCCGATGGTTAAGACGGTCGCGACCCGTATTCCAGCAAGAATTGTGGAGAACGAAAGCGGTAGTTCGACTTGTAATAAAATTTGCCGCTCGGTCATGCCCATGCCTCGCGCCGCGTCGTGGACGGCGGTGTTCACGCCAACTATTCCAGCGGAGGTATTGCGGATAATCGGAAGCAGCGCATAGAGCGCCAGCGCGGCAATCGCCAGGCGATCGGCGCGGCCTCCAAGCCATGGGACCGGCAATAAGAAGCCAAAGAGAGCGAGGCTGGGAATTGTTTCGGCAATATTTGCGCCGCCGAGAATCGGCTTTGAAAGCCAGGGACGCTTGGCTACCAGGACGCCGAGGGGCACGCCGACGCCCACCGCGATCAACATGGCGATGCCTACCAGCCAAATGTGTTCGAGCGTGCCCTGCAGGATTTCGCGATGATGCCGCAAAAAAAATTGAAGCAACGTCATGTGCGAGCCTCCGCGACTTGGTTCATCCGCAGGTTTGCGATGTAGGCGGCGGTAACGGGTTCTTTGGCGGCTAAAAATTCCTTCGGCGAATAAATTCCGACGAGCGCGCCAGCATCCATGACGCCGATGCGATTCCCGAGTAGCAACGCTTCGCCGACGTGATGGGTGACCAGCACGATGGTTTTGCGAATGAGCTGCTCGAGCTGCTGGAATTCGCGCTGAAGTTCGCCCCGTGTAAGCGGATCGAGGGCGCCAAAAGGCTCGTCCATCAAAAGGATTGGTGGATCGGCGGCGAGGGCGCGCGCAATTCCGACGCGTTGGCGCTGGCCGCCGGACAGTTGATGCGGGAAGCGATGGAGAAATTCCTCAGGTTTCAGGCCAACCAGGTTCATCAGTTCCGCCACGCGTACGCGGGTGCGATCTGCCGGCCAATTCTCCAAACGCGGAACGAGCGAAATATTTCGCTCGATGGTGTAGTGCGGAAACAAGCCAATTTCCTGGATCACGTAGCCAATGTGGCGGCGCAGCGCGAACGGGTTCCAATCCAGCGTGGATTTTCCTTCGATCAGGATTTCGCCAGCGCTCAGTTCCAACATTCGATTGATCAGCTTCAGGGCTGTGGATTTTCCAGCGCCGCTGCGGCCGAGCAGGACCAGCGTCTCTCCACTCTTTACTGAAAGGGTTAAATCACGTAGCAAGGTGCGGCCGTCCGGAAGTTGGTACGAAGCATCGCGCAGCTCGATCGCCGGGGATGCTGTATCGCTTACCGCGGAGGAGTTGTTGAAGGGACCGGTCATACGCGCATCCGATGCGTGTGGTTCGAAGGCTAACAATGGGGCAAGCGGGGTGTCAAACGCTAGACACGCGACTTTTTATCTTTCGAGATACTCGCGAATATCCTGAAATACCGTTAAGAACATCGCTTTGGTGAGCTTGCCGGTGAAGGTGTTCTGCTGGCTGGGATGATACGACGCGAAAAGACGGGGCAGGGGCGTGGGCAAGCGGTGAATCGCGCCATGGCTAAAAGGAAACGCGGCAAATGTCGAGATGTGCCGCTGCTCCTTCAGCAAAGTGAGATAGGCGCGTAGGGCGATGTTCCCCAAGACCAGAATGGCGCGCGGTCGAAGCACTTCCAATTCGCGAACGAAATACGGTTGGCAATTGCGGAGTTCTGAGGGAAGGGGTTTATTGGCCGGCGGAGCACAGCGCGCGGTCGCGGCGATGTAGGCGTCTTTTAGCACCAAGCCGTCACCAAGACGAATCGAGGTTGGCTGGTTGGCGAAGCCTGCGGCGTACATCGCTTGGTATAGGAAGTCGCCGGAACGGTCGCCGGTGAACATTCGTCCGGTGCGATTTGCGCCGTGCGCCGCAGGGGCCAGGCCAAGAATCAGCAGGCGGGCACGAGGATCTCCAAATCCGGGGACGGGCTTGCCCCAATAATCCCAATCCAGAAAGGCACGACGTTTTTCGCGGGCGACAGCTTCGCGGTACCGCACTAGCCGGGGACATTTCCGGCACACGATAATTTCGTCGTTAATCTGCCTGAGCGAATCCAATTTGCCGTTCCTATCGATCGTGATCTCAAAAAATGGAATGAACCGAAAGACTTTGCATGAGCGTCTATTGTAGTGGGGCCACGCCGAACTAGCGCGGCCAAATAATTTTGTAGAGGTACAGTGAGCCAGGGGTATTTGGAACTGGACCCACTTTCTTCTAGGATAGGCATCGAGGCCCCAGCCCCGGAGAAACGAACGGCCATGAACAACGCACCTGAAAAAATAATCGTCCTCGAATCGGACCCAGCAGCCAGAGCCGAGATTCAGGATGCGCTGCGGGGGGCCGGATACGACGTGGAATCGTTCGCGACGACGCGCGAAGGACTTGACGCGATACATCGGCAAAGCGCGGCAGTCGTGATTCTCGACGACAGGCTCCAGGAACCCGGCGCCCGGGAAACGATCGCGACGATTCGTGGAACGGCTGCCACGGAGGCGATACGTATAGTTCTGTTTGTCGGGCCGAGCGCCGACGAACGCGCCGACGCACTGGACATGGGCGCGAACGACGCGATGTCACGGCCGTATAGCCTTCGCGAAGTTCTGGCGCATGTTCGCGCGCGGCTTCGGGTGCAACGCCTTGAAAATCAACTGCGCGACAAAATGCGTATTGCGGATGAAGGCCAGCAGATCGCGCATACCGCATTTGAAGCTTTGGCGGTTACCGAGGCCATGGCCAGCAACGCCGTTTCGCTGGACCGCAAATTGAAGATGGGATTCGGCGCCGTGCTGGCGCTGGCGATTCTGATGGCTGGAATTTATTTTGTGTTTGCGCGCAGCGCGCAGAAAGAAACGCAACGCTCGAATTCGTTTCTGGCGAAGCTGGAAGGCGGGTACGTCCGGCAGCAGGACTTGATCGAACAGGCACGCAAGTTACGTGCCGCCCAGGATTCGAATTCTTCGCCATCGGATAGAGATGATCTGGTAAAAAAAGCCGCGGACTTGAAGGCCCAGATGCAGACGGCAAGTTCAGATGACGCGGCGGGACTAAAGAAACAGCTCGCCGATACCAATTCGCGCTTGCAACGGCTGGAATCCATGGGCTCGGCCGCGCAAACCATTATCCCCGCGGACGTGCAGTCGGTCTGCCTGCTGCACGTAGCCGTTGCGTTCAACGACCAGCAGTCGGGACGCCGCCTGCGATATGGCGGGCTCAACAAGGATGGCGAGCCGCTGCAAGATAGCGACGGCAAACCGATTCTCACGCTCGATGGCACCGGTCCGGAAGTGAAGCTGGACGTTTTTGGGACGGGATTTATCGCCGGGCCCAACGGCCGGGTGATCACCAACCGGCACGTGGCGGAGCCCTGGTGGAAGAACGACGAAATTTCGGCGATGACCAGCCAGGGATTGCAGCCGCAGATTTCGACGATACGCGCGTATTTCCCGGGCGATCCTCGGGCGTTCCACGCGGAGATTAACGACATCTCGAAGGAAACGGATCTGGCTGCGGTGCGCGTGGATATGCAGGATCTAAAACGTTCAGTTTTGAAGATTGACGCAACCAATGGCTCCACGTTGAGTGGGCAGCCGGTAATCTTGATGGGTTACGCGACGGGCCTGGCTGCGATTCTGGCGCGGACGGATGAGGATACGGCTCAAAAAATTCTGCAAGACAGCGGCAACGATGTGCCGGCGATGTTGAAAGAACTCGCAAGGCGGAATTTGATTCGGCCGCTGATCACCCAGGGCCATATCGGCGATATTCTTCCCGACAAAATCGTGTTCGACGCGCAAACGACTTCAGGAGGTTCGGGCGGGCCGCTCTTCGATCGTGAGGGCAAAGTGGTGGGAGTGACAGTTGCGGTCCTGAAGGGTTTTGGCGGCTCCAATTTTGGCATTCCCATCCGATTTTCCGAGCCTCTTCTGCACTAGAATTTTGCCCAGCGTCGCAGGCAAAATTGACACGACCAGTGCTGGGCGCTTAGCATATACGTAGTGATTTTCTCCTTCGGCGCTCCGCCGAGGGTGTGCCTTCCAGCGTCTCCGACGCCTGAACTGAAAATGGAAACCAGCGCACGATCGAAGAACATTCTGGATACGATTGTCGAAGCTCGACGTGTATCGGTCGCGCATCGCAAACGTGTGCTTCCCGATGTCGCGCTGAAAATTGCGGTGGAAAAGAAGGTGCCGCCTCCACGCGATTTTGCCGGCGCGCTGAGCAAGCCGGGGTTGAACGTGATCTCGGAATTGAAGAAGGCGTCGCCCTCGTTGGGCGTGATCCGGGAAAACTATTCGCCCTCGGTGCTGGCGGCAGGGCTGGAAGCCGCGGGCGCGGCAGCGCTTTCAGTGCTCACCGAAGAGGATTTCTTTTCTGGGTCGCTGGGCGACCTGAAAGAAGCCAGCAAGGTGGTGAAAATTCCCGTCCTGCGAAAGGATTTTCTTATTGATCCGTGGCAGGTCTGGGAAACGCGCGCCGCGGGGGCGGATTCGTTCCTGCTGATCGCGGCGGTTCTGGATGATGAGACGCTTCGAGAGTTGCTTGAGCTTGGGCACACGCTGAAGATGGAGCCGTTGGTGGAGGTTCACTCGCGTAAGGAGTTAGTACGAGTTTTGGATGCGGGTGCGCGAATTATTGGCGTCAACAATCGTGACTTGCGGAATTTCCAGGTGTATCTCGAGACTTCAATCGAACTGATCGAATCCATTCCGGAAGAATGTATCGCGGTGAGCGAATCGGGCCTGCACACGAACAACGATTTGCTTGGTTTGCGGCGCGCGGGATTCGATGGATTTCTGATCGGCGAGCACCTGATGAAGCGCGAGGATCCTGGCGCGGCGCTGGCGGAATTGCTGCGGCCCGTTGCGGCTGAATGAATGGTAAAAGTGAAAATTTGCGGGATCACGAATTGGACCGATGCGCGAAAGTCGGCGGAAGCGGGCGCGGATTTTCTCGGTTTTAATTTTTACGCCAAGAGCCCGCGGTACATCACGCCTGCCGCGGCTGGCCAGATTATCAAGCGCTTGCCTAAGGCGATTAAGAGTGTCGGCGTGTTTGTGAACGAGACAGAAGAAAACATTCTGGAGACTGCCCGGATGGCGGGCCTTCACCAGATCCAGTTACACGGTGATGAATCTCCGGAGATGGTGGCGCGATTGCGGCGGAATTTTCCGGTAATCAAAGCCCTTAGAGTGGATAGAAAAATTGAAGCGTCCTTGTCAGATTTTGCGAACGCCGATGCGTTGCTGCTCGATGCGGTAAACGGAGATCAATTTGGTGGTACTGGAAAAACGTTCGACTGGAACGTGATGCGCGGCGCGAGCGCAAAGAAGAAATTGTTTCTTGCGGGTGGTTTGACGCCCGAAAATATTGCAGAAGCGATCCGGATCGGCAGACCATACGCAGTAGACGTTTGCGGCGGCGTCGAGGCTAGGCCTGGAAAGAAAGATCCCAAACGCGTAACGGCGTTCATGCGCGCGGTGAGAGGTAAGAGACTGGCGGGAAAAACCGCCACACGAGGGAGTACTAAGGCCAAGGTGAGAAAGAAATCATGAGCCCGTCACCACAGCAACAGGTTGTACCGGATTCGCGAGGCCGTTATGGCCCGTTCGGCGGGCGTTATGTTCCGGAGACGCTGGTCGCGCCGCTCGAAGAACTGGAACGTGCATACGCCGAAGCGCAGGCTGATCCGTCATTTCACCAGGAACTGGATTCGTTGCTGCGAAATTTTGCCGGCCGGCCGACAGCATTGCAATTCGCGTCGCGTTTGAGCCGCCAACTCGGATTGCGCGTGTATCTGAAGCGCGAAGATTTGCTGCACACTGGCGCGCACAAAATTAATAACGCGCTGGGTCAAGGTCTGCTGGCGCTGCGTATGGGCAAGAAACGAATAATCGCGGAAACGGGCGCGGGGCAGCATGGGGTGGCGACGGCGACGGTGGCCGCGCGGTTGGCTCTGGCGTGCACCGTGTACATGGGCACCGAGGATATGGAACGCCAGAAGCTTAACGTATTTCGCATGAGGCTGCTGGGCGCGGAAGTGATTGGGGTGGATGCCGGCAGCAAGACACTGAAAGACGCGATCAATGAAGCGATGCGCGATTGGGTAACAAATGTGGCTGATTCGCATTATCTTCTTGGTTCGGTGCTGGGCGCTCACCCCTACCCGCAAATCGTACGCGATTTTCAGAAGGTGATTGGCGAAGAGGCGCGGGCCCAAATTTTGGAAGCTGAGGGGCGCTTGCCGGATATCTTGATCGCCTGCGTGGGCGGAGGTTCGAACGCGATTGGGCTGTTTTACGCTTTCATCGCCGATGGTTCGGTGAAAATGCTGGGCGTGGAAGCGGGCGGCCGCGGCAAAGTTCTGGGCGAACACGCCGCTCGGCTCGCCGCCGCAGGCGGTTATGACGGCGCGCGACCAGGCGTGCTGCAGGGAACCTATACCTATATTTTGCAGAGCATGGATGGCCAGGTGGCGCTGACGCATTCCATCTCCGCAGGACTCGACTATCCGGGTGTTGGGCCCGAACATGCCTGGCTGGCAGAGCAGGGGCGCGCGGAATATACGGCGATTGGCGATGACGCGGCGATTGCGGCAGCGAAAACACTGGCTCGTCTGGAAGGAATTATTCCGGCGCTCGAATCGGCGCACGCGCTGGCGGAATTGATTCGGCGGGCTCCGGAAATGAAAAGAGATGAGCTGGTGATTTTGAATGTTTCCGGCCGCGGCGATAAAGATATGGAGACGCTGGCGCGATATGTCTGAGCGCGAGGCGAGTTCAATGGTGGCTACTCGGTCGTCCGAACAGCTGCAAGCTTCGCGGAGAATTTCCGCACGTTTTGCGGAGCTTGCGACGAAAGGTGAGCTGGGCATCGTTGCGTACGTTACGGCGGGCGATCCCTCGCTTGAAGCCAGCGAGAAAATTGTTCTCGCTGCCGCGGAAGCTGGCGCGGACGTCATCGAATTGGGTGTTCCATTCAGTGATCCGGTTGCGGACGGCCCAGTGATTCAGCGTGCGAGCGATCGCGCGCTACGCAGCGGCACGACTCTTGCAGGCGTGCTTGGGCTTGTTGCACGGCTGAGACGTCGCTCGCAAATCCCGCTGGTGCTGTTCAGTTATTTCAATCCTATTTTGCAGCTGGGCCTGCAAAAATTTGCGGGCGCCGCCGCTAAAGCTGGGGCTGACGGAGTGCTGGTCACCGACCTGACGCCCGACGAGGCCGTCGAGTACCGGTCCATCCTGCAGGCTCACACTCTTGATACGATTTTTCTGGCGGCGCCGACTTCTACAGATGCACGCCTGACGCAAATTGCGGCCGCGACCACCGGATTTCTGTACCTTGTATCGCGCACTGGCGTAACCGGTACACGTGATGCGTTGCCGGCGGAATTACCGGCGCTGGTCCGGCGCGCGCGGAAATTCACGCAGCTGCCAATCGCCGTGGGTTTCGGAATTTCGCTGCCGACTCATGTGACGGTTCTCGGAGGCATCGCGGATGCGGCGGTGGTCGGTTCGGCGTTGATGGCGGCGGTGGAAAAGGCCGGCTCAGCGGACGAAGCGGCAGCAGCTGTGGCGAATCTGATTCGAGCATTGAAGACGGCTGCACGCGCGGGTGTGAGCCATCGCAGTGCCGAGGCAACATAGGATTCAAATCGCCCGCGAACACTGTAAAAGCATTCCTGATTTGCAGTAAATTTCACACGAAATCGAATCGCAATATTTTTCCGAAACCGAGAGGATACCGAGTTGGATAAGCGTATAACCAACGCCGACGCCGCTGTGGCGCGCATCAATGACGGCGCGACAATTCTGATGGGTGGTTTTGGATTGTGCGGCATTCCGGAGAACTTGATCGCTGCTCTGCGTCGAAAAGGCACGAAAGACCTCACGGTTGCGTCAAACAATGCCGGAGTGGATGACTTCGGAATCGGTCTGCTGCTGCAAAACAAGCAGGTGCGGAAGATGATCGCGAGTTACGTTGGTGAAAATAAAACGTTCGAACAGCTGGCCTTGAAAAAGGAAATCGAGGTGGAATTGAATCCTCAGGGCACTCTGGCGGAGCGAATTCGCTGCGGCGGCGCAGGGATTCCCGCGTTTTTCACGGCAACTGGTTATGGAACGCTCGCCGCGGAAGGCAAGGAGACTCGTGAATTTAACGGCCGCCAATACGTTCTGGTGCCGGCGCTGCGCGGCGATTTTGCGTTCATCAAGGCATGGAAGGGTGATCGCTGGGGCAATCTGGTGTACCGCAAGACGGCGCGCAATTACAACGCGGTGATGGCGACGGCGGCAAACTACGTGATCGCGGAAGTGGAGGAGATTGTGGAGCTCGGCGAGCTCGATCCCAATTACGTGCACACGCCGGGAATTTTTGTGGACGCCATTTTCCAGGGGACGGATTACAAGAAGCGGATCGAGCGGCGAACGGTCCGAAAGCGGGGGAGTTGAAGATGCCGCCTGAAATGGACAAAAGGGAATTGATCGCCCGGCGCGTGGCGCAGGAAATGCGCGACGGCTATTACGTCAACCTGGGAATCGGGCTGCCCACGCTGATTCCGAGTTTTCTGCCGCCGGGAATGGAAGTGATTCTGCAGTCTGAAAATGGAATGTTGGGCATCGGTCCGTATCCCTTCGAAGGCGAAGAGGATCCCGACCTGATCAACGCGGGCAAGGAAACGATCACCGAAATTCCGGGTTGCAGTTATTTTTCCAGTTCCGATTCGTTCGGGATGATTCGCAGTGGGCGCATTAACGTCACCGTGCTGGGCGCGTTGCAGGTGGACGAAAAAGGAAATCTAGCCAACTGGGCGATTCCCGGAAAAATGCTGAAGGGCATGGGTGGCGCGATGGATCTGGTGGCCGGGGCGAAACGCGTGATCATCGCGATGGAGCACACCACCAAAGAAGGCGAACCTAAAATCGTGATGAAGTGCAGCCTGCCGCTCACCGGCGTCGGAGTGGTTTCGCTGATCGTGACCGAACTCGGCGTGATCGAAGTTCGGCCAGAAGGACTGGTGCTGCGGGAAGTCGCACCCGGCGTTACCGCTGAAGATGTGCAGAAAGCCACCGAGCCGGTTTTGCATCGCGCGTCGAGCTTAGAAACGATGGCGGTGTGAGTGGTCACACGCGCTAGGGCACACCTGAGGTTAGCGTAGCCGTCCCAGGCCCAACCTGCGATACCATTGGCGTACGCCGTCTTCCAGGAGAGGCAATGCAACCGCATTCGATCGTGGTTATCAGTCTGCATACACCGAAGGAAAAACTGTGGGGCGAACTGCTCGATATTTCGAACGCGGGCGTTACCGTGCGGGGAATCGATCTGGCTTCGTTTGACGATTTTGTGCGGCAAGTGCTGCATCCGGAAGGCGACCGCATGGGTTTGCCCACTTTATTTTTCCCGATGGCGCGGATCGAAAGGATTGCGCTGGACGAAGCGCGCGGTTCGATTCCGTCGCTTGCGGAAACCTTTGCACGCAAGACCGGCCACACGGTCGGCGATTACCTTGCGCAATTTGCCTAGAGCGTACCCGCGCAGACGATCAGAAAAATATCCATGACCAGCCGAATTTTCACCGTCCCTAATCAGCTTACGTTCCTGCGCCTGATGTTCCTGCCATTTTTTATTATGGCCATTCACTACGAACGCTACGAATGGGCGCTGGGAATATTTCTGGTGGCGGGCGCCAGCGACGTACTCGATGGGCTGCTGGCGCGCGGACTGAATCAACGTACTCCGCTCGGTGCGTATCTCGATCCGATTGCGGATAAACTGCTGCTGTCCTTTTCTTATTTGGAGCTGGCGCTCCACGGGAAAATTGCGTGGTGGCTGGCCATTATGGTTCTGGGCCGTGACGTGCTGCTGCTGATTGCGAGCGCGGTGATCATCGTTACGGTGGGTTATATGTCGCTGCCACCGAGTATTTACGGCAAGGCCACGACGTTCTTCGAAATTCTGATGGTCTTTCTGGTGCTGGTTCTGGCGATTCGCGATTACCCCGCGCTCATGGCGGTGAAAGATATCTGCGCGTATTGCGTAGCTGCTTTCGTTTGTATTTCAGGAATTCACTACAGCATTGTAGTATCGCGGCGTCTTCACGCTGGCGGCTGATTTCAACACCTGGGCCGACTTCAGGGTGTGGCGATAATTCCGTACGCAGTTATTCCCAAACTCGCGGCGACAACGAACGCTGTCGTCCAACCCAGTAATGCGGCTCTTGTCTTTTCCTGGTCAGACATGGGCGGTCGCGTCATCATAACCCGTCCGAGCAAAAATCCGCTGATTAGGCCGCCAGCGTGCGCGTAGTTGTCGGTGCCGCTCATCATGATTCCAAGAATTCCAATGTAGACCAGCCACCGAATCAATTGGCTGCGCAACATTTGCATCGCGGCGCTTTTATGCCCGATGGTCATGGCCAGCATCACGCCAATCAATCCCAGTAGCGCGCCGGAGCCGCCAATACTTACGTGCCCGCCAAGCAAGCTGCTGACAATGTAGGCGCCGATTCCGGTCACGACATAGATAAACAAATATCGAGCCGATCCGTAGAGTTCTTCGATTTGCGGGCCGACATCCATTAATACCCACATGTTGAATCCGATATGCAGCAGGCTGCCGTGCAGGAATGTGGCCATCACCAGGCGCCAAGGTTGCAACAAATCGTATGGCCACGGCGCGGAAGCCCCAAACCTTATCAGCACTTTGATATCAATCCCGCCAAGGCTCATCAAGGCGCCAAGTCCGCTTCCTCCCGGAGCCTGCAATCCGCTGCTGCGAATGGTAGCGAGCAGAGTTGCGGCATAGAGCAGACAGCTCAACGTGAGGATCCCGTAGGTGACCGGCGATTCGGTGGGCATCAAGCGGCTCAACGAGCGCGTGGCCGCCGCCATTCCGAAGGTGAGGCTCGCACCGCACTGATGGCACTTGGTGGCCGTGGAACCGACAAGCGTGCCGCACGCGGGGCAAAGCTGCGGGCGACGCTCCTCTTTGCGGCCGCCGCCGAAGAGTCCACCCATTTGTTCGCGAAATCGATCGAGTTTCCAGCGCAGACGCGGAGAGAGGTCCAATAGGGTTCCTTGCGAGAAAGTCAGTGCGTTCCTATAATACACGCAGACCGAACATGAGAGAAAATGAGCGAATCGGAAAACTGCGTGGCGCCTAGCCAACTGTCCAGAATATTTTCCTCAACAAATTTCCGTATTAACCTCCGCGATCAAGGAATTCTTCGGCGCCGAACTCGCGCCTTGGCGACGGTATGGATGCTGGCGGCGTTCTGCGTCGCTCTCGCGGGCTGCTCGCAGCACAAGGCGGTGGCGCGGCCTCCCGCGACAAATCCGACGCCGGCAGCTGGTGCTGCGGCGGGCACTTCCACAAATACTCCAGGATCGCCCAAATCCGGCCCTCCACCGGCGAACGAACGCCAGCCCGCGGTGCCGGGCGGATACGTGGAGGAAGGCGTGGCTTCGTGGTACGGCGTGCCATTCAATGGCCGTCGAACGTCGAACGGCGAAATCTACGATATGCATACGTTCACGGCGGCGCATCGCACGTTGCCCTTCAATTGCATGGTGCGGGTCACGAATCTGGACAACGGCAAGCAGACCGAAGTGCGCATCAACGATCGCGGCCCGTTTGTGGCGAATCGCGTGATTGATCTTTCGCTGGCGGCGGCACAAGCCATCGAAATGTGGGGACCGGGAACCGCGCATGTGCGGCTGGAAATTCTTTCCGGGCCGAGTCCCCAAGCAGGATTCTTTGGAGTGCAGGTGGGAGCATTCAAAGTACAGGAAAACGCCGAGAAATTTCGCGCCGAGATGGACGCCGCATATCCGCCGGCCACAATCGAAACCTACGCTACTGCCGACGGCACCTATTACCGCGTGCGTGTCGGAAAATTGCCCAGTGAAGATGCTGCGCAGAAACTGGCGGACCGGCTGAAAAGCGAAGGGCGGGCAGGCGCGCTGGTAGTGCGCATTGACGACTGACCGATAGCGCACGCGGACTTACTTGTTTTTCATTACGTACACGCCGTCCCAATTGTCCACGGGCTTTTCAGCCAGATACTCATCGCAACGAGCCAGGAAAATTCGAGAAGGCGAATCTTCAGGCCAGCGGAGCAGAACTTCTTCGAATGAAGTTTTCGCCGCGCGCCAATCCTGGTGTTTGTAGGCTTCGCGTCCACGCCCGAACAGCTCGACAAGTTCCGTGCCGCTATTTGCCGCAGCTTCTCCGCTTAATATTTCAAAAATTGTCACGGGCTGCAGTTTACCTTTCACGCGGATCAAATCCAGCTCGCGAAAAATCAGTTTGTCGCTGCGAATTTCCCGGCGGGTGGATTCGCTGATCACGATGCGCGTTCCATATTCTTTATTCAGCCCTTCCAGGCGCGATGCGAGGTTCACGGAATCGCCCATCGCGGTGTACCCGTGGCGCAGCGCCGAACCCATATTCCCAACCGAAGCAATACCAGTGTTGATTCCGATTCCAATATCGAGGTGCGGATAGCCTCGGGCGCGCCAATCTTTTTGCAGGTCGGTGAGTTTGGAAAGCATCTCGACGGCCGCGTCGCAACATTTCGCGGCATGATCCGGAGCGTCGAAGGGCGCGCCCCAGATGGCCATTACGGCATCGCCGATATATTTATCGAGCGTTCCCTGATGGCGGAAAATAATCTTGGTCATGTCGGTCAGATACACATTTAGCAGACCGGCAAGTTCCTGCGCGTCGAGTTTCTCGGAAATGGTGGTGAACCCGCGAATATCGCTGAAGAGCACGGTGACTTCCGTTTTGCGTGGCTTCACGCGTTCGGGGTCGGTGAGCAGCCGGCGAACGACTTCAGGGGGAACGTACTGCTGAAAGGCGCCGCGAATTTTTCGTTTTTCCTGCTCCTCGAAAAAAACACGATACAGCGCCACCAGACTCACGTTGGGCACCAGGGTGAAAAGCGCCGGCACGATGAAATTCAGCCACCAACCATGCAGAAATGCCCAATACACAATTCCGCCGAAGGGCACTAGAAGCAGTAGACCCGCCGCCATCCAGCGCGGTTGCACCACGGCGAGCCAGAGGCCAAGAGGGAGCCCAAAGAGAAAAATGAATCCAATGTCGGTGAGAACCTGCGGCGCGTGGTGAACCAGAAACTGTTGATTCAGAATGTTGTCAATCAGGTTGGCGTGGATCTCGACGCCGGGAAAATCAATGCCGCCGAATGGAGTCGCGCGCAGATCGCCGATTCCGGTCGCGGACGCACCGATAAGCACGATTTTGTCTTTGAAGGTGCCGGGTTGAAACTTCCTGAGGGCAACGTCGCCGAAAGAAACGTACGGATAGGTTTGCGAAGGTCCATGAAAATTAACCAGCAGGCGGCTGAGGTCGTCCGGGTGCACGGTCAGATGCGGACCAAACTGCAGCGTAGTGATCCCGGCATCGCCGTAATTCAGTTTCATGTCTTCGTCACGGAGGCCCAGAAAAAGGCGGATAGCCTGCACGTCAAGAGAGGGATAGAAATCCCAATTCGCCAGATTCGGATCGCGGCCGTAGGGAATCGCAAGCGGGAGCCGGCGAACCACTGAGTCGGCATCCACGGTGACGTTAAAAAAACCCGCGCCACCTTTTTCGGAGGCTACCGCGGCCGTAAAATCGGGAGCATTGGCTTCCGCTCCGCGTGGAACCAAATATTGGTTTTCGTAAATGTGAATGACCTTGACTCGCCCTGCTTCGCCCAACGTTTGCGGGTATCCAACGACCTGGGGGAAAGGGAAATAGGCGAGCAGGTTCGCATAATTATCGAGCGCTTCATTTGATACGCCCTGCAGGTCGGCGGTGGTGTAAAGAAAATAGTTTCCGAGAACGACATGCCCAAAGCGCTTGAGCGATTCGGCAAATTGTTCGTCGTAATTGTATTGTTTTTCGCGGCGGTCGATGGCTGACTGAACCGCAGAACTCACGGCTAGACCTTGTTTTTTCTCCGCGGCAAGGTCGGCTGAAAGATCCTGCAGTGGAAGGACGGTTTGATCGGGCTTGCTGAAGGTCATGTCAAAAGCGACGACCTTGGCGCCGTCTTCACGCAGCGCGTCCATCAGGTGGACGAAATGAATGCGAGGAAATGGCCAGCGGCCCAATTGTTCCTGGGAGCGCTGGTCAATGTCCACAATGATGATGCGGGGATCGGGAGTCACGCGGCCGCGGAATTGGAAGCGGACGTCGAGCGTATTGAGTTCCAGGCGGTAGATTGAATCAAACACCGGCATGGGGCGTTCGCCAACAAAGGTGGCAAAGTACACAGCCAAGGCGAACAGCATTACGATCAGGCTAATCGCAAGGGAGCCACGATGGACCCGCCATTCGCGGAGCAGTTTTCTTACGGTGTTCGGTTTAGAATCGGCCATGAAAGCTGACGACGAAGATACCTTTCATACACGATGTGATATTTCTCGATCCAAATCTGCGCAAGGCTAACAAACGCTTCGGTGCTATTCAAGCGTGCGAGAGTGGAGGGTTCGTTCAGCCCAACCGGCGCGGATCCGATCGGCCTGCATGATCCCGCGGATAGAATCACTGCCGGCCACGCCCGCTTCCGTTATACTTCCAAATTGCTCCACCCATGTTAGACATGTCGAGAAAAAGACAAATCTGGTATCGCAAGGGGACAGCGGCGGCTGCGCTGGCCACTTCGGTCAAGGACAGTTACGAACTACGGGCGATCGCTGCGGATGAGTTGCAAGACGGTCGCGGAACCAAGCCCACCGAAGAGGGTCGCGTGTTTCTACTGGACGTCGAATCCGAGTCGCGCGAATTTGCGCGGCGCGTGCGTATTTCAGATCCGCACTCGCGCGTTGTAGGCGTGATAGGCCGCTCGCATCCATCACCGCCGCAGTCGGCAAGCTCGCAAATCCCTTCAGCGGGACTCGACAGTGAATCGGTTTTCGCGTACCTCTCCGCCGGCGCAACGTTGCCAGAAATCCGCAAAACCCTCGCGATCGCGTTCGAAAATATCGAACTCGTGGAACGCTCGCGATCCTCCAATGATGCATTGGGCGTCGCGGAGCGTGAGCAACAGCAACTCAATGAAATTGGCGTGGCGCTTTCGTCCGAACGTGACATCAACGCGCTACTGACTCTGATCCTAAAGAAGGCACGCGAAATCACCGGCGCCGATGCCGGCTCGCTTTACCTGGTTGACGAGGGCGCGGATAGGCAGCGGCGATTGCGTTTTATGCTGACGCAGAATGACAGCGTGGAATTTCCGTTTAAGGAATTTACGCTGCCGCTGGCGGAAGATTCGATGGCCGGCTACGTGGCGCTGGGCGGGGAAGTCTTGAATTTTCCGGACGCTCACCATATTCCGGAAGGCTTGCCGTTTCATTTCAACGATCGCTACGATCGCGATTCGGGGTACAGAACGAAATCGCTGCTGACACTACCGATGCGCAACGCCAAGGGCGAAGTCCTCGGCGTCCTGCAACTCATCAATTCGAAGCGCGATGCCGCGGCCAAGCTGCTGAACGAATCCGACGTGGTCAGGGAAGTACAATCGTTTCCCGAACGTTCCGTGCAGTTGGCGCTGTCGCTGGCTTCGCAGGCGGCCGTGGCCTATGAAAATCGCAAGTTGTATCAGGAAATTGAAACGCTCTTCGAAGGATTCGTGCAGGCGGCGGTAACGGCGATTGAGCAGCGTGATCCGACTACTTCGGGCCATTCCGTGCGTGTCGCGTCCTATACGCAGGCGCTTGCGAAAACCGTGGATTCTGTTTCGGCCGGACCCTATGCCGGCGCGCATTTCGATGCGGAGCAGATGAAGGAAATTCGGTATGCGGCGCTGCTGCACGACTTTGGAAAAGTGGGCGTGCGCGAAGAAGTTTTGGTGAAGGCCAAAAAACTTTACCCAACGCAACTGGACTTGCTAAAGCAGCGCTTCGACTATATTCGCAAAGATCTGGAAGCGGGCATGGTACGGCGCAAGCTGCAGATGTTTCTGGAGCGCGATCGCGGCGATGCCCTTTCGGAAATCGCGAGACTTAGTGAGGATTTCGATCAGAGACTCACTCGCCTGGAAGAGTATCTGCAGTTTATCGTTGAAACCAACGAGCCGACCCTGCTGGAAGAGGGCAAATTCCGCAAACTGCGCGATATCGCGCACCACTCGTACATTGATACTAAAGGAATCGAGCACCCTTATATCAACCCCGATGAGGTGCGCCTGCTTTCCATTCCAAAAGGAAGCCTGGATGACGCGGAGCGACTGCAGATCGAATCGCACGTGATCCATACTTTTAATTTTCTGAGCCAGATCCCCTGGACCAAAGAGCTGAGCCGGGTGCCGGAAATTGCGCGCGCCCATCATGAGAAACTGAACGGCAAGGGATATTCCTACAAACTGCGCGGGGATGAAATTCCGCTGCCTACGAAAATGATGACCATCTGCGATATTTTTGATGCGTTGACGGCTTCGGATCGACCATACAAACGCGCCGTCCCGGTCGACCGCGCTCTTGGCATTCTCGAATCGTCGGTGCGAGCCGGAGAGATCGACGGAGAGCTTTTCAATATTTTCCGCGAATCGAAGGTTTATGAACGGGCGATTGAGCCGGTCTCCAAGTAGATGACACGTAACTTTTTCTTTCCATCCGTGAGCCACGCTAAATCGCGAAGTGTGAAGAGCGTCGCGGTCGTTCTGTTCATTTCGTCGATTGGATGGCTCGTCCGTATCCCCGCGCGTGCGCGAGCGCAATCGAGTCCTTCCACAACTTGGGCCGTCTCGATTGTTCTGCCTCCGAAACTGGTGGCTGGGAAGATTGCGACCCTGGCGGCCCTTGGAGTAGACGGCCGTCTCGCCGAAGGGATCACGGTTACGATCGGCGACACGCTTAGGGTGACGACCGACAAAACTGGCCGAGCGACTTTCACCACGCCTTCCGGTGCAGCGGTGATTATCGCGAACGGTTCGGGCAATAGCGCGGCGGCTTTGGTAGACGCGGCGGAACCCGCCAACGAAAAGAAAGCATTATCAGTTTCGGCGGCGATTTCTTTGGTGGATCAATTCTCCGTTTGCGGCGGGCATTTTCTCGAACAGGCCGATGCGAACCGCGTGACGTTAAACGATGAGCGCGCCTTCGTTCTGGCCGCGTCTCCGGAATGTCTGGTGGTACTGGCCAATCCCAGGACTCTTCCTGGACCCACAAAGGTTGCGATCGAAAATTCCTCGGGCAGATGGGAAGCCAATACAACTTTAGTGAGTTTGCATTTCGATCCGCCCATTCCCGCGCTGGTTCCGGAGAGAAAAAGCAAGCTCTCCCTGCACGTCCAGGGCTCCGATCAGCCGCTGCATGTGCTGGTCGAAAATCGCACTCCGGGGGTGATTCGCTTCTTGCGTGGCGATACGCAGACCCTACTCACATCGGGTGGCGAAGGAAATTCCGGCGAGGTCAATATCATTGCAATCAGTACCGGCGACTATTCGTTTCATGCGCGAATCCTTCCCGCACCGGCTCCCGCTTCGGCGGCACGATATCTGCTTGCTGCCGAGCCGCTTGCCCCCAAAGAATGGAAATCCCACCTTAACAACTACGCGCGCGAAATCGAACACCATCCCGGCGACGCCGCAAAAATCTCACGAGAGCTGCAAATTATCGCATCGGGTACAATGGCCAGCGATTTCAAGACGCTACTCGAAGCCGCACGGAGCGCTCTGCAATAAATGTGAATGGGCACGTCGGGAAGCGCGAAGTGCTGCGGGATTAGAATAATTTGTCGTCGGCGACGGGATCGAGCGCTTTAATTTCGGGTTCGGCGAGCGCGCCTTGGGCCAATTGTTCCAGCGAATTGCGCGTGCGGTTCAGGCGGCTATCCGCCTCTTCGTAGTTTTGCTGGGCGTTGCGAAGGTGTTTGCCCAGTTTTTCGTAGACGTCGTCGAAGACCTCGAACTGCTTTTTAAGTCCGGACAAGCCCGCCAGGATGTGCCGCGTGTTTTCCTCGATTTTCTGCCCTTGCAGGCTCAACGCAACGGCGCTCAAGCATGCGTAGAACGTATTGGGAGACACCGGGAAGACATGCTTGGAGCGGCAGTATTCGTCCAGGTGACCTCCCTTGGCGTCTTCCGTCATCATCAATTCGTAGTAAACGCCTTCGGATGGCACGAACATGAGCGCGTAGTCAAAGGTATGTTCGTGCGGCAAAATATATTTCTCGGCGATGCTGTCGGCGTGCTTGCGCACGGCGGTTGAAAACTCTTTACGTGCGCCGTCGACGTTTTCGGCCAGGCGCCGGTAGGCCTCAAGTGGGAACTTGGAATCAACACACAGCATCCGGTCGCCATTGTGAACCACGGCATCGACGATCGCGCCGGTGGATTCGAACCGGTACTGTACGGCGTAGGCGCTCCGCGGCAGCGCATCTTGCAGCAAACGCTCCAGCGCCACTTCGCCTAACGTTCCTCGTGTCTTCGCGCCGCCCAGAATCGTTTGCAGCGTTTGCGTCGCCTGGGAAAAGTCCTTGCCGGCCTGTTGCACTTCGCCGAGCTGCTGGCTCATTTTACGGATGGTCTCATTGGACGAGCGGAGTTCCTGCGCCATGGCGATCTGCGCATCGCTGGCGAGCTTTCCGGAAGATGCTACTCCGGTCATCAGGTCCTGCCGGACTTGGCCGAGTTGGGTGGTCACGGTTTGCGCCAGATGGTTGATTTGAGTGTTGACGCTCTGACTCTGCGAGGCCAGCGAAAGTTGCATTTCTTGACGCACCGCCGCGAGCTGAGCTTCGGACCTGCGGCCGGCGCTCCACGAGATCGCGGCGATCACCACGATGGCCACTAAGCCAATCGCGACCCAAACAAACGGCGTCATTGGTCCAATCCTTTGAGTGAATCGCATCCACGAGATGAGGTCAGCGGCGAAAATCGGAGGCGAACCAACATTGTGCTCGAAAACTATTCTCGCGAGGTAGATCCGCTCAGCTGCACGAGCCCAGGCGTCGAAGGTGCCGGGCCGTTATCAATGGTCTGCGGGCCGCGCCAGAAATCCATGGCCGAAGTCTGGTGCACGCACGAAACAGTGCAACGCGGCGCGCAGCCTTTCTTGGTCAGGAATTCGCGCTGGCGTTGCTCGTCGGTGTATTGCAGCAGCGGAATACCGGGATAACCGCGCTGCTGGGAACAGTAGTGAACCAGGCCGTCCTCGCAAATGTACAGATAGCGTGCGCCGGCTCGGCACCGCCAATCATTTTCCAGCCCCTTGGCGATGTTGTGCTGAAACTGATTGATCCGCGTGAACGATCTTTTTTCCAGCGAGATAATTTCGTCGAAGATCTGCTGCTCGCGCGAGCCCAGCGGTTCCAGTTGGCCGTTGTGATCGTGAAGAATTCCGACGGTAGAGGTGAATCCGAGCTGCACGGCCCGATGCGCGACGGTTAAGGCATCCTCGGGATCCGCGACGCCACTGCCCAGAACCGAATTGATGTTCACCTGAAATTCGGCATGTTGGGCCAAAAGTTCGAGCTTCTGATCCAGCACCTTCAGGCTTTTCTTCGAAACGTCATCGGGCTTAACGTTATCAATGCTGATTTGCAGATACTCGAGACCGGCGCGATTCAATTTTTCGATGCGGTCGGCCACCAGCAGATACCCGTTGGTGATCATCCCCGCCATGATTCCGTTCTTGCGAATGCGGGCGATAATCGCGTCAAGATCGGGATGCAGCAGCGGTTCGCCGCCGCTGATCGTGATGATTGAGGTTCCCATCGTGCCCAGGCGATCGATGCGCGCGAACATTTCTTCCGTCGGCACCGGCTGCGAAAAATCGTCGTACTCGTTGCAGTAAGTGCAGGCCAGATTGCAGCGGCGGATGGGAATGATGTGGACCAGCACGGGATGGCGCGTGGAAACGAGGCCCTTCACCAGCATGCGCGCTTCGCGCAGCTTACGATGCGCAGCCAGCAGTTTCTTCCGGATTGTCTTTTGCGCGCTCATTTAGCCGAAACGGTATGCGTAGTCCGCCCTTCAACTCGAAAGGCATCTATTAAGTATGCCATATTCGGCGTCGCTTCATTCTCGGTAGGTCCCGCTATGGTGCGGGTTTCTCACTTCGGCACCTTCAGGCAAATCTTTGCTGTTCAGTGAGTGTTCGTTTTCTGGCAGACTCGACGCTCCAGGAGCGTCAATGATTAAGCGCGCTTTCGTTCTCGCATGTCTAATTCTTATCTGCGGGCCGGCGCAAGCACAGAAGCCGGCCAACGCCGCCGACTTTGCGATAGCCGATGGCGACCGCGTCGTATTTTACGGGGATAGCATCACCGCGCAGCGGCTTTACACCACGGACATCGAAATGTTTGTGCTTACCCGCTTTCCCGATCGCAAGGTTTCATTTTTTCATTCCGGCGTAGGCGGCGACAAGGTCAGCGGCGGCATGGACGGACCTATTGACCTCCGGCTGCATCGCGACGTGTTCGATCACAAGCCGACCGTGGTCACGATCATGCTGGGCATGAACGACGGATTTTATCGGGCCTTCGATCCCGATATTTTTGAAAGCTACAGAGCCGGCTACATTTCGATCGTTGATACGATTCAAAAGAAATTTCCGCAAGCTCGCCTGACCCTCCTTAAGCCCTCGCCATACGACGACGTGACCCGCCCGGAAAAACTCGCGGGCGGCTATAACAAAGTTTTGCAGAGGTTTGGCGTGTTTATCGGCGAGCTAGCCGCTGAAAAACGCGCGGGTGTGGCCGATCTCAACGCGCCGGTCGTCGGTGTTCTCGAAAGCGCCAAGGCCAAAAACTCGCCGCTCGATACACTATTGATTCCGGATCGCATACATCCCGGCCCGGCGATTCACTGGGTGATGGCCGAAAGCGTTTTGAAATCGTGGGGCGCGAAACCGGAAGTGACGTTCGTGCATATAGACGCGGGACCCAAGCCGGCGGCACGAGCTTCAAACACCGAAGTCAGCGAACTGACAAAAAACTCGAATCATTTGCGCTGGACTCAGATGGACAAAGCGCTGCCGCTGCCCTTCGGGCCGCTGGATACCGATCCGTTGATGCAACTCGCGCTTTCCTCGTCCGACCTGATTAACGCGCTCGACATGGAAATCTTGCGCGTCACAGTGCTTCCCGCTGGGTCGTATAAGTTGCAGATCGATGGCAAGGAAGTTGGGGCGTTCTCCGCGGAACAGTTGGGCACTGGAATCAATCTGGCTCTTCTTGAAACGCCCATGCTCGAGCAATCACGGCAACTCGCCACTGACACGGAAATCCGGACCACTATTGATACGCAATTGTTCGATTTGATCGTAAAACCGGAGGATCAGGTTGCGCCGGATACGGTCAAGCAACTTGCGGAGGCGGAAGAAAAAGCGATTGCTCGCCAACGGGCCGACGCGCGGCCGGTTTCTCACCACTACGAACTGTGGCCGGCCGAAACATCTGGCGCTGCGGCGAGCCCGGCTCAAAACCACAAAAAGGTTTCGAAATAGCCGTCGCCGCCCGTTGATTCACACGATTCGAGGGAGTTAGTCCGACCAGGGTTGCGGCTTGCGATCCCAACGGTGTTTTTTCAGCTCGGCCAGCAAATCTTTGTCGAGTGGCCCGGCGTCGCTGGTGGCAAAATTTTCCTTCACATGATTCAGATTGCGCATTCCGATGATCGTGGTGTGCACGTCGGGATTTGACAAAATGAATCGCAACGACATTTCGGGCAGGGTCATTCCCGCTGGGACAATTTTCTTGAGTGCTTCGACCCGCTCGATCGTAGGCTTCAGATTTTCCGGGCCAAAGTACCCGGCGCGCCAATCATCATCTGGGAATCTGGTCTCGGTGGTCATTTTGCCTCCCAGGCTGCCCTCGTCGAGCGGGACGCGCGCGATCACGCCGATATCGAGCTCCCGGCAGACGGGAAACAGCTTATCTTCCGGTGACTGATCGAAAATGTTGTAGATCACCTGCACCGCGTCAACTAGGCCGGTACGAATCGCGGCGATTCCGTTCTCGGGTTCCCAGCGGTTCAGGCTCAGCCCGAACCAGCGAATCAATCCAGAGCCTTTCAGCTCCTCGATGGTTTGGCGAAATTCGGGTTCACTGGTCCAGTGGTCGTCCCAGACATGGAATTGCAGCACGTCAATCGTGTCCACGCGAAGTTTTTCGCGAATTTTTCTGGCGTAGGTAAGAACATGCTCAGCAGGGAAGACAGCCCGGTACGCATAACTTGGGCGAGCCGGCCACATATCGTTCAGAGGTGGAATCTTCGAGGCGGCGAACAGTTTCTTTTTTCTATTACGCGTGAGAATTTCACCGAGTAACCCATCGCTCTTGCCGTTGCCGTAGGCCCAGGCAGTATCGAAAAAATTGCAACCGAGATCGACGGATGTTTGCAGCCCCTGCAACGAAGTGGCGTCGTCCGAACCGCTCCAACCGCTCATGCCCCAAAGCCCATACGAAATATCGCTCACTTCCATGTTCGTGCGCCCAAATTTCCGGTATTTCATGCGTTCCCTCGTCTCGGCTGAGCCATATGTTCCGATGTGTATTCGAGGATACGGAAAAGGCACGGAAAAACAAGCCACCCGTCCTAGCCGATCGAGGAAATGGCGGGCGAATTGCGGCAGCGGTCGCAATGGAAGCACCGATAGCACAAATTCTCGACAATATTCGCTGCAGCGAGTACAGTGAGCCTAGCGAGCGAGCCGTGCGAGGGAAGTAGAAACAGAATGGTGAAAATGTTCAAGCGTGCGATTGCAGCTCTCAGCCTGCTTGTGGTCCCGGTTTCTCTTGGCGCCCAAAGTTGCGCGATGTGCTACCAAAGCGCTGCTGCTTCGGGTCCCCGCACCATTCATGCGCTAAATACTGGAATTTTGATTCTGATGTTCCCGCCCGCGTTGATCACGATGGGAATCTTTTATCTCGGCTACAAAAAGCGCAACACCTTCCACGAAACGGACTAGCCAAGTCCGTTCGGCTTGAGCTAACACTTCCATCGAAACCGCAGGAATCGGAATTGCCTGTCAGTGATTCTTGGCAGTGAGGTGTGGTGGGTGCCCGCGCTTTTCCTTCGCTGGGCGAGCGAGCCCCTGGCCCGCTCAGCAAATTCTGCTAAAATGCCACGCGCGGGGCTGTAGCTCAGTTGGATAGAGCGGAGGTTTCCTAAACCTTAGGTCGGGAGTTCGACTCTCCCCAGCCCCACCACTTTTCTCCCACAATCAGAAGGGGTTACAGCTCAGAGCCATTCCCGAAGAGTTCGCCTACAACGCCCGTGCAGTAAAATTGCAGTAGTTCGCGGCACGATTTGAGCGCCAAAAAGTGAGATTCGGGATTTGAAGTCAAAAGCCACTTATCCGGTAACGGCGTTTATCAGGCACTGACGCTGCATTCGAGTTCTGCAAACTTGGCCGATTCGTTGACTTGTCTGAAACGCACGACCTAAGATGGCGTCACAATGACGAACGCGGACGCGCTCATCGGGCAGACGATTTCGCACTACTACATCCTGGAAAGGCTGGGCGGGGGCGGGATGGGTGTGGTTTACAAGGCTAAAGATAAGCGTCTACACCGCAATGTGGCACTGAAGTTCCTACCCGACAATGTGGCGAAGGACCCGCAAGCGCTTGCGCGATTTCAGAGAGAGGCGCAGGCGGCGTCCGCGCTGAACCATCCCAACATTTGCACGATTTACGATACCGGCGAAGAAAACGGCCGAGCCTTCATTGCTATGGAATGTTTGGAAGGACAGACCTTAAAGCACGTTATCGCGGGTCCACCCATCGAGATGGAAACATTATTGGATGTGGCGATTGACGTGACTGAAGCTCTCGATTCCGCCCACTCGAAGGGAATTATTCATCGAGACATCAAGCCGGCTAACATCTTTGTAATCGAAGGAGGTTCCGCCAAAATTTTGGACTTTGGTTTGGCCAAGGTCAGCGTAGCAACGACCACGAGTGGCGACGAGCAAACACGGGCTAGCCAAGAAGCCCCTGACAATCTGACAAGTCCTGGCGGCGTCTTGGGGACGATCGCATACATGTCCCCAGAGCAAGCGCGAGGCAAAGAACTGGACGCCCGCACTGATTTATTCTCATTCGGAGCGGTCTTGTATGAGATGGCCACCGGCCAGTTAGCCTTTCGGGGGGAAACCAGCGCGACTGTTTTTGATGCCATCCTGAACCGCGCTCCGGTCGCCCCTGGGCGATTGAAATCGGACCTGCCAGCGGAGCTGGAGCGGATCATCAACAAGGCACTCGAAAAGGACCGCAATTTGAGATATCAGCACGCGGCCGACGTGCGCACGGACTTGCAGCGGATGAGACGGGACACAAATTCGGGCCGTACCACCCGTTTGAGCACGGGCCAAGCTTACAACAGCGCTACGCCGCGTGCCGAAGAACGCCTGGTCACAGCAGGTTCAAAGCGAGACGTCTCGGGTTCGAGGCCACGGCAAAGAATCCAATTCTGCACCGCTCGTGACGGCGTCCGGCTGGCCTACGCAAGCGTCGGCTCAGGATATCCCCTGATAAAGTCCGCCAATTGGCTCAATCATCTGGACTACGAATGGGACAGCCCCATCTGGAAGCATTGGCTCGCCGAG